>Ga0315293_10000710_pt1 | contig 31209 bp, 27 predicted proteins | sample YL17G13_20_MG_FD_203071 | JGI IMG/M metagenome (GOLD analysis project Ga0315293, IMG submission 203071) | Sediment microbial communities from Yellowstone Lake, YNP, Wyoming, USA - YL17G13_20 | ecosystem: Environmental > Aquatic > Freshwater > Lake > Sediment | place: USA: Wyoming | collected... | reverse complement strand
CACAATTTGGCCGCAACGCAGGATGGCAATGCGGTCGGCCAGTTCCTCCGCCTCCCCCAGGTTGTGGGTGCAGGCCAGGATGGCACAGCCCTGCGCGCGCAGCTCGCTCAACAAACCGCGCACCAGATGAGCGGATTCGGGGTCAAGCGCGGAGGTGGGCTCATCCAGCATGAGTACCGGCGGCCGGTGCAGGAGGGCGCGCACCAGCGAGATGCGCTGGCGCATGCCTTTCGAATACTCGGCCAGCCAGCGGTCGCCATCCACCTCGAGCGCAAGGGTGCGCATGAGCTCATGAGCACGCTGGCGGCGTTCGGCCGGCCGCAAGCCATAGAGCGCCGCGAAGAAATCGAGATACTCCCCGGCTCGCATGCGGCTGTACAACCCGTGGTGCTCGGTTAGCACGCCCACCTTCTCGCGCACCCGCTCCGGGTACAGGCTCACGTCCAGGCCGGCGATAGCCGCGCTGCCCGCACTCGGGCGAAGGATCCCTGCCAGCATGCGCACCGTCGTCGTCTTGCCGGCGCCGTTGGGTCCGAGCACAACCAGGATTTCTCCGGCGCGGACTTCGAGCGTCACGCGGTCCACCACGCGGCGCTCGCCGAAATCCTTGGTCAGCTCACGCGCTTCAATCATGAACGGCGGGTTCACGCCGCACCTCGATCCGAGGCCAGCCCGCGTGCCGTCGCGTGACAAACCGGACGCGCGGCGACGCCCGCCGCTCCCGGAAGACATCGCCGCGCGGTGCATGTGAGGGTGTGCTTCGACCGTCCCAGACCCAAGTGACCCCCGTTGCGTCCTTGTGTCGCGGCTACTCCGTCGGCGCACCCGCCACAGCCTTCCGGCGGTGACGCAAGATGAGAGCCACCACACTGGCCAGCGCCACCACGGCCATCGCCAGTTGATTGATGTCGATGCCGGCAACCGGCGAAGGATCCAAGCGCAGGAACTCCAAGAAGAAGCGCCCGATGCTGTAGAGGATCAGGTAGATGAAGAACAGGTCCCCCGCCAACAATCGTTCCCGGTACTTGGCCGAGAGCACCAGCAGCACGCCCAGGTTGAGGAAATTCCAGAGCGACTCGTACAAGAACAGCGGGTGGAAGCGCTCAATGGATTCAAACCCTGGAATACGGTTTTCGGGCGCGATGCGAATGGCCCACGGCAGGTCGCTGGGCGTGCCGTACAACTCCTGGTTGATGAAGTTCCCCCAGCGGCCGATGGCCTGGCCGAGCGCCACCGCTGGCGCGGCCACGTCCACCCAGGCGCCGAAGCTCAGATGATGTTTGCGTGAGTAAACGTAGAGCGCCAGCACACCGCCGATAATCGCGCCGGGAATCCCCAGCCCGCCGCGCCACACCGCTAGCATGTCGAGCGGATGGGTCAAGTAGTAGCTGGTGGTGATGCCGGCCTCGACCATGCTCTGGGGCGGGGTCAAGATATGCCAGATGCGGGCCCCAACCACGCCCGCCAGCAGCACCCAGATCAGGCAATCCCACACCCGTTCCGGGTCCAAGCCGGCCTTGCGCGCCTGACGCTCGGCCAAAACGGCCGCCGCCAGCGCGCCGGCCATCAAGATGATTCCGTAATAGCGGATGTAGAGCAGATTGAAGAGATGAATCCCGTAAGAATCAAATGACATTTAGCCCGCTCCTCTAAGGAAGGATCTTAGCGGCGCCGCGCCTGGACACGCACGTGCCAGATGCGCTGCAGGGCGGTGAAGTTGCCCAATGCCGCAAGGATGCCCATGCCGACGAGCGGCACATTGAGTAGCAACGCCGGCGCCAGCACCAGGTAGCGTTCCATGCGCGTCAGGATGCCCACATTGCAGTCGAACTGGAGCGCTTCGGCCCGCGCTTTAACATAGGATACCATGACCGACCCGACCGCCGCAGCGTAGGTGAGCACGATTCCCCAGACAGCGCCGTCCAGGGTGTAGTGGACGAGCAGGCCGCCCAGGATGATCAACTCGGCCCAGCGATCGGTCACCGAGTCGACGAAGGCGCCGAAGCGCGAGGGTTCGCCGCGCAGGCGGGCCATCGTCCCATCCAGCGCATCCACCGGCCCCATGAGCAGGACGAGCACGCCGCCCAACCGCATCTGCCCGAAGCCCAAAAGCACCGCCCCGCCGATCGTGCCGATCAATCCCAACAGCGTCATGGTGTTGGGGTGCAGCCCGAGGCGGTTAAAGAAGCGCCCGAGCGGATCGAGCACGTTCCTGAAGAGCAGGCGCATGCGGTCGGTTAAGGTCAGGCGGCGGACGATGTTGGCGGACTCCTGGGTCATCGACTCTCCTTGAAAGCGTGAATGGATCGGGCGCGCGGTGGCGCGAGGCTAGTCCGTATTCTCATCCGTTGGGTCTTGCAGGTCGGTCTCCTCCTCCGTCGGCTCCTTCCCCACCAGCACTTCACGCGTGCGGCCGCCGACCTGCTCCCGGCCAATGATACCTCGTGCGTGCAGCTCGTCCATCAGCCGCGCGGCGCGCGGGTAGCCCAGGCGCATCTTGCGCTGCAGGAGCGAGGCGCTGGCGCGGCCGTACTGGCGCACAACACGGATGGCCTGTTCGATCTCGGCCTCATCTTGATCCGCGGATTGGGTCTCGCCGATCATGCCTTCCCAGGGCGAGCCGGGGGGCACCGAGGCCGGGGTTTCGTCTCGCAGCTCTTCGATTTCGACCGGCGGGGCAGGCTCGCCCGCTTGGTCCTTCCAGAAGTCGATCAGCCGCTGGATTTCGCGGTCGGCGACGAAGCATCCTTGAAGGCGCACGGGCGAACCCGACTCGGGCGAGAGATAGAGCATGTCGCCGCGGCCGAGCAGGCTCTCGGCCCCCGGGGTGTCGAGGATGACCCGCGAATCCACGGAGGAGGCCACCGCGAAAGAAATGCGTGCCGGGAAGTTGGCTTTGATCAGCCCGGTGACCACGTCGGTGGAGGGCCGCTGGGTGGCCACCACCAGATGGAGGCCGGTGGCGCGCGCCATTTGCGCCAATCGAATGAGCGTGCGCTCCGTCTCATCGGGCGCCATCATCATCAGGTCCGCCAATTCGTCGAGCATCACCACCATGCGCGGCAGCGGCTCGCCTTCGCCGCGCGAGGCCACCTTGCGGTTGTAATCGTCGATGTGACGCGCGTGGAGCGCTTCAAGCAGCTTGTAGCGCCGGTCCATCTCGCGCGTACACCAACGCAACACCGTGACGATGCGCGTCAGGTCGGTTTCCACTTTCCCCAAGAGGTGCGGCAGTCCGTTGAACCGCACCAACTCCACCATCTTGGGGTCGATCAGAACTAGGCGCAGCGCGTCGGGTCCGTTGTTGGCCACCAGGCAGGCGGTGAGCGCCGTGATGCAGACCGACTTGCCGGATCCGGTGGTCCCGGCAATCAGCAGGTGCGGCATGGAGGCCAGGTCCGCCGAGACCGACTGACCGGCCACATCCACGCCCAAGGCGACGGCCAACGGCGAGCGGATCTTGTGGAAGCCCGGCGACTCCATGACCATGCGCAGGCGGACGATCGATGAATGCTTGTGCGGCACCTCGATGCCCACGTACGACTGCCCGGGCACGGGGGCCTCGATGCGCAGCGTGGGCGCGGCCAGCGCCAGCGAGAGGTCGTCGGACAGGGCCGAGATCTGCGAGACGCGAACCTTCGCCCGCCGCGCTTCGCCGTCGGCGCCTGTCTTCTCCAGGAACCCGGGTTCCACGGCAAACTGGGTGACGGTCGGACCGGTGCGGTATCCCACTACGCGAGCCGGGATGCCGAATTCGCCGAGCGTCTTCTCGATCATCCCCGCGGTCTGATTCACTTCGCGGATGCTGGGTGCACCCAGTTCAGCGTTTTCGAACAGATCAAGCGACGGGAGGCGTCGATCGCGCTTGGCTTTCACCGGGCGCGCGGGAGCGGCGCTTGCGGCTGGCTTGAGCTTCGGCTGCGGGCCCTTGGTGCGCGGGGACGAAGCGGCTGCGGGCTGGGTGCTCTCGGGCTCTGCTTCGCGGAGGCTTGGCGCGGCGGGTTGTTGCACGGGGGCCGCAATCGGGCGATGGCCCCGCTCCACCCAGCCGCGGATTCTCTCAACCGATAGATCCAATCCGTAGCTGCCGAACGCAACAGCCGCCGCCAGCAGAACAATCACCCTCACCAGGCCGCTCATCAGCAGCCCGAGCATGTAGCCGATGCCCCAGCCGATCAACCCTCCGCCGACCCCCGCATCTGCGCGCGTCAGGTCATTGCCAATGAGGGCATCCGCGAGACCCAGGACGGCCAGCGCAGCAAGCTCGAGCGCGATGATCTTGCCCCAGCGCAGCTGCAACCTGTGGCCGAGCCGCGTGCGGACGAGCAGCACAACGGCCACTACAGCGCACGAGGGGATGAGCCACGCACCCCATCCAAGCCACTGGCGGAGAAAACCAGCCAAGGGCGTGAGCAGCGAACCTCGGCCGGCGCCGGCCAAGGCCACGGCGCTCAGCGCCGCGCCCAAGGCCAGGGCAATGGTGGCCAGGTCACCCAGGTACGGACGCAGCGGGGCTCCAGCCTCGGTCACCCGCTGAGCCGCATCACGCACGAATGCCATGCCCGGGAGATCCGCCAGCCGTTCGGGCAGTCCGTCATTCGGCCGTCGCGCTCCGGAGGAGGGCATCCGCCTACCTTTCTTCCGACCCGGCCGGTTCGGCGATGGGTCGCAGGCTGAGGGCAATGCGCCGCGCGCTGCCATCCACCGAAAGGATACGCGCCACCACGTGATCGCCTTCCTGGGCAGCCGAGCGCGGATCCGCAAGCGGGTCGACGCACAACTCCGTAATATGGATCAGACCCTCGATCCCTTCTTCGAGTGCAGCAAATGCGCCGAAGCTGGTCACGCGGGTGATGCAACACGGCACCTGCTGGCCGGCCGCATAGTGCTGATCGATTCCCGCCCACGGGTCGGGGTGCATCCTTTTGAGGCTGAGGGCCACCCGCCCTTGGTCGCGATCGACGCTGAGCACTTCTACCTCGACCCGCTGCCCGCACGAGACAAAATCGCACGGATGGCGCACGCGACCCCAGGAGATTTCAGAGACATGGACCAGTCCTTCCATGCCGCCCAGATCGACGAAGACTCCGAAATTGGTGATGTTGGTCACTTCGCCCACGCGCCGTTCGCCGGGATGGAGCGAGGCCAGCAGGCTGGCGCGGCAACCCGGCCCGGCCTGGGCTGCACGCTCGGAGAAAACGATGCGCCCTCGCTCTGGGTCGAACTCGATAATCTTGACGCACATCGGCGAGCCCACCCGCCGCAGCATGAGGTCGTGCCGCTCCTCCTCAGAGGTCAGGGCCGGCAAGCCCAAGACGTGCGAGGCGGGGACGAAGCCGCGCAGCCCTTCCGCCTCCACCAGCAGCCCGCCGCGGTTGCAGCCCACCGTGCTGACCTGGGCGATGCCATCCTGCTCATACAGCTCGCGCGCCCGCGACCAATCCAGCGGCGTGCCCGCCGAGCGCTCGGCGGGCGCGCCGGCTCGGCCGCGCGGCGAATACCCGCGATGTTCCTCCTGCATGACCGAGGCCCACCAGGCCTCGTCTTGCGCTGCGGCGCCTCCAGTCTCCCACAGCACGGCCTCCTCCGGACGGACTCCTGCTCCTACGCTCGCCATGATGGTGACCTCGCTCGACGAGGGCGGGACCCCCGCATTGCGCCGGGGCTCCCGCGGGCCAGGAGAGGCGGTGCGCTAGCCGACGACGTCGTAGTCGGTAGCGCGGTCGTGCGAGCGCCGCTCCATTTCGATGATGACGCGTGTCACTTCATCCAGGGCCACACGCTGTTTGCGATACAGGTCGGCCTCCGACACAGCCAGGTGCCCGGCGATATCGCGCACGCGCCGGCCTTGGACGAATTTCATCTCGAGGATGTTGTAAAGCAGCCATTCACTGGTGAAGCGGCGCTCGCCCTCCGGGCGGACGCGTTCGATCGCCCGCCGCAGCACGCTGCGCAGCGCGTTCACCGAATTGCCGTCGTGCGCCTCCAGTTCTTGCTGGACCACACGCAGGTTGAGCAACGGACTCTGGGTGAGCTTGGGTCCGCCCCAGTAATGGCTGAGGGCATCGCGCACCCACTGCGCCAGGTCCGCGTCCGGCGGCAACCCCTCGCCCGGTGAGGCCAGCAGGCGCGCCTGCCCATAGCGCGCAGCGGCGCTCAAGCGCTGGATGCGATCTACCTCGGGCACCAGCCGGTCGACGCTGGCGAAAACCTCCTGCTGCAATCGGCGATCCTGCAACGCGGTTGCCGCACGTTGCGAAAGGCGCATGAGGGAGTCAAGCGCCTCCGGCCCAAGATCCAGGCGGTCCTTGTGTGAGGCCATGCCCAGGAGCCCGATCACCTCGCCGCTTTCCGGAGCGTGCAGCGGCAGAAGCCAGTACTGCCCCCAGCGGAAGATGCTCTCTGCGTCGGGTCCGGCGGCCTGCAGGTGCGGCGGGGGGATGCTCGAGAGATCGGCCCGCAGCGGCAAGAGCTCCTGCGGACCAACACCTGCCTCAAAGGACGTGCTGCCCTCCGGAGATCGCTCAATAATGAATGCCGCCGGCACGCGCAGCAGGTCGCACAAGCCGGCCAGCAGCGTCTCGAGGAATTGACGCAGGTCCGAACGCGTCAGCACGCGCTCTTCAAGCGTTTCCAGCCGCCGCAGGTCGGTGCGGTCCGCAAGAGATCCGTAGAACAATCGCCGCTCGAGGGGAACCCGCAGCAGCGTGATCAGGAACTGCAACATCACGATCGTCGCCACGACTGCCAGCGGCACAGCGCGTGTGTTGGGCATGCCCACCGCCCGCGCAAGCGCACCGAAAATAACCATGACGGCCAGCGTGGTGGCGGCCACGATCGGCCCGCGCAGCAGCCATTGAAACAAGCGCCCCTTGATCACCCGGTCGGTCAGGCTCACACCGAAATAGGCGGTGGCGTAGGCCATGACCACCAGCAAAGTTGCCACCAGGCTGTTGCTCGACATCACCACCAGCCAGAAGAGCAGCGGGTGGACCGAGGCCGCCTCGCCCGCAAAGACCAGAAAAGGAAAAGAGGCCAGCGCCGGGGCGGCAGACCCGCTGATGAGGTATAGCATGCGGCGGCGACTGGTCGAGGTCTGGCAGCGGCGGTAGGCGCGCACCAAGTTGACGCCGGTGAGCGCGAGCAGGCCGGTGAAAAATACCGGCACGATCCAGAAACCCGGCCCGGCCACCAGGTGGGCTTCGCCCGCCGTCACCCGCACTCGCGCCACGATCGTGTCGGTGAGCGTGGCCAGGTAGATGAGGACCGTGCTGGCCATGTACATCGCGCGCACCGCCAGGCGGCGCCTCCCGCGCGAGGGGCGTCCGGTGCTCGCCAGCAGCGCGTCCGAAAAGTGCAGGTAGGCGGAGGGCAGAATGGCCGTCCCCACCCACTGAATACGCAGCCACATCTCGGCCTCCGCCAAGGTCGACGAGGTCGAGGCCAATACCGAAGAGACAGCGATCAGGGTGACGCACGCCAGGATGACCGCGAAGGTACGGGCGACGCGGTCGCGCAGATTGAAGTTGAGGCAAAACAAGAGCAGGGAGAACGCCGTGATGGCGATCCCCGCAACCAGGATGCGGTTGAGCGTGGGGAGGACGGTTAGGAGAAAGGCTACCATTTACCGACGTTGAACCGCGCGACAGGCAACAACACCTCTCGCGATGCGTTCGTGAGGGATTGTATCACCTGCAATCTCATCGAGTGTTCTATTTCCGCGAGAGGTCGGCCCCACCCTCGTTCCGAGGGCAGGCCCCTCGGACCATTTGCCGGCATCGTTCTCAAGTCCGCCTCGCATTTTACGTACGGCTCGCGTGGCCGGCATGCCCGCTCCCCTGGACACAGGCGTCGTCGCGGCGTTGGCTGCGCCAAGTGGGGGGGGCGGGTTGACCCAAAGCGCTCTGTCGATATCCATCCTATTTCCGGAGCGCGCACAGCGTGCGGTGACAGATCCTTGGGCGCCGTCCGAGCCGCTAGCGCACGGGGCTAGCAAACACCTGAACCGGCACGATGCAGGCGCGGGACGAGTTGCCTTGCGAATCGGTGACAAGCAGGCGCAGGTGGTAAACCCCGGGGGGTACGGTGGTGCTGTCCCACATGCCCAGCACATCCTCAGTCACCGGCGTGTTGGAGGCCGCCAGCGTGACCCATACGTCGCCCGCCTCCGGATTTGAGAGCTCGTACTTGAAGAAGGCGAACTGGTCGATGTTGGCGCTGCCTCGCAGTTCCACGTCCCCCTGCACCGCCTGACCCGGCGTAGGCGAAGTGATGGTGGCGCGGGGGTTGGCGCAGCCGCTCAGATCGACGCCAAACAGAACAAACGCGGTGGGGCTGGGTGTAGGCTGGGGCTCGCTCGAGCCGGTCGTGCGCACGAGCTCCGCGCGTTCCAAGCTCGGCAGAGCCAGGTTGACCGCCGCAAACACCAAACCGCCGGCGAGGCTAAGCAGCGCAATGGTGAGGGAGGCGCGCGTCTGACGCGAATCCAGGGCTTCGCGTTCGAGCCCAAAGATGGTCTTGCGCAACTCGCCACGGGCAAGCGCAATGCGGCGCGCGTTGGCCAGCACCCCAAGCGCCAGCAGCGCATAGATCACAAACTCAAGGGGAGGCAGGAAGCGCAGCAGAGCCAGCATGAGGTCGGCTACAGTCCGCGCAGCACGCCGCGGACCAGCCGCTCGAGCTTGGGGGCGATCTCTTTCCCTGCCGCGAGAACTTCCTCGTGCGTGGTTACGGTCGTGCCATCGAGACTGGCCTTGTTGCTGATGCCCGAGAACCCGAGCACGCGGCTGCCTCCATGATGCGCCGCGACGACTTCCGGAACGGTGGACATACCCACGGCATCCGCGCCGGCCATGCGCAGGAAGCGCAGGTCGGCCGGTGTCTCAAAGGCCGGGCCGGCCAGGCAGACGTAAACGCCCTCGCGCAGCAGGATGCCCTGCGCGCGTGCCGTTTCGCGCGCCAGGGTCATCAATTCCCGGTTGTAGGCGCGGCTCATGTCGGGGAATCGCGGGCCGAGCCGATCGTCATTCGGCCCGCGCAGCGGCGAGAGACCGGCCATGCCGATCAGGTTGAGATGGTCGGTGATCAGCATCACCTCGCCAGGGTTGAACTGCGGGTTGACCCCGCCCGCGGCATTGGTGATGATGAATGTGTCGACGCCCGCCACCTGCAAGGTGCGGATCGGCAGGCCGATCTGCGCCATCGTATAGCCTTCGTAGAAGTGCACCCGGCCCTGCAGGACCGCCACCGCCTGGCCCTCGAGGGTGCCGATGACCAGGCTGCCGACGTGACCTTCCACCGTTGACGTGGGCCAGCCTGGAATCTCGCCGTACGGGATGCGGACGGGCGTCTCGATCGCCTGCGCCAGATGCCCGAGCCCGGAGCCGAGGATCATCCCCACCTTGGGTTTGAGGGGAGTGCGCCTGGCGATGAGCTCGGCCGCGCGCTGGAAATCGTCCCGCGTAAAGTATTCGCCCATTTCTCTTCTTTTCCTGACGAGCTGCAATTGACTGCGATTAGTTTACAGCAATTGGCGGATTCGCGCGCCACCCGTTCGATATTCAACGCACCAGGTGGAGCGAGGTGCTCGCCAGTCAGAGTATCAGCATGGCATCTCCGAATGAATAGAAGCGGAAGCCGCGAGCTTGAGCTTCCGCATAAGCCGCCAGGATTCGCTCGCGACCGGCAAAGGCACTCACCATGACCAGCAGCGTCGATCGCGGCAGGTGGAAATTCGTGATCATCGCCTGCACAATGCGGAAACGGTAGCCAGGAACGATGTACAGGCGGGTGGCCCCCTCCCACGCGGCCAGTTGGTTGGGGTCCCCCTGGCGCTCGGCCTGCTCCGCCGCGCTCTCAAGCGCGCGGACGCTGGTCGTGCCCACTGCAATCACGCGCCCCCCCGCCGCGCGGGCTCGATTGACGCTCTCAGCCGCCCCTTGGGAGAGGCTCATCCACTCACTGTGCATGGCATGCGATTCGACGCTCGTCTCGGTGATCGGCGCGAAGGTGTCGAGCCCTACGTGTAGTGTGACGTAGGCCAGGCCGATGCCCCGCGCTTGGAGCTCGCGCAGCAACTCCGGGGTGAAATGCAGGCCTGCCGTTGGCGCCGCCGCTGATCCGGGTGAGCGGGCGTAGACGGTCTGATACCGGCCCGGGTCTGCTAGCCGCTCGTGGATATAGGGAGGCAGCGGCATTTCGCCCACGCGCTCGAGTTCGGGAGTAATCGGCGAAGAGAAATGGAGCAGCCGGCGTGCGCCGCCCAGATCGTGCTCGATCCGCACGAAGATCGGCGCGGCCGGCGCCACTGCCTCAACCGGCCTCCCCACCAGTTCGAGCTCGACGCCGGGACGCAGCCCCTTGCCGCCCACCAGCGCTTCCCACGTCTGAGCCGCCTCCCGCCGCAGGAGCAGGATTTCCACTCGCCCGCCCGTGCGCCGTTTGCGCGCCCATAAGCGCGCGGGCAGCACGCGTGTGTCGTTCAAGACCAGCAGGTCGCCAGGTTTGAGGACCTGCGGCAGATCGCGGACGTGGTGGTCGCCCAGCCCGGGTTGGGTGCGGTCAAGCAGGAGAAGCCGGGCGGCATCCCGCGGCTCGATCGGGGTCTGGGCGATAAGCGCGGGCGGCAGGGAGTAGTCGAAGTCGTCGAGGTGCATGGGGTTTTGCGGCACGGAGGCGGCAGGCCACGTCGGCCGCAGCTATTGGCGCAACCGCACGATGAGATTGAGCACGATCGTGAGCACGAGCGAAACCACGATGGATGTTGCCAGGGGCACAAAGCAGCTCACGCCGCCGATCTCGAAGTGCAGGTCGCCCGGCAAGCGGCCGAGGGGCACGCCCAAGCGCCCGAGCAACCACAGGCCACCGCCCACTGCCGCCAGAACGAGCCCCAGCGCGAGCAAGACCTTGGCCAGCGTTGTCAGGTCGTTCATGCTTCGCGAACCTCGTCGCGTGCTGGTGGCGCAGCGCCCGGCCTGGGTCATGCCCACCGCTCGGCCTGACGCCGATCGCGCCCGCCCGGACTAGAGCAACTTGGCTTGGCCTTCTTCGGGGTAGGGAATGCTCAAGTGCTCGTAGGCGCGGCGCGTGGCCACCCGGCCCTGGGGCGTGCGGTCGAGGAAACCAAGCTGCAGGAGATAGGGCTCGTACACGTCCATGATCGTATCCGGCTCTTCGCTGATGGATGCGGCAATGGTTGCCAGTCCCACCGGTCCGCCGGAATACTTCTCGATGATCGTCTGCAGCACCCGGCGGTCGATGTCGTCGAGACCTAGCCCGTCGACGTTGAGCATCTCCAGCGCCCGCGCTGCGACCGCCTCGGTCACCACCCCGTCGGCGCGCACCTGGGCGTAATCGCGCACGCGCTTCAAGAGGCGCAAGGCGACGCGCGGCGTGCCTCGCGAGCGGCGGGCAATCTCATTCACCCCGCCCTCATCAATCGGCACCGCCAGCCGCTCCGCGCCGCGGCGCGCAATCTCCACCAGCGCCGGCAAATCATAGTAGTCCAGGCGGAAGACGGCACCGAAGCGCGCGCGCAACGGCGCGCTTACCAGCGCCAGGCGCGTGGTGGCGCCCACCACCGTGAAGCGCGGCAACCGCAGGCGAAGGGTGTGCGCGCTCGGCCCTTTGCCCAGCACGATGTCGAGCGCGAAGTCCTCCATCGCCGGGTAGAGCACTTCCTCCACGGCCCGCCCCAGTCGGTGGATTTCGTCGATAAACAGGACGTCGGAAGCTTTGAGGTTGGTCAGGATGGCCGCCAGGTCACCCGCGCGTTCGATGGCCGGCCCGGAGGTGATGCGGATGCTCACACCCATCTCGCGTGCCAGCACATAGGCCAGGGTGGTCTTGCCCAGGCCGGGCGGGCCGTAGAACATCACATGATCGAGGGGGTCACCGCGTTCGCGTGCCGCGCCGATGAGGATGCTCAGATTCTCTTTGAGACGCGCCTGGCCGATGACCTCCGCCAGCGTGCGTGGCCGCAGCGCCGGGTCGGTCATATCGTCGGTGGAGGGTTTAGCAGAAACGACGCGCGTCGTCTCGCTCATGCGGGCGATTATACTCCGCGGTGCCTCGCACCGGTATAATACCCGCAACAGTGCGCGCTCGCGCGCCGCCGCGTGGTTTTCACCTCCGCTCGGCAGGAGTTGTCGATGACCCAGGTCTTCCCCTCACCGCACCCGCTGGTGGCCGCCAAGCTGGCCCGCCTGCGCGACAAGCGCACGGAGCCCAAGAAGTTCCGCGAACTCATCCACGAGATCTCATTGCTGTTGATCTACGAGGCCACGGCAGATTTGGCTACGTCACCCCTCGAGGTCGAGACCCCGATGGGCATGGCGTCCTGCCGCGACGTCGTCGAGAAGATCGGCCTGATCCCCATCTTGCGCGCGGGCCTGGGTATGGTGGAAGGCGTGTGGGAGATGCTGCCCGGCGCGGAAGTGTGGCACATCGGTATCTACCGCGACGAAAAGACTCTTAAGCCGGTGCAGTATTACAACAAGCTGCCCCTCGAGCCGCGCGTTTCGGTGTGCCTGATCCTCGACCCGATGCTGGCCACCGGCGGATCGGCGGTGGCCACGGCCGGCATCCTCAAGAACTGGGGGGTCAAGAGGATCAAGTTCGTCGGGCTGATCGGCGCGCCGGAAGGCATCGACCGCATGCAGCAGGCCCACCCGGATATCCCCATCTATCTGGCGGCGGTCGACGATCATCTCAATGAGGTGGGTTACATCGTCCCCGGCCTGGGCGATGCCGGCGATCGACAGTTCGGCACCGGGTGAGCATCGCACGCGCGTCACCGGCTCAAGCACCTCGCATCGCGCAACGATGGGGCTGCCCATTTCCGGGCAGCCTCAATTCATTGGCATCTGCGTGACCACATCCGCCTCTCTGTCATTCCGAGGGAGCAGGGCCCCCGAGGAATCTCGGCGTGCGGTGCGGGACACGCCGCGCCAGCTCAGCGTTGCTGGGTGCCCGCAACTGCAGATGCAACGCAGGCTAGCAGGGAAGGGAATTTCCAAGATTGCTTCGCCCCATGGACCGCGGCTCGCAGCGACAAATCATGAAGCCGTCATTGCGAGAAGCACCGTCCCGCGCAGCGGAGAGGTGCGACGGAGCAATCTTGGAGATGCAGGCGCTGCCAGTGCAGCTCTATGGTATGTGAGGTTCCAAGATTGCTTCGCCCCATGGACCGGGGCTCGCAATGACACCATTCCTGTCATTCCGAGGGGGGCAAAACCCCCGAGGACTCTCGGCATGCGGCGCAGGAAGGGATGCAGAAGCAGGAGAGGAGTTCCTACATTGTGGCCAATATCGCCACGTCAGCGCCTCGCCGCCGCCCTATAGCGGTTCGAAGCGGCAGGTGAAGTGACGCAGCAGCGGCGGCGCATAGGTAAGGCGCATCCCGCGCAACGCCTCGCGACCCGCCCGCACGCGAGCCGCCACGCTGACCACGTAGTCCAGGTGCGCCTGGGTGTAGACCCGCCGCGGAAGGGCCAGCCGCACCAGCTCGAGTTCGGGGTAGTGCATCTCGCCGGTATGCGCATCCCGGCGGGCAAACATGGTCGAGCCGATTTCGACCCCGCGGATTCCGCCCTGGCGATACAGCTCGACGCACAGCGCCTGCCCGGGGAATTCGGCATGGGGTATGTGAGGCAGGAGCGCACCGGCATCCAGGTAGATGGCATGACCGCCCGGCGGCTCAACGATGGGGAGGCCGGCCTCCAGCAATCGCTCGCCCAGGTAGCGCGTCTGCCCGACCCGGTAGGCCAGGTAGTCCTCGTCGAGGCCCTCCAACAGACCCACCGCCATCGCCTCCAGGTCGCGCCCTGCCAGCCCGCCGTAGGTGGGAAAGCCTTCGCGCAGGATCAGCTCGTTGCACACGCGCTGGAAGACCTCGTCGTCATTCATGGCCAGGAACCCGCCGATGTTGACCAGCGCATCCTTTTTGGCCGACATGGTTGCTCCGTCGGCCAGGGCGAAGATCTCGCGCACAATGTCGCGCAGCGGACGCCCCTGCTGCCCGGCCTCCCGCTCGTGAATGAAGAAGGTATTCTCGGCGTAGCGGCAAGCATCTATATAGAAGGGAATGCCGTGGCGCCGGTAGATCGCGCTGACGCCGCGCAAGTTCTCGAGCGACACCGGCTGCCCGCCGCCGGCATTATTGGTGATGGTGATCATGCCGAAGGGGATATTGTTGGCGCCCACGCGCCCGATGAAGTCCTCCAGCCGGCCCAAATCCATGTTGCCCTTGAATGGGTCGCGGCTCTTCGGATCGGACGCCTGGGCGACTACCAGGTTCTCGGGGATCCCATCGCGGGCCAGGATATTGGCCTGTGTCGTATCGAAGTGCATGTTGCTCGGCACGTATTGCCCGGGGCGAAGAAGGACGGCACACAGGATGTTCTCGGCCGCCCGGCCCTGGTGGGTCGGCACGAAGTGCCGGAAGCCAAAGACCTCGCGCATCGCTTCGGCCAGGTGAAAGAACGATCGCGCGCCGGCATAGGATTCGTCGCCGGTGAGAGCTGCGCCCCACTGGCGGTCGCTCATCGCACCCGTGCCCGAATCGGTCAGCAAATCGATGTAGACGTCTTCCGCGCGCAAGGCAAAGACGTTGAACCCGGCCTCCCGCAATGCGTGTTCACGCTCCTCCTGCGTCACGCGCCGCAGCGGCTCGACCATCTTGATGCGGAACGGCTCGGGGGGATAATTCATGCGCCTCCTCCAACGGGTGGCGGCGAGTGTAGCACAGGCAGCGGGAGGTCACAATTGGCCGCGGGTATAATCGCCGCGTGAGTCCGCGACGACGATCATCGCCGGTGGGGTTGTGGGTCGGCGCACCGCTCCTCGCAGCCGGGCTGCTGCTCGTGAGCTGGGCCGCGTGGCCGCTGCCGGCACCTCTTGAAACGATTCCCCTCGGCCCGCTCGGGCAACTCCTGCCGGCTCACCCGTCGGGGAGCGAGACCAGCGGGCCAAACCTCAGCCTGCTCCTGCGCGCACCGCGCGTGCTGCGCATGGGGGGGCAGACCCAGGTGACCGCGCTACTTGCGCCCGAGGGCGATTCAGAGGAGGCCGCCGGCCTGCCGTCCGGGTTTAACCTGGTCGCGGCGGCCAGGATTCAGACCAGCGACTTGGCGATCGACCCGAACGGTGAAATCCTCGAGCCGCTGCCGGCCGGAGGTCGTGCGAGCTACACGTGGCGCGCAGCCCCGTTGCACACGGGAGACCTTGAGGCCACCCTGTTCGTGCGCCTGGAACTCGTTCCGCACGGAGGCGGCGAGGTCTCTTCGCGCACCATCCTTGCCAGGGCGCTGCCGATGCGCTCAACCTCAACGCTCGGCCTCACCCAAAACACGGCTGGTGCGCTGGGCATTGCCGCGCTCCTGGTCGGCGGGGTGCTGGTGGTTGGCGCGCGGCTGGGGCGCGGACCCGCGCGCGAGGCGACCTCATGAACCCCGGACCCGCCGCGGAGGTGGTTGTCTTTTCTCTTGGCCCGGTCCAAACCAACGCCTTCCTCGTCTTCGATCGCAAGAGCCGGGAGTGCGTTGTCATCGATCCGGCCTGGGACGGCGAGCGGCTGGCCGAGGAGATTGCCCAACGCTCGCTGGCCCTCAAGTCCGTCCTCGTGACCCACGCTCACTTCGATCACATTGGCGGATGTGCCGCGCTCGTCGCGCGACACCCGGCGCCCGTTTACCTGCATCCGGCCGATCAGCCGCTGTGGTCGGTCGACGGCGGGGCCTCTTTCTTTGGCCTGGCCATCGACCCGCTCCCGCCGATCGGACCGGCGTTTGAGGACGGCATGCATCTCCTCTGCGGCGCCCTGGATTTGGAAGTGCTGCACCTGCCCGGCCACACGCCGGGCCACGTGGGCCTGCTCGAGTCCGCCCACGGTTGGTTGTTCAGCGGCGACGTTCTTTTCGCCGGCAGCATCGGGCGAGCCGATCTTCCCGGCGGCGATCACGCAACGCTGATGGCCAGCATCCGCACCCGTCTGCTCGCCCTGCCCGACTCGACCCTCGTCTATTCCGGTCATGGACCCGAGACCACGATCGGCCGCGAGCGGCGGTCGAATCCATTCATCACCGGAGGTTGGGGGTAGAAGCGAGTTCGGTGTCTCAGTGCGCGTGGTTGTGCCCGGCGACATTCGATCGCTTGGCCTCAAGCGAAGAGGCCCTGTCGGCGTGACTCGCGCCTCATTCGCCGCAATTCGCGAGCAGAGCCTGTTGGCCGGACGGGCTTTGTGCCCACAGCAGGAATTCGAGGGCCGCCCCCGTGGGTGCGTGCAGCGCGATGGCGAAAAGCCGCGCGCTCGCCTCGCCGGAGGTCGGTTGCCCCTCGCCGACGATACGCAGCGGTCGAATTCGTGGAGTCGAGTCGTTGCACATGAGGTAGCCGATCGCCCCTTGGTCATCGCCCACTGCTTGCGCCATCGCCCAGCCCGACGGCGCGACGATCGCGCCGCCGCCGATCTGCCCGCCGCCCAAAACATCTCGCTGAAATGCACGTGCGGTCTCGAACTGCGACTCCTGGGTGATCACGCGCACGGCGTAGGCCGGACCGCCGAGGTCTTGCCAATCCGTGAGGTCGCCGGCGAAGATGCCGCGCAGATCCTCTACGTCGATTTCCGCGAGGGGCGTAGCCGCGTTGACAACCAGACGAATCGGCACGCTCGTAATTGGCGCGGCCCACCTTTGTGGGTCGGGTTCCCCCACCACAAAGGCAAGCTGGGGGTCGCCTGCGGCGACGGCGGTTTGGATTTCCTCAACGGTCGCCAGACGAATCTCCAGGTCCGCGGTCGCCCCCGCCTGCGCGACAAATCCCACGCGAAGCCGCAGGGCGCTCGAGTAGGCTTCAGCTGAAGCCATCACAACGAGCGATTCGGCTGCCGGGGTAGATGCGGGCGTAGCCGCGGAACATCCGGCCGCGAGCGCCGCGGCCAGCCCGGCCGCCACAAGCGCGCGCCAGGCAGTCACCGCCACCGGACTTCCGGTCATCGCACCATCCCGATCAACAGCGTGCCTACACCGACAATCGCGCAATACAGCGAGAACACGCGCAGCGATCGATGGGCGAGGTAGCCGAGCAGCCAGCGGATGGCGAGAAGTCCCACAATCGCCGCCGCCAGGAAGCCGAGCGCGATCGGCACAATCTGCTCGCCGAGAGTCGGCATGCCAACCAGATGCCGCGCCTCGAAGGCGCCCGCCCCGAGCATGATCGGCACCGACATGAGAAACGAGAAGCGGGCTGCCGACCTGCGCTCAAGCCCGCGCAGCACCCCGGCCCCGATCGTCGCGCCGGAGCGCGAGATGCCCGGGAACAGCGCGAACGCCTGAGCGATGCCGATGACCAGGGCATCGATCCACGTCAGGCGGGTCAGGTCCCGCGCCGCGGCCGAACGGCTCTCCGCCAGCAGCAGGAAGGCCGACGTCGCGAGCAAGAATCCTCCCACGGCCATCGGCCGAGAGAACGACTCGCTGACCAGGTCGCGCAGCACCGCCCCCGAGGCTGCCGCCGGAAGCGTGGCGAGGACGAGCAGCCAGGCCATGCGCGCCTCCGGTTGGCTGAAATCCCAGCGGAACACACTGCTCACGCCGGCATGAAACAACTGCCACAGGTCGCGCCAGAAGTAGACGATGACCGCGAGCAGCGTGCCCATCTGCACCAGGACGTCGAAGGCAAACGCCGCCTGCGGTTCGAAGGTCCAGCCGGCCAGCCAGGGCACGAGGACCAGGTGAGCCGAACTGGATACCGGCAGGAATTCGGTGAGGCCCTGGACAATTCCGAGAAGGATCGCTTGGAGGTTGGTCATGCGCTGCGTAGCTCCATCGTCGAAAGGTCCGGATTTTTGGCGACTCCGGTCTACGCGTCGGCCACCGCGCCGGTTTCGCGGAAGCGGGCGGGGCTGAACCGGCCGTCGAGAATGCGGTCGCGCATCTCACCCATCAGCTCGATTAGAACGGTGAGATTGTGAATCGAGAGCAGTGTCGCCGCCAGAATCTCGCGGCTCTGAATCAGATGACGCAGGTAGGCCCGGCTGAAATGGGTGCAGGTATAACAGCGGCACGTCGCATCGATCGGCCCCGCATCGCGAGCAAACCTGGCAGTGAGCATGTTCAGCCGGCCGGTGCGGGTCATGGCCGCGTGGTGCCGCGCCAAGCGTGTGGGTAGAACGCAGTCGAACATGTCCACCCCGCGCGCCACACTCGCCACCACATCCTCCGGCGCACCCACGCCCATGAGATATCGCGGCTTGTCCTCCGGCAGGAGGCGGTCCACCACCTCGAGCATCTGGTAGGTCTCGGGCTTGGTTTCCCCGACGGACAGTCCGCCGATGCCGTAACCCGGGAATGCAAGGCGGTCGAGGTACTGCGCCGATTGCTCGCGCAGGTCCGCGAACACACCACCCTGGACAATGCCGAACAACGCCTGGTCCTCGCGCCGGTGCGCCTCTCGGCAGCGTTCGGCCCAGGCATGCGTGCGGCGCAGCGCTGCCTCGTTGACGGCGCGGTTGTACGGCGCCGGGCATTCGTCGAGGGCCATGATGATATCGGCCCCAAGGCATTCCTGGATGCGGATGGAGTCTTCGGGTGTCAGGCGGTGCGGCGAGCCGTCCAAGTGTGACCTAAACGTCACCCCGTCGTCGTCCACGCGCCGGATGGAGCTCAACGAGAAGACCTGATAACCGCCGGAATCGGTGAGCATCGGCCGCGGCCACTGCATGAACGAGTGTAGCCCGCCCAAATCCGCTACGACTGATTCGCCCGGGCGCAGGTACAGGTGGTAGGTGTTGGCCAGAACGAGGGTGGCGCCGACCTCTTCCAGTTGAGCCGGCGTGAGCGCCTTGACCGTCGCCTGCGTGCCGACGGGGGCGAACACCGGCGTGAGCAGGTCGCCGTGCGGGGTGTGCAGGATGCCCGCGCGCGCGCGGCCACAGCGCGCCACCACCTCAAAACTGAAGGCTGCGCTCATCGCAGCCCCCAGATCAGGTACAGGCCAAGCAGCGCCACGCCGAAGACGATCAGCGTCAGCGGCGCACCCACCCGCAGGTAGTCGCGCACGGTGTATCCGCCGGATCCCATCACCAGCGTATTGACCGGATGGCCGATCGGTGTGAGGAAGGCCAGCGAGGAACCGAGGGCCACAGCCATCGCCATGGCGCGCGGGTCGGCACCCACGCTGGGTGCAATGGCCAGCGCGATAGGCGCCAGAACGATCGGCACGGCGGTCTGCCCGCCCATCAGCTGGTTGAGCACGGTGGCGGCCAGCATCATCACCGCCGCCGCGCCCAGCGGGCCCACCCCGCCCAGAGCATGCAGCAGCCAGCCCGAGACTCGCTCGGCCATGCCGGAGGTGGTCATGGCGATGCCCAGCGGCCAGATGCCGGCGATGAGAAACACTGCCTTCCATTCCACCGCACGGTAGGCGTCATCCATGGTCAGGCAACCGGTGACCAGCATGAGCGCCGCCCCGCTGAGGGCCGCCAGCGAGACAGGCATGACGCCGGTCGCGGCAACACCCAGCGTGATGAAAGCGATGACCCCGGCCAGACGCGACTTCGCCGGGCGCAGCACGGCCTCCTTATCTTCCTCGAGCAAAACGAAATCGCGCTCCTCGCGCAGCAGGCGCAGGCGCGCCGCCGCGCCCTGGACCAGCAGCGCATCACCCGCGCGCAGCGGAAGATCCGACAGGTCGCGGTGCACCGCCTCGCCGCGCCGCCAGATCGCGATCACGTTGACTTCGTGTTTCTCGCGAAAGTGAATGTCGCGCAGCGTCTTGCCAATGACCGATGCTCGCGGAGAAACGAGGAGTTCGCCGAGCACCGTGGCTTCGTCGGTCAGGCGCAGCGGAGTGGCCGGTTCGCTCAGCAGGACAAGCCCATACTCGTTGAGGACTTCAGCCGGCGGGCAGCCCTGGGCAAAAATGATGTCGCCCTCGGCCACGCGTTCGTCGCGCGAGGGCGCCGCGATCACATGCTGGTGGCGTGAGAGGCCGACCACGGTCACGCCCAATTGCTTGGCCCATCCGCCTTCGCGCAAGGTGAGCCCCGCCATGGCCGAGCCGCGGCGCACCTCGATCTCGCACAGCGTGGATCCCACCCCGTAGGTCTGCTCGAGTTCGCGGCGCAGTTGAATGGAGCGAGCTGATTGGCCGGCCGGGTAACGCCGCGGCAGGAGATAGCGTCCGGCAAAGACCAGGTAGAGCGTCCCGGCCGCCACAATCGGCACACCGATCGGCAGGAAGTCGAGCAAGCCGAACGGCGCGAGGCTGGCCTCACGCAACACGCCGCCGACGATAATGTTGGCCGTGGTCAGCAGCGTGGCCATCCCGCCCAGGATCGACCCAAAGGCTAGCGGCATGAGCAGGCGCGAAGGGGGAATTCGCGTTTGGCGCGACAGGCTGATGACCGCCGGCAGGAGTACCCCGGCCGCCGCAATATTGTTCATGAACAGCGAGAGTGCGGCTGCCGCCAGCACCGTGATGAGCACCGCCCGCTGCTCTGAATCACCGCTGAAGCGCAGTAGCAGGCGGCCCAGCGCGAGCGTAATGCCGGTTTGCTGCAAGCCCTCGGAGATGATGAAGACGGCCAGGATGGTAATGGTGGCCGTGGCGGAAAGCCCGGAGTAGGCCTGGGCCGGCGTCACCAGGCCGGTGAGGGCAAGCGCGATCAGTGTCAGCAGCGCCGCGAGGTCCGGCCGCACGCGGCCCGAGACCATCAGCAATGCGAGAGCGAGGATGATGAGCGCGAGCAGAACAAGCGCCGAGGTCATGACGGCGAGGATTATAGTCCATCCGCGTGATACAATCCGCCGCGTTTCGCCTCCCACACGAACACTCCAGCAAACGATGATACATTTGGCCTCGCACTCGCGACGTTGGGCTTTGGTCCAGGCACTGGTTGCCTTGGCGGGCGTTGCATGGATCGCGCTTTCGGCAAGCCCGGGCGTGCCGCACGGCGGCGGACCGCCCCCCAGCCCGGGTCAGGGGTTCAGCGCTCCCGAGCTCGTCCTTCCCGATTCCGACGGCACGTTGCATGCGCTATCGAGCTACCGCGGCCGGGTCGTCGTGCTCAACTTCTGGGCTTCGTGGTGCCCGCCCTGCCAGGCAGAGATGCCGGCTCTCGAACGCATCCATCAGGACTTGGCCGCGAGTGGGCTGACCATCCTGGCCGTCAACGTCACAAGCCAGGACACGCGCCAGGCTGCGCTGCGATTCACCGAGGAGCTCGGCCTCACGCTGCCTGTGTTGTTCGACGACAACGGAAGCGCCCAGACCTCGTATCGCATCCGTGCGTTACCCACGACTTTCTTCATTGACACGCGCGGCATCATCCGCCAGGTCGTTGTGGGCGGGCCGCTCGCCGGAGCCGTGATCGAATCCGTTGTGAACGACCTGCTGGCGGAGGCCGACTAGTGTTCCCCACACTGCAGCTCGGGCCAGCCGTCATCCAAACTTCGGTGCTCCTGCTTCTTGCCGGAGTGTGGCTGGCCACCGGCCGCATCGAACGCCATGCACACATGCAAGGCCAGAACGGCGACAGGATTCTTACCTTTGTCCTTGTCGTAGTGGTAAGCGCGATCCTCACCGGGCGCTTCGCGTATGCTGCCCAGCATCTGCAGGCCTACCTCGCCAACCCGCTGGGCCTGCTTTCACCCACCGTGGCGACCATGAACCTCGAAGTCGGCGCGCTGGCCGGACTCTCAGCCGGAGCGGTTCTCCTGCGCCGCTGGGCGCGACGAGGCCAGCCCATCCCACTCTTGGTCCTCTTGGACGTGCTGGCCCCGGGGATGGCCGTCATGACGATGGCGCTCTCGGCGGGCAGTCTGACCAGCGGATCGGCCTACGGCGCCCCGGCACGGCTCCCCTGGTCGATCTTCCTGTGGGATGAATGGCGGCATCCCAGCCAGGCCTACGAACTGTTGGCCGCGCTTGGTATCTGGCTGCTGATCGAGCGCTCCGCAAAGAAGGTGCCCTCCGCATCCCCGCACGACCCGGCCGCGGGCCCATCCACCCGTGCTCCGGGCGGTCTCTTCTTCACCTGGATGGCGATGGCTGCCAGCGCGCGCCTGATACTCGCGGCGTTTCGCGGCGACAGTGTGCTGTGGGGCGGCGCCTTTCGCGCACCCCAAGTCGTGGCGCTTATCGCGCTGCTGGGGGCACTGTGGGCGTTGGGAAGCATCGTCCAACGCCGGGATACCTCCTCGGCGACACCCTCCGCCTCCTCTTGAATGGCACCTCCCCAAGCCAGACTCTCTCGCCTACCCGTGGGCTTCGGATCTCGAATCGTGACCTTCGCGGCGCTATAATAAAAGGTCGATTCGACCCGAGGCGCACATGAGCATCGATTTCATCCGCATCGTCGGCGCGCGCGAACACAACCTGAAGAACATCAGCCTGAGCCTGCCGCGCAACAAGCTGGTGGTCATCACTGGCCTGTCGGGGTCCGGCAAGTCATCGCTGGCCTTCGACACCCTCTTCGCCGAGGGGCAGCGGCGCTACGTCGAATCGCTTTCGACCTACGCCCGTCAGTTTCTTGGCCAACTGCGCAAGCCGGAGGTCGACCTGATCGAGGGCCTTTCCCCCGCGGTGGCGATCGACCAGCGCGGAGTGTCGGCCAACCCACGCTCGACCGTGGGTACTCTCACCGAAATCTACGACTTCCTGCGCCTCTTGTTTGCCCGCCTGGGGACCCCACACTGTCCGGTCTGCGGACGCGAGGTCCAGCGCCAGTCGGCCCAGGAGATCGTGGCGGCAGTGGCGGCATTGCCCGCCGGCACGCGCTTCGTGCTCTTCGCGCCGCTCGTGCGCGCACGCAAAGGGGTCCATCACGCCGCCATAGCGGAAATCCGCCAGTCGGGATTCGTGCGCATGCGCCTCGACGGCATGCTGTACGACGTCGAGGCTGAGGTCGAGCTCGATGCGCATCGCGCCCACACCGTGGAGGCGGTCGTCGATCGCCTGGTGATTCCGGCGGCGGAGGCAACGCCCGCCGAACGGGCGGACTTTGAGACGCGCCTGACCGATTCGATCGAGACCGCGCTGCGCGTCGGGCAGGGCTATCTCACATTGCAGGACCTGCGCCTCGACCCTCCGCAGGAAACGACTTACTCGGAGCATTTCGCCTGCCCAGCGGACGGTACCAACCTGCCGGCGATTGAGCCTTCCACCTTCTCGTTCAATTCGCCACACGGGGCCTGCCCGGAGTGCCAGGGCTTGGGCACACGCCTGGAGATCGACCTCGAGCGCGTCATCCCGGATCGCAGCCTGCCGCTGAGCGAGGCCGCCTCTGCCGCACTTGAGCTGGCCGGCAGCGATCGCAGCCCGGGCGGGCTGCTCGCCCTCATCGAGGCGTTGGCCGAGGCCGAGGGGTTCGACCTGGATCAGCCGGTGGCGCAATTGGGGGAGGCGCCGCTGCAGCTCATTCTCTACGGCACCGGCGAGAAGAAGGTGCGGGTGAATTTCCGCACTGAACAAGGGCGGAGCGGTTCTTTCGACACACCCTTCGCGGGGCTGGTGCCGGCGCTCAACCGCCGTTACCGTGAGACCGGCTCGGCGGCCGTGCGCGAGAAGATCGAAGCCTTGATGAGCGAACGCACGTGCGAGGCCTGCGGCGGGCAGCGCCTGCGCGCCGAGGCGCTGGCCGTGACCATCGATGGACGGAATATCATCACCGTCTGCGAATGGACCACCGATCACTTGCGCCAGTGGATCACCACCCTGGCTGAGGATACCGGTTCACAGTTTGCGACCGCGCGCCAGCAGCGCATCCTCGCGCCGATCCTGACGGAGATCCGCGGCCGGCTGCTGTTCCTCGAAGAGGTGGGCCTCGACTACCTCACCTTGCAGCGCACCGCCTCAAGCCTCTCGGGCGGCGAAGCCCAGCGCATCCGCATGGCCACTCAGATCGGCTCGCGGCTGAGCGGTGTAATGTACGTACTCGATGAACCGTCGGTGGGCTTGCACCCGCGCGATACGGGCCGGCTGCTCGCAAGCCTCGCGCGACTGCGTGATCTGGGTAATACCGTTTTGGTGGTCGAACACGACGAGGCGACCATCCGCTCGGCCGATTGGGTGGTCGATCTGGGCCCCGGGGCCGGGCCCCTGGGCGGCGAAGTGGTCGGGGAGGGTACGCCCGAATGCCTGGCACGCCAGCCGAAGTCTCTCACCGGGCAATGGCTCGCCGGGAAACTGAGCGCCCCGACGCCGCACGCACGCCGACCCGGCAACGGGCAGGCCTTGACGATTGTTGGCGCGCGCGCCAACAACCTCAAGAATCTCACCGTGCGCATTCCGCTCGGTAAACTGGTCTGCCTCACCGGCGTTTCCGGCTCGGGCAAATCCACCTTGTTGATCGACGTGCTCTACGCCGGGCTGGTGGCCGGGGCACGCGCCGGCGAGTTCGCCGCCGCCGAACGCATCGATGGGGCGCACGGGATCGAGAAGGTGATCCACATCGACCAGTCGCCGATCGGCCGTACACCGCGTTCGAACCCGGCCACCTACATCGGCCTGTACAGCGAGATCCGCGAGCTCTTCGCGACGCTGCCTGCCGCGCGCGTACGCGGCTATCGGCCGGGGCGGTTTTCGTTCAACGTGCGCGGCGGGCGCTGCGAGGCCTGCCAGGGCCAGGGTCAGATCCAGGTGTCGATGCAGTTCCTGCCCGACGTTTATGTGCCGTGCGAGGTATGCGGCGGCACGCGCTTCAACCGCGAGACGCTGCAGGTGTTCTTTAAGGAGAAGAGCATCGCTGATGTGCTGGACCAGACCGCGGATGAATCACGCGAGCTGTTCGGCGCCTTCCCCAACATGTTGCGCAAGCTCGACACGCTCCGCGACGTGGGCCTGGGCTACATCCGTCTCGGTCAATCCGCGGTGACGCTTTCGGGCGGAGAGGCGCAGCGCATCAAGCTGGCGCGCGAATTGGCGCGGCGTCCGGCCGGGCACACGCTCTACGTGCTCGACGAACCGACGGTGGGATTGCATGCGATAGATGTTCAACGGCTGATCCCGGTGCTCGAGCGGCTGGTGGAGGAGGGCCACTCGGTCGTGGTCATCGAACACAACCTCGACATCCTGCGCATGGCGGACCACATCATCGACCTTGGACCGGAGGGCGGCGACAAAGGCGGCATGCTCGTAGCCGAAGGGACCCCCGAGGAGGTGGCCGCGGTCGGTACATCGTATACCGGGCAATACCTGCGCCCGCTGCTTTCCCCGCAGGCCCGCCCCGCCTCGCGCACGGCCCGCCGCGCGCCCGCAAAGAAGAGGCGATGACCATCCTTCGCTTCCCGCGTGCATTCGAGTTGAGCCAGCGTCTCGAGGCGGTTGAGCCGCTGGCGCACTGCGACTGGCCCGCGTGCGGAGGCGCATGCTGCCTGCACGGCGTGTGGCTCGACCTGCTCGAGGTGCAGGATCTGCACGCCCATGCGGATCTGATCGCGCCGTGGATGCCCGCCGGACGCCGCGACCCGGCGCTGTGGTTCACCTCCGAGTGCGAGGCCGAGCCCGGCATGCCAAGCAGTGAGGTCCTTGCCGCCCATGTCGTGTCAAACCCGGGCCACTACGGCGGGCAGGAGTGCATTTTCCTGCGCCCGGATTCAAAGTGTGCGCTGCAGGCAGCCGGCGAGGCGGCCGGGTTAGACCCCTGGCGCTTCAAGCCATTCCACTGCATCTTGCATCCGCTCACTTTTGATGAGGCGGGGTTGGTTTCGCTCGCGCCGTCGGCGGAATTGCTTGACGAGCCGGCCAGCTGCCTGCGCCGCGCCGCCGCACCCCGTCCGCTGCGGGATCGCTTCGAGAGCGAAATCGAGTACCTCACTGACATGACACAAGCGTAGCCGGGCTCCCGGCGCATGCGCATACGGGATGCAGTTCAACAGACACGCGGCGCGGTCGCAGACACGAGGCAAACCGATGGCAAGCGGCGTCACCGCATGTTAGAATTGCCCTTCGCAGGTGCCTGCCCCCATCGTCTAGAGGACCAGGACGCGGCCCTTTCAAGGCCTAAACCGGGGTTCGAATCCCCGTGGGGGCACCTCTTCTGACGCATGACGTCCAGAAGTCATCGATCGGCTTCCCTCGCAGAAACCCCAATCGCCATCGAGCCGCAGGCCCCTCAGGGGGCACACCCCTACCGCCATCCGGCGGTTCTTGTTTTCCCTCGGGCAGGTGTCGTCGGCAGTTTCAGCCGTTCTCGGAACGGCCCGCACTCGAGTCATGACATTTTTCTGCCGCGCGTCTGCGAATATCATGTCCTGAGACGTGCGCTGCAGGAGTAGAATGAGCGCTGTCTTGTATCGGATGTGGAGAGTCCGGGTTCCCTCAAAGGAAGGGCCCGGACCGAGAGAGGAGCACGTGAGATGAAGCTGTACCTTCGCCTTGCCTGGCGCAACGTGTGGCGTCACCGCCGCCGCACCCTCATCATCGTCTCGGCCATGGGCTTCGGCCTTTCGCTGATGATGATGTACGACGGGCTGGTCGACGGATTCAACCAGGCGATCTACGGCAATGCGATCAAGGTCCTGGGCGGCAACATCCAGGTGCATGCCCAGGGTTACCGGGAGAGCGCCGGGCAGAAGCCGCTGCTCCCCCTGGCCGACGACGCCAGAGTCCTTGAGGCGGTGCGCGCCCAACCCGGCGTGGTGGCGGCTGCACGCCGGATCAATACCGGCGGCCTGGCCAGCAGCCGCGAGGGTGCCTTTGCCGTAGGCATCACCGCCATCGAACCCGAACTCGAGCAGGCGGTCAACCTGGCCGGGCAGAACGTTATCTCCGGTCGCGCCCTGTCCGCCGACGACGGCGATTCGGTCTTCATCGGTAAAGGCCTGGCCGACGCCATGGATGTGGCAGTGGGGGACCGCATCTCCCTGAGCGGGCGGTCGGCTCACGAGCAGATGCGCCAGCGCACGATGACCGTGATCGGTATCTACGACCTGGGCATGGCCGATATCGAGAAGGTATCCGTCTACATCTCGCTGGCCGAGGCGCAGACGCTGTACGATTTGCCCGGCCAGTCGACCGAAGTGGCGGTCTTCCTGGACCAGATAGGCCACGAGAAGGAATTGATCCACACGCTGTCGTCGGCGCTCCCCGGCTATGAGCTCGACTCGTTCGAAGACAGCTACCCCGAGCTGCAGTACGCCCTGGCCTCCAAAGGCCAGGTGATGGACATCTTCAGCGTGATCATCCTGGGCATCGCCGGCATCGGGATCCTCAACCTGCTGCTGATGGCGGTGTATGAGCGCACGCGCGAGATCGGCGTGTTGGGCGCCATGGGCCTCAAACCGCGGCAAATCTCGCTGCTCTTCATCCTGGAGGGAACGCTGATCGGGCTGGTGGGAGTGGGCCTGGGGATCGTGCTTGGGCTGGCTTTCAATGCAATGATGCGGGCGGTCGGATTGGACTTCACCGCATTCTCCGGCATGACCAGCTACACAGCGCTGATCACCGATAAGGTCTACCCAAGCTGGGGCGTCGGCAAACTGCTGAGCCGCGGGCTGACCGTGGCGATCATTGCCGCCCTGGCCTCGCTCATCCCGGCCCGCGAAGCGGCGCAGCGCGACCCGGCCGAAGCGTTGCACTTCGTGTGAGGTCCACCATGATCCAATTGTTGAAGCTGGCCTTTCGCAACCTCGGGCGCAACCGCCGGCGCTCGTTCTTCTCCGCCCTGGCCATGGGTGTGGCGCTCGCTCTGCTGCTCATGATGGCCTCCTTCATTCAAGGGGAGATGGGCGATGCCATCGACCTGGCCATCCGCCTGCAATCGGGCCATCTGCAGGTGCGGGCGGCATCCTACGACGAGGCCAAGACAAGCCTGAAGTGGGAAGACCTCATCGAGAATCCCGACCAGGTCGCTGGAAGAGTTGCCTCGATAGGTCCAGTGGATGTCGCCACGCCCCGGCTGTATGCCAGCGGGTTCGTCACCACGCGAGACGAATCGGCCGGCGTGCGCGTCGTAGGTATCGATCCACTCTCCGCGGCCAATGCCCCCTATCGCGATGGAATGGTGGAGGGCGAATTCCTGACGCCAGACGACCGGCAAGGTGTGCTGATCGGCTGGGCGCTGGCCCAGCGTCTGGACCTCTCGGCCGGAGACAAGGTTAACCTGTCGGTCAACACTTCCAGCGGGGAGGTCGACGAGCAACAGTTCACCGTGCGCGGGATCTACAACACCGGAACCAGCGGGTTCGACAGCCTGACGGTCTTCCTCCCGCTGGCCAAAGCGCAAGCCTTCACCGGCGCCGAGAATCGCGCCAGCACGGTCTTCGTCCTGCTCAAGGGCACAGCACAGACCGACGCCGTAATCGCCGCGTTACAGGCCCCAGGCTACAAAGTGCTGACCTGGCAGGACATGAACGAACTGCTTGTTCAGACGGAAGCCCTGTCGGCTACGTACATGAGCTTCTTCTACCTCATCGTGCTGGGCATTGCCGCCACAGTCATCGTCAACACCCAAATCATGTCGGTGTATGAGCGAACGCGCGAGATTGGAATCCTATCGGCGATCGGCATGCGCGGGCGCCGGTTGATGGCCATCTTCCTGGCCGAATCCGGCTTGCTCGCCGTGGGTGGGATTTTGCTCGGGCTGGTTATTGGCGGCATCGTCATTGCCTACCTGACGCGGTACGGGTTCCCGTTGGACTTTTCGGGGTTCGGGATCACTGGGATGCTGTACGCCGACAAGATGTACACCCAACTTACGGTGCGAGATGCCGTCAATCTGACGGTGATGACCTTCATCGTCACGCTGCTGGCCGGGATCTATCCCGCCGTGCTGGCTTCCCGCATGGAACCGGTCGAGGCGCTGCGCGCCGAGCGGTAGGCGAAAGGAGAACTCACATGGAAGTCGCAAAGGTCGAAAACGTCACCCGCGTCTACAAGATCGGCAAGGTAGAGACCCGGGCCCTGCGCGGCGTCAGCCTCTCGATCGAAAGCGGCGACTTCACCGCGCTGGTCGGTCCCTCCGGGTCGGGCAAGACTACCCTGTTGCAGCTCTTCGGATGCTTGGACCAGCCCTCGACGGGCAAGGTCTACATCAACGGGCGCGACGCGAGCCAACTCAACCGCAACCAGCGCGCTGACTTGCGCCGCGGGACAATCGGTTTTATCTTCCAGTTCTTCGCTCTTATCCCGACCCTGACGGCCTTCGAGAACATCGAGATGCCGCTCTTGCTCAACGGGCTCGGAGCTAAAGAGCGTCGCGATCGTGTCACCGAGTTGCTGGAGGCCGTCGGGCTGGCCGATCGCGGGCGCAACCGCCCAGACCAGCTCAGCGGCGGCGAGCAGCAACGTGTGGCCATCGCCCGCGCCCTCTCGATCAAGCCCAAGCTCATCCTGGCGGATGAGCCAACCGCCAACCTCGACACGCCCAACGGCCAGCTGGTGATGGAAACCATGACCCGTCTCAACAAGGAGACGGGTGTAACCTTCGTCTTCGCCACGCACGATCCGCGCGTCATCAAGTACGCGCACCGTGTTATCGCACTGCGCGACGGCCTGGTTGCCGAGAACGGGGCGCAGAAAGCATCGGGGTAAGCCATGAAGCGCTCATCATTCCCACTTCTGCTGGTCTCGCTGGCCCTTGCAGGTTGCACAGGGGGCGCCGGCACACCCGGCGAGGTGCTCCCCACAGTCGTTCTCGAGAGCCGCACGCCCCAGCCCTCGGTTGAGAGATCGGGAACTACCGCCTCGGGGACGGTCGTCCCCGCCCAGGAGGCACGCCTGTCGTTTCTTGGCACCGGCCTGGTAACCAAGGTCAACGTTCAATTGGGCGACACCGTCCAGGCAGGAGAGGTCTTGATCGAATTGGACGATGCAGCGGCCCAGAGGGATCTTGCGCAGGCGGAGAGCAATATGGCGGACCTTACCTCACCGGCGGCCATCGCGCGCGCCCGCCAAGCGGTGGCTCGGGCGCAGGCCGACCTCGAGAAGGCCCGCAACAAGCTCGAGTACTACATCACGCCCGGGGTGTTGTATTGGGAAGAGCATCTTTCTGCAAGCGAGCAGGCCCTGGCCACTGCCAAGGTCCAAGCTGGAACCTCGCCGAGCGACGAACAGGCGAAGACCATTGCCGAGGCCGAGAAGGCAGTGACCCGCGCCCAGGCCAACCTCTCATATGCGCAGAAGCAGTTGCGCGAGGTCTACCTGCCGGAGAAGTTCACTCGCGTCAACAGCCAGACGGGCGAATCCTACGTGGCCGAACCACGCATCGACACGGCGGCGGCGCGCGCCGACCACGAATTGGCGGCCGCCACATTGAACGAGGCGCGCACTTATGTGCAGGCGCTGGGCGGCGAAGCCACGCCGTCCGACGCCTTCGGAAGCTCGCTGGCCCTCCTGGAGGTGGCCCGGCGAAACGTTGCAGCGGCGCGCGCGGCCCTCGAGGCCACCCGGTTGGAGGCCCCCTTCGCCGGCACCATCGCTCTGGTGAGCGCAGTGCCCGGTGAGAACGCGGTGCCCGGGGCGGTCATCGTCATCGTCAGCGATCTGAGCCAGCTGCACGTAGAGACCACCGACCTGAGTGAGCGGGATGTCACCCAGGTCTCTGTAGGCCAAAGCGTTCGGGTTTACATCGAGGCGCTGGGCGAAGAAGTGAGCGGACAGGTTTCTGCGATTGCCCCCGGGGCTACAGCGCTCGGCGGCGACGTCGTCTATAAGACCGTTATCGACCTGGACATCCAACCGCAGGGCATGCGCGCGGGAATGAGCGCCGAGGTGACATTCGAAAGCGGCGCCTGAGCCGCACGCTTCGGCATCCGCCTGCCCAACGCTTGCGACAAACTGCCACAACCGAACCGGCCCGGACGCAAACCTCCGGGCCGGTTATCATTCCCCAGTTGCACAGGAGGGCGCGTATCCCGGCCGAATCGCCCCCCGCCCTGGTGCGCACATCCCATCTCGAATCCCACAAAAGGAGGATGCACCAATCCCCCAAAACCACCTCGCGGCACCTCGGCCGCGGGGCTATGCTTTTGCGGACAGCCGGGGGGACCGCACACGGCGGCCCACGGCCCATCTCGGATCGCAGCCATCAGACGCAACCGGCCGCCTTTCGATGCGTATGTACGATTGTGCATGGAGTGAACCCCTGAAGTTGGACAGATTCTTCGATCCGGATAGGATGGTTCCGGTGGGAGAAAGCGGAGGATCTGTCGATGGCGCGAAGCAGGCGGTACCACAGCGTTACGTTCAAGCGGCAGGTGGTTCTGGAGGTTC
>Ga0315293_10000708_pt1 | contig 31246 bp, 28 predicted proteins | sample YL17G13_20_MG_FD_203071 | JGI IMG/M metagenome (GOLD analysis project Ga0315293, IMG submission 203071) | Sediment microbial communities from Yellowstone Lake, YNP, Wyoming, USA - YL17G13_20 | ecosystem: Environmental > Aquatic > Freshwater > Lake > Sediment | place: USA: Wyoming | collected... | reverse complement strand
CTTGCAAACGGCCTCGGGTTCCTGTGGAATCCGGACTTTAGCGTCCTCAAGAGCGCCAAGGTGTGGCTCGCAGCGGCCGGCCAGATATTCTTCACCTTAAGCGTCGGCATAGGTGTAATATTGACTTATGCGAGTTATCTCAAAAAAGGCGACGATGTCGTGCTTTCCGGAGTATCGGCCGTGGGCTTAAACGAGTTTGCGGAAGTCATCATCGGCGGTTCGATCGTGATACCGGCGGCGTTCGTGTTCTTCGGTCCGGCGGAGATATGCTCGATAGCGAAGTCCGGAGCTTTCAACCTGGGATTCGTTACGATGCCGCTCATATTCGGTAAGATCGTGGCGGGCGCCTTCTTCGGATGCGTATGGTTTCTGCTGTTATTTCTCGCAGGGATAACCTCTTCGGTCTCTTTGGCCCAGCCGGCGGTCGCGTTCCTGGAGGACGAATTCAATATCTCGAGAGAAAAGGCCGTCGCCATATTCGGCGCGGCCTCATTTATACTTTGCCAGCCGGCGATATTCCTTCTCGGTAAAGGGGTCGTGAACGAGCTCGACTTCTGGGGCGGGACGTTCTGCCTGGTCCTTTTTGCGACTTTCGAAATAATACTTTTCGCTTGGGTCTTCGGAATGGAGAATGCGTGGAGAGAGATACATCACGGCGCGGATATGAACGTTCCGGGCATTTACAAATTCATAATTAAATACGTGACCCCGCTATTCCTATTCCTGATACTGGGGTTCTGGCTTTACCAGGAGGGCGTCCCTACGATGCTCATGAAGAACACCCCTGCCCCTGATAAACCCTTCGTGCTGGCTACGAGAATATTCCTACTTGCGATATTCACAATCCTGGCAATTCTGGTAAAGATAGCGTGGCGGAAGAAGAGAAAGGCGCTGAAGGCATGAAGACGTCCGGCTGGATATTTCTCATATTCTCATGGGGATTCATTACCGCCCTCGTCCTATTCTGTTTCTACAAGATATTCACGAAGAAGAAGCTTCAATGAATAAAATATGCATAAAGGATCTATCCGTGCCGGAGCTCGAAGAAGCGCTTAGACAGGCGAAGGGCGAATCCTATAGGGCTAAACAGATATTGAGGTGGCTTTACAGGACTCCCGTTCAGGCTATCGAAGAGATGAAGGACCTGCCTGCAGACTTGCGCCGCTCGCTCGACGAAAAATTCCGCGTATCGGGCCTCGAGACCGCCGACATGCGCAGATCCGTGATGGACGGAACGACGAAGTATCTCTTCATGCTAGAAGACGGCAACATGATCGAGACGGTGCTCCTACTCGAAAAGGCGCGCAACACCGTCTGCCTCTCCTCGCAGGTCGGATGTAAATATTCTTGCGCGTTTTGCGCGAGCGCAGCCCTCGGATTCATAAGAAATCTCACCCAGTCCGAGATCCTGGACCAGGTCATATCGATAAGATGCGCAAATCCTTCCATGAATATAACGAACCTCGTCTTCATGGGGATAGGCGAGCCGTTCGATAATTACGATAACGTGATGAGGGCTATACGGATATTTAATGACAAGAATGCCTTCAATATAGGCGCGCGCAAGATAACGGTCTCGACTTGCGGCGTCGTGCCGGGGATAGAAAAATTAAAAAAAGAAAGACTCCAGATAGAGTTGTCGGTGTCTCTCCATTCCGCGGATGACGGTATCCGCTCAAAACTTTTGCCCGTGAACAGTCGTTACCCTCTCTCAATGCTTATGAAGGCATGCAGAGACTATATCAAAGAGACGAACAGGATCGTCACTTTCGAATATGTCCTGATAAAAGGCGTGAACAGCTCTAAAGACGACGCTATGAAACTTTCCACCCTCCTTAAAGGGATGAAATGCAAGGTCAATGCCATATCCTACAACAAAATACCGGGAAGCCCTTACGAGGAACCGTCGGAGAAAGAGGTGGGCTTATTCATGAAGGTATTGGAAGCCCATAAGGTAAACGCGATGCACCGCAAGCCGAAAGGCGACGACATAGACGCGGGCTGCGGCCAGCTCAGGATCTCAAGGATGAAAAAATGAACCCCGCCCTTCCTAAAGGGTGAGGTTCAGCAGAAAGGAAGGGCGGGGTGAATAATGGCGACAGGATAAAGAGGGCGATCGCGTTCTATATTTCGGTCCTGCTATTTTTTGTAACGCTTCCGATACTCCTTTCCTATTCTCTGGGCTATCGGATAGACTTGAACGCGTTAAAACTTTATAAGACCGGCATAATATTCATAAATTCAAAACCGGCCGGCGCGGCCATCTACGTGAACGGCGAACTCTTTGACGGCATAACGCCCGCCCAGATCGAAGAACTGAAGCCCGGTGCCTACAAGGTCCAGGTTAAGCGCCAAGGGTTCTATCCGTGGGAAGAGGAGCTCGTCGTGCGGCCGAACATGGTGACGAAGGCCGACGGCATAATATTATTTCCCGTCATGAAAGAGATGAACGTGATAAGCCCTCAGCCCGTCGCCGATTTTGCTGTCTCCGACAGGAACAATATCTATTATCTCACCGAGCATGGGCTATACCGTTCCGATCCTGATGGCGCGAATAGAAAGAAACTCTCCGGATATTCCTCCTGGCCCAAGGGGCCGACGCACAAGAAATTTTCTCCGGAAGGGGATAAGTTCCTGTGTTTTAACGAAAAAGAGATTTGCGTGGTGTACACTAACCTCGACAAGGCCGAGTCCCTCGGCGGCGCGCTCGCTAAAGCGGAGAATGTCCTGACAACGGAAGAGCCGATAGTCGACGTCTTCTGGTATACCGGCTCGGGTTACATAATAGTGGTGACGGAAAAATATATAAACGTCGTGGAACTGCGCGGCGCCGGCAGGCGGAATACGGTCACTCTCTATAAATTCAATGCGATGCCTCACAGCTTATATTATGACCAGGCGAACGGCTCGCTCTATTTTGCCGATATCGGGAAGAACAAGATGATGCTTGAAGGCAGATACGTATACCGCCTCGACCTGCGGCAGAAATTTTTCGATTCGTTGATGCAGCTTTTGCCAAAACGGGAGAGCGAAGCGGCCAATGACAAAAGATAGGTTCTACCGCCGCCTCTTCGAGATAATACCGGGCTTTTTGACATGGGCCACGCTCGGTTCCCTTTTCATCCTCGCATTCATAAGGCCGCTCTGGGTCGCGATATTCGTCATAACATTCGACCTCTACTGGGTCGTCAGGATCTGCTACCTGACGTTCCTTCTCGTATTTGCATACAGGCGGCTCGGGATCGAGAAGAAGATGGACTGGCTCGAGAGGTGCCGTTCGGCGGGACAAGTGGACGGACTCGAATACAAGAATATCTACCACGCGGTGCTATTCCCCGCATATAAGGAAGGGCTCGACATATTGATACCTTCGATAACGGCGCTCGAGCGCTCCAACTATTCAAGGGAGAAGATGATAGTCGTGTTAAGCGTGGAGGAGAGGGCCGGGGATGAGGCGTGGGCCAACGCGTTATTCCTTAAAGAGAAGTTTAAAGGTATCTTTTTTCATTTTATGATCACGCGCCATCCGGAAAATATCCCTGGCGAGGTCACGGTGAAGGGCGCCAATGCCGCGTGGGGCGCCAAAGAGCTCAAAAATTTTCTCGATACAAAAAAAATAGATCATGAACATGTGATAATATCGTGCTTTGACGCCGATACCTGCGCGGAGAAAGAATATTTCGGCTGCCTCGCCTACCACTATATCACCAATCCGAACAGGACCCATTCGAGCTACCAGCCGATACCGGTATACAATAACAATATATGGTATGCCCGCTCTATAGCCCGGATACTTGAGCTCGGGTCGAGCTTCATGCAGATGGTAGAGACTATGCGGCTCGAAAAGTTCGTGACGTTTTCTAGCCATAGCATGAGTTTCAAGACCCTGGTGGACGTCGGCTACTGGCCGGTCGACATGATCTCCGATGATTCTGTCATATACTGGAAGTGTTTTCTGTATTTTAACGGCGACTACTCGGTCATCCCGATGTACGTGACCGTGTCTATGGATGTCGCGACGGAGAAGGGCGTCATCGCTACGATCGTAAAACAGTATAAACAGAAGAGGCGGTGGGCCTGGGGCGTCGAAAACTTCCCTTATGTGATGATGGGATTCATGCAAAATAACAGGATACCTTTTCTGAAGAAGGTACGGCGCGCGTTCAACATACTCGAAAGTCATTACACGTGGGCTGTCTGGGCTATAATCATAACTTTCATAGCGCCGCTTCCTTTAATATTCGGCGGCGTCCTCTTCAGGCAGACGGCTATAGGATATAATTTGCCGAGCGTGTCTGCGGCGCTCTTCCGCGTATCCCTATTCACGATATTCGTCTGCATGTTCATAAGTATAAAGCTTCTCCCCGCCCGGCCGAAGGACGTGAAACCGCAGAAGATGATAGTAATGTTCGCGCAGTGGATCTTCTCGCCGGTATTTGCGGCGCTTCTCGGCTCGACACCGGCAGTGGACGCGCAGACCCGGCTCATGCTGGGCAAGTACATGCAGTTCTACGTCACCTCAAAATCCCGGAAGAAGTAGCACCGCCGAGGTCGGACGAACTCTAAGTAATCCGTCCTCGGCGGTGGTTTTTTACGGTTCATGTAGTTCCAACAATCCGTTTTCTACATGAACCATTGATAAAAATTGATTTCACCGCCGCGGAAGGACTACTTAGGCTGGTCCTACCGCGGCGGTGCCGAGGATACGAAAAATTTTCCGCATAATTTCCTTGCAATAAGCGCGCAGCTGTGCTATACTTCAAACGTTAACGCAATGATTCGTTTCGGGGAACCAGAGTGATGGTAAAGTACGCGATTTTTGTAATCAGCGCCAAAGAAAAAGATAGATAGCATCCCTACACGGCTCCTGCCGAAAGGCTCGGGGCCGTTCTCATTAAATAATGCCCGTCGACAAAACCTCTACTAATAGTGTTTTCATATTCCAAAAACACAATATATGGTGTTTTTATTTGACTTACCGCGGTTCGTGTGATATAGTTTATAACCGGCAGTGAGGAATAATTTATTTTATATGTTTTAAGAATCCTAAGGAGGTAGTAGAAGATGGAAGGCAATGGCGATGTGAATTTAGGGTTCTCGGAGAACGCCAGGAAGGTGCTGGAGAAGAGGTATCTCAAGAAAGACGATGACGGTAAGGTCGTCGAGACGCCCGCGGACATGTTCCGCAGGGTCGCGCGTAACATAGCGACGGCCGACTCGTATTATGGTAAAGCCGGGGACGAGGTCGCAACGACAGAAGAAGAGTTTTACAGAATGATGACGTGTCTCGAATTCCTCCCGAACTCTCCGACGCTCATGAATGCGGGCCGCGAGCTCCAGCAGCTCTCCGCGTGTTTTGTCCTGCCTATAGAAGATTCGATGGAGGCGATATTTGAAACGATAAAAGACAGTGCTATAGTGCATAAATCCGGTGGGGGAACTGGTTTCAGTTTCTCACGCCTTCGCGCTAAAAATTCTCCGGTACGCTCTACGGGCGGGATCTCGAGCGGGCCGGTATCGTTCATGAAGGTCTTCAACGCCGCCACACAAGCCGTAAAACAAGGGGGAACGAGACGCGGGGCCAACATGGGCATCCTCAGGGTCGACCATCCCGATATCCTCGAATTCATTACCTGCAAAGAGAACGACAAGGAGATAACGAACTTCAACATCTCCGTGGCGTTGACGGAAGACTTCATTCATAAGGCCGTCCGCAGCGAAGAGTACGACCTTATCGACCCGCACACGAAAAAATCCGCGGGGAAACTTAACGCGAAAGATGTCTTCGGCCTTATCATAAAAATGGCGTGGAAGAACGGCGAGCCGGGAATAATATTCATAGATAGGATGAATCAATATAATCCCACTCCAAAACTTGGCGAATACGAATCGACAAATCCATGCGGCGAACAAGTGCTTCTGCCGTATGAGAGCTGCAATCTCGGCTCGATAAATCTTGCGCGGATGGCCGAGGACGGACAGCTCAATTGGAGCAAGCTGGGCGAGACGGTAAGGAACGCCGTCCACTTTCTGGACAACGTTATAGATATGAACACATATCCCTTGAAGCGGATTGAAGAAATGACAAAGGGAAACCGCAAGATCGGGCTTGGGGTAATGGGGTTTGCCGATATGCTGCTAATGCTGGGCATAAGGTATGACTCCGACGATGCGATCGAGCTTGCCGAAAAAGTTATGAGATTTATATTAGAGACCGCGCGCAGCGCCTCTGAAAAATTGGCGGAAGAAAAAGGCGCTTTCCCTAATTTTGAGGGAAGCACCTATGATACGCCGGGCGCAAGGCCATTAAGGAACGCCACGCTCACCACCATTGCGCCTACGGGGACGCTTTCGATAATAGCGAATTGCTCGAGCGGCATAGAACCGGTATTCGCGATATCATATATAAGGAATATAATGGACAACACAAAACTCGTGGAGGTCCATCCTTATTTCCAGGAAGTGGCTGAGAGGATGGGGTTCTTTACGCCGGAACTGATGAATATCATCGCCCAGAAGGGCTCCGTCAAATCTTTAAGCGAGATACCGGAGGATGTGCAGAGGATCTTCGTCACGGCTCACGACATTGAACCGATATGGCATATAAAGATGCAGGCCGCATTCCAGAAGTGCACCAATAACGCCGTCTCGAAGACGGTCAACCTCCCGCAGGACGCCACGACCGACGATGTCCGCAATATCTACATGCTCGCCTTCGAAGGCGGCTGTAAAGGTGTCACGATCTACAGGGATAATTCCAGGGAAGAGCAGGTATTGAATAAGCCCGCCGCAAATCATACGAAGCAGTCGACCGGCACGAAGATAATACCGAGGCCGAGGCCTAACGTCACCGTCGGGACCACCACCAAGATCACGACCGGCTGCGGCGCGCTCTACGTTACGATAAACGAGGACGAGAACGGGCTGCCGTTCGAGGTCTTCATGTCGATGGGCAAGGCGGGCGGTTGCGCCATGAGCCAGCTCGAGGCGATAGGGAGGCTCCTGTCGCTGGCTCTCAGGAGCGGCATCGATACGAATTCGATAATGGAACAGCTCCGGGGCATCAGGTGCCCGTCGCCGAGCTGGGAAAAGGGCGGGAGGATATTCTCGTGCTCGGACGCTATAGCGCGCGTGATCGAGCGCAGGATAGCCGAGGCCAAGGGCAAAAATGGGCAGGGCCCTAATGGCTCTTCCAGGCAATCCTTGACCAACAGCTCGGGGCCGGCAGGCGAAAGCTATTCGCAGAGCGCATCGGCCGGGTCTGTCGATCTTGCTAAGGCGTTAAAAGCTAAAGCGGGCAATATAGTAGGCGTCTGCCCGGATTGCGGGAGCGTCCTCTGGCATGTCGAAGGCTGCATGGTCTGTAAATCGTGCGGCTATTCTAAGTGCGGCTAACGCGTTTCAGCACATAAGTTTATAACAGTAGTAGGGCACACTTAAGTGTGCCCTACTTGTTTTAGGGAAATTGTTTTTAAAGAAAAATTGCCTCGAGACCTTGCCAAAATGGATTTTTGTGGTAAACTTTATTGGATAGAGATACGTCCCAAAAGGGTCTCTTTACAAAAGGGAGGTGTTGTATGGAGCAGCTTATGTTTGTTGTAGTGGAGCCTTTTAAGGCCATGCTGATGAAAATATGGAGTTACATACCCGCCATAGCAGGCGCGATTGTTATACTGATCGTAGGCTGGCTTATAGCAAAGCTTGTAGAGGCAATTATAGTAAGAGTATTAAAATCGGTGCGGCTCGATATGGCGAGCGACAAGGCCGGGCTCACTAATGTATTGGCGCAGGGCGAAATACATATGAGCGTATCGGAGCTTATAGGCGCAGTGATATACTGGATAATCATACTGGTAGTCATAGCGACCGCGCTCGGGACGCTGAACCTTACGGTGGCGGCGGAACTGATCTCGCGGCTCATTGAATATATTCCCAACATACTGGGCGCGATATTCATAGTCATAGTCGGAACCTTCTTGGCCGATTTTGTGAGCGCCATAGTGCGAACCACGGCCAATAATGCCGGGATCAGGAAAGCGAACCTGATGGCGAAGATGATCAAGACGATCCTCGTGGTATTCGCCATCGTAATAGCGATCGAACAGCTGAAGATCGCGTCGACCTTGATAGTGCTGGCGGTGAACGTCATACTGATATCGATCGGCATAGGCATCGCGCTGGCATTCGGCCTTGGCTGTAAAGACATAGCCGGGAAGTACGTCCAGGATCTCGTCAACGAAATGAAGAAGTAGAAGACTATAGACCGTAGTCCATTTAAAATGTAGGGGAGGTTTAAACCTCCCCTACATTTTTTGTCTAATAGAAGCAATCTCAAAACAAGTAGGGCACACTTAAGTGTGCCCTACTTGTTTTATTGCGTCGCTTCCCTTATAATAGCTGCATGATCCCTTCTCTATACATCCACATCCCTTTCTGCAAGCGAAGATGCATCTACTGCAATTTCTATAGCTCGATATATGATTTAGATACCGCTTCCTCTTTCATAGATACGCTCGTTTCGCAAGTTAAGGGTCTGGACCGCACCGTCCATTCCTTATATATTGGCGGAGGAACTCCGAGCGCCGTTGACCTGAAAGTCCTCAGGAGGCTTTTAAGCGCGCTTAAAAGTTTTTCAATAAAGACAGGCGAGTTTACGATAGAGGCGAATCCTGAGAGCATCGATGATGACAAACTCAAGCTCTTCGCCGATAGCGGCGTGAACCGCCTGAGCATAGGCGTCCAGTCGCTTGACGAGCGGAAGCTTAAAAAACTGGGCAGGATACATTCGGCGAGCCGCGCGAACGAAGCGGTGCTTCAGGCGCGCAAGGCGGGATTTAAAAATATCGGCGTTGACCTTATCTTCGGCGTCTGGGGCGAAACGCTCGATGCCTGGAGGCAGGAACTGAGGAAAGCGGCCGAACTCCCCGTTTCGCACATATCCTGCTACGAACTTACATATGAAAAGGGCACACCCCTATTTTCTGCTGCGCAGAATAAGAGCGTGGCGCCGCTCACCGATGACGAGGCGGCCACTATGTACGAGACGGCTATAGACTCACTCGGCCTGGGCGGCTTTAAGCAATACGAGGTCTCAAACTTCGCTCGCTCCGGATGCGAGTCCAGGCATAACATGCATTACTGGGACAATGGCCCGTATATCGGCCTGGGGCCGTCGGCCGTATCCTATATGGACGGCGTGAGGACGAAAAATGTTTCAGACGTTAAAGAGTATGTGAAGAGATTCAAGGCCGGCAAGCCGATGGCCGAGTCGAGCGAAAAACTTCCACCCGTCAAAATGGCTAAGGAGACGGCGGCCCTCAAGATAAGGACGAAAGAGGGGATCGATTTCGATTGGTTCAGGGCCAGGACAGGTTTCGATTTCCTTGAGCTTGAGCGGCGAGCCTTGCCGAAATTACTCGAGAATGACTTCATAAAGTACAGGAAGGCCGGCGACAAGGTGACCGGCATCGCCTTAAAGCGCAGGGGCTTCCTCTTCTGCGACACCGTCTCCAGCGAATTGCTGTAAATTTTTATCTTTTATGCTATAATCTAATCTTTAAAGAGCAATATTAAGGGGGAAGCTTGATATGAAGAAACTTGTTTTATTACGCCATGGTGAGAGTACCTGGAACAAAGAGAATAGGTTTACCGGATGGACGGATGTCGACCTTTCGGGAAAGGGGATAGCTGAGGCGAAAAAGTGCGGTCAGGTCCTGAAGAAGGAGGGATTCGTCTTCGATGTCGCATTCACATCGGTATTGAAACGGGCGGTGAGGACACTGTGGATCGTGATGGACGAGATGGACCTGATGTGGATACCGGTCTATAACTCATGGCGGCTTAATGAGAGGCATTACGGCGCGCTGCAGGGACTGAACAAATCCGAGATGGCCGCGAAATACGGCGAGGAACAGGTCCTCGTATGGCGCAGGAGCTACGATGTGAGACCGCCGGCTTTAGAGAAGAACGACCCGCGCTCCCCCGCGAACGACCCGCGATACAAGGATGTGGCGAAGAAGGATATCCCGCTCACCGAATGTCTCAAAGATACCGTGACAAGGTTCCTGCCGTATTGGCACGAAACGATCGCGCCGGTGGTTAAGTCGGGAAAGCGCGTCATAATAGCGGCGCACGGCAATAGTTTGAGGGCGCTGGTGAAGTATCTGGATAATGTTTCCGATAAAGATATAGTAGGGCTCAACATACCGACGGGGCTGCCGCTCGTCTATGAACTGGATGATAATTTAAAGCCGCTCAAGAGTTATTATCTCGGGAGCGCGGAAGAAGTAAAGAAGGCAATGGAAGCGGTGGCGGATCAGGGTAAGGCGAAAAAATAAGGAGAATGAAGTGAAGATAAGAAGGGCGCTCATAAGCGTTTCGGACAAGACGGGTCTGGAGGATCTGGCAAAAGTTTTGAACAAATTCGGGGTGGAGATACTCTCGACGGGCGGCACGGCGAAGGCGATACGCGCGCTCGGTATTAATGTCAAAGACGTTTCTGAGTATACAGGATTCCCTGAGATGCTCGACGGCAGAGTGAAGACGCTCCATCCGAAAGTCCACGGGGGGCTTCTGGCGCTGCGCGAGAATAAAGAACATATGGAAACCGTGAAGAAGCACGATATCGGACTCATAGATATGGTAGTCGTGAATCTATATCCTTTTGAAAAGACGGTTGCGAAGCCGGGCGTGAAACTCGAAGAGGCGATAGAGAATATAGATATCGGCGGGCCGTCGATGCTGAGAAGCGCGGCGAAGAACCACAAGTCGGTATGCGTGTTGTGTGATGTGGCAGACTACAAGCGGGTCATCGATGAGATGGATAAGTCGGAAGGCAGTGTTCCCGAGGAACTTTGCGTAGAGCTTGGAGTGAAGGTGTTCCGGAAGACGTCGGCTTATGACGCGGCGATTTACGAGTATTTAAGGGGTCAAGTAGCAAGTAGCAAGGAGCAAGGTGAAGAATTTCCTCAAGCGTTAAAATTGAACTACAAAAAACTCCAGGACCTGAGGTACGGCGAGAATCCGCACCAGAAGGCGGCGTTCTATAAAGACGAAGCGTGTGATTGCCCGAGCGTTTCCGGAGGCTACCAGCTGCACGGCAAGGAATTGTCATTCAATAATATAATCGACCTGAACGCGGCGCTCGAAATAGTGAAAGAATATGATCGCCCTGCCGCGACCATAATAAAACATACGAACCCCTGCGGCACGGCGATGGCGAAGAGCCTGAAACAGGCATACATCGACGCGCTCGATTGCGACCGCTTAAGCGCCTTCGGTAGCATCGTCGGGTTTAATTCGCCCGTAGATATCGACGTCGCGAAGACGATACTCGAGGAGGCCGATTTCGTCGAATGTATAATCGCGCCGTCATATGAAGCTGCGGCGCTCGTTGCATTGAAGACAAAAAAGAACCTGCGGCTTATTGAAGTGAAAAACTTCGGACGGAAGCCAACAATCATCGATAAAGACATGAAGAAGGTCGTCGGCGGCATGCTGGTCCAGGACAGGGACGTCGCGGTATTGAAAGAATCCGATCTGAAATTCGTAACGAAGGTGAAGCCGACCAAAGAGGAACTTGAATCGCTTCTATTCGGATGGATCGTCGCGAAACACGTCAAGTCTAATGCCATCGTCCTATGCCAGGGCACAAAGACCGTCGGGGTCGGCGCAGGCCAGATGTCGAGGGTCGATTCGGTGATGATCGCATGCAAGAAAGCGGGCGCCAGGGCAAAGGGCTCGACCCTGGCGAGCGACGCATTTTTCCCGAAGGAAGACGGGATCGAGCAGGCCTTCGAAGGTGGCGCAAAGGCCATCATCCAGCCGGGCGGGTCGATCAGGGACGCGGAAGTTATAAAGGCCGCGGACAGACTTGGGCTCGCGATGGTGTTCACCGGGATCAGGCACTTCAAACACTAGAATGACCTACCAGGAAGCTATCCGATATCTCGATTCATTCGTAAATTACGAGAAAGAGGCTAGCTACGATTACAAGCGGCTATTCTCACTCGACAGGATGAGGCGCCTCGCCTCCATGCTGGGAGATCCGCAGGATAGCGTCAAGAGCATCCACATAGCCGGCACGAAGGGCAAAGGTTCCACCTCCGCCATCATACATTCCATACTTAAAGAAGCAAACTTCTCTACCGGGCTTTATACGTCCCCGCATCTCGTCTCATTCCGCGAGAGGATAAGGATAGGCGACCGTATAATCGGCAAAGAGGATATCGCCCGATTGATGGGGATATTAAAAAAGGCGGTCGAAAAACTAAGGCCCGACACTCCGACCTTCTTCGAAGTCTGCACGATGCTCGCATATCTCTATTTCAGGGAAAAAAAAGCGGACTTCGCCGTATACGAGACCGGCCTCGGAGGCCGTCTCGACGCGACGAATATCTTAAAACCGCTCGTTTCGGCCATCACGCCGATAAGCTACGAGCACATGGATAAACTGGGCAAGACCCTTCCGGAGATCGCGACGGAGAAGGCCGGCATAATAAAAGACGGAGGTATCTGCGTAGTGGCGCCGCAGGAGGAAGAGGCGCTCGAGACCATTTCATGGATATGCAAGGAAAAGTCGGCCAAACGGATCCTCGTCGGGAAAGATATAAAATTCAAGGAGCTGGCCTTTAGCGACACGGAGGAGGTCTTCTGCGCCTCCGGGCCGTTCAACGACTATCCGTCGCTCGAGATGCCGCTCCTGGGCGAGCATCAGGTCGTCAATGCCGCTACGGCCATCGGAGTGATCGAGGCGCTTGAGCTCTGCGGCATCACGATAGACCGCAGGGCCGTGAAGCGCGGACTTAAGAAAGTCAAATGGCCGGGCCGGCTCGAGGTGATCTCGAGGAGGCCTCTGGTTATCCTGGACGGCGCGCAGAATCGCGCCAGCGCCTGCGCGCTTGCGGCCGCGATCAAGAGGGCTTTTGGATACAGGAAACTTGTCCTTGTATTGGGCATCTCAAAAGACAAGGATATAAAAGGAATATTGGACGAACTTCTGCCGATATCGGATAAAATAGTTTTGACCAAGGCGAATATTGCGGAAAGGGCCGCCGATCCGTCCGCGATAAAGGAACTGATAAAGTCAAGAGACGGGGATATCTATTTGACGAAGAGCGTCGGAGAAGCGATTGTTAAGGCAAGGCGTCTGGCCTCAAAGGATGACCTGATACTGGTGACAGGGTCGCTCTTCGTCGTTGGTGAAGCTGGAAAAATACTGGATGAATAAATTTAATCTGGACGACACGATAGCGGCGATATCGACGCCAATGGGCGAGGGCGGAATAGGGATAGTCCGTCTAAGCGGGCCGCAGGCATTAAGAATAGCGGACGCGATATTCCGGGCTAAGGATGGTGCAAAACTGTCAAAAGCGAAAACTTTTACTGTACATTATGGTCATGTTGTAGATAATGCTGAAATTATTGACGAAGTTCTCCTCACCGTAATGCGCGCACCGAAGACTTACACGAAGGAAGACGTCGTCGAGATAAACTGCCACGGCGGCATGCAGGCATTGAAGCGCGTGATAGAGCTCGCTGTATCGCGCGGCGCGCGCATCGCGGAGCCGGGCGAATTCACGAAGAGGGCATTCTTAAGCGGCCGCATAGACTTAACACAGGCCGAGGCGGTGCTCGACGTCATACGAGCGAGGACCGAAGGATCGCTTAAAGTCGCCGTAGACCAGCTCGGGGGAGAGCTTGCCGGAAACGTCAGGGCGATCCGCGATAAGGTGTGCGGCATCGCCGCGGAAGTGGAGGCGTCGATAGATTTTCCGGAGGAGGATCTCGAGTTGTCCCGGAAGAAGGATCTCATCGATAAAGCGAACGGCGCCCTGAAAGAGATCGAGGGCTTGATAAAAAGTTACGATAAAGGAATGGTTTACAGGGAAGGCGTCCTGGCTATAATCTGCGGGAAGCCCAATGTCGGCAAGTCCAGCCTGATGAACCTCCTTCTCAAAAGGGACAGATGTATCGTCTCGCCGATACCGGGGACTACGCGCGATGCCATCGAGGAGATCATAAATTTAGACGGCATACCGGTGCGCCTCGTCGATACGGCCGGCATATCTGAGACGAAAGATTCACTCGGAAAGGAAGGGATAAAGAGATCCAAGAAGTATCTCGAGCTCTCCGACATCGTCATTCTGATGCTGGACATGTCGACGCCTATAAGCGGAGCCGATCGTGAGCTCGTAAAACTTACAGGCGGCAAGAAAAGAATAGTCGTCGCGAACAAGATAGACTCCCCGCGCAAGATGCCTGCGGCTGCCATTAAGAAGATATTTAAGAAAGAAGAGATCGTGGAGATCTCGGTCAGGAAGAAAGAGAATATCGAATCGCTTGAGGGAGCGATCTGCCGGGTGATCCTGAAGGGCGGTATGGAACAGGGCGAGGGCGCTATAGTCAGTAACGCCAGGCAGAAGGAGGCGCTTGACAAAGCGCGCGCGTCTATGTTATCAGTAACGAAGGCGCTTCAAAAGGACGAGCCGCCCGATATAGTCGCGATAGACCTGAAGGAGGCGATATCGAGCTTAGGGTTCGTGACGGGCGAATCGGTCTCGGACGACATACTCGACAGGATATTCAGTCAGTTCTGTATCGGAAAGTAGGAATCGTAAATACGAAATCCGAATATCGAAATTCGAAACAAGCACGAAAATCTAATTTCCAAAATTCAAAACATTTAGTTTTGGTCATTGAAATTTAGAAAATTAGAATTTGTTTCGGATTTCGAATTTAGTATTTCGAATTTGACGATTTGATAGAGGGAGATATAAAGGTGGACAAGAAAAGGATAGAGAAGGCGGTCAGAGAGATACTTATCGCGGTGGGGGAGAACGTCAACAGGCCGGACATCAAAGATACGCCAAAACGCGTCGCCGAGATGTACGAGGAGATACTTGGCGGGACGAAGTTGAACCCGGAAAAAGAGCTCGAGGTGGTCTTCGAGAAGGAACACGACGAGATAGTCCTATTAAAAGGCATACCGCTCTATTCATTGTGCGAACACCATCTTTTGCCATTCGCGGGAAAAGCGCATATTGCGTATATCCCAAGCAACAACAGAGTTACCGGATTGAGCAAGATAGTGAGGGTCGTGGACATATTCTCGAAAAGGTTGCAGGTCCAGGAGCGCCTCACGACCGATATAGCCGATATAATAATGAAGAAACTTAAGCCGAAAGGCGTATTGGTGGTGATAGAAGCGGAGCACTATTGCATGTCGATGCGCGGGGTGAAGAAGCCGGGCGTAATGACGGTGACGAGCGCGGTCCGCGGCGTCTTCCGTCAGAACGAGAAGACGCGCGCAGAGGCGCTGTCGCTTATCAGAGGTTAGTAGGGGACGTTTAAACGTCCCCTACATTGTGGATAACTTTATTGTGCAGGTTTTCCGAAACATTTCCATACAAAATGTTTCGCGCACTTTTCGTAGATTATAGGTATGCTCTCCGAAGCGGTCATCCCTTTCTTGGCGTATGGCTCTATCGTATCTTTCCATAATACCGCATTGGTTTTTGCGTCTATAACGGTAAATATGACATTCATATCTACGTAGTTAGCCGTAGCGGTAGCCGCCGTGTCCAGCAATGTCGTGGCTATGCCCGGCGTGGCTTTAAACGGGCCTCTATCGAGGTAGCGGTATTTTTGGATGATAGCAGAGATCTGGATGTCGCTATCGGCCGGAGCGCTGACGATCTGGAACTTTGTAGATTTTCTGTTTACGAGAGTTTCCTCTACCGCCTTCCTGAATTCTTCCGGTGAGACCTGGCTCTGTCCGGAATCATTGGTGAAGCTTCCCAGGAATACCTTTATTACGCCGCTTTTTTTGGCCAGGCGCCACAGCTGTCCTTCTTCGGCCATTGCTGCCGATTGGCCGAAGACGAATGAAGAGATGATCACTAAAATCATAAATGCCCTTGTCATGCACTCCCCCTTTTTTGTTGAAATCCGGATACCCATATATTATAATATGGCCTAATTATAACAACAAGGGCAATCCGCAATGATACATGATTTTGTAGAATTCAGCAGGAATTACGTATTCTGGACGTCTACCGCCGCCTGGATCATCGCTCAATCTATAAAGGTGGCGCTCGGTGTATTCAAGGAGAAGCGGTTCAACTTCCGCTGGTTCATCGGGACCGGCGGCATGCCCTCTTCCCACGCCGCAGGCGTCTCCGCGCTCTCCACGTCTATAGGAATGACCTACGGTTTTGACTCCGCGCTATTCGCGATAGTCCTGATATTTACGCTCATAGTCGTCTTTGACGCCCAGGGTGTGCGGCTCGCTACCGGAAGGCAGGCGGAGATACTCAATAAGATGCTCGATGACATATACTGGAAGAAGAAGCTGGATGAAGAACAGCTGAAAGAACTTATAGGCCACACGCCCGTCGAGGTATTCGCCGGCGTGATCCTGGGCATACTGGTTTCGTTACTGTTGTATAAATAGCGAAGGGAAAAGTGAAAGTGAATAAGAACGCAGTGCTTATAGTGGTAGGCGTAATATTGGCCGCGATAGCGGTATTTGCGGTTTACGGGCTCGTCACGCGACATGGCATCCCTAATGAGCCGGCACAACAGGCCGATATATCAGCGCCTGCCGCAGGCCAGGGTGAGTCGGAGTCAGAGTATCTGGCGTCCGCGGTCAATTATGAGAAGACGGCCGACCTTTTAAAGGCGAGAGAGGCGTATCAGAAGCTGATCGAAAAGTATCCCGGCTCCAATAATATATCTAGGAATCAGGAATCGCTCGAAAATCTTAATATAGCGATACTATTCTCCCCGATACCGACGGCTGATTCATTTTTTTACGAGGTCCAGAAAGGCGACACGCTGACCAGGATCGCTAAGTCGTTCAATACCACCGTCGATCTTATATCGAGATCGAATAACCTGAAAGACCCCGGATTGAAGGCCGGAAGAAAGCTCAAAATAACAAAGGCAAAATTCAGCATGATCATAGATAAGTCACAGAATATCCTGACGCTGAAAAGCGATCAGGATATATTGAAGACGTACAGGGCATCTACCGGCAAGAACTCCTGCACCCCGACGGGGACCTTCGCCGTAACAAACAAGATAATCGACCCACCATGGTATCCCTCAGCAGGCGGCGTTATACCTGCCAACGACCCTAAAAATGTTCTCGGCTCCAGATGGATAGGCATATCAAAGCAGGGTTACGGCATTCACGGCACGATAGATCCGGAATCGATAGGAAAAGGCGTCACGGAAGGCTGCGTGCGGCTTAAGAATTCCGACGTCGAGGAGCTGTATTCGATAGTTCCGGCCGGGGCTGAAGTAATTATTGTTGATTAAATTCGCGATAGATAACGAAAGAAAACTATGGCAATGCATCACAACATGATAGGCCTTGATTTCGAGAGGCCGATAATAGAGCTGGAGAGGAAGATCGAAGAGCTGAAGGGCTTTACGGCCCACAAGGATATAGATATATCCGGCGAGATATCGAGGCTCGAAGAGAAGCTCATCACCATAAAGAAGGACGTCTACGACAACCTTACTCCATGGCAGAGGGTCCAGATAGCGCGCCATCCCAAGAGACCCTATACGCTCGATTACATAGACATGATTGCGTCCGACTTCGTCGAGATACACGGCGACCGCCATTTTGCCGACGACAAGGCGATAATCTGCGGTTTCGCGAAATTGAACGGCGATAAGATAGCGGTGATAGGTCACCAGAAGGGGCGCGACACTAAGGAAAACCTTGAGCGCAATTTCGGCAGCGCCCACCCCGAAGGATACAGGAAGGCGATACGCGTCATGAAGATAGCGGAGAAATTTTCCATTCCGATAATCGTCCTGATAGATACGCCTGGCGCGTATCCCGGCATAGGCGCCGAGGAGCGGGGCCAGGCGGAGGCTATCGCGTACAACCTGCGCGAGATGTCGGACCTGAAGACGATAATCCTGGTCTTCGTGATAGGCGAGGGCGGTTCGGGCGGCGCGCTCGGCATAGGCGTAGGCGATAAGATTTATGTATTGGAGAACGCGTACTATTCGGTCATCTCGCCGGAAGGATGCGCCGCTATATTGTGGAAGGAACGCTCGAAGTCGCCTGATGCGGCCGCCGCGCTCAAACTTACCGCCAAGGACCTGTTTGAAATGCATATAATAGACGGCGTCATAAAGGAGCCGCTCGGCGGAGCGCACAGGAATCCGCAGGAGACGGCCGATAATGTAAAGAAGACGATAAAGAAGGACCTCGCAGGATTGAAGGGGCTGGGGAAAGATAAGCTTCTCGAGGCCCGTTATAACAAGATACGATCGATAGGCGTCTTTAAAGAGCCGTAAAGAACATAGGTAGTCCCTCGGTGCGGGAGTGAGACTGCAGCACCTCGGGACGATTTGTATGCGGTTAGACTACAACAAATCGGAGGGATGTCCATGACGAACCCGATGCTGCGAATCCGGTTGGTATTTTTGTTTCTGGCGGTATTCATCTTTGGCGCGATATCCGGCTGCGGCCACGGCAAGGATGAGAAGGGAGATAAACGCGTAGTCGCCAGGATCAATAACTATGACCTGACGGTCAAGGACTTCTCGGACGAGGCGCGTTTCATGATAGCGCCGGACTACCTGGCCGCGAATCCCGAAAAGGCTAAAGCGGAAGCGCTCGATGGGCTCATAACGAAGAAGGTCCTTTTACAGGAAGCCCAGCGGCAGAACTTTGACAAGGACAGGGCGTTCATGCGGGAGATCGAGCGGTATTGGGAGCAGGCGCTCATCAAGTTATTGATCCAGAAGAAGATAGAGGAGTTTTCGAAGGTGGTCATCACTTCCGACGATGACGTGAAGCGCGCTTACGATCAATTAGTGGCGGAGGGCAAGATCACGGGCAAGACATTTGAGGAGATGGCGCCGCAGATAAGAAATGAGATAGGGCAGGGCGAGATGCGCGCCGACCTTGCAAAATGGGTCAGGGACGCCCGCAAAGCCGCGAAGATAAAGATATACGAAGAGAACCTCAAAGCCGCTCAGATAAAATAACGGCCTCGGTCGGTGACCTCGGCACTTAGCCGACACCGTGGCTTAATAAACTTGGCCGATATCAGAGATATCGGCACTTAGCCGACACCGTGGCTTAATAAACTTGGGAGAGACAATGGAAAACGCCGAAAACAGGAGAAAAAATTACTACATCAAAAAAGATTTTCAAAGGAATTTCATACTGAAGTTCTGCGCGCTGGCCGGGATAGGATCAGCCATGTCGGGGGCGATCATCTACGCGATGTCGCTTAGTACGGTCACGACGACGTTCGAGAATTCCAAGCTTGTGATCAAAAGCACCGCCGATTTTATCCTGCCATCGGTGCTTTTAAGCAGTTTTGTCTTTATAATCCTGGTGGGCGTAGCGAGTATTGCTATTACGCTATTTACTTCTCACAGGATAGCCGGGCCGCTCTACAGGATGGAGAAGGACATACGCGAGATCGCCGCGGGCAACCTGCGGCAGGAATTTGCCTTGCGCGTCGGTGATGAGATAAGGCCCATGGCTGAAGCGCTTAACGAGATGTCCGGTTTTTTGAAGGATCGCCTCAGCATAATGAAGGTGCTGATAGCGGACCTGGAAACATACGAGAGATCGGCCGGCTTAGGCCTGCCTCCGGATATAAAGAAGAAGATAGAGGCCCTCAAGGCCGAAGCGGATAAACTCAAAGCATAGCATGAATAAATGTATCGTCCTGGCATTTGCGCTGATGGGACTCGCTATCTTCAATTGCGCTGTCCTATCCGCCGAAGAGCCCGGAAAGGCATCCGGAAAAACCGCATCGCCCGTCCCGGAATGGTATACGATCAAGACGGGTTATTTTACGGTGTATTACAGGCCCGGCACCGACCTTTATAAGATAGGATCGGCTTTAAAAAATCGCATCTCCTATTTCAGCGCCGGCATGCCCGCCGACGATGCTCCCGTGACAGACAATATCCGGTATTATCTGGATCTTTTATTTACCCGCGCAGAGGAGATCCTCGACATGCATCCGAAGGATATTCATGTTGAGATAAGAATATTCCCTACGAGGGCTGAACTTAACGAGGAATATTTCAGGATATTCAATGCGAAAGAGGATTACAGGTCTTTCTATATCAATAAATTCAACACGATCTACATTTCGGCCGAAGATTTCTCCGATTCCATCCTTGCGCATGAGATGGGTCACGTTATAGTCGACCGCTACTTCGCAGTCGTCCCGCCCGAGAAGGTGCGGGAGATACTCGCCTCGTATGTCGACCTGCATCTTGCGGAATGAAGCGGAAGCTGATATAATTGTGCCTGCTGTGGGGCTGTGGTGAAGAGGGATCACATCACAATGGCATTGTGAGGTCACGAGTTCGATTCTCGTCAGCTCCACCAAATTTTGCCAATAATTCAATTTTAGAATTTTCGCTGGAGTGGCGGAACGGCTTACGCGCTGGTCTCAAAAACCAGTGACCGCAAGGTCTTGTGGGTTCGAGTCCCACCTCCAGCACCACGTTAAAATTATGCGCATCGGCGTTCACGTTTCGATAGCAGGACACATTTACGAGTCGCTCGTTCGGGCTCACGGCTTGAGCTGCAACACGATGCAGATCTTCAGCCGTAACCCCAGGGGCTGGCAGGTTCCCGCGCTCGAGGAGTCCGATATCTTTGAGTTCAGGCGGCTTAAACAGAAGTACGATATCGATCCGGTCGCGGTCCATAGCCCTTACATAATAAATCTAGCGACCCCCGATGACAATCTTTACAGGAGATCGATCGACGCCTATATAGAGGACTTAAAACGAACCGATAATTTAAGCGCGGAATATTTTATCACGCATCTCGGAAGCCACGTCGGATCAGGCGAGGATAAAGGCATCGCCAGGTTCTCGAAGGCCCTTAAAGAGATACTGAAGAAAGCGAAACCTGAGGCTACGATACTTTTGGAGAATACCGCCGGTTCCGGCGGCAACATAGGTTACAGGTTTGAGCACCTGAAACGCATAATAGAATCGCAGGACGATCCGGAGAAAATAGGCGTATGCCTCGACACGGCCCACACCTTCGCGGCAGGTTATGACATTAAGAGTAAGGCGGGCCTCGAGGCAACTCTTAAAAACTTCGATAAGCTGCTGGGTCTAAGCAGGGTCAAGGTCGTCCATTTCAACGACAGCCTCTCGATGTTCGATTCGCATGTCGACAGGCACCAGCATATAGGTAAGGGCAAGATAGGGCTCGAGGCGCTCGGGCGCATAATACGCCATCCGAGGCTTCGAGGCGCGGCCTTTATAATGGAGACGCCGAAGGAGTCCGACAAGGACGACAAGAGGAATATTGCGATAGCCAAAAAATTATGCAGATGAACACGCCTGAAGAAAAATTATATCCGTTTGACACTATTGAACCCAAGTGGCAGGAGTACTGGCGCTCTGAACGGCTCTTCAATGTCGATACCAGAAGCGCGGAGAACAAATATTACTGTCTCATGATGTTCCCGTACCCGTCGGCCGCGCTCCATGTCGGCCACGGCAGGAACTATATCATAGGCGACGTCGTCGCCCGCTACAAGATAATGCGCGGATACAACGTCCTGGCGCCCATGGGCTTCGACGCCTTCGGCCTGCCCGCTGAGAACGCCGCGATAAAGAGCGGCATCCACCCGAAGACCTCCACGCTGAATAATATAAGCACGATGAAGCGCCAGTTAAGCGAGTGGGGCGTCGAATACGACTGGGAGAGGGAGGTCATCTCATGCCTTCCGGAATATTATAAGTGGACTCAGTGGATCTTCGTAAAACTTTATGAAAAAGGCCTTGCCTATAAGAAGAAGGCCTTTGTCAACTGGTGCCCTTCATGCAAGACCGTGCTTGCCAATGAACAGGTCATCGACGGGGAATGCGAACGCTGCTCAAGCGAGGTATCGCAGAAGGACCTCGAGCAATGGTTCTTCAGGATCACTCATTACGCGGACAGGCTTTTGAAAGACCTCGCCAAACTCGCCGAATGGCCGGAACGCGTGAAGACGATGCAGTCGAACTGGATAGGGAAGTCCGAAGGCGTCGAGATCGACTTCTCGATCGACGACATGGATGAGAAATTAAGATGTTTCACGACGAGGGTGGACACCATTTACGGCGCGACTTTTCTCGCGATCGCGCCCGAACATCCTCTGGCGGACGCCCTCATAAAAGGATGCAAGGACTCGCCGGCCGTATTGAAAGCGGTCCAAAAGATGAGGAACGAGTCGAAGATCATGCGCTCCCAGGCCGGCCTCGAGAAGGAAGGCGCATTTACGGGAAGATATGTGATAAACCCCGTGAATGGCAAGAAGATACCGATATGGATCGCGAATTATATCCTGATGGAATACGGGACAGGCGCCATCATGGCGGTCCCTGCGCACGACCAGCGCGATTTCGAATTCGCGAAACAGTATAAACTCCCGATCGAAGTGGTCATCGATGATCCCAAAGATCCGCTCGATCCCTCGACGATGAAAGAGGCCTACGTCGAAGAAGGGGTGATGGCGAATTCCGCTCAATTTAACGGCCTGAAGTCACAGGACGCGCTGGAAAAGATAGCCGTATTTTTCGAAGAGAAAGGTTTTGGAAAGAGGGCGGTACAGTACCGCTTAAGGGACTGGCTCATATCGCGCCAGAGATACTGGGGCGCGCCGATACCTATTCTATATTGCCCTAAGTGCGGGATACTGCCGGTTCCGGAAAAGGAATTGCCGGTGTTATTGCCGGAGAACGTTGAATTCAGGCCGACGGGGGAGTCCCCGCTGAAGTTCGCGAAAGATTTCGTGAAGACGAAATGTCCGAAATGCGGCTCTCGGGCTGCAAGAGATACGGATACGATGGATACTTTCGTCGATTCGAGCTGGTATTTCCTGCGCTACATAACTCCTAACCTGAGCGACAGGCCTTTCGATACGGACCTCGTAAATAAGTGGCTGCCCGTCGACCAGTATATAGGAGGCGTTGAGCACGCTATACTGCATCTTCTCTATTCGCGGTTCATAACAAAATTTTTGCATGACATAGGCGCGGTCGGTTTCGACGAGCCGTTCAAGAATCTATTTACTCAGGGGATGATAATAAAGGACGGCGCGAAGATGTCGAAATCCAAGGGCAACGTCGTCTCCCCGGACGACCTTATCAAGGACTACGGCGCGGACACGGTCAGGCTCTACACGCTCTTCATCGGGCCGCCCGAGAAGGACGCCGAGTGGTCCGACAGGGGCGTCGAGGGCGCGTACCGTTTCCTCGGCCGTGTGTGGAGGTTGGTGGAGAAAGTGCGATCGTTGTCATCACAAGAGGCTTTAGCAAACAATGGTAGGGCAGGTTTCCCCGCCTTCGGAACATCGCACGGGCGGGGTCCCGCTCCGCGGGAAAACCTGCCCTACAACGGCGATGCCGGTACGCAGAGAGAGAACTTAAGGCGCAAGACCCATCAGACGATAAAGAAAGTGACCGAGGACCTCGACGGAGGATTCCATTTCAATACCGCGATAAGCGCGATAATGGAGCTGGTGAATGAGACGTACGATGTGATGGGGTCCAGGGTTCAGGGTCCAGGGTCCAGTAATAATGTCGTTAATGAAGCTGTCGAAGCGATCGTGGCGCTGCTTTCGCCGTTCGTGCCGCACATAGCGGAAGAGATGTGGAAGATGCTCGGTAAGCCGAACAGCATATTCAAATGCAAGTGGCCGGCTTACGACAAGAACGCGATAATCGAAAAGGTGCTCACCATTCCCGTCCAGGTGAACGGTAAGCTCAGGGCGAAGATGGAAGTGCCCTCCGAGATAAGCGATGCCGAGCTAAAGACGATCGTCCTTGCGGACGCTAAGATAAAGACCTGGATAGGAGAAAAGCAAGTAAAAGATTTCATCATAGTTCCGAAGAGACTCGTAAATATAGTGATTTAGGAATGGATGGTCATGAGGCTTGAAAAGACAGAGAGAATCATAATCGTATCTTTAGTCTCCGCATTGATCTTGGCCTTCGCAATATCGGCCTCCCTCCAGAACCGCCCGTTCACGAAAATGGCCATGGAAAGCTTCAACGCCGAAGATTTTAAAAATGACAATCGGACCCTGTCGACCGCCCCGGTCCCACCGGCCCGGTCGACCGGGTCGGTGGTAGAGAAGATAAATATCAATGAGGCCGGCGCAGAAGACCTGATGAAGCTGGAAGGCGTAGGAAAGACGCGGGCCTGCGCGATAGTGAAATACCGTTACCAAAAGGGCAGTTTCGCGTCGATAGACGATATAAAGGATGTTAAAGGTGTTGGAGTCGCGCTCTTCGAGAAGATAAAAGACAAAATAACCGTGGAATGAAGCGACCAGCACTTTATATCCTCATCCCGTTCTGCGCCGGCATAGCGGCAGGCAGCGTTTTAAACCTTCCTGTTTTTTACGGCATATCCATTGCCGTCGCATCTTCCGCGATAATTTCTCTCATCTACCTGAAGAACCGCAGTGTTTCGCATTTAGCTTTATATGCCGCAATATTTTTTTGCGGGATCGCGGCATATAGCCATTCCTGCATCTTACCCAAAGACCACATCGCAAATTTCATATCCGATGACGATAAAAATGTGATTATCAGCGGCACCGTCGCGGACGACCCTGTTACCACACGCACATTCTACAGGACCTACAAAACCGAATTTCTTCTAGATGCCAAGTCATTAAAGCTAGAGGATGAAGGCCGTAGGGGAGGTTTAAACCTCCCCTACGGCTGGCGTTCTGTAACTGGCCTGGTGAAGGCTGCTGTCTTTTCAAAGGATGTGCAGAACCTGCATTATGGAGACGAGGTCACGCTGGAGGGCGCTATTTACAAGCCGCAGGGGCTGAGCAACCCCGGACTTTTTGACTATGCCAGGTACCTGAATGTGAAGGGTATATATGCCAGCTTAAGAGTTAAAGCAGAAAACGGTCTTGGGTGTAGGGGAGGTTTAAACCTCCCCTACAGTAGTAAGGCATGCTTCGGTCGTCGAGGACAGTCCCCATTCTTTAAGAATTTCTTTAAGAGGTGCGCGTTCAAGGTCAGGAATAAGATCAAGTCCGCAATAGACGAATATTTCAAAATGCCTTATAGCGGTTTTTTGAAGGCGATCATCGTGGGGGACAGAAGCGCGCTTCCCGGGAAAATCAAGGACGACTTTGTAAAGACAGGGACGGTGCATGTGATCGCGATAAGCGGCCTGAACGTCGGCCTCATCGCCGCCATCTTTCTCGCGTTCTTCCGCCTGTTGAGGATCCCGAGACGCCTCAATCTTGCGGTCACGGCGCTCGGGCTCATCTTCTATTCTTTTGTCGCAGGTTCCGACCCTCCGATAGTAAGAGCGGTTATCATGTTCTGCATCTATGCCGCGGGCTGTCTCATAAAGAGAGACGCCGACATCCTTAATTCGCTTTCGATAGCGGCGCTCGCCATACTTCTCTGGAATCCGAAGGCGCTTTACGACCCGAGTTTCCAGCTGTCGTTCATAGCCCTGGGCAGTACGATAGTCTTTACCTCTTTAGTCAACGGCCTGTTGAAGGCCTGCGCGTTGAGGCGGGAAAATTTCATGATGAAGGCGAAGAGGTACATGCTGGACGGCGTCTCCGCATCCGTCGCCAGCTGGATAGGAATGGCGCCCCTCATAGCGGCCTATTTCAATATAATATCGCCCGTCTCCATCATCGCGAATTTCATCGCGATACCGATGCTGTTTCTTCTTACGGCGGCGTCATTCATATTCTTCGCTTTGAGTTCAGTCCTGCCTGTTCTCGCGTCAATTCTCGCCCATGGTATGCAATCTGCGATGCAGGCCTTGTTCTCGTCCAACGGAATTCTCGCGGACATCCCTCTGGCGTATTTCAGGGTAGGCGCGCCGTCGGCGGCATTCGTCATTCTTTATTACGCGCTCATACTCGTTCCGCTCGCGCCCGGGGGATTCAAATTCGGTAAACGGGCCGCGTGTAAAGGCGCGATCGCCATAGCCATACTGGCTCTATTCAATGCGCAGGCGTGGTGGAATGTTTTGGCCGAAAGAAAAGCCCGGGGAGCCGAGGTGACATTTCTCGACGTCGGTCAGGGCGACTGCGCGTTCGTAAGACTTCCGAAAAAGGCCAATGTCCTCATAGACGGGGGTGCGGGCGGAGAAGAAGGAAAATTTGATATCGGCGGATCTGTCGTCGCGCCTTTTTTGTGGAATAGAGGCGTAAGCTCCGTCGACGCGGTTATCGTTACGCATCTTCACGGCGATCACCTGGGCGGGCTTCTCTATGTGTTGAAAAATTTTAAGGTAGGATGCGTTATCGATAGCGGCGCCGCGGCGGAAGCGGATGACGGCGGCATCTACGATGAGTATGTGCGCACGATAAAAGAAAGGCGCATCAGGAGGATTACGGCGCGCGAAGGAGATGTGATAACCTCGTCCGGTAATCCCGATATATATGTCCTGAATCCGGCGAAGGGGAGCGGTATCGCGGATTCAAACGACAATTCGCTCGTCCTTAAGATGACATGCGGCGGCGTGAAATTTTTGTTTTGCGGCGATATAAAAGACAGCGCGATGTCGCGGCTCAATTCATACGGCGGATTCTTAAAGTCCGACATCATGAAGGCGCCTCATCACGGCGGCAGACTTGGCAACTATGCGGTCGTGAGCAGTTTCTTTGACTATGTCTCGCCTGAACTCTCGATGATAAGCGTTGGCAGACGAAACAAGTACGGCATGCCGTCGGAGGAGACCGTCGGGATCATAAGATCGTCCGGCTCCGAGATATGCGCTACAAACAGAAACGGGGCTATTAAAATATCTGTTGTTCCGACGAGGAGCGGCTATAAAAGGGAGTTTGCAAATAAAAACTAACTTTTTTATACTTTACCTTGACAAAGCTGTCTTTATGTGGTATAGTTTGAAGGATTTATTATGCTTTTTCTTTATACCATTTTAAAAAGGTAAACCGCGCTAGGGGTGTATACTTTAGCGCGGCAAAGGAGAGCGGACCATGATGGAGACTTATAACTCGGTGCAGGAGAAGAGAAGGTTTAAGAGAGTAGGCGCCAGTCTGTCCGTCGAATACCGGGATCTGAAAAAGGCAGCGGAGCTGCCGAAGGGTTCTCTGTCCAGAAATATAAGCGAAGGCGGAGTATGTTTTAATTCGCGGGAGTTCATGTCGCTCGCGTGCCGTCTCGTCATAAATATAAACCTCCCTAATTCCGATAAACCTATAAAAGCGATCTCCAAAGTGGCCTGGATAAAGCGCGTCCCGGCGACAAACCTTTACGAGCTCGGCAACCAGTTCCTCGAGATCGCGAAAGAAGACAGGGCCCATATAGTCGACTTCGTCAACAGCACGCTGAATACGACAGGATGAAATAATCCCGTTTTGCCGAAGCAATGTGATGGAAATATTTTTGAAAATCCTTCCAATAATATAATTTCCGTGGTATAATCTGAACCCAATGAAGAGACAAATATTCTTAAAAAGCGCCATGGCCGCATGCGTGGCCGCTGTGTTCTTTTTTTCAGTTTCGGCAGATGCCTACTGGGTCTGGACTCCCGGATCCAAGAAATTCATAAATCCCAAATATGCCGCCAAAGACAGCCCTAAAGAGCAGTTCGACTGGGCGATGTCCTTCTACAATGCCAAAGATTATCAGCGGGCCGCCCAGGAGTTTGAAAAAGTTACCAAGGTGTATGAATATTCCGAGTACGCGTCGAAGGCCCAGTACTATGTCGGATTGTCCTACGAGAACATGAACAAGTTCTATATGGCCTACGAGAATTACCAGAAGGCCATCGACAACTTTCCCCACATAGAGAACATGGACGAGATCGTTGCCAGGGAATTCAATATAGCCGGCATATACGCGTCCAAGGGCTCACCAAAGGTCCTCGGCGTCGACATCATGACGTCGCTCGACAGGGCTATCGAAATATACAGGAAGGTCGTGGATAATGCGCCGTACGGGAGGCTCTCGGACGAGGCGCAGTACAACATGGCCGCGACGATGAAGAAGGCCGAGCGTTTCGACGAGGCGATACCGGAATTCCAGAAGATACTCGATGATTACCCGACCTCCAGATTCGTTGACAAGGCAAAGTTCGAAGTGGCCGATTGCGCCTACAGGGCTAGCTTGAAGCCCGCATACGATGTCGAGCCGACCGCAAAAGCCATAAAGGCATTCGAAGATTTTACGAGGGAGAACAGGGACAAGGGCCTTATAAAGGAAGCGGACAAGACGGTCCAGCGCCTTAAGGATAAGGCCGCATCGAAGTCGCTCATGACCGCGCAGTTCTACGAGCGGCAGGGGCGATACAAGGCCGCGATGATATATTACCAGGACATGATCGACAGCTATCCGGATAGCACGCTCGTTAACGGCGCCAGAGCCAAAGTAGCGGAAATGAACGCGAAGCTGAACCGGCCGAAGAAGAGCATTGTTGACACGTTTAGAAAAGAGCCAAGACCTGTAAAGACTACGGAAAAACAGGTTGAGGCTGCGGCTGAGAAGAAGCCTTGGAGTTTCTTCGGCCTCGGCAAACCGAAACCCAAAGAAGCGGTCTCCGAAACCCCGGCGAAGAAGGGATGGGCCCCGTTCAAGTTTACCGGGCCTGCGAAACCGAAAAAAGAGCCGGTTGAAAAGAAACCTGCTGCGAAAAAGCCGTGGAGGTTATTCAGCTTCAGCAACTATGAACCTCAAGGGGCGGTCTCCGAAGCCCCGGCGAAGAAGGGGTGGGCCCCGTTTAAGTTTACCGGGCCTGCAAAACCGAAAAAGACGCCGGTTGAAAAGAAGCCGGTAGAGAAGAAGCCATGGAGTTTCTTTGGCCTCGGCAAATCGAAACCCAAGGAAGCAGCGCCCGAAGTCCCGGCGAAGAAGGGATGGACTCCGCTTAAGCTTACAAAGCCTGCCAGGGCTAAAGAGGGAGCGCGCCAGACGATCGAAGAGAAAGTCCCTGAGGTTCAGCCGCCGGCAGCGGAAGAAAAGCCGCAAGCCGCGATAGAAGAGAAGCCGCAAGCCGCGGCTGCTACGGAAGCCCCGCAGAGGCCTGAGAGCGTTACCGAGACACAGGCCCCGGAAGAAGATATGGAAATGATTGCGTCCCAAGCCCAAGAAAAGGCCGTCGAAGAGGACCCGGACGCCCAGATAGAGAAGTCTGAATACTAAAAAGAGGTCACGATGGATAGAAGAACTCTGAAATATTTTTATTTGCCGGCGCTGTTACTGTGTTGCCTGATAGCGGGATGCGGTTATACGACGCATTCGCTATTGCCGAGCGATTTCAAGGTAATAAAGGTGGAAAATTTCAAAAGCAATATAAATGTGGCCGCTGAGCAGTCTAATGTTAGAATGTACAGGGGATACAGGCCCGGCATGGAGGTCGACCTCACGAAGACTATCATAAACAAATTCCTTCTGGACGGCACATTAAAGATAACCAGCGGTTCGAATGCCGATATGATTCTCCGGGGCGATCTTATTGATTTCAAAAGGGATGCGATCCGCTATGACACCGTGAATAATGACGTCCTGGAATACAGGATAAAACTGATAGTAGACATGCAGCTTATAAAAACGAAGACAGGCGAGGTCGTTTGGCGTGAACGGGGATTTGCCGGTGAGACGACTTACAGGACTACCGGGGCCCTGACGAAGACCGAGGCGGCGGCCGTTAAGGACGCGATCGATGACCTCGCGCGAAGGATAGTGGAGAGAACCGTTGAAGCATGGTAAACACGAAACCGCACCTCTTCCTGTTCACGGGCAGCGACGACTATTCTAAAGATAAAGCGATACGGAATTTAAGAGAATCCCTCCTGGATAGTTCCTCCAAAGAGCTCGATTATAAAGTCTTCAGCGGCGCCGAGACATCCGCGCGCGAAATCCTCGAATATGTAATGACCGTCCCGTTCCTCGCAAAGAAGAGATTCGTCGTCTTGAAGGATTTCGAAGAGCTCGCCGACGAGGACAAGGAACGCATTGCAAATTACGCAAAAAACCCGTCCGGTTCGGCCTGCCTTGTCATCGAAACGAAAGATGATTCCGTTACCAGAAAATATCCTTCGCTTGCCAGGCAGGCGGCCGTCACGAGATTCGGGGCCCTGACGCTTACGCAGTTCCAGTCCTGGATCAAAGAGAGGCTATCCGAAAGTTACGTAAAAAAGAAGATAACCCCGGATGCGGTAAGAGAGCTTTTCGAGCTTTATGGCGGAAACCTGAATTTGGCGGAGCAGGAGCTGGGAAAATTAGTCTCGTTTGCGCTCTCGCGCGACGAACTCACGCTCGCCGATATCAATGAAGTGGCCGGCAAGGACATGAACGCTTCCGCCTTCGACCTGACTGACGCCATAGATAAAGGGGACGTCAATGAGGCCCTGTCGATAATATCGGACCTGATGCGCTCAGGGAAGAAACATTATGAAGTGATCGGACTATTATGCTGGCAGATGAAGCGTCTATTCAGGGCCAAGACGATGCTGCTAAAAGGGGTAAGTGAGGCCGGGGTGGCCGGTATCCTTAAGATAAACAGCTACTATTCCGAAAGGTTCTTCAGGCAGCTTAGGACATTCGACGTTATTCAGATAAAGGCTAACATGAGGGCCCTGCTGGAGGCGGACCTGGATATAAAGAGGTCGAAGTACGATCCTCTTCTCGCACTCGAGTTTTGCGTTATAAAGTTATGCCTTGGGGCTTCGAGGTGACGAGAGCTTCTTCATAAGGCGGGATATCTTCCTGGCGGCCGTATTCGGCTTGATGATCCCTTTTGAGGCGGCTCTATCCATTTTAGAGACCAGTATCGATAATGCCTTTTTCGCCTCTTCCGCATTCTTCGCCTTTAAGAGCGAAGCGAAGTTCTTGGCGGCCGTATTAAGCTCGGTCTTTGTAGAGATATTCCTGAAATGTCTCTTCTTGGCTTTTCTCAGTTCCTTGTACGCTGTTTTCTTTATCGGCACTTTGTGCTCTCCTTTGATTTGCTGTAGTTTTCTGCGTGCAAATCATCCCGAGTTGCTTTTACCTGACTCAGGCAACGAGGGATAATCATAACGGGGATGGATTATATCACGTAGTTTTAAAGAGGTCAACTGATTTATATGAAGAAGGCGCTCATAAAGTCCACCGGCGTGATAGGTTTCGCTACGGCGACGAGCCGCGTCCTCGGCTTCGTGAGGGATATAGTCATAGCCAGGTTCTTCGGCACGGCCGTCTATGCCCAGGCATTCGTCATCGCTTTCAGGATACCGAACCTCCTGCG
>Ga0315293_10000706_pt1 | contig 31267 bp, 18 predicted proteins | sample YL17G13_20_MG_FD_203071 | JGI IMG/M metagenome (GOLD analysis project Ga0315293, IMG submission 203071) | Sediment microbial communities from Yellowstone Lake, YNP, Wyoming, USA - YL17G13_20 | ecosystem: Environmental > Aquatic > Freshwater > Lake > Sediment | place: USA: Wyoming | collected... | reverse complement strand
TTTTAATTTCAGCATTTTTACTTATGATTATATTTGATGGTTTCAAATCCCTATGGATAATATTTTTTTTATGAGCTTCTGAAATTCCTTCCAGTATTCCATTCAAGATGACTACAGCTTCTTCGAGTGATAGCTTTTTCTTGAATTTCAATAGGTCTTCAAGAGTAGTGCCTTCTACGTATTCCATTATTATATAAGAAATACCTTGATACTCACCGACATCATAGACTGTTGTTAAATTTGGGTGCTTAAGTATCGCTGCGGCCCTTGCTTCTCGGTAAAACCGCTTCTTGACTTCTTTCAGGTCAGATTCAGAGCGTAAAATATTCAAATTGATTGTTTTAAAAGCCACATTTCTTTCAAGTTTTAGATCTTTTGCCAGATAGACATTACCCATTGCTCCACTGCCGATTTTACGGATTATTTTATAGCGCTTATCTATTATGGTTTTTCTATTTAATGATAGAAGTTCTTTTTCTGCCATAGTCTCTAACCCAATAAAATCAAATTAACATGGTTTACATATTCATTTTTAGCGCTGAGAAATTTTCATATGCAAACATCTTCAATAGATTCTATATGCCTGAGCATTATTTTTCAATGCTTGAATCATTTAGCTCCTCATAAGAATGGGTGCGGTGGGAATTGGGATTCCGGGAGGTTTCCGATATATGAATTAGGGCAAGTCTTAGAGTATAGAAGCTTCTGTATCCTTAGGCACTTCGCATGACGGCCTTTTTACATTTCCGTTCAGACCTTCAACAGTTCTGTTGTTCATTAAGTAATAAAACCAGCTGAGGATATTTTATTTATACTTTCTCAAAGACCAGATAGGATTTCGCATAGGCTTGAGATCTGAATGTGTAGCCCACCAGAACCATTTCACTTGATTTTTATTACAGAATCCTTCGGATTTCTTGTATTCATAGAGTTCCTTCAGCGACTGCTTGAGCAGGTAAGGCCTGTTACTGTAAGATTCAGTTTTTCAATCGCGCCGAGCCTCAGATTCTGGACGAGCTCACCATTTTTTTGAGTTCGCCTCGCGAAGTATGTCACACTCGAGAAGCAGATCGGCGATCTTGTGCTTGAGACGCGAATTTTCGTCTTCCAGGGCTTTCGTCCGCTTGGCCTCGGATAACTCCATCCCGCCGTACTTGCGCTTCCAGCGGTATAGAGTCTGCTCGAATATATTATGCTTTCGGCATACCTCGATGCCCGACAGACCCCCTTCACATTCCCGGAGAATCCTGAAGATCTCCTCAACTTTGAAACGTTTTTGCTTCATTAGATCTACCTCTCTTTTAAGTTAATACTAACACTCAAGGTAGACCAGTTTTAGGGAGTCAGGCTAAGGTTATTTAATCTAATCTAAAAATCATGAGCTCGATATTATCTTTTAAAAATTAACCGCGGTTAACTTACTATCACATAGCAAATATAGATAATTATCGTTTATACCAATTACTTCGATATAACCTGCTGCAATTTTAAAATTCCATAATTCCTTACCATTTAATAAATCGTAGGCATATAACTTTCCAATTTTGCCACCTATTTGGCTGGCACATAATAATACTCCATTATTTTCCAATGGATCTTTGGCATCAGATTCCTTACTCCATATTAATTGCCCTGACAAGCAACTTATTACATATATTTTATTTGTTTTTTTATAAGTTTTAATATCTCTTCCCGCAAAAGAGAAATATATATAGTCGTTGCTTAAACGTACCTTTGATATTCCTTCTACAGATCGGAGTGCTTCAATTTTATATTCCCAATTTTCAATTGCGTTTTTGATATCTATCAACTCAAGACTTAGTTTTTTCTCGTTAAAGAATAATAAGTACTTATCTATATATAACATTTGTGCATATCCATCGTACATATCTTGGGGACTCGGTGCTTGATCTTTATTTTCATCTACTGTATATTTCCATTTATAATCCATAGTAACTCTATTTAAAGCGTAGATATAATAGTAATCACAATAATACAACATACTATTTAAATAATATAGTATTGTAGCATTCCGAATATTATCAGTTTTTAAATATAAATACTCCCATTCTCTTTTACCTGAATATATATCTATAGATTCAAAATATTTGTAAGCACTCGACTTTCCATAATATATAGTATCAATGTAGAATGATTTATCATTATGAACATTGGTTATGCCATAACTTCTAAGATATCGATATTCAGGCAATTCATAAACCCAAAGATTATTACCAGTATTTATTTCATGTGCATAAATTGATCTATTATCAATAGATATTAGTATAATATTGTTAATTAAATGCAATCTAGGATAAGCCCGTTTATTCATGGTTGTATAATCGATTGAATAAATGTACTTACCATTATATCTATTTATGCAATATAATATATATTTATTATCATTCATAACGGATAAGTACAATATATAATTACCATATAAATAGCATTCTCCCAGATAGACTCTGTCTTTTTTATACCATAAAATCTCTTTGGGAGGATTTCTATAATCAATATAAATGGAAGAGTCTTTATGTTTATAGTTATTATTGCTAATTAAATTAGATGAATAATGTACTACTGTTGGATTATAAATTGGATTAGGGATTATTAAAGCAGGATACTCTTCATAAAATTCGCTTGGAGGAGCAAAAAAAGTATATAAAATATATAAAAATAATGAGAGTAAAATTAAGGAAAAAAGGATTCCTAACGTTAAACGTTTAAAAGAGACTCTGAAGAAGTTTTTTGTGTCGCATCGTAGCACATTAATCATAATTCGTTTAAAAAATTGCTTGATATATTGAGGAAATGATTTAAATGTTAGCAATAAAAATACAGTGAGAACAGCCCAAAGTCCACGAACTTCAATTGGAATATTCTTTTCCACGTTTGCATTGATTGAATACCTTCCGAGCCTGATGGAGGGAAATATATTGCTTTTAATATTCAATAAATTACGTTCTTCAATTAACATATTCTTTTTTTCGGATTTTAAAATATCATTTAATATTTTCTTTACTTCAACTGCATTCCTGGGACGATATTTTAGCTGAGGATCTAGCAATTTCTTGAATAATGTAATCAATCCTGAATATTTCTGTGGGAGATCCAAAGCAATAGATGTTGGCTTGAAATGAGCTACTTTCAGAATTACTTCGGATAGGCTGATTCCCGAGAACAGCTTCTTGCCCATAAGCATTTCATAAAAAATGACTCCAATAGACCAGAGGTCGCTTCGTGCATCTACGCGCTTGCCATATGTTTGTTCCGGGCTGACATAATTTGCCGTACCAATAAACGTTCCTGAATGTGTTATTGATTTCTCAAAACTTGGTTTTGCGAGACCGAAATCTGTTATTTTAATTTCAGCATTTTTACTTATGATTATATTTGATGGTTTCAAATCCCTATGGATAATATTTTTTTTATGAGCTTCTGAAATTCCTTCCAGTATTCCATTCAAGATGACTACAGCTTCTTCGAGCGATAGCTTTTTCTTGAATTTCAATAGATCTTCAAGCGTTGTTCCTTCAACATATTCCATGATGATATAGGAAATGCCTTGGAACTCTCCAACATCATAGACAGTTGTTAAATTTGGGTGTTTAAGTATCGCTGCTGCCTTTGCTTCTCGGTAAAACCGCTTCTTGATTTCTTTCAAGTCAGCTTCAGAGCGTAAAATATTCAAATTGATTGTTTTAAAAGCCACATTTCTCTCAAGTTTGAGATCTTTAGCTAGATAGACATTGCCCATTGCCCCGCTGCCGATTTTACGGATTATTTTATAGCGCTTATCTATTATGGTTTTTCTATTTAATGATAGAAGTTCTTTTTCTGTCATGGTCTTTTACCTAGAAAGAAAAATAACATGGTTTAAAAATTCATCATTTGGCACTGATGATTTTTCATATGCAAACATCTTCAATAGATTCTATATTCCGGAGCATTATTTTTCAATGATTAACATACTTATTTGATTTGGAGAATTCAATTGATTTTTTCTACATTTGACCGTAAAAGTCGGAAATGTAATATTTCTCTTCAATTCGAGCATTTAAAACAGTCCAGAAATCGGGGGCTCGCCATCGCCAAATAGCCTTAAAAAAATCATAAATAATTCTTGTTTATTACTATTTTTTGCTTAAAATGAAAATCAGGATATAGTAAAAAGCTAACAGAATTAGTCACTCCATAACTATATATCAATGTTAAAATGGGGGAGTTATGAGCTGGTCAACAATAAACAAAATCATTATTATCTTTTCAATTGTTTTTACATTTTCGGTTTATGCGGCAGATTCTTTCAAGGTTGAAGTTAAGTATCCCAAAGATGTTGCTGTTGGTGATGAGTTCAAACTAGTTATAAGCATAGATAATGATGAAAGCAGCTTTGATATATCAAATATATATATCAGTATTGGCAAGGATATGTTATCAAAGATTCAAGTGTTGAGATCACAACCTCCTTTCCGAAAGAAACTTTCAATCCCGATTCCACATTTGGATGAATTTAGGATGTTCTATAAAGACGAGCTTATAATAACGCCGGGAAAACGGGAAAAAATTATAATATATTGCAAAGCAATTAGAGCTGGTTCTGCCAGAGGAAAACTAAGAATTTCAGCCTGGGCATCCTTTTTAAATCCTTTTAAAACATATGTACAATCTATCCAGCTGGATATTAATCCTTAGTTAGCATTTGGAGGGGATATTTGTTTTTTGCACTTATTCAAATTGTAATTATAGATTATAGCTGCTATTATTTTTCAATCAATTAGAAAATAAAGAGGATGAAGATGATAACAAAAGGATTTCTAAATATTCTTGTTAATATTACCCTAATAATTTCATTCATCATTGTTCTTCTCACTCTATCCTGTGGTGGCCCTACCTTTGAAGAGGCAGAAGCAGTAAAAGGTATAAAAATCGAAAGAGAACAATACAAACCTGGAGCTGATATATATCTTATGATTGACGAGTCCAGAAGTATGTTTGGTAGTCAAGGAAATGATGCACTGGGGCTGAGGCATAAAGCTGCAAGGTATTTTTTTCAAAACCTCTTAATCAAGGATAGTGATGCCAAGTATCCGAATAGAATTTCTGTTATACATTTTGGCGATAAACCAATAGCATCTCCGCTAATTGATCTCACAGTTAAATATGCCGAGAAAATAAAAAATCAGATTATTTCAGTGCCTCCACAAGAAGCGACTAATTTTATTGCAGCACTCGAAAAAATCGAGGAAACCGAAGACAGTGCGCCCATTTATTACAACAGGAGATCGAAATCTATCATAATCTTCACTGACGGGAGACCCTGGGATAAAAAGCAACTGTCTATTAATGATTATTTTTCACAGATCAAGGCTATTGTTCAGAAGAAAGATGGAAGGTTGGGAAGATTTAATTTCTTTATTATCGGTATAGACACAACTGGACAAGATTATCAGAAGACAGTTGGACAATGGAACGAGATTGCGGGGGCTTCCAACGTATTCCGAATTACGAATATGGAAGATCTTTATGCACAGTTCAATAATGTGATAAGAAAAATATTCGAGTTCGGTTCAACAAAAGAGGATCTTGTTGCTACTGACCAGGAATTTGAAGTAGAACCTTATCTTGACAAAATCGAATTTCATGTTTTTACACAGTTGGGTTTAAGTCTGGCGATATTTAATCCAGGTGGTTTGCTCGTAGACAAAGATATGAAGAATGTAAGTATCAGCGAAGGAGAACAATATACAATAATTACGGTTAAAGATCCAGAACCGGGACAATGGAGATATAAAATTACTGAAGGAGAAGGCATTATTAAGGTTTTTCGAAATCCAATCCCATTCAAATTGCAGCTGATGAATCCTAAAATAATGCCATTGGGAAGGGAAATAGAGGTAATGGCGTTATTTGCAAGAGATGATGGCAAAGAAATCATTGAATTGCCTCAATATCCACTCAATTTTGCTGCTCAAGTTACCAAACCTGACGGTGAAGAGATGAACCTGGATCTAAGAAAAATAAGGCAATCATTATATATAGGCGAACCAATTATCAAGTCTGAGCAGGAAGGAATATATAAAATCAAACTAATAGTAAAAGGTGGGATTAAACTCGATGCAATTTCTACATTTGATATAGAGGTAGTATCGTACCCATATCTGGAAATCAATTTGCCTGCGCACCGGTCAACACAACATTATGATAAAAGGTTGAATCTACAAGTGGAAATAAAAGAGGCAAGTAAGACTGTAGATGTTCGTAAATTGTTTTCCGATCATCCTGATCAAATGATTCTGGCGCAGTTGCACAGAGTAGATAAAGAGGAAGAATATCCAGTATATTGGTTGAAATTTAATGAAGCAGAAAATAAGTATCTTTCATCACTGCCAATAAAGATGCACGAAAGGGGACTGTATATTCTTGATGTACAGCTGAAAGGTAATCTTCGTGTGAATAACGAAAAAATGCCCGAAAGTGATTTGGTTTCAAGCGAATTTTCTGTGAAACCATCATTTTTTCAGTCTATTCTTGAGGGCGGGCAGATAATTTTACTGATTATCCTGATTATTATTGCATCGTGGTTACTTCTAATAATTATTTGGTTATTAAAAGGGTATTCGATGCGCGGCACTTTATCAATACAAGGTCCTTTATCTGATATTATTGAATCTTACAATCTCTCAAGGAAAAGGTTTCTATTCCCAAAGAACTATGATTATGAAGTAGTTGATTCAGAGAACATAGCTGGTGCAAACAGCAAAGTATCAAAATCTTTTACATTTTTTATAAGAGGTAAAAATGCTGATCGAATAATTGTATATAAAGGCGGGTGGGGCGCACTTATTTTTCTTGGGCTTTTCGCTTCCAAATACACACTAAGTAGGCAAGACATGATAGAGATTCAGGATATAAGGTTTGAGTTTTTCTAAACTATTTTAGATGGGGAGAAAGTAATGGCAAATTTTTTAATTATCGGGGTTGGCGGTTTTGGGCGAGGAGTATGTAATCATGTCAAGTATGAGATGGAACTATCAAAGAATTCCTTAAAAATACCTGAAAAGGATATCGATAAACTCTATCAAGTATTGCTATTCGATGGGCCAAAAACTGACGATCCTTATAAACTTCCTGGCGGGTTTCAGGTTGATACAAGCGAGGCATCGAGGGAATGGTATCCATTTACTGATGACAAATCACCATCGAATGTTATAAAAAAGATTAATGAAGGTGCATATGATTTGAGAAATGATCAAGAGAAATTAATCTACGAATGGATGAAATTGAATAAAGAAGCAGTGCGATCCATAAGTGACCTGATCTCTCCTTCAATGGGTTTCGGAGGGCATAGAACCCCAGGACATGCATATGTATATATGGATATTGAAGGTATTGACAATCGCATTCATACCGTTGTGAATGGTCTTGGTAATCGCGAAGAAAATTTCACTGTAGTGTTTCTTGTAGGTTCGTTTTCTGGCGGAACTGCATCAGGTACTATGCTCGATATCGCGCACGTACTTAGACACAATTTAAAGGATCTGCCAGAAGTTTTCCTAATTAGTATTACACCTCTGGCCAATACATATAATAAAATACGTGGTACTATGAGCGACAGGGGAGTACAACATTACGCTCAAAATTTTGCCTGTTTATTAAACCTTCTCAGGTTTATGACAGCAGATTCCACTTATAAAAACGACTTACGTTACCGTAGAGGACCTTCTTATCCAAATGCTACATTGTTTGACGTTCCATTTATTGTTGACGGAGATAATGCAGGAGCGAATATAAATCTATCAAATTATATTCCCCAAGAAGGCATAGTACCCGTAACTGCAAATTTCATTAGCACTTTTATTAAAGAATATGCAACAAGTACGAAAAAAGAAGGTGGACTGTTCAGAAATAGTTTGACTAATTGGCGACAAACAATTGGTAATGCGCGTCCTCCTTATAAAAGATTTGGAGGATTCGGATCATTCTCCATTACCTATCCGTTTATAGAAATTTTAGACACAACTCTTAACAAATATTGCACTACAGCTTATCAAAGAATGATTAGCGAAGATACTTCCAAGCGTGGGGAGAAGATGGCTATTAGGGTACTGAATCGGCTGTATATCACTAATCAATCTTTGGAAGAAGAATTAAAGACAAATATATGGGATCCAAAAACACATGGAGTGATGTATAATTTACTCAAAGCTGGCAATGTGGACGATCTTAAAATCGTAGCTCGCGATATGCCTACCCACCATCACGCTATTCTAACTGATGAGAAGACTAATCGTCTTTTTAAAAATGTTCCGGATCAGGAATTAATTTATAATGTCCAGAGCAGAGAAACTGCAGATCTAGCAGCATTAGAGCGCTGGATATCTCATCAAGCGAAAATTATCAAGATTGTATTTTCCAAATTAATAGATGCAGGGATTGAGGAAATTTTTTATGATCTTAAAAGCACAGAAAAAGAGCCGTATAAGTTAACTTACAATGAAGATCCATCGAGAAATAAAGCCAACTTGTTACGTATAGCTTATGATTTCACAAAATATTTAAAAGTTAAAATGGATGAACTCAAGAAGAAGTCAGCGCCAATACTTAATGAAACCTTACTTGATGAATGGATTGGTACAATGCAAGGACCTTATAATAAATGTATATCGGGTATGGAAGTTAGTTCTAAAGCTGTCAAGTCTGAGCAGGAAGAATTCTTGCTTAAAGCAGAAAATCTTCTAAAAGCAAGATCCTCAAAACTACTTGCGAGTGCAGTGTCAGCTCTCTTGATTGACCTTTGTCGGATAGCAGATGAGAAATTTAGCTATTTCAGTGATAATACAAGGGGATGGATGTATTTATTAAGCAATTCAATAGAGAAAACCAAGGATGAATATAATAAAAATATACAAGCAAGACAAATAAGAGACAAATGGCAACAGCAAATACGATTACCAAAACCTTTGAGTCGTACCGAAGAGATATTGCTACAGCAAACGGAAATACAAGATATTTTAGATAAATTCCTCAATAATTGTCATTGGGAATATCTTCCATCTGAAAACGGGAATAACAATCCGTGCAAATTTGTTTATCCTTTGACTGGTCTGAATCTCTCATCAGAGCATAAATATAATTTTATTATGGGTTTTGTAAGCAAAGATGACTTTGACTATTTCAGGGCATTTAGTCCGGTTGAAAATTTAGATTGGTTCAGAGGAAATCTATACAATCCATTAAACAATAAATCTATATGGGATATTTTAGATTTTGAATTCAAGGCAAAGCAGGAAACGATAGCAAATATCACAAAAGACTCATATGCTGAAGATATTGTGAACAAACTTTATGGAATGTGCGGGTTATTATTGGCGCGTTCGGGTTCTCCAGGACAAGTTCAAGGGCCTTATATTTTTACAAATTTCCCGCCAGCAGGGACAGAAGGTCTGAGAAACCTTATTGTAAAAAAAATCAGTGAAAGGCAATCTACTGGAGTTTTCGAGCATAGGGAATTACTAACAAAGGATATTAGATCAGTATATATTGAAATAGAGCTTTCAATAAAAGACTGGAATTATTATTCGGACCTCGAAAACAGATATGACAAATATGTAGCTAATAAAGAGAATCTCTTGATTGATGTATATATTAATGAACAAATAGCAAACCTTTATAAAGACCTAATTCAAGATTATGTCGATGTAAGATTCAGGGATACTATTATGCCGGAGATATCTATGCTATTTACAGATGCGAAGCTATTCAAGTATCTATCCCTTTGCTATACGTTAAATTTGATAAACAAAAGAACATTTTCAAATGATATACAAGCAAAAAAGAAATTCTATGTAAGTGTGGAATCAGGGGATATAGATTTGGCTGATGAAGATGATATATATTCACTATTTTTTAATGTAATGCGTCCAAGTTGGGAGAAAGTACCGCAAGGAGATAACACAATTGCTCAGAATGCCATGGTAAAACTATGGGAAGAAGCAGTAAGGGAAGCTACAAAATCAAAGAAAGAAAAAGAACTATTCGAAAAGAGAATATATTCAGCGCAAGAAAAAGTTAATGTCAAACCGATTACAATCGAAGATAAAGATAGTGATGGAAAGAGTTTAGCCGAAAATGAGGAGTGGATTATTCAGAAATACAGGCAGTTGACATTATGTATACGCGCATCAGCAATTGAATATGTAAAAAAGCGTAATTCGGATGATGCCTAAGTGATAGTAGGGGCAGTTCTATTGAGGATTGAAATTGGTTAGAATAACTTTACTTGTCATAATAATTTGGTTTGCTTTATGGATCTTCTGGTTATTAAGCGGCAAAGAATCACGAGGAACTTTATATTTTACTTCAACAATCTACCCTGACAATCCGAACTTCATTATTAGAATCCAGGGGAGATTTATATTTCCGAAAGATTTTCATTTAATCGGAGAGAATGGGCAGTCCCAAAATAATTCTCTGTTTATAAAAGCCCATAACTATAATCAGATAACGATATATCAGGGAGGAATGATACGGTTTCTTTGTTTTGGCATTGGTGCAAGCAAATTAACCTTACGACGTGGAGAAATCCGTGAGCTCTGGTTCTTACAGATAGAGTTTCAATAGAACCGGTTCAGAAATATTTGCCTTTATTATAAGGCAGTGGTTATTAAATTCTAATATGTTCATTCTATTGCATCATGGAGAATAATTCTATTAATAATGTTTTCATTTGCAGAATAAAAATTGCAATATAGGATAGGAACGTAACTATGAAATGTGAACTTATAAATTGCAATGAAAATATTCAGACAAAATACCCAGATAAAAACGGGCACAATTATTGTATTTTCCATACACAGAATGATGATAAGCTGGCAGCTTTTTTAGAAAAAATCAAAGAGAAGTTCAAAAAGGAAGATAAGCCCGGCAACATAGCACGAATGGATTATTTTTATTTCCCTTCTGGATTCAGCTTTAACGAAGATTTTAGACTATCCGAATCGGATATTGTTTTTAACGACGCATATTTCAACAATGTCAATTTCAGCGGGATAGAGTTCAAAGGCGCAATCGAATTTAATAATTGTACCTTTACAGGAGAAATTCGTTTTGATGATATAAAATTTTATAGTAATATGAAATTAATAAGTGCGACCTTTAAAGATAGTCTTAAGATACGGGATATAGTTTTTAAATCTGATGCATCATTTGATTTTACTATATTCCAGGGACCTCTGCTTATAGAAAAGACGGTATTTTGTAATAAGGCCTCATTTCTAAAAGCAGAATTCTATAAAGAGGCAGTCATTTCGAAATGTCTATTTTTTTCCTCTTCTACTTTTGAAAGACTCGATTTCAATAGTTCACAATTTATTCTGAAAGATTGCAGCTTTTTCGAATATACAACTTTCCAAAATAATGACTTAACACACTTTAAATTTGTAAGATGTTTATTAAATAAAGTATCATTCCTTGGGAGCAATGTAAAAGAGACACAATTTCTCAATTGTGATTGGGATCTGCAAAAGAAAAGCTACTTAGTAAAATCGAAACTGGATGAAATTAGCGAATTTACCCTTTTAAAAGAATCGGAAATCCTAACACTTAAGGAAGAAATTAAAAGCAATCTTAAAAGATCACGGAATAGATCATGGGACAAAATCAGCAGGCGCTTGGTTCTTATTGACGAGGCGAATTTAAAACAGAAAAAAAGTAAATGGATTAAAGAAAAAACTGCTGACACTTATAAAGAGGGTACAATATTCGAAGAAGTCGCTGATGTTTATCGCCAATTAAAAATAAATATGGATAATAGAAGGCAATTCCATCTTTCAGATCAATTTTATTGCGGAGAGATGGAAATGCAATATGAAATCAGGAAAAACGCAGGGATGTCTAGGATACTGCTTTATTTTTACAGGATGATCGGCTATGGCAACCGCCCAGTTAAAACAATCTTATATTTTTTTGCTTTTATGTTTATATTCAGCGCAATCGTTTATATACCAAATTTTAACGAAATAAAGAATATTTTCGACGGAACAAATAGAGCTATTTTAAGTATTCAGGAACTTTTTACTTTTATGATTTATAATATAACCGCTCCCTTCTTCATCGGTGGACAAACGTCGATCTTTGAGCCGTTAACAAGTTCCGCGGCATTGCAAATCGCCTTTATACAGACAATTATCCGACCTTTGTTTCTTGCTTTTGTCATCTGGTCGGCTCAACGGAAGGTATTTCGTTCTTAACAAATTAAAGGAAAGTAAGAATGCCTGAATCTTCCCGTTGTTAAGATATATTCGCTAAATCAGCGAGAGATTCCTGAAATCGGAAATACATAACCAAACATTTACCTCTTGGGTCACCAACGTAATCGTAATCTTCACATTTGTAGTACATCCCCTTCAAATTGTGGCTATAGCTGGCTATTGTAATTCCCGCCGTCATAATACTCGTGCCGCTTATGAAATTTACACAAATATCATTTTCATTGGAGACCATTGAAAGAGCTTTGTTTACAGCATCCCGTGAATCCTTGATGCATTGTTGAAAATCGAATACGTTTTTTAATAGAATCTGTTCATACTTGAAGCTTTTGTAAGTCAGTTGATTACTATCGAGTATTAAACCTATCTTATCTTTGGATTTATCAGACGGTAGAAAAATACAGTAATCCGGTTTATAATCGTTGATTCCCAATATTATGGATTCCGGTGTGAATCCGACAGTACATATCAATATTTTCCGTTTTTTCCCCATTTTTATTCTCCGCTTCTTTTCTAAACGTGTATAGAACACTGTAATGGAAGTGGCACTGCCACCAATCACCTATTATGGGTGCTTATAATTCTACCAGAATATCATTTATATAAAACTGAAAGAAAAGACATTTATCTGAAAGCTAGCTCTCATCGTTGATAGTATGCCGCGCTGGGAGTGGCACTGCCACCAATCACCTATTATCGGTGCCTTTTCTGTAACATAACTCGTACTGGGTTGAAATCAAACCGATTGACGAGTCGCAATCACCTATTATCGGTGCCTTTTCTGTAACTGTGCCTTGGGCCAACAAGTCGGCGAATCAAGGTTGTCGCAATCACCTATTATCGGTGCCTTTTCTGTAACCCTCCGGATTCCTACACCGCCTTTCAACCAAAAGCCTTAAGTTGCAATCACCTATTATCGGTGCCTTTTTTGTACCGTGTTCAAAAATACAGATACCTACATCTCGTGGTTCTGGAGTCGCAATCACCTATTATCGGCACTTCTTCTGAAACTTCTGATGGAACTGGAGTTGGTGGTGCAGCAATATTGTTTCAATCACCTATTATCGGTGCCTTTTCTGTAACACACATTAGTAGGCCGGAAGACCTTTTTTAGAATGTCGCAATCACCTATTATCGGTGCTTCTTCTGTAACAACCTTTACTGAACCTAGTCCATATCCATTCGTATTGTTTCAATCACCTATTATCGGTAATTTTTAGTTTAACATAATTTTATTTTAATCAAACCAACTAAAAAAAACTTTACTTTAAGATTCTACTCCATACTTGCATACATAGCTGCAATGAGAGTGGCTGTGCCACCAATCACCTATTATCGGTGCCTTTTCTGTAACGCGAACAATGTCTTCGGAACGGTATTGAAATATGTAGTCGCAATCACCTATTATCGGTGCTTCGATTTTATCAGATTCTAGCTATTCTAATCAACAAAAATAATTGATCTAATCGGAATAAACATACCAAAAAACTGCATATGTGAGGATTCATGTCTTCGGCACTGCCGCCAATCACCTATTAACGGTGCCTTTTCAGTAATAGCCATTTCGGAGTACAGCTATACTCTTATGTTGGAAAGTTTCAATCACCTATTATCGGTGATTTTGTTAAATATGCTTTGACGGTCAAAATTTGTTAGACACGAATCAACTTCAATTACCTATTAACGGTACGCTTGATGCAGTTTACTCGAAATTCAAAATTATACAAAAGGTAATTTTATCGAGTTCCAATCACCTATTGTCGGTGCTTTTTATTTTATCATAATTTTATCTTAATCGAACCGAATGAAAAGGACTTAAATCTGAAAACCAACTTCATACGTGGATAGAACTCTGCAATGGGAGTGGCTCTGCCACCAATCACATATTATCGGTGCCTTTTCTGTAACCCGGCAGAGTTCTAATTTCTAACTAACCTTTAAGAAAGGTCGCAATCACCTATTATCGGTGCCTTTTCTGTAACATTCTCGGATCCGACAGATCTGACGAGAAATATCAGTCGCAATCACCTATTATCGGCGCCTTTTCTGTAACCCCGGGCGTTATGGACAGGTTGTGTAATACAGCATGTCGCAATCACCTATTATCGGTGCCTTTTCTGTAACACTCCCAATCCGAAACCAGTTACCTATTCAATAAAGTCGCAATCACCTATTATCGGTGCCTTTTCTGTAACCCGGCAGAGTTCTAATTTCTAACTAACCTTTAAGAAAGGTCGCAATCACCTATTATCGGTGCCTTTTCTGTAACAAACAGGCTATCTTCGCAAACATTTTGAAGAAGAGTCGCAATCACCTATTATCGGTGCCTTTTCTGTAACGACACAAAGGAATTGATGCAAGAGAGGTTCAACGAAGTCGCAATCACCTATTATCGGTGCCTTTTCTGTAACCCCTCTATGGACATCATAAGGAATACTAGGCATAAGGTCGCAATCACCTATTATCGGTGCCTTTTCTGTAACTTACTGGTGTTGGGTTTTGTAAAGCACGTCCTACCTAAGTCGCAATCACCTATTATCGGTGCCTTTTCTGTAACCCTTCTGAGATGGTCACCGCTGTACATTATGGAAAAGTCGCAATCACCTATTATCGGTGCCTTTTCTGTAACTTTGGTTCTAGTAACCTTTGGATGTAGTGGAAAACCGTCGCAATCACCTATTATCGGTGCCTTTTCTGTAACTGTATCGTGATGTTAAAAAAGGAGCAAGTTGCCTAAAGTCGCAATCACCTATTATCGGTGCCTTTTCTGTAACAGAGGTTTGTTCCAACCTTCTATGACTATGCAAACAAGTCGCAATCACCTATTATCGGTGCCTTTTCTGTAACGGGGTAAAGTTTTTTGATCGATTTGAGACACCTAAAAAGTCGCAATCACCTATTATCGGTGCCTTTTCTGTAACTCCCCCTGTGTTAAGTGGTGATTAATAAAAGCATTTTTGCATCGAAATTCGGCTCAACCACTTTTCCACAGGTTTTCCACAGCATAATAACCATTTTCCGGAAAAAATCAAGCTTTTTCAAAAAAATATGATTTTCAACGAAAAAAACCAGCGGCACTAACGGTATTCTATTGCCATTAATCATACTATATAGAATTCCTTTATCAACTCAATATTAGTCTTTTCCTCCGTCTTCGATAAAAATTAACAACCAATGCAATAAAACATAATCAACGGACTTTTTTTGCAGGGCTAAGCTCAATAAATATTTCCTCATGGTCCCGAATGACTGTTCCAAGACCCCCCTTTTCCCGAATATCTCCACCTACATAGATACAATGGACATTGTAATACTGTGCCGCCAGTATAACTGCAGCGGACATTACTTTGGTCCCGCCGGTATAGTTAACATATACATTTTCCTCTCCAACAAGCTTTACAGCCGCCTCTATCGCTTTTTTACAATCCTCATAGCATAATTTGAGGGATTGATAATCCTTTAGTGTAAATAACCGGTTTTCGGTTTTGAAGGGCAATGCCGACATAATCTCTTTAACCTGTTGAGCCGTCTGATCCGATACTATAAAAAAAGAATAGTGCGGCTTCAGTTCCTCCAGTACCATCGCTACCGGCACGGTAGTCCCTCCAACGGTGCTGATTACCACTTTTTTCTCTTTTTCAGCTGATCTTTTCTTCATTTATAAAAACCGAATTTCCTGTACAGAAATTATTGGATTCAAGAATCATTAATTATTTAGCTTCATCCCAAAACCGGCATCTGCTCGAGAGATTCCATCCTGAGTATCTCAAGGGCATTCTTAAACAAGATTTCGAAGGTTTTCTTATCAACCGGTCGAAGATTGTGAATAAAACTGTTCCGCGCGTCCATGATGCTTGTCAACTCATTTTTATTATTCTCATAGATTTTCCACGCTGGATGGTTTAGATACTTCAATAAAGTAAAGCTTTGGAAAAGACCCATATCGTAATATTCCACTCCATTTTTATCTGTTTTTGACCTCCAAAACCGGCGTTCATCTTCCGGAATGTATTTTCTAATAATATCAGGGCTAACCCTGGCGTTATCGACAGGTTCCCGGTCGTTTGACATTAGATGCAATTTGGCGAAGACCTCAAATGCAGTGTAAATCCTGACAACAGCGTTAGGGAATTGCCCGGTTTTTGCGCAACGTTCCGCGTTAGCCATAATATCAAGCACCATTAAAGGTATTTTTTCCTCTTTAGTCCGATGAGTACGGGCTTCTTCCTGAATCAGGCTTAGCCTTTGAATATGTTTTGAAAAAAGCTCTCTTATAAATAACGCGACCTCGGGCAACTGGATGGCCTCGGCAAGGCAAGCCAAATCCTCAAATCTTTCCTGGGATTTTCGTAAAAATATATGAGCATCGTAATACTCGAAGCGATCCCATTTTGCCAATCCCTCAAAGCAGACTCTAAGAATATCCGCTACCTGTTTCAGACTTTTATCAATGTTATCTCGATTATATATAGTTTCGCACAGAGAGGCTGCCGAACTAAAGGAGAAATTTTTACTGAACTTTTTCAGGAGATTTATTTCGGTCAAAGCCATTCTGATCCAGGGATTATATTCTTCCGATAAAACCTCCGTTCCCGATATCACATTGCCAATCCCTTTTTTATCTCTATCACCTGAAATGTAGAGAAATTTTACATTGAGTCCGCGAGCCGCCAAGACAATACCGACGGACATAGCCTTGGTGCCGCCGGTATAATTTATAAAAATACTATCTTCTATAGTCCTCTTGAGCGCGTGAAATAACGCATCTTTTGATTTTTGATAACAATCCGCAATCTTACCAGGATTTTCGATTACAAATTGCTTACGTTTATCGGATGTATATTGTGGAAAAGCTTCATAAATCTCCTGAGCTTTCAGTAATGTATCATTTGATGCTAAACATACAATGTAATCGGGTTTTACGACATTTATGCTTTCTTTAACCGGATCAATACTGGCACCTAAAGTGAAAATTAGAATTTTCTCTTGTTCTGTATATTTTTCCATAGAAGAAAAGACTTACCTAATCTAATTCTGTCGCTATTCGCCATGAAGGGTGAGTTTTGCCCAACCCATTGGGTAGCGTTTATCGCATAAATTCCTGGTATTGCCCCATTTACCGGTCTTGGTTTTTGGATTGCGAATTTTATTAAGCGTATGTGATTCCACACCGCAATACCTTCCGATTCTCACAAGACAGGAATTCTGCGAATTTATACGCTGAGCCTCGGCAAGGAGAGATTCGGAGTAAGCAGCAATATTACCGCCAGCTTTTTCATAAAATTTCGAGTGTTCTCTTTCCATCTCGGCTTTATAAAAGGTGTTACAGTTCTTAATAATTAAGTCTATTGGGATAATCGTATTAAAATAATTTCTATTCTCACGCTTTATCTGACTTTGTGAGAGCGCCGTCTGAAAACGCATCTGTCCCTCAAATCTCGCTGCTTCCCGTCCTTCTTCACCGCCGGAAAGGACTTCAGCAAACATTTGCATCCCATGGAATCTGAAAATCCCCGAGCGATCAAATCCTGAATTGAACACTTCTGCTATCAAGCTGGTTCCGCTAACCATATGTCCGTCGGTAATGCTTATTAATCGGAAAGGGTCTTTCCCCATTATTTTTTTCCACTCGCCCCATTTATTTTTTTCCTGAAATTCCAATAAGCTTTCTTCCAATTCTCTCTCGGGAAACCTCCACGATACAATACCTTGAGCTTCTCTAATGCTGTCTAAAACCGCCGTTCGGAGCGAACCTTTCAATGAAGAGCCTGGCAGATATGGTTGAAATTTAACGGAATCCCTTATACATTCCATTATTAATAACTGATTATAGGGCCGGTCTTCCTTCCCGAAGTATTCCGCGAGAAAATCTTTTGTAACAGGGCTTGAGTAAAACGAATGTTCCAAATGTCTGATATTTTCTTTAATATATTTGCGCAAGCGAATGATATCGTTAGAATCGAGGGCTTTTTCCAGCTCGATTCGTTTCTCGCTTGAAAGCGAAGCGATGAAGCTGTCAAGATTAAGACGGTAAAAAACATCATTACTTATAAGATACTCATGGGCGGTCAACTCAGTACCGCTGCAGATGAGCAAAGGGCTTAAAAGCTCGACCGAATATTTATAAGAATCCATAATTTTCTGAGCTTTCATTCCCATCCCTCACATAATATTTAATTTAAGGGGAAATAAATATGCGTGTTGTTTTACCGAGTGTAATTGAGGATGCACATTTTCCAGTAGAGAACCGTAATAGTCATTTATTTCTCCATCAATCTTGAATACAGAACCAGCGGTCATCATTAAAATGGGTTTTTTAAACGGTGTTATATTGTTATTATTAGCCCAATCGCCGCCGATTGCACCTCTCTTAATCTTCAAATTATAAAAACATCTGTTTGTTTCAGAAGGAAGTGATTTATCCGGCACGAAATTTGAGAGAGACATTATGGAATTCGATTTCTCAGAATGAGGTAAATCTGAACCTTCAAGCGACTCAAGTTCGAACCGCCCTTTACCGGTAGTTTTTTTCTTACCAAAACCGAATTCGAAAATCTGATTTTTCATAATATCAGCAAGTAAATTGTCATCTAATTTGGTGCCATCATTAAATTTAAAATCCCGGTCATACTTTATATAAAACACGAATCTTGTCTCCGTTATATAGAAAGTCTCTCTTACACCGAAAAGACTGATTCCTTCGCCCTCACCGGTCCGGTTAGTCATTCTGTTTATAGTATTATGTAAAATTTCTTCTTCAATAGCTTGCGGTTTTTGTATTTCCTTATCATCCAGTAAAGCAATTATCAGGTTCTTATCATTAATTTTCTCTTTAAGGTCTTTATAGACCGATAGAGGAATTAAAGACTCTTTTCGTAAACTCTTTATTTTTCTTCTTGTATCAATTTTATTATTTTCGTCATTTCCGCTTCTTGCCTTAATCATCTCCTCTGCTTCTTCCGCGGAGATTGGATCTAGAAGTGCCTTAGGCAAGAAATCTGCCGGAAAACCGTTGCTAAAGATTATTGGAGGAGATTCTTTATATTTATCTAAAAAGTCCACAAGTACACTCTCTCCAAAGCGATATTTTATTGCCCAACAAAAATGACCGAAAATAGTATCAGATTGAAGCGGTGTCGCAAGAGAAGATTTAATCTCCAATATTACTTTTTTCTCTTCCATTATTCACCAATTACGGATTTATTAAGTCAGAGATTTATTCAGGTAATCAGCTAAAACCGGTTTCTTGTTGCTAAGTTCCGAGATAGGGTCGATATCGAATTTAACTTTTCCGCTCCCCCTGCTGCCATATCCTCCGAGCGCATCCATTTCAACAAGAGCAAGAGCTTGCAGGACATAGTCCAAATCATCAATTTTATCACTCTCAAATTGACGAAGGAGTATTTCAATTTCAAACTCTATACCAGAAACAACCCTTTCCATAAATCTGGGTTTTGCTTCAGCAGTTATTCGATTGATAGTATTTTCCCGTTTTTCTTCTGTAAGCGCAATGCGTTTGTTCCTTATTTCCTCTGTTATCATAGAATCCCGAACGATTAACCTGGTAGGACCTGAATCCCGTTCACCAGCCGAAGAACCGAATATTCTGCAAATAGGACATTTCGGATCCAAGCAGCAATGCACCTTGCCTTCCTCTTTTCTTGTTACTTTTTCGCTATTTTTATCTTTCTCTTCAACATAAATCTTGCCTAATTTCCACTCCATCAGAGAACGCATTTTACCTTTTAGTGATGATCCCGGAATGTAGGGTTCTCCTGTATGTGGATGTTTTACAACAGGATTATCCAATCCACCTATTTCCAAAACTTCACTTCCTGCTCCGATATGTAAACCTGTTACTATCTTCACCTTTCCTTTGATTTGAATAGTATTTTTAAATTTCTTTAGTTCATTCATCTCGTTTCCTTTCCATAATAAAAACCTACAACGGCCTCGAAAAATGTTACGAAAGTATCAAAATCCTTATAGCTTTGAACGAGGTCTATATTCTTTTTCAAGAACTCTTTAAAAGAATCGGGTATTTTCTCTCTTTTAAGACGATCGGCAGCATAATATGCTTTCGATTTTAACATTTTAAGATATGGATGATTTTCATCGAAGCTCTTTTCTTTTTGAAAGGGATCGAGCTTTCTTTCAAAGGATTTAACATCATGATAGAAATTCCGTAATTGATTTCTTTTCAAGCCATCTTTGCAGAATCTATCAGCCCACGCTTGAGCATCTTTATCAAACAGGTCTTTCGTAATCCTCCCTTCATCATCATAATATTTGATTGGAGGAAGGTTCTCTTCTTTAATGGCATAACCGCCTTGGTGTTTAAAATCTCCCATTATTTATCTCCTTCCTTTATCTTAGTTTTTCTGTTTTTATAAATTGTCCAGAAGAGCGGAATTTTTAAATTTCTCATGAGATTAGATTTTTCGGGATCCTTTATATAAAGAGATTTTAGGAAATCATACCTCCCCTTTTCGCTTTCTATCTCTTTATCCTTCCTGCTCTTCTCGTGAGCTATCAAATTTCTTCCTATATCATAGCTTAGATGCGCTCTCCAAAGACAGTTTTCGAGCTCGTAGTTTTCTTCCTGTTCTAATGATTTAACATACATCTGATGGTATTTAAGCAACCTGAACAAGAAAGAATCGCTTATTCCATCTTTTTGATCTGGGTTTTTCATGTTGTCGTTCAACTTGTATGCAAATTGCATAAGATCGTTAACTTCCTCCCATTTCACTGTTGTGGAAAATAACGTAAGTCTATTTTTGGCCTCATATTTACTTTTTTCATTGTTAAAGGGTTCTTCTTTATATCTTGGTGGATTCTTGGAAAGATCAAGTAATTCATCTGCTTTCTCAACGGCGAAAGAAATAGGTTGCCTTGGCTTAAAAAGGTTTATCCCAGCTGATATGGTAAGGGCGGTGTTACCGCCGGTAAATTTCATAAATTTTTCTTGAGTGAACCTGGCAAAGTCAATCATAGTGTCCCAGGGGCCTATAAGCAGCATATCATCCCCGCCGGCAAATATAGTATAAATATCCTCAAATCTATGCTTATCGCCGTCTTTGCCATATTCATCAGCAACCAATTCGCCCTTCATAGCTTCCTGCAAATATCCTTTGAAAAACAGGTCAGTCATTCTACTGAAACATGCAAGATGCGCGATGGATATCTCTTCAAAGCCTAAAGTTATTATCTGTCCAAAATCGTCCAAATCGCACTTGAGGGCAGCTAAAAAAGTCTCTCCAATTTCTTCCTTAATATCAGATTTCTGTGGCGATATTGATTCTTTGGTTTTTCTATTTTTTGATATTTCTTCGAAAGTCAGGATATTTCCTTTGCTATCTTTGGGAACATATGAAGGGATAGTTTTGATAATAGTACCTTCATCAAATCGCTCATTAATGCTAAAAATTAAATCAGAAGATGTATCCCGGTTATCCAATAATTTCAGATAAACTTTCCCTTTGTCCCTTTCATCTTTGACATTACTTGTCAAAATGGTTATATCAGGATTAAGTGGTTCATTATTCTCGAAATATATTGCATAATAACTTTTTTCTTTCGCAAGTTTGGAGCCCATGTCTTTAAAATTTTTGCACAATTCGCAAATTTCTTCTTCGTCATCAATCGATTCGGTCTTTTTTCTAACGTGACAAAAGGCGCATCGTTCCTGATTAGACTCTATTTCATAAGGCAATATAAAGCTGGAATCTTCTTTCCATTTTCCGTTTTCAGTGAGGACGGAATGAAGCCTGTTATATTTCGCTTTTTGGAGAAGGTTCCCTAATTCCATATAGCTTTTTGCGAATCCCATGTCGTCGGTTTGCCGTTGATTTGTTTTTTGCGCTCTTAAATTTTTTGCGCATAACTCCATTCGAACAAGTGCAAATGATATATCAGATTGAAAAGTTTCCTGAAGCCATTCGTTAATTTCTTTTTCGATTCTAATGAGATTGTTATTCGTTTTATCTGAATTATCCAATAACAACATAAAATTACCGCCGGCATCAAGGACTCTATTTATTGTTGTGTATCCGCACTCATTAAGAAGATAGATTGAGAAGAGGTCTGTGATGGCGCTGAGAAAAAACGATTTTGCCCTAAGCACTTTGCTTAAGCCCTTCGCGCTTCCGGACTGATAGCTGAAAATAAAATTTTGTATCCCTGAAAGAGCGCCTGAAACCAGCAAGTATTGTTTTTTGTCGTAATTGAGGTATTGATTGATATCATTCCCGGAACCATTCTTCTCATTTTCCGCATATTTAAATAGCGCCGAGGCTATAGCCGAGTTCGTGGCGGAATAGTCATAAAGAGATACGAATCCTGAAATCGGTGATGGAACAGACCATGCAAATGTTTCCAATGCTGATTGAAGATCGGCGATGAATTGGAGATGCCCTCCGCTTTTCAATTTGCCGAGGTGTGCTTTCATTTCATCGAACAATATGGAATATTCTTCCGCTATTCTGTTCTCTGCCTGGAGTTCTTTTTTATCTATGGGAATAATCTCATTTTTGCCTTCGAGTTTTTTAAGTCGATAATAATGCTCGCCAATCGGTCCCTTTTCGCCTAATCTTATTTCATCGAAGATTGATCTCAGATAAGATTTTTTACTATCTTGATTGTAATAGTCGCTTCCGATATCACCTGTAATGACCGACGCTGCAAAGTTTATAATTTTCTCCTCATCCATTTCAGGATAGAATGAATTAGCGGCCAGTTTCGCTGCATTTTCCAGACTTATTTTTTTATCAACGATTTTAGGAAGGTCATATATGAAAAAATATGAAGAAAGAGCATATTTTCTATTTGTGCCGGTCAAAACCTGTTGGTTTATTCCGTCAATTTTATCCGCTGAATATTTTTCCCCGCTGGAAATCGAAAATCCGCCTATATCCCTGAACAAAGCAGCGATTATCAAGTCATAAAAACGGTCCGAATCCATTGTCCTCCTTTATACGATCCTATATTTCCCCAAACCGAAGCTTGTATTATTGCCGACATGAAAAAGCTCGCCTGCTTCCAAAAATCCCATATATTTCCCTAAATCGCCTTTAAAGGTTATCTGTCCGGTCAATCCACCAATGTCAATCCTTTTTTTCTGTCTTGTGGAATAACGCATCCTGTCAACCCATTTAAGATCGCTTTTTTTTACCTTGATTGTTGCAGCTTCCTCGATCAGCTGTTTGAATCCGTTCTCATCCCTGTAATTACAATATATAAAAGAGATGTTATAAAGACGTCTGATTAGCGTTCGGAAAAAAAAACTAAAACTTATTGATTCGCTTGTTACGGGTTTTCCATCGCTTTTAAACCTTGCCGGAGATAAAAATTCGATAGTCAGCTCATCCTTTTTTTCAGTTCGTCTCTCAGAATGCTCTCCGTTCGAGCCATCTCTTTTTAATTGAACCACCCCGTTTTCCCGGAAATCATTCCATTTCCATTGCTGGCCCAAATCTTTCAGATGTGAGCTTCCGTCAGAATAAATCTCATGTTCTCTATCAGGCTCGAGCGAAGCCACGCTTTTTACTTTGAACATATTCCCATCCCGGACAAGGCCGCGCCTGCCAAGCCGGATAAAAGACACTATAAAGTAAGGTATATAATGATAATATTCACCGAACAGTATTATTTCGAACTTGAATTCTTCCCCAGGGTTAAGAATCTCCGGTAGAGGGTAAGGAGAAATGACAAAAGGGTGGGGCAGATGATCTGCCTTCCGCATAATTTCGCAATCGCCATTATTAATTGTCTCGAATACCCGGGCATATGGACAATTTTTCTTATAATGACAATCGGCACACTCGGAATTTCTTGAATGGCAGACTATGCTCTTGAATGCATATCCGAATCCACCCCTTAGCGTGTTGCCAAAAAAACTGATGGGAACAAAATCCTGCTCTGCTAAACATTTGAAATTATATCTATGACACGTAAGCAACCAGAAGCTCCGTTATTATATTATAATTTAATAAAAGTGCTGCTACCCTAATACGATGGAATTATTGTTAGTCTGATAAATTAGATTGTCAAGCTATATTTAAATAGAATTAATATTTTATTAATGGAAATGGCTTTTTCAGTGATGACCTAAAATAATTTTTACTTTGAAAGTCGTGTACTATTATTTACCCAATGTAATGTTATCTCCCAACATTGATAGTCTGCTGCACTGGAGGTGGCACTGCCGCCAATCACCTATTATCGGTGCCTTTTCTGTAACGTACGCGGACGACCTTGAAAAAAAGGTTGAGAAGAAAGTCGCAATCACCTATTATCGGTGCCTTTTCTGTAACATCAACAAGCCCATAAAATTGCAGTAGAAGAAATCAGTCGCAATCACCTATTATCGGTGCCTTTCATACTACTATAATTTCATGCGAATCAAACCGAACGGAGATGAATTAATCTGAAATTAATCTTCATACGTTGATAGAACGTTGCATTGGGAGTGGCACTGCCACCAATCACCTATTATCGGTGCCTTTTCTGTAACCGGATCAATGGGTTGCGGGTAATTCGCGGTTAATGACAGTCGCAATCACCTATTATCGGTGCCTTTTCTTTAACCGTTCATGCAATATCTGAAGGTAAATCTCAAGAGGTCGCAATCACCTATTATCGGTGCTTATAATTCTATCAGAATATCATTTAAATCAAATTGAAATAAAGAACCTTATCTGAAAGTGAGCTCCCATCGTTGATAGTATGCCGCGCTGGGAGTGGCACTGCCACCAATCACCTATTATCGGTGCCTTTTCTGTAACTTTACGAAGCAGGAGATACGGCGACGCATATCTTGTCGCAATCACCTATTATCGGCGCCTTTTCTGTAACGATCATATACTCTCTGTACTACTACGTAACAAACAACTCGCAATCACCTATTATCGGTGCCTTTTCTGTAACAGAGACAGATCGTCTCGGATATTATGCTCCTGGCAAGTCGCAATCACCTATTATCGGTGCCTTTTCTGTAACAAGGACGAGCAGAAACGCTAACCCGGAAAGCAAAAAAGTCGCAATCACCTATTATCGGTGCCTTTTCTGTAACGGTTACAAAACCCCCCAGCCCCTTTCAATCAGATTCCAAAGTCGCAATCACCTATTATCGGTGCCTTTTCTGTAACGGGGATGTTTACTAACCGTAATTATTTTAATTGGAACGTCGCAATCACCTATTATCGGTGCCTTTTCTGTAACGATCATATACTCTCTGCACTACTACGTAACAAACAACTCGCAATCACCTATTATCGGTGCCTTTTCTGTAACAAACAGTTGGGTGGACTCCATTGGAGACAGCAAGAAGTTGCAATCACCTATTATCGGTGCCTTTTCTGTAACAGGAAGAATGAACGCGGGGGATCAACTGGGATAGGAAGTCGCAATCACCTATTATCGGTGCCTTTTCTGTAACGCGGAGGCGCTCTCGTCAAAAACACCGGTATCCAAAGTTGCAATCACCTATTATCGGTGCCTTTTCTGTAACCTTATTTTTCTTTGTCCTCTACCCTTTAAAGTAAGATGTTGCAATCACCTATTATCGGTGCCTTTTCTGTAACTGCAAGGGACCTTAGCTTAAACCTTAGCGTTCCGAAAGTTGCAATCACCTATTATCGGTGCCTTTTCTGTAACGCGGTACAAATGCTTCTATGCCTACTGGACAATAGTTGCAATCACCTATTATCGGTGCCTTTTCTGTAACCTTCTTGCTCGTACTGGCGAGCAGGATAGTTACTCGTGCTGCAATCACCTATTATCGGTGCCTTTTCTGTAACAATATATCCAAGGGATTTTGAATCAAGATAGTGAAAAGTTGCAATCACCTATTATCGGTGCCTTTTCTGTAACCATCACGAATTTGATTCTGTTACTCCAGATCTGAAGTTGCAATCACCTATTATCGGTGCCTTTTCTGTAACGATCGCTTGGACGCGGGGGTTAACCTTGCGTACGAGTTGCAATCACCTATTATCGGTGCCTTTTCTGTAACCCGTCGGAGGGTGAGGATATATGCGTCGTAGGAAAAGTTGCAATCACCTATTATCGGTGCCTTTTCTGTAACATGGATGAGATGGTAACACGAGAGAGTACGGAAGTTGCAATCACCTATTATCGGTGCCTTTTCTGTAACAAGGAGTAAGAGATGTTTTGTATAATGGTAGGACACGGTTGCAATCACCTATTATCGGTGCCTTTTCTGTAACAATGTTGGGGATCCGCTTTCCTTTTCAGGAAAAAAGTTGCAATCACCTATTATCGGTGCCTTTTCTGTAACATTCTCAAACGGGTACTTTACTTCATACGAAGTGGAGAGTTGCAATCACCTATTATCGGTGCCTTTTCTGTAACTAACGATCTCATCGTTGTTCTTGGAAAACAGTTGAATGTTGCAATCACCTATTATCGGTGCCTTTTCTGTAACACAGAATATCAGCGGAGATATACCGAAAACCAACCCAAAGTTGCAATCACCTATTATCGGTGCCTTTTCTGTAACGCTGATGCCAATTTCACAGATGTAATAGTCTCGAAAAGTTGCAATCACCTATTATCGGTGCCTTTTCTGTAACGATTTTGGGAGAGCGCCCCTCACACATCCGTATCAAGTTGCAATCACCTATTATCGGTGCCTTTTCTGTAACCAACAAAGAGGCACAGGAAACAGTTATCCAGATAAAGTTGCAATCACCTATTATCGGTGCCTTTTCTGTAACTTGACGAAAAGCTCAAGTTTGTTGCAGCTTGCGGAGTTGCAATCACCTATTATCGGTGCCTTTTCTGTAACGCCGGATATGATTATCTGAAGGGTAAGATAACAAAAGTTGCAATCACCTATTATCGGTGCCTTTTCTGTAACCCTCGGTTACTGGACTATTTACTAGCCTGTCAAGTTGCAATCACCTATTATCGGTGCCTTTTCTGTAACCAGATTGGTGGGATGATTATCTTCGAAAAATAAAAAGTTGCAATCACCTATTATCGGTGCCTTTTCTGTAACAATAACTTAGAAAACGAAAACAAGTTCTTAACTAAGTTGCAATCACCTATTATCGGTGCCTTTTCTGTAACTCGTATTATCGAGAACCATTTCGGAAACAGTAACACAGAGTTGCAATCACCTATTATCGGTGCCTTTTCTGTAACAACAGGCGTTTACGGAAGTTATCAGCGCAATTTCGAGTTGCAATCACCTATTATCGGTGCCTTTTCTGTAACACTCCCCCTGTGTTAAGTGGTGATTAATAAAAGCATTTTTGCATCGAAATTCGGCTCAACCACTTTTCCACAGGTTTTCCACAGCATAATAACCATTTTCCGGAAAAAATCAAGCTTTTTCAAAAAAATATAATTTTCAACGAAAAAAACCAGCGGTAGTAACAGTATTCTATTGCCATTAATCATACTATATAGAATTCCTTTATCAACTCAATCTTAGTTTTTCCCTCAATTTCCGATAATAAGCGGCAATCGGCGCACATCGTATAAAATCTGATCGAATCATCAGGTTTCTTGATTATTGATGCAATCTCCTCTGCAAGCTTTTTAAAGGAATCCTCGCGCAGCCAGCATTCAAATACGCTTCTTTGAACCCTTTGACCGTAGTTTTCCATTATCTTCGCTATCTTTCTTAATCTTCTGCCGTTTTTAATATCATAGCATATTATCCACAACTTGACAGCCATCTTTTTCAATCCCATTTATAAGGAATATATTCTTTTATTTCCCCTGTTATATAACGCTTCAGACGCAATACCTGAAGGTCAATGATCCTCCTCCAGTCAACCGGATTATGATTGTCTGGATGTTTAAGTACCGAACCCATCTTTTGTTCGAAAGCCTCCAGATACTTTTGCCTCGACTCATCTTTCAATAAACATTGCCGTGGTGTTCCTTCAACAAAATAAAAATCTTCCTGCGAAAAATCGTTATTGTTTGCAAGCGACAATGCTAAAGAATCCACAATGGGCGCCCTGAATTCCTCTATAAGGTCCGATGCCAGGGCATGAACATTCCGGCTGGATTTATGAAACAATCCAAGTGAAGGATTCAATCCTCTGGAATGAAGGCAGGAATGAATACGATACAGAAGCAAAGCATATCCGAAACTTAGCAGGCTGTTCACCGGATCTGTGGGAGGCCTTCTGCTCCTGGTGTGGAACTTTAAAGAACCAGTAAAGAATCTATTCAAAATGGAATAATACCTCGATGTGGAAACACCCTCGATTCCAAGAACCTCGTCCAATTTAGAAACTTCCATCAATCTTTTCATATCTCTTTTCAACAAAAGATGATCTTTTTTAATATCTATTTCGGGATGATTATATAATATGCGGGATATAAATTGCCGGTAGTTATTGATTTTTCCATAGACAATATTTTTTGAAAACTGAAGGCGCTCTTTCTCATCGTCCATTCTGGAAAACTGACGCTTTAAAATAAAATAGGATGAATTCTCGGAGGAACTTAGAACTCCATAATATTGTCCCTTCCCGGAAAAAAGATAGATCGGGATATTACGTCTCAAAGAAAATGCCATCGCCCAGGTTGTAATATGAACATTGCCGAATATGAAAACCTGGTCAATATAGCGGGCCGGCGCATCGAATAACGGCTCTTCATTTTTAAAAACCATAAATCTTTCATTGTGGCAGCTGAGCCTGGCTCCCTGCGTCTGGATATAAAGCGTCTTGAAATGTAAATGCGGTATGATGCTCTTCATTTTCTTCGGAAAATTATGTGTGGTGATTGTCTTGAAATCTTTTTCATAGGGGTGCGGCACTGCCGGTATTATATTCATTTGCGTTACTCTCGCTCCGAGAAATTCGACGCCTTTTTTAAAAGACTGTGTCTCTGTTTTTTCGTCAGACAATTTCAAGCTTATATTGGATAGCGCTTTTTCGGCATCAATCCTGGCCCCCCGGGCCTCGTCTTCCGTTTTGCAGCATATAATCAAATCATCGGCATATCTTATGATAGACCATCCTTTATCCTCCATTGATTGATCGAATGGCAGCAAATAGAAGTTTGCCAACAAGGGAGAGAACGGCAGGCCCTGAGGCAAACCGGAAATACCGATTGTTTTATCTTCATCTGTGAACACGGAAATTGATAGCCACTGTTTTAATAGATCTATCAGATCGGTGCTAATACCGTTATTTTTCAATTGACCAAACAAGATACTATGATCTATGGAATCGAAGAATTTATGAATATCAGTTTTAAGAACGCAGGAATAACCCTGATTTCTGTATTCAGCCAATTTTGCGATAGCGTTATGAATGCTCTGTCCTTTACGATACGCATAACAACATTTATGCATCATTGCTTCAATTACAGGCTCTAAGATGAATGTCACAGCTGTTTGGATAATTCTATCCCGGACAGTCGCAATAACAATCTGTCTTTTTTCTCCGGAATTTTTCGGGATTTCTATAAGTTTATAAGCTTGAACCTGATAAGTTCCGCTCTTGAGATCGGATAATAAGCTTGTAAGATTCAGATACCAATCATCTTCGAATAGCTTAAGGTCAACGCCATCAATCCCGGAAGCATCACCTTTTGTTCTCACCTTCTCCCACGCTTCTTCCAGGAGTTCCAATGTTACTTCGGATAGATATGAATCTGGATTCAAAGATTCATTCTTCCTTGTGTCTTCATTTTTCATTGAATTTTATCAATTTTTCACTTGCCGGCAGAAATAATTTCTAAGATCGAAAGATTACTTCTGCAGGATTTTTTGCGCGGCTTCACGGCTGCGGCACTGCCACCAATCACCTATTATCGGTGCCTTTTCTGTAACAGGCGCCTATGGAGCACGATGTGTACAGAAGAGAAGTCGCAATCACCTATTATCGGTGCCTTTTTATACTGCGGATAAAACAGGTGCTTTAACTTATACTTCGGAACTTTAATCACCTATTTTCTGTGCTTACTATTTTAACACAATGCCATTAATTCAAATTGAATAAAATATTTAATCAAAAGTTCACTCCATAAACGGATAGTGCGCTTAGATGGTCGTGGCACTGCCACCAATCACCTATTATCGGTGCCTTTTCTGTAACAAAATAATTACAGATTCGTTGACGACAGGCTCGTGCGGTCGCAATCACCTATTATCGGTGCCTTTTCTGTAACAGGCACAACCCTTGCGCTTCTGACGGCCGATTTCAAGTCGCAATCACCTATTATCGGTGTTTGTTATTCTATCATAATTTAATTTTAACCAAACCGAATGACAATGACTCCAACTTAAAATTCAAGTTCAAACGTGGACAGATAGCTGCAATGGGAGTGGCACTGCCACCAATCACCTATTATCGGTGCCTTTTCTGTAACAGTTACATGATTCAATGTAAGGGAGGAATATATGAAGTCGCAATCACCTATTATCGATGCCTTTTCTGTAACCAATAACTGCGATCCGTGCAATGGTAATCAAAAAGTCGCAATCACCTATTATCGGTGCCTTTTCTGTAACATAGAGTTGTCGTAGCCCCCGAAGGTGATGGAGAAGCTCGTCGCAATCACCTATTATCGGTGCCTTTTCTGTAACTCGCAGACTTGTGACTGCGAGGGGACTGTGGCGCAAGTCGCAATCACCTATTATCGGTGCCTTTTCTGTAACTACGACAATCCGTCTGGGATTGGACAAGAAGTTTCAGTCGCAATCACCTATTATCGGTGCCTTTTCTGTAACTAAATCCTGACTACATTATAGAGGAGTCTTTTGAGGTCGCAATCACCTATTATCGGTGCCTTTTCTGTAACTGGGGCCTGATGGATCAAAATCTATTAACACATATATAGTCGCAATCACCTATTATCGGTGCCTTTTCTGTAACCTTGCTTCGGCAAGGCAAAAAAAGATATTATAAAAAAGTCGCAATCACCTATTATCGGTGCCTTTTCTGTAACCGAACAAGAAATTACAAACCCATAACGGTTTTCAATGTCGCAATCACCTATTATCG
>Ga0315293_10000705_pt1 | contig 31295 bp, 19 predicted proteins | sample YL17G13_20_MG_FD_203071 | JGI IMG/M metagenome (GOLD analysis project Ga0315293, IMG submission 203071) | Sediment microbial communities from Yellowstone Lake, YNP, Wyoming, USA - YL17G13_20 | ecosystem: Environmental > Aquatic > Freshwater > Lake > Sediment | place: USA: Wyoming | collected... | reverse complement strand
TTCCCAGATCCAGACCTGAATCATGCGTGCCTCATTCCCTAGTCGTATGAATAGGCTATCGCCGGTCATTATAGTCCATGTTGACCAGACAGTGCGGTCTTCGGCCGGGAGGGGGGTATCGACGACGGGTTACGAGGCAGGCCAGGCTTGCGCGAGCCAGTCCGAAAGCACCCGCTCGACGGCGGCGGGCTGTTCGAGCATCACCATGTGCCCGGCGGCGGGGATGATCTCCAACCGGGCGTTGGGCAGCTTCCCCGCCATGTAGCGGGCGTACTTGACCGGCGTCATGTGGTCGTCCTCGCCCACAAGAATCAGTGCAGGCCGGTCAACCGCCGCCAGCCGGTCCATCACGTCGAAACCGTCGCAGGCCAGGAAGTCGCCGTGCAGGACAGAGGTGTTCGTGGCGGCCAGGCCGCGGGAGGCCAGCGCCCGAAGCCGCGGCGATGCCTCGGGCGAGTACCACCACGACACGAGCGTGGCCAGCGTCCCCGCGGGCACACTGCCTGCGGCCGCGGCTTCGAGCAGCAGTGGGTGGACCCGCAGCCGGGCGCCGGTTCCCACCAGGACGATCCCCGCCACATGGGATGGCGCGTCGAGGGCCAGTGCCAGCGCCAGCGCGCCGCCCATCGAGTGCCCAACCACGACGGCTGGCGGCAGCTCGAGCGCCTGCATCCAGTCGACGATGGCCTGGCGATAGCCTGCGATCGTGGACTGCCCCGGGCCGGGAGCCTCGCCGTGTCCCGGCAGGTCAAGCGCGTAGACCTCGGCCGCCGGCAATCGGCGCATCGTCGGAGGCCAGTGCAGGCGCGTTCCGCCGGCGCCATGCACCAGGATCAGCGGCGGACGCCGCGCGGTCGTGGGGCCGCCGCTGCGATGTTTGTAGGCAACGCCGGCTGCTTCAGGCATGCCTTACTCTCGCGCCGCCAGCCAGCGCTCCAGGCTGATGGCCGCCGCACACCCCTGCCCCACCGACGACGCCACCTGGCGAAAGACCGGATCCTGGATCTCTCCGGCGGCAAACACGCCCGGGGCGCTCGTCATCATCAGCTTATCGGCAATCAGGTAGCCGCGATCGTCCATCGTCAGCTGGCCCTTGAACAGGTCGGAGTTCGGGTAGTGGCCGACGAAGATGAACACGCCGTCGGTCGCCAGTTCGCTCTCCTCGCCGGTCTTCAGGTTCTTCACCCGCACCCCTTCCACCTTGCCGGTACCGCGCACCTCTTCAACCACGCTGTCCCAGATGTAGCTCACCTTCGGGTTGGCGGCGGCGCGCTTCTTGAGCGTCTCACCCGCCCGCAGCTCGCTCCGGCGGTGGATCAGGCGCACGCGCGTGGCGAACTTGGTGAGAAACAGCCCTTCCTCGAGCGCGCTATCCCCCCCGCCCACGACGACCACATCCTTGCCGCGGAAAAAGAAACCGTCGCACGTGGCACAGAACGAAACGCCGCGCCCAATCAACTGCTCCTCGCCGGGAACGCCCAGCCGGCGCGGCGACGAACCCGAGGCGATGATCACCCCGTCCGCATCAAAGCTCTGGCCGTAGGTCTGCAGCCGGAATGGCGGACCGCTGCGCAAGTCGACCTGCGTCACCTCGTCGATCAGCACGCGGGCGCCGAACTTCTCGGCCTGCTTCTGCATCTGCTCAACCAGCCCCGGTCCGGTCGCCCCTTCGGGGAAGCCCGGGTAGTTCTCCACCTCGCTGGTGATCGAGACCTGCCCGCCCAGCTGGTTGCCGGAGATCACCAGCGGGGAGAGATCGGCCCGCGCCGTGTACAGCGCCGCCGTCAGCCCCGCCGGCCCCGAGCCAATGATGACGACCTTCTCCTTTGTCATGCGCCTCTCTCCGTTCCCGAGTCCAGGAAGCGTGTCAGCGGACCCACCGTCTGGCGCAGCCACCACAGCGGCGCCCGCGTGCGCACCTGCCCGGCCGCGTCGACCAGCGGCCGTCGGCACGGGTCGTCCGCATCGCCCGGCCGGCAGCCAACGCGCTCGAGCCTGCAGCGCGGGCACACGCCGGCGGACGCTTGCGCGTCCAGGCAGCGCGGGCACAGGAACACTTCGACCTCGAGGAATCCCGGCATGTCGTTCACGCCTCCTGCCTCGCGATTGTAAGCCACGCGCCGGAGGCCGGCAATGGACTCGCCGGAAGGCCTTCCGCCGAGCTCATGCGCCAGCAGGCTGGCGGCCAGTCCAGCCGCGAGCCCGGCCGCCGCCCAGACCGGCGAGACCGAGAGGACTCGGCCCAGATCGGCGGCCGAGAGATCCGGCACCGGGTGGGCGTGCAGGGAGGTCTTCACCAGGATCAGCACCGCCGCCGTCGGACCGACGCATGCGCCTGCCGCGACGCCCAGGAGGGCGCCGCGCAGCCACGCCGGTGGCAGCCGCGTGTCCTTGCGGCGCCACCGAACCCAAGCGCTGAGCCCGGCAGCCAGGCACAGGCTGGCCGCCAGCAGCGTGACCGCGGTCAGGCCGCGATCCTCGAATCCGATCCACGCAACCCAGCCGAGCCCAGCCAGGCCCCAGGCGAGGCGAACGACCCAGCGCAACGGGGAGGCTGGACGTGCGGGTAAGGGCTTCGAACGGGGGGGCAGGGAAACGGGCGCGCTCATCCTGGAAGTCGAAAGGACACTCTGCGCCGTTCTCCCGCCACGGTGCGGAGTACGGCAGCGGCCTTCGGGGCTAGCTCCCGACTGCCGGCGTCTGTTCGTGCTCGTCCGGCGCGGTTTCTCTCGCGGCTGGCGGCCTGACCGGCAGCGTCAGCACCACGGTCGTTCCTCGGCCCTCGGACGACTCGACGCGCAGGCTTCCGCCCACCAGCTCAGCCCGCTCGCGCATGTTGACCATGCCCAGGCTGCCGCGCTGGGCGTAGGTGGCATCGACCGCCCCGACATTGAATCCCACGCCGTCATCGCGCACCTCGAGCACCAGCACACCACCCCGCCGATCCAGTCGCAGGCGGATGTGCTCGGCGGCGGCATGCTTGCGGGCATTGTTGAGCGCCTCTTCGGCGATGTAGAACACCACGCCCTGCAGCGCCGGGTCCACGCCATCGGCCACGTCCGTTGCGGCCTCCAGCACTACGTTGACGGCGTGCGTGTCCTGGACCTTGTCCGCCAGCTGCGCCAGCGCCGCCGCCAGCCCGTGCGACTCGAGGATCAAAGGGCGAAGCGTGAACAGCATGGCGCGGATCTCTTTGGTCGTCTGGCGCGCCATTTCCTCCAGGCGCTCGAGCTCCTCGCCCGCCGCCTTGCGGTCGCGCTGCATCAACCGGCGGGCGAAGTTGGCCCGCATGGCGATGCTGGCCAACACCTGAGTCGGCCCATCGTGCAGGTCGCGCGCCATGCGCTTGCGCGCCTCCTCCTCGAGGTCGGTCAGGCGCTTTTTTTCGGCGAGGAGATCCCGGCAGCGCACAGCCGTGTGCAGCAGCGCCTCGACCTGCAGTTCGACCGCTTGCAGCACGGCAATGCGCTCGGGGTCAAAGAAGCCCGGACGCGGGTGGCCGAAGAGCAGCGCCCCGCGGCCCTGGGGGGCAGCCAGCGGAAGCGCCAGCGCCGAGGCGCAGCCCTGCAGGCTTTCCAGGCGATCGATGTCATCGGGCGCTCGCGGGCGCCGCAGCGCCATGCGCGCCGGCCCGCGAACCACATCGGCCAGGATGCCGGACTCCGGCGTCCAGACCACGCGCCGGTCGGCCAGGCTCAGCCGGCGGGCCGCCGCCACCTGCAGCCCGGAGACGCCGGGGAGCAACGCAACGCTGACCAGCTTCTCGCCCACCGACGGCGGTCCCAGTGCCCGGGCGCACACATCCAGCGCACGATCGAGGATCGCACCCGGATCCGGCAAACCGCTGATCGCGGCGATCGATCGCACGACCTCGGCCATGCGGCGGGAGGCGTCCCGTTCGGTGGCGGCCCACGACGGCGTGCCGTCGTACGGCACGCGCGCCTCAACCCAGACGATGACCTCATTGGTGAGCAGCGATCCAATCAGAACGGCCAACGCGGCAGCGGCGATCGCCGCCGCCCCGCCCGGGCCTTGGGGCGCTGCGGCGTAGGCGCAGCCTCCGCCCACCAGCGCACTGACTGCCGCCGTCCATACACCGGCGCGGCGTCCCAGCGCACTGGCGGCTGTCAGCCCAGGTACCAGCAGCGCGCTCCACAGAGGGCTCAGCAGTCCTCCGGAAAGGACCACCACCGCAGAACCGGCGAGTATGTCCAGCCCCAGCAGTGCGGCAAAGCGCGAGCGCTGCAGGCCGCGGCGGAACCACAGCCAGTTGACCGCCAGGACGACGGCCGCCCAGGAGACGAGCACGGCCGCCAGCCCGGGATGCATGCGGCTGACGACGCCGGCGATCGCCGGGATGGCCGTCATCCACAGACTGCGCGCCAGCACGGCCATGGGCCGGAAAGCAATCCCCTGGCGTTCGTGGTCCATGGGAGGACTCATAGCCTGTCGAAGGGGTTCACGCCCGGCATCCGGCGCACGGATTTCAGAAACCCGGGTACAGGTCGCGGATCGAGTCGAGCGTGGCCATGTCGGGCGCCAGGATCCACAGGACGTTGCGCCCTGCCAGGTACAGGCAGGATGTCTGCTGGTTGATCTCCCAGCAAGCGCCCGATGGGCTCTCGACCTTTGCATCCCGGAAGCGCGCCCCCAGGTGATCGGTCATCGCCTGAAGAAACTCGCCCGCCTCGCGGGTCGTGTCCCAACCCCATGCCGCGGCCAGGGCAGACTGTGATGTGCCATCGTGGAAGTACATCTGGTAGCGGTCGCCGCCCCAGCCGCGGGCGGCGGCCGTCGCCAAAGCGTCCTCAAGCATGGCATCGGCATCGGCGCCATAGCCCAGCAGCAAGTAGGTGGTCCACTCACCCAGCGTGTCCTCGACCAGCCTACGCCAGCCGGTGCCGAGCGCCGCCTCCAGGGACGGCGCCGGCAGGACCTGCGGCGCCTCACCCACGCGGTACTTGTCCGGGTGCAGGATCTGCTCACTGCTCGCAGGCCAGCGGGCATAGGCCTTGTTGACCTCCGGCCAGTTGCCGCGATCGTGCAGGCTGCGAACGAAGTTGTAGCCCTGCAAGTAGGGGAATTCGCCGTCGCGTACGGCGTACGGCGGCGGGAACTGCTCCGGGAGCGTGCTCTGCGGCGGAACGTAGTTCTGGATGTCGCGGAAATCGCTCGGGCTGGCGTATTGCTCCCACCACAACTGCATGACCAGCGTGGCATCGCCCTCCACCAGCGCCTGGATCGCATGGCAGCGGTCGGCGTTGCTCAGGCATTCCGGGTAGACCCCCTGGCCGCCGATGTCGTAGTGCTGATCGACGAGCGCGTGCGCGTACTCGTGCGAGAAGATGAAGTGCTCGATGCCCCCGAAGCGACCGCCAATGACGTACAGCTCCTTCGACCACGGGAAGTAGAACCCGCCCAGGCTGTCGGTCAGCCCGTTGAGGGCGTTGGTGTACATGTCATACGTCGGCTTGATCAGCCCCAGCGCGCTCAGCACGCGTGCCTCGTCGTCCATCTGCTGGCGTGAGCCGCCGTTGGCCAGGAAGTTGCCCTCCAGGATCGGGCGCACGGCGGTGCGCGACACGACATACGAATCCACCGGGCCCTTCGACTCCAGGCCGCGAATGTCGGAGACCTCGACCTGGATGCGCTCCATCAAAGCCGCCATGGTTGGCTCGGGGCGCTGCAGCGTCGGTGTAGGTGTCGGAGTCGGGATGGGCGTGGCGGAAGGCACCGGCGTATCGGTGGGGGTGAGCGTCGGCGTCCAACTGGGCGGCAGTGTCTGGACCGCCCCGGGTGCCCCGGCAATCGGAAGCGTGGAGGGCGGCTGCAGGGTGCGCAGGAAGGAGTAGCCGACAAAACCCACGACCGCCAGGGCGGCCAGGGCCAGGATGGCCAGCAGCGCGAACCATAGGCCGCCGGCGCCGCGCTTTGGCTCCGGCTTGGGAGCTGCGGCCTGCGCAGCCTGCGCTCCTGGTCGCAAGCCTGTACTGGGCCGGGCAGCGTGACGGCCGCGGGCGGAAGCCGCCTGCGGGGTCGCCGGCGGGGAGGCAGGCGTCGGTCTGGGAGTCACGGGCGCCGCGGGGCCGGCGCCATCGGGTTTGCCTGCGGCGGGCAGCGCCGTGCGGGCGCGCAGCTGTGCTATCCGCTCGAGCGCCACGCCGTTGGCCGGATTGATGTTCAGGACACGCGCCAGGCAGTCCATCTGCTGCTGCCGATCGCGCAACACCATACTGAGCAGCAGCCAGCCCTGCTCGGAGTCGGGATGGGCCTGGACATAGCGGGCCAGGATCGGCCGCGCCTCACCGCCCCGTCCGGATCGGATCAGGTTGGCAGCGGATCTCAGTTCGTCGGGCAGCATGTCTGCCTCACCTCACCCCGCGAGTGTAACACCCTGCCGTCCACCGGCCAATGGCGGTACTGGCAACACCTTGGCGGTGTCCGTGCGGTCTGCGGCTTCGCAGGTGCTGCCGGGTCATCAGCCGCCACGGTCGCCCCTCAACCGGCCGCAGGTAGGATGGACCGGCCGGATCACGGGTTGTGCCCTAATGACCTACGCGGTATGTCATTGGACTTATTCCGTAGGTCCTACGCACGAGGCAGGCATGCTGGAGCCAATTCTGGGGTCAACCGGAAGAGAACGGGTGCTGGTCTTCCTGCAAGACCGCGGCGAGGGATATGCTCGGGAGATGGCCCGCTTCTTCGACACCGACCTGGTCCAGATCCAGAAGCAGCCGGAACGGCTCGAGGACGCCGGAATCATCGTCGGCTGCCCCGCGGGCCGCACCCGACTCTGTGCCTTCAATCCTCGCTAGCCTCTCCTTCGCGAACTGAGCGCCTTGATCGACAAGGCGCCGGAGTTCTCTCCCTCCGAGGCGCGGGATGCGCTGTTCATGAATCGGCGTCGACCGCGCCGGCGAGGCAAGCTTGTGTGAAGCGCATTGGCAAGATGAGTCAGGCCGAGGTTGCGGCTTACGTCTGCGCCCATCTTGCCGGCCGGGGGATTCGGGTCGCCCTCTCCGGAGGCGCGGTCGTCGCCATCTACAGCGGAAACCGCTACGTGTCGCAAGACATCGACCTGGTCAATCCGTATCAGGTCCGGCACTCCGCCCTGTGCGAGGACATGCAGGCCACGGCTTTGTCGAGGAGGGCCGCTACTTCCGCCACCCCGAGTCGACCACGCTGGTGGAGTTTCCGCCAGGCCCGCTCGCCGTCGGCACGGAGCCCGTCAGGCCTATCGACAAGCTCCGCCTTCCGACCGGCGTCTTGCGATTGATCTCGCCCACCGATTGCATGAAGGACCGATTGGCGTCGTTCTCTCACTGGGGCGATCGCCAGGCGCTTTCGCAGGCGATCCTGGTAGCCACCCACCGACGCGTCGACCTGGAGGATGTCTCCCGCTGGTCGAAGGTCGAAGGACATGCGCAGGCGTTCCACACATTCCGCGCCCGCATTCCGTCCACGCCCAAGACCTAAGCCTGAGAGGCTGCGAGCGCGGATTCCTATGCAGCCTCAGCGCTCCGCCTCCACAGCAGCCCGCGCCGCGGCCCGAAGAGCAGGACGAGCACAAACACCAGCGTCTCCGTGAGGACGATCGCCGGGCCGGAGGCGACGTTGCCGTAGTACGACAGGTACAGCCCGACGACCGCGCCCACGGCGCCCAGCACTGCGCCGAACATCATCATCGACGGCAGGCGGCGTGTCAGCAGGTAGGCTGATGCCGCCGGGGTGACCAGCATGGCCAGCACCAGCGCCACGCCCACAGCCTGCAGCGAGGCGACGATCACCACGGCGATCAGCACCAGCAACAGGTTGCGCAGGAAGGTCACCGGCAGGCGCAGCGTGACCGCCAGCACCGGGTCGAACGACAGCACCAGGAACTCCTTGTAGAAGGCGAACACCAGCACCACGACCAGCACCGCCAGGCCGCCCATCAGCCACAGATCCCCGGCCGAGACACCCAGCAGGTTGCCAAACAGGATGTGCGACAGGTCGACGGCGTAGGAGCGCTGGGTGGACAGCAGGGCGATGCCCAGCGCGAACGCCCCGGCGAAGATCACCCCCATGGCCGTGTCTTCCTTGATCTCCTTACGCTGCGACAGCGCGCCGATGCCCAGTGCTGCAAGCACACCGGTGATCAGCGCGCCGACGCCCAGCGGCCACCCGAGCAGGAAGGCGATCACCACGCCCGGCAGGATGATGTGCGCCAGCGCGTCCCCGAAGAAGGCCATGCCGCGCAGGACCACGTAGGCGCCGAGTACGGGGCAAACAATGCCGACGATCAGCGCCGCCAGCAGGCCGCGGACCATGAAGGCATATCGCAGCGGCTCCGTCAGCCAGGAAAGCACGTCACTCATGGGCCGCCTCCTCGCCGTCGCAGCACGTGTCGGTCAGGATCATCACCCCTTCGCCTTCCGGGACGAGGTGCATGTGTCCGCCGTAGGCCTCCATCAGAAGCGTCGGGGTGAAGACGCTCGCCGGCGGGCCGAGGGCCACCAGCCGCCGGTTGAGGAGCAGGATCTGATCGAAGCGCTCGGCGGCCAGGTTGAGATCGTGTGTGGCGACCAGCGTGGTGACGCCGGAGGCCTTGAGGTCGTCCAGGATTGAGAAGATCGCCTCTTGGCTGGGGACGTCCAGCCCGGACAGCGGCTCATCCAGGAGCACCAGCTCGGCGTTCTGCGCCAGCGCCTGGGCCAGAAAGACACGCTGCTGCTGGCCGCCGGAGAGCTCACCGATCTGGCGCCGGCGCAGCTCGAGCATGCCGACCCGCCGCAGCGCCTCGTCCACCTGCCGCCAGTCCCCGGGTTTGGGCCAGCGGAACAGGCCGAGCGTGCGGATGCGGCCCATCATGACCACGTCGGCAACCGAAACGGGGAACGTCCAGTCGACCTGCGAGCGCTGCGGAACATAGGCGATGCACACGTGCCCACCGGGCGAGGCGCCGTAGATGCGCACCTCGCCGCGCGTCGGCCTGAGCACTCCGACCAGGATCTTGAACAGCGTCGACTTGCCTGCTCCATTCGGTCCGACGACGGCGACGCGCGTGCCGGCCGGGATGTTGAAGCTGATATCGCGCAGCGCGGCGACGCCGTCGTAGGTCAGGCTGACGCCATCGACCTGCAGCGGCGGTGCGGCGGGATCGTGCGCCGCCGGACGTGAGAACAGCTCGGCCATGCTTCCTTCCTTCCCGCCTCAGCCCGACAGCGCTTCGGCGATCAACCGCGCGTTGAGGCGCATCATGTCGATGTAGGTCGGCGCCGGGCCTGAGGCGTCGCTCAGCGAGTGCGCGTACAACGTCACCAGCTGCACGCCGGTATCCTCGGCCACCTGCCGGGCCAGCGCCGGGCTGACGACCGAGGACACGAACACGGCCCGCACGCCGGTCGTGCGGATGGCCGTTTCGAGCGCCGCCAACTCCTGCGCCGACGGCTCCGCAGCAGCGCTTGGCGCCGGGATGACCGTCCCAAGGATCGTGAAACCGTATCGCCGGGCGAAGTAGGCGAACTCCTCGTGGTCAGTGACGAGTGTGCGCTGCGCCTCGGGGATGCCGGCGAGCAGCGCCTCGACCTCAGCGTCCATGGATTCGAGCTGAGCCCGGTAGGCCTTCGCGTTTCGTGCGTAGTCCGTAGCGCCCTGCGGGTCGAGGGCCACCAGCGACGCCTCGATCGTCTCGGTCCAGGCGATCACGTTCTGCGGGTCGAGCCACGTATGCGGGTCCCAGCCGCCGTGGGCGGCGTCCACACCGGCCGGCAGCGGATTGACCCCGACCGATACACTGACTACCGGCGCGCGGGTGCTAGCAGTGCGCACCAAGTCGCCAAGGAACGCCTCGAGCCCCAGCCCGTTCTCGAACACCACCTGCGCCTCGGCCACACGGCGCACGTCCTGCGGGGTTGGTTCGAAGGAATGCGGATCGACACCGCGCGGCACGAGCGCTGTGACCTCGACCCCCTCACCTCCGACGGCGGCAACGACATCGGCCACGATCGAGGTCGTGGCCAGTACTCTGAGGCGCTCGCCGGGGGCCAGGGAGATGGGCGTCAGCGCCTGCGGCGCGACGCCACCATCCGGAGGCGCCTTCGCGCCGGAGGGCGCGCAGGCGGTTGCCAACAATGCCAACACAGTCACAGCCAGCCTGAGGGTCCACCGCTGATGAGCGATCATCGCTTACTCCCGGACAAGTTCCGACGCACTCCGTCGGACGTTCGTCGGTCGCACGCCGGGCACAGGCCGACGAGCTCGAGCAGGTGTGCCTCGACCTGGAAGCCGGTCCGGCGCGCCACGCGCCGCACGAGGCGATCCACGTCGCAGCCGTCGAACTCGACCACCTGCCGGCAAGCGCGGCAGACGATGTAGTGCCCGTCGTCGATCGACGCCAGGGCATAGCCATGGCAGCCGGTCGGGCCGTGGACCCGCCGCACGGCGCCCAGCCCCTCGAGCAGCTCGAGCGTGCGGTAGACAGTCACCAGTCCAACGGACGGGTAGAAGCGGCGCGCCCGGGCAGTGATCGCCTCGGCGCTCAGCCAGCCCTTGGCTTCGCCCAGGACGCGCGCCACGGCCCTGCGCGGCGCCGTCAGCCGCGCGCCGGACTGGCGCAGAGAGATCAGCACATCGCCGGGCACGCCCACTCCTTAATGAAAAGATCTTTCAAATAGGATTCTACCCGCCTGCCGCTTCTGGCGCAAGGCACAGCATGACGTACGCCGGATGCTTGGCATCCGGCGTCGAGGACAACGGTGAATCCTTGTCGCGCTAGGCTGGTGGCGTCGGTGTCGGCGTGACTGTCGCCAGGTAGGTACCAAGCATCCAGCCCTCCCGGCCCTCCGCCGTGCGCACCTGCCACCAGATCTGCTCGCCTAGGCGCTGCGGCCCGCCGATCACCTCCAGCGGCTGGCCGTGAAATAGCCCGGCGACCAGGTTGCCGTTGGGCGCGTCGCGCAGGATCACCCCGGCGGTCCCCCCGCCGAAGACGATGGCCTTCGGCGGGAGCGGTGTGGCGGTCCCGGTCATCGTCGACGTTGGGCTGGCGGTGGCCGTCGGCGTCCCGGTGCGCGTGGCCGTTGGCGTGATGGTCGGCGTGCCCGTGGCTGTGGCTGTTGGTGTGGCCGTCGGCGTTGGCGTCGGCGTCGGTGCAGCGGCGATGACCGACGCGCCCAGCCCGAGCGCGCTGAGCAGGCCCATGATCCCGACCAGCACAATCGCAGCGGCCAGCGACCGTCCGCCGCCGATCAAGGGCCGGAAACCAAGCACAACCAGTGTTCCCATGCCCGCCAGGACCGCCCAGGTCAGGTGCAGCGCGAAAGTCAGCAGCGCGCCTTGCCACAGATCGGCGTCGCCGCTGACCACGCCGATCCCCGCCGCACCCAGTGGCAGAAGAATCTCGTACGCCACGGCGGCACTGGCCAGCGGGTTGACCTCCGAGCGCCGGGCGAGCAGGAAGGCCAGGGCCACACTCCCGCCGAGAAGGAAGGCGAAATCGATCAAGTTGAGTTTGACGTGGCCGGCAACCAGGATCGAGCTCTCGCCGGGCGGCAGGCCGAGCCCGCCCGACAATCCGGCGCTCACGGCCAGCAGCACCAGTCCAATGGCGAGGCTGCCCAGCTCGCGAAGGAAGAATCGCGCCGAGCCCGAGACGGATGCCAGCGCCAGGCCGACCACCGGCGCCATGCGCGGCGCCACGAGTACGGCCGCCATAAGCAGCGCACGCTGGTCCAGCCGGAAGCCGACGCCGACCAGCAACCCGGCCAGGAGCAGGAGCAAGTAGAGATCGAAGCCCGGCGTGACCAGGCGCGCCAGGTCCTCGAGAAATGCCTCACGCTCATCGGCACGCAGCTGGGTGAGCATGCGGCTGGCGCGTCGCTGGCGGGCGCGCATCAAGCGGTCAGAGGCCGAGGAGGGTTCGGGCGTCGGGTGGGTCATCGGCGCGGCGTCGCCACCTTCTGCAGAGGCTGGGTCAGAAGGTCGAGCGCGTCCTGGATGCTCGGGGCGGCCACGTCGGCAGCCATCAGCGCCTCCACCGCCGCGCCTTCCGGACCCAGCACACAGATCCCCAGCGCGGCGTCCCGCAGCGTGCCGGCCTCGTTGGCACTCTGCCCCACAGCCACGACCTGCTCGGCGCTGAGGCCGCGCACATAGGCCACATTGGCGTCAGCTTCGTCGCCAGCCGGAATGCGGACCGCTTGCAGCCCCAGCTGGTGGTCGATGGTTTACTGGCGGCCGTGCGTATCGGCCGTGAGCAAGTGTATCTGCAACCGGTCGGACAGCGCCAGCATGCCGCGTCCCGCGCCCTCGATCAGGCTCCCTTCGACCGCCAGCGTGCCGCTGACATCCGAGACCAGGTGCTGGAGGCGGATCACCCCGCGTCCGGGGATATCGAGCTCGACCAAGGATCACAGCCTGCGGGCAACCGCGGCGATTATAGCATCGGGGGGCTCTGAGGCAACTGTCCGACCGTTCAGGACACCTCTCAACCAGGAAGCGCGGGACGGTTCGGCAGGCAGTGAGTGCGAAGTCAGGCCGGTCGCGTGGCGCGATCGAGCGGAGGGGAAGAGATCGTGTGCAACGCTGCTCCCGGAAACCCGTCGACCGGGGCCGCGCCTTGTCGGCCTCTGGGCCGACTGCTATAATGGAAACCTCAAGGGCGCGTAGCTCAGCTGGTTAGAGCGCACGGTTCACATCCGTGAGGTCGGAGGTTCGAGCCCTCTCGCGCCCACCTCACCGACACCGCTGTCCTCATGGCTAGCCCGCAGAGGGAACCGTGAGGACTACGCTTTCCGGGCCGAACTCCTCATTCACTCACCGCGGACCTTACGGTTGAGATGGTCATGCTCTGCTGCATCCAGGGCTTCTAGTCCAAGTACCAAGCGTCCACAGACACCCAGGTGACTTCCGCCGGGCCCATCCACGGAATTCCACGCGACCGCACGGCGCCAACTCCACCCTCAGTGCGTTCCACTCTGACATCGTCACTTGCCGCGCGATGTTCATCGTTTCGGGGGCTGCTCACGGACGGATCCTACCCCTACCCCAGCGACACTCCAGGTGGCCCTGATCCGAGAGCACGCATCGGGACCGCTGGTATCACTTCCTACACGCCGTGCCGCAGCCGCTGTTACCCCGGTCTCGTCCACAAGTGGCTGGCCGGGGATAAAGATCAGGGGAGCGGGCTGCTTCCTGTACGGCCTTATGCGTGACCCCGGGGTAGCCAAACAGCGTGTTCGCCGCTCAATTCCCGGTCTGTGTTCCACATGGGAAGACCTGCTGTGCTGAGTCAGTCCCGGACGGGTGAGAATCTGGGGAGAGACAGGACGGAGAATAGAGGAAAGCACACCCTCCTGGAAGCTCGTGAGCAAGGAAGGCCTCTCTCGCCCAGCTGGGGGGGAAGCGAGCCCATGGCTGCCTGCGCGATGCTTGCATTTTCATTCCCTCGTGGATGCGATCCCGATCCTCGTCGTGCGCCTCGAGCCCTCCTGCGCGACTCCCACCGGGGCTTCTTCCGGCCATCACGGCTCCCCACATGTTCAGTAGGCCGCGTCCGCGTTCGGGAATCAGCCGTCGCCCATTTGCGAGGCGGCGCCAGGGTCGCCGGTTCATTCCCGCCCTGGGGCCGCACTTCTGCCAAGACCCGCAAGCGAACACCCGAGGCGATTGCGCGGGTGACCGCCAGCCTCGCTCGGCGTCGTCGTCCTACTTCGGGCCGCCCACAATACGCCAGACGGCCTCCACCCCGCTCGGCACCGGCGAGGTCGCCCCAGCCGACTGAGCCATCCGTCGAACAAGCCAGCCATCTCCCATCGGCCCCGCCGGCGAGGAGAGGCGTCGTTCAACGAGGAACACCAAAACCGGTCTCGGGGAGTTGGGCTGTTCCGGCTGGCCCACCCGTTTCGGCGTTCAGAACGCCGACAGAGCGCACTGCTCCCTATTGACCTTGGAGCATGTGCAGGGGACATGGCCAACCCGGGCTGAGCATTCGCCTTAGCCCAAGATACCACCCAACAGAACCGGCTTCCGACACGATCTTGCCCGAAGCGTCAGGGAGGGGATGATGGATCAGCGTGGCTCGTATCACACCCGGTCTTCTCGGAAACTGACCCGCCACGGACTCCGGACCTCTGCCAGGACGAAGCTGGTCCACGCCTTCGTGGCGATGTCGTTTGGGCTCACAAGCTTCGCCGGGATTCCCCCTGTCCGGTCCTCACCTCAGGCCGCGCAGCCCGGCCCACTGCCTTCCGAACAAGGCGGCCAAGCCCCACAGGCGCTCCAACGCCCCGTCTTTGCCAGGCCTGAGCCCGTCACCGTTCCGAGTCTCCTCGACCCTCAGGAGACAGAGACGGCCACTCCTGAACTGACCCCGACCACACAAGCCCCCCCAAGCACCGAGACACCCTTGGAGGCGACGGCCACAGCGCTCGAGCCAACCGCCACCCCCGCCATACTCTCTTTAGCGACGTCTGCCGCGCCCGTCCCCAAAGAAGTCGGCAGCAGAGCTCCTTACGGCCCCTTGATGTTCATCGAGAACGTCGGGCAATACGATCCGCGTGCCCGATTCGTCGTGCGCGGCTCTGACGGTTCGATCCAACTGGCCGAGAACGCCATCTGGGTAACCTACATCGAGCCATCCGTGGTGGAGACTGCACAGGACCTCCAGGCATCTGCCGCAACGGCGGTTGCGCCAGGACCTTCTCTAATAGGCGCAACGCCTGACCCTGCCGTGCGAAACGGTATCAACCTGAGGATCGACTTCCCTGGAGCCAGCAGCAAGCCGGTGTTGTCCGGGACCGAGCTTCAGGATGTGACGATTTCTTACCTGCGAGGAAACGATCCATCGTTATGGTTCGCGGACGTCCCGGTTTGGAGTGCCGTCCGGTACGAAGACCTCTATCCGGGTGTCGACCTAGAGGTCGGCGGGCCGGGAAGCGTTTGGCAATGGCGTTTTGTCGTCCAGGACGCCGCTCGCCTCCAATCTGAGGGCAAGGCGACCCTGGAGCAGGGAATCCGGGTTCACTTCGAGGGCTCGGAGTCCGTCGCTCTTGAGGATGGCGTACTGCATGTCCGGACAGCTCTCCGGGACTTTGTCTTGTCGGCTCCTTCTGTTCAGGCATCCGAGAAGGGTCTCGCGGCGCTCTCGCTTCAGGAAGCCTACACCGAAGGAAGCGACTTCATCATCCCGTTCCTTGTGCCGACGGCCACGCCGTCCGCGACTCCGACGCCGACCGAAACCATCACACCGACGGCCACGCCCACAGAGACTCCCACCCCCTCCCGGACGCCGACGGAGCTGCCATCACTCACACCCACTGAGACGGAGACTGGCCTCCCGGAGGCGACTCTCACCGAAGAGGCGACAGATACGGCTACACCGACGCCGACCGTGACGGGAACTCCCGGGGGCATTGAATCCCCAGTGACGCCCGAAGCCGCTCCTGTTGGATACTCCATTGGGCACCCCCTGGCAGCCCTGATGCCAATGTCTCCGGATGCAATCCGAGACTATTCCCCCGCCCCCAGACCCGAGGCCTCCGGGGCCGACGATGTGGCCTTCTCTACCTACTTGGGCGGCACCTCATTGGATTCCGGCTGGGATGTTGCCATCGACGCCAACGGCAATTCCTACGTCAGCGGAAGCACGATCAGTTCGAACTTCCCGACTGTCCCGGGCTCCTTCCAGACATCGCTGGCTGGGCTCACGGACGTCTTTGTCACCAAGATGAACGCCTCGGGCACAGCGCTCGTGTACTCCACCTATATCGGTGGAAGCCTTGACGAAGCCGGCCTCGGGATCGTGGTCGACTCTTCAGGGTCGGCATACGTCGTCGGAAGAACCCGCTCCTCCAACTACCCAACGACGGCGGGCGCCTACGACCAAACTCTCACTGGCGGAGGATCCCCAAGCAATGCTTTCGTGACAAAGCTCAACCCCGCTGGTACGGGCCTGGTCTACTCTACCTACCTGGGCATGGGGGCTGAGCAGGGGTTCGGGGTTGTTCTCGACAGGAGCAACCAGGCCGTAGTCGTGGGACAGACTGCGGCAACCAACTTCCCCACCACCAGTGGCGCCTTCGATACTACCCACAACGGAGGATGGGACGGGTTTGTCACCAAGTTCAATTCCGCGGGGAGCAACCTGATCTATTCCACCTATCTTGGTGGGAGCAGCGGCGACTGCGAAGTCGGCGGTGACGAGCGAGAATGCGACATCGATATCGACGCCGCAGGGGCCATCTACATTGCTGGGCCCACATATTCGACGAACTTCCCTACAACGCTAGGGGCATTCGATACAGGACACAATGGCGGGGAAGATGCCTTTGTGGCGAAGCTGAAGCCGGATGGCAGCAAGCTCCTGTACTCGACCTACTTGGGGGGTTCCGCTGACGACTGTTTCCGAATGTGCGCAATTGCCGTGGATTCAAGCGGCACAGCATACATCACGGGTGCGACACTTTCCGCGGGTTTCCCGACGAAAGCCCCGATGGACGCCTCCCACAATGGGGGCTACGACGGGTTCATAACGAAGCTGAGTGCTAATGGAGCGACGCTCGTCTTCTCCACCTTCCTGGGGGCGAGTGGAGACGACATCCCCCAGGACATTGCCTTCTCGGCGCTGGGAGAGCCCTACATCACGGGAACTACGTCCTCCAGCACATTCCCCACCACGACGGGCGCCTATCAGGAGCTCTTCGCCGGAGGTGGACGAGATGGATTCATTACGAAGCTTGTTGCCGACGGAAGTGGCCTTAGCTACTCCACTTTCCTGGGCGGTACAAGCGATGAGATCGCCTACGGAGTGGGCCTCGGAAAGGATGGCTACACTTACTACACCGGGTGGACGAATTCGAGCAACTTCCCAACCAAGATCGGAAGCTACGACGCGATCGGGGGCAACGATGCCTACCTGACGAAGCTGGCATTGGGACAGTACACGACAGTCGCAGAAATCCAGGTGGCTTCGTCTTGTGGCGGGGATTGGCGTGGCTGTGGGATCGCCGAGGAGGTGAACGAGTATGTGGGAGGCCCGATCAACACCAGGACGGGGGCCTTTGACTACTCCAGCTCCGACTTTGGGGTAAGCACAAGCGCCGGACCATTGACCTTTGCTCGAAGCTACTCCTCAGTCGTGACGGACCGCTTCACCACCCTGATGGGATACGGCTGGAGCTACAACCACGACGCTCGTCTCGTGTTCCCTGGTGATCCGGGAGGCGAGCCAGGCGCTGTGCTGTTCAAGGGTCATTCCGTCAACCTGGAGAGGTACCTCGACAACGGGGACGGTACCTACACCGCGACGGCCGGGGTGACGAGCAGCCTCACGAAGCAGGCTGGACCCCCGGTAACCTATACCCTCACAACCTCGCAGCTGGCGATCTACGTTTTCAATGCGGGCGGCAAGCTCACCTCCTGGCAGGACCCTCAAGGGCATGCCTGGAGCTACACCTATGATGGCAACGGAAGGCTTGACCGCGTCAACGCGGACGGCGGGTCTGTCTTCCTGGATTTCGGATACGACGGTCAGGGGCGGGTCAACAGCGTCGTCGACCAGACCGGCCGGGGCGTGTCCCTCGGCTACAACGGGTCGGGAGATCTCTCTACCTTCACCGACGTCAACTCAGACGCCTGGACCTATGCCTACGATGGGTCCCATCGGCTGCGCACGGTCACAGATCCGGGTAGCCGCGTTATCGAGCACACCGAGTATGACGGCCAGGGGCGGGCCTACCAGCAGTACGATCCCTCCGGTACCCTTGTCATTGCCATCAGCTACAACGGAGACGGATCCACAACGATTGTCGACGCACTTGGGAATGAGCAGTTGCATGTCTATGACTCGCGCAACACGCTCGCTGTCACGACAAATGACCTGGGCAACTCGGCCGGCCGGAGTTACGCCGAAAGCCTCAGGCCGAGCACTATTACCGATGCCAACGGCAATCCCGTGCAATTGGGGTGGAGCCAAGCTGGGGCGAATCTGACAGCTCTGGTGGATGCATCGGGCGCCCCCTATCAGATGGCCTATGACCAGCTGAACAATCTTCGTCAAGTGTCCGATCCCCGCGGGCATGCGACCACATTCGCCTACAACGAACAAGACCCCGATCCTGCCAAGCGGAAGCTGCTGCAGTCAGCAACGGATGCCGTTAACAAGACGACCACCTTCACCTACACCACTTCGGCCGACGCACCGGCACCCGTGGGGCTGCTCAAGACCATCACGGATCCTCTGGGCCACACGACCACGTTCACCTACGATGCCCGCGGCCAACGCCTGACATCGACCGACGCCCTCAGCAAGACGACCACCTACAGCTATGATTCGCTTGGGCGCCTGAAGATGGTTCAGGATCCGCTGGGGCGCAAGTCCTGGACCTGCTACGATCCCTCCGGGCGCGTCGTGCGGACGGTCGACAGCGCCACCGGGAATGGCGGCTCCCCCGCCACCGACCCTTGCGACGCGGACGACTACCTTCCGAGCCCAGATCCGGACAAGGATCGCATCACAACCACGATCTACGACGACTCCGGCAACCTGATTGCCACCATCGACCCCGCCGGCGTGATTGCCCGCACCTACTACGACAGCGACAACCTGCCGCAGTACTTCGTCCAGAACCTGGTTGGGCAGGGGATCGAGGTCACCTCGCCCCCGACCTATGACCCAGGCTACCCTGACCGGAACATCCGAACGCAAACCGTATACGACGACCAGGGGAATGCCATTGCCACGATCGACACGCTTGGGGTCATCATCCGGACGTACTATGACAGCCTCAACCGTCCGGAGTATGTCGTCACGAACCTGGTTGGCCAGAACATCTCTGTGCCCACGCCGCCAGCCTACGACGACAACTACCCTGACCGGAACGTGCGGACGCAGACCTTCTACGATGCCGCCGGCAACGTGATTGCCACCAAGGACAATGCTGGCCACATCACGCGGACGTACTACGACGTCAACAACCGGCCGGTAACGGCAGTTCAGAACCTGACGGGCCAGACCATCGACACCCCCACCCCTCCCAGCCGCAATCCGTCCACCCCGGACCAGAACCTGCGGACCGATACCACCTATGACGCCAATGGCAACGCCATAGCCACGACCGACCCAGCGGGGGTCATAACCCGGACCTACTACGACGCCGCCAATCGCCCGATCACGACTGCTCAGAACCTGATGGGTCAGGCGATCTCGGTCGAGACACCGCCAGCCTATAGTCCCACTTATCCGGATCGTAACGTGCTGACGGACACCTATTACGACGATGCCGGAAATGCCATCGCCGCCGTCGACACGCTGGGCGTGGTCACCCGAACCTACTACGACTCCGCCAACCGTGCCGAGTACGTGGTCCAGAACTTGATCGGCCAGGGCATCTATGTCACCACGCCACCTGCCTACAACCCGGCCTATCCGGACCGAAACATCCGGACGCAGACGGTTTTCGATGACAATGGGCGGGCGATAGCCAGCTATGACACTGTCGGGCACATCACGCGCACTTACTACGACCAACTCGGGCGCCCACGCTACGTCGTGCAGAACCTCACCGGTCAAGGGATTGAAGCCCCGAACCCGCCCGCCTTCAACCCCGCCTACCCAGATCAGAACGTCCGCACGGAGACGATCTACGATGTCCGGGGCGACGCGATTGCTGCGGTCGACAACGCTGGAAGAATCACACGCACCTACTTCGACGCCCAGCACCGTGCCCGATACGTCACACAGAACCTGATGGGGCAAGGGGTCGAGGTATCGACGCCGCCGACCTACAATCCGACCTACCCGGATCGCAACGTCACCGGCCAAACTGTCTACGACGGGCTGGGCAATACGGTGCGCACGATCGACCCTCTCGGGAAGGTCAGTCACAGCTGCTACGATGGTCAGGGGCGGGTCACGAAAGCAATTGAGAATCCCTCAGTGGCCGATCCGTGCGGCAGCTACTCCCCCAACCCAGACACGGACCGGGACATCATCACGCTCACGACCTACGATGCGGCCGGGAACCGTAAGACGTCCTCGGACCCCAATGGCAAGGTCACTAACTACGCCTACGACAACGTGTACCGCCTGGCCAGTGAGACCGATCCGCTCGTCCACGCGACAAGCTATGCATACGATGTTGTTGGGAATCGCACCTCGATGACCGATGCTCGGAGTGTGGTGACAAGGTACGAGTATGATGCCCTCGGGCGCTTGAAGGCGGTTGTGGAGAACTACAAGTCCGGCCAACCGGTGACGGTCGACCAGAACGTGCGCACGGAATACACATATAGCGGCGCCGGCAGTCGCATGTCCATCAAGGACGCCCGGCTCAACTCGACCACGTTCTTGTACGATGCCCTCGGCCGCCTGACCAGCGAGACGGATCCACTCAGCCACACTTGGACCTATGGATATGACGGATTGGGGAGCCGCGTCTCACTCCTGGATGCCAACGGTGCGACGACAACCTACTCCTATGATGCCCTCGGGCGGCAGACCGGCATCGACTACCCGACGCCAGATTCTGATGTGAGCTTCACGTACGACGCGGCGGGAAACCGGCACACCATGGTGGATGGCGTGGGCACGACCACCTGGACCCACGACGCCTTGAATCGGCCGACGGCGATCCTGGATCCATACAGTGCTACGGTGGCGTACGGATACAACGCCGGTGGACTGAGGACATCGATAACTTATCCCGACTCCAAGCAGGTCGGCTATGCCTATGATCTCGCAGGACGCCTGCACGTGGTCACGGACTGGGATACGCTGGTGACGACCTATACCTTCGACCGAGGGGCGCGGCCGGCAACGACCACGCTGCCCAATGGCCTCGTCTCGACCTATGCCTTCGATGACGCCAATCGATTGACCGCACTGTCGCAGGCCATCGGCACCACGACTTACGCCTCCTACGGCTACGTCTACGACAACGTGGGCAACCGGACCAGCATGAGCGAAACCGTGCTGCAACCCGACACAACGCCGACAGACATCCTGTTCATGGATGGATTCGAGACAGGGAACCTCTCGGCCTGGTCTGCCGCCAAGACGGACGGCGGCGACCTGGCTGCCTCAACCGCCTCGGCCATCGCCGGGACATACGGCCTGCAAGCGACGCTCGACGATAACACCAGCATCTTCCTTTCCGACTGGATGCCAGTGTCGGAGTCGCAGTACCGAGCCCGCTTCTATTTCGACCCGAACACCATCAGCATGGCCTCGGGCGACGCCCACTACATCTTCCAGGCCTTGAATCCCTCTTCTGTGGTGGTGGCGCGGTTAGAGTTCCGCTCCTACCAGGGAGACTACCAGGTCCGAGCAGAGGCGGTGAACGACTCGACCGGGTGGTCGAGCACGAGTTGGGTAACCCTGCGGGACCAGATGCACTACCTCGAGATCCAGTGGAAAGCGGCGACCGCCGCCGGCGCCAACAACGGCATCCTGACTCTGTGGACCGATGGGACTCAAAGAGCGACTTTCACCAACATTGATAACGACACCCGGCGAGTCGACTCGGTCCAATTAGGCGCCGTCTCGGGGGTGGACACAGGTACCCGCGGCACCTACTTCTTGGATGCTTTCGAATCCCGAAAGACAACCTACATTGGACCCGATCCGGCGGCGCCGACCCCGCCTGCGCCACCTACGCCTCCGGACAGTATCTTCGCTGACAGCTTCGAGACGGGGACGCTGGGCGCCTGGTCTGCCAGCGCAACCGACGGGGGAAACCTGAGCGCCACGACGCAGGCGGCTATCGCCGGCACCTACGGTCTCCAGGCTGTCATCAATGACAACAACTCGATCTACGTAGAGGATTGGACTCCCTTCGATGACGTGAAGTACCGGGCCCGGTTCCACTTTGACCCCAACAGCATCGCCATGAATGGCGGCGACGCACACTACCTGTTCTACACCTCGAACGCGGGTGGAACCGTCATCGTCCGGGTTGAACTCCGATACAACTACGGGGACTACCAGGTGCGGGCGGAGACGCTCAATGACTCGGGCTCGTACGCCAACAGCTCCCCGTGGGTGGCCATCACCGACGGTCCGCACGCCCTGGAGTTCAACTGGCAGGCGGCGACGGCCGCCGGGGCCAACAACGGCGTGTTCACCTTCTGGATCGACGGGACGCAGTCCGCCACCTGGACCAATATCGACAACGATACCCGGCGCATCGACTTGGCCCAGGTCGGGGCGGTGGCGGGCATTGATACCACCACCCGGGGCACGGAGTACTTCGATGCGTTTGCTTCCCGCCGCAACACCTACATCGGTCCGGACCCGACGGCGCCTGCGCCTCCTGGCTGGCCGGCGAAGGGCGATCCGCTGTTCTCGGACGGCTTCGAGACCGGCAACTTCAGCAACTGGACCTATGCGACAACCGACGGCACCAACCTGAGCGTGACCACGGGGGCGGCGGTCTGCGGCACCTATGGCATGAGTGCCAACATCAATGATAACAATGCCATCTACGTCAACGACTGGAGGCCGTTCGAGGAGGACAAGTACCGGGCTCGGTTCCACTTCGACTCCAACAGCATTGCCATGAATGGGGGCGACGCGCACTACCTGTTCTACGCGGGGGATCGGAACTCGACGGTGATCGTTCGCATTGAGCTCCGGTACAACTATGGGGACTACCAGGTGCGGGCGGAGGCTCTCAACGACACCGGTGGGTGGAACAGCTCCCCGTGGGTGGCCATCACGGACGGGCCGCACGCGCTGGAGTTCAACTGGCAGGCGGCGACAGCCGCCGGGGCCAACAACGGCGTGTTCACCTTCTGGATCGACGGGACCCAATCCGCCACCTGGACCAATATCGACAACGACACGCGGCGGATCGAGTACGTGCAGCTGGGGCCGGTAGCCGGGATCGATACGCCCACCCGGGGAACGGAGTTCTTCGACTGCTTCGAGTCGAGGCGGAACACCTACATCGGTCCGGATCCGACGGCGCCTGCGCCTCCTGGATGGCCGGCGAAGGGCGATCCGCTGTTCTCGGACGGCTTCGAGACCGGCAACTTCAGCAACTGGACCTATGCGACAACCGACGGCACCAGCCTAAGCGTGACCACGGGGGCGGCGGTCTGCGGCACCTACGGCATGAATGCCAACATCAATGATAACAACGCCATCTACGTCAACGACTGGAGGCCGTTCGAAGAGAACAAGTATCGAGCCCGGTTCCATTTCGACCCCAACACCATCGCCATGAACGGCGGGGACGCGCACTACCTGTTCTATGCGGGCAACCGGGACTCGACGGTGATCGTTCGGATTGAGCTCAGGTACAACTACGGCGACTACCAGGTGCGGGCGGAGACCATCAACGATGCCGGGGCTTATTCCAACAGCTCCCCCTGGGTTGCCATCACCGACGGGCCGCACGCGCTGGAGTTCAACTGGCAGGCGGCGACGGCTGCCGGCGCCAACAACGGCGTGTTCACGTTCTGGACCGACGGGACCCAATCCGCCACCTGGACCAATATCGACAACGACACGCGGCGGATCGAGTACGTGCAGCTGGGGCCGCTAGCCGGGATCGATACGCCCACCCGGGGAACGGAGTTCTTCGACTGCTTCGAGTCGAGGCGCAACACCTACATCGGCCCGGATCCGACGGCGCCTGCGCCTCCCGGCTGGCCTGTGAAGGGCGATCCGCTGTTCTCGGACGGCTTCGAGACCGGGAACTTCAGCAACTGGACCTATGCGACAACCGACGGCACCAGCCTGAGCGTGACCACGGCCGCGGCCCTGGCTGGCACCTATGGCATGAATGCCAACATCAACGACAACAATGCCATCTACGTCAATGACTGGAAGCCCTTTGAAGAGACGTCCTACCGGGCCCGCTTCTACTTCGATCCCAACACCATTACCATGACCAACGGGGATGCCGACTACATCTTCTACGCCGGGAACCGGGACTCGCTGATCGTGGCTCGGATCGAGTTCTACCGGATCTCCAGTCTGTATCAGGTCCGGGCGGAAGTGAACAACGACTCCAACGGCTGGTCGACCGGCGGCTGGCGCACGATCTCGGATGCCCCGCACTACCTGGAGATCTACTGGCGAGCTGCCACGGCCCCTGCTGCCAACAACGGCGGTCTGACCTTCTGGATCGACGGCGTTCAACAGGACAACTTCACCACCGTTGACAACGACACCCGGCGGGTCGAGTATGTCCAGCTTGGTCCGCTGTCCGGCATCGACAACGGCACGCGCGGGACCCTGTACTTCGACGCCTTCGAATCAAGGCGGAACACCTACATCGGTCCGGTGGCCGGGCTGCTGTCCGGCTACCGGATGGTGGACTTGCCATCCTGGGACGAAATCCTATCGTGGGTGGCCTCGGTCCTGGTACCGGAGGCGCCGGCCTTGGCTGCAGTGTCTGCCCCGGCGCCGCAGGCAGTGGACAGTGCCATCGTGGCAACCCCCGCTGCCCCGCTTCTGGCCACACCGGCTCCGCATGGCGGCATGGCGCACGTCCTGGCCGCACCGGTCAGGGCACCTGTGGCTGAGGCGGAGGCCGCGCCGCTGGCCGGGTCGGTCTCGCGCAGCATCACCTACACCTACGACAACCTCTACCGGTTGACGGGCGCCTCCTACAACGACGGCACCTCGTTCACCTACGCCTACGACGCCACGGGCAACCGGCTGACGGAGGTGACCACCGGCGGGCTGTCGATCGCCTATGTCTATGACAACGCCAACCGCCTGACCTCGGTCGACGGGATGCCGCTCACCTGGGACAACAATGGCAACCTGCTGAGCGACGGGGCCTCAACCTACACCTACGACAAGGCCAACCGGCTGAAGACGGTCATCCAGGGGAGCACAACATATGTGTCTATCTATAATGGCTTAGGGGACCGGCTGCGGCAGACGGTCAACGGCACGCCGACGACGTATGCCGTGGACTTGGCTGGCGGGCTGACGCAGGTTCTCTCCGACGGCACGAACTTCTACCTGTATGGCGTCGACCGGATCGGCGAAAAGCAGGTGGGTGGCTGGCGGTATCACGTGCCGGACGGGCTGGGGAGCGTGCGGCAGCTGGTGGACGCCTCGGGCGTTGTGAGCCTGGCTCGGGGCTATCGGCCGTTTGGCGACCCGCTGACAACCGTGGGATCTGGTGCGACGACGTATGGCTTCGCTGGCGAGCAGCGTGACGCGACGGGGTTAGTGTTCTTGCGGGCACGATTCTACGCCCCTGCTCAAGGCAGGTTCCTCAGTCGGGATGTCTGGGAGGGGGATCCACAGACGCCGATGTCGTACAACCTGTGGATCTATGTAAGTAGCAATCCTACGAAGCGTGTTGATCCGACGGGGGAACGCGAGATCATCGACGAGCCAGGATGCAATGCCTACCCCGATCCGAGAGAGCGGGAGCGTTGCAGATTAGAAGAGAGGCTCTACCGGTTCTGGAGCGCCAGATCGAGTGCCGTCCAGTCTCCCCCGGGACTCGGGTGGGACCCCCTTCGCCCCGTGAACTTAGAGCTGGATATCCGCAGGGGAACCAACGGGGACGACCCGGCGCAGTACGACACAGGATACTCCAATAACTGTGGTCAAATCGCGCTTTCAATGATCCTTGGTACTACCGGAGGCGCGGCATTGGGAACGATCCTGTCGAGTGTCAGCAAGTGCTACTATGAACTCAACGGGGTCCCAGGTTACGACGGGGAATACGAGTCGAACGGAGTAGCAGGCATACAGGAATGCGAGAAGGAGACGCATGACTGCAAACCGTGCACCACGACACGCGACGACTTGGTGAGATACCTGCACGCCAATACTGAGCCCGATTGGACGGCAAGGTATCGGGACGCAGCACAGGGCTCGGATGCCAGCATCGAAATGAGGCGCGAGCTTGGTCTCGGGCACTTCATCATCGCCCTGGCCTCATTGGACACAGGGGCGGGAGAACTCGTCCCAAGGTATGCCGTAAGCCACTGGGTGGTTCCCAAGGGGTTTTCGGATACCTGGGAAGACGCCAACTCGCTTTCATTCCTCAATTGGGTTGTGATCAACAACCCATTCCACAACAGAGTGGAGTACTACCCATGGAGCGATTATTCCGAGTCGATGCTCTCAGCAAGGGAACCCGGCTGGTCGGCGATGCATCGGTGGCTTGAGATTTACCCCTGATCATCGATGCCCATCTCAGGTTGGCACCATGGAGGCAGGGTAGCGCGGTTACCAGGCGGTCATACCCTGCATCACAGGGAGGGATGCATGGATCTCGTGGTGTTCCGTCTCGCCGTATCCGCATGGCTCCCGACCACCATCGGTCTAGTATTGTGTGCCACGCTGGTTGGATGCACCTCGCCACTTCCCGAGGGCGCCGAGAACATGGCTGCCGGAACTGCGACGAGCGCACAGGGGAAGCCCTCGGCTTCGCCTAGCCATTCGTCATCGCTGCAGCCCACAGTGTCGCAACCACTCGCGACACAGGCACCTGCAACGGCAACTCCTGTGAGCGCGACCACACCAGTCTCGAGTCTTCCCTCAGGGGACTATGTTGTCTATTGCACGAAGGACATGCAGTCCGGTGACGGCGGGAGTCCATCTTCCTTCCTATTCTCGACCGCGGAAGGCAACATCGTGGGAGGCGTTCCAGTCGCCTACTGCAACAATGTTTCGTTGTCGCCTACGGCCAGGTACTTGGCCGTAGGCGACGAATACGGTGGCGTCTCCGGGATCCACACCGTCGAACTTGCAACAGGCGAGATGAGGCAACTACAGGACTCCATCGATTGTGAGAAACCAGTGTGGTCGCCCGACGAGTTGTGGGTGGTAGCCGAGTGCGTCAACCTCGAATTCAGGTTCTTACGGGTTGATGGTTCGCAGGACTCCATCAGCTTCAATTGGTTTGATCAGAGGATTGGTGGATGCAGGAGCCCTAGATGGTCGCCTAACGGTGATTGGATAGCGTTTGGATGCGACTACGCGCCTCTTCCGTCGGGGATGGGGTATGCACTTAGTGTATCCTGCCTGAACGCATCGGTTGACTGCCCTGGAGAGCTCATTTGGCTCGGCCCCATCTTCGCGCCCCTGGCGTGGTCGCCCCATTCGGATTTCATAATGGCCACATGGGTGCCAGATTTGCGAGACCCTGCAAAAGGGCCGCCCGTCTTTGCGGTTTTTGACGCAGCTGGAGACGGCGGTCAGCCTCTCCAAGTCCTCAACCAACCTGAGACTGCAATCGGAGTTTCCTCAGCCGCCTGGTCACCCAATGCAAAGACCCTCGCCTACACAAGGCGGACCTCTCCTGGTGTAGGCTGGATGGAGGTTCGCCTGGTTCCACTCGAGGGCGGGGAGTCTGCAATAATCGCTGTTGGGCTATTGGGCGAGGGAGACTATCTCTCTTGGCTGACAGTTCCGTAATCCCCTCAGAGGGGCTCACTGTCAGGAGCCGAGGTCGATCCAGCGTTCGGTCCGGTGGCCGGGCTGCTGTACGGCTACCGGATGGTGCACCTGCCATCCTGGGGGGAGATCCGATCTTGGGTGGCCTCGGTCCTGGTTCCGGACGCGCCGGCGATGGCTGCGGTGTCTGCCCCGGCGCCGCAGGCTGTTGACAGTCCCGTGCTGGCAACCCCCGCTGCCGCACGACCGGCCACACCGGCGCCGCATGGTGGCAAAGCACATGTCCTGGCCGCACCGGTCAGGGTGCCAGTGGCTGAGGCGGAGGCTGCGCCGCTGGCCGGGTCGGTCTCGCGCAGCATCACCTACACCTACGACAACCTGTACCGCCTGACGGGGGCCTCCTACAACGACGGCACCTCGTTCACCTACACCTACGACGCTTCGGGCAACCGGCTGACGGAGGTGACCACCGGCGGGCTGTCGATCGCCTATGTCTATGACAATGCCAACCGGCTGACCTCGGTCGACGGAATGCCCCTCACCTGGGACAACAATGGCAACCTGCTCTCCGACGGGTCGTCGACCTACACCTACGACAAGGCCAACCGTCTCAAGACCGTTGTCCAGGGGAGTACAACCTACGCCTTCACATATAGTGGACTGGGGGACCGGCTGCGGCAGACGGTGGGTGGGACGCCGACCACGTACGTATTGGACCTGGACGCCGGGCTCACCCAAGTGCTGGCCGACGGGACCAACTTCTATCTGTATGGCGTCGACCGGATCGGCGAGAAGCAGGCGGGCGGCTGGCGGTATCACGTACCGGATGCACTGGGAAGTGTGCGGCAGCTTGTGGATGCCTCGGGCGTTGTGAGCCTGGCGCGCGGCTATCGGCCGTTCGGTGATCCGCTGACAACCGTGGGATCGAGTGCGACGACGTATGGGTTCGCCGGCGAGCAGCGGGACGGGACGGGGCTGGTGTTCTTGCGGGCACGATTCTACGCCCCTTCGCAAGGCCGGTTCCTAACTCGAGACGTGTGGGAGGGGGATCCACAGAGCCCGATGTCGTACAACCAGTGGTTGTACGCGATTGGCAATCCCATTACTCGCACGGATCCAAGAGGGGAGAGACCGATCGAAGACCCGTGCACAGGTTTGAGTGCGGCAGAGTGCACCCTAGATACATACATCCACGATGAGTACCTGCCGAATATCGAGACGGCGCGGTGGGATGCTCCACCACTTGTCAGATGGATAGGCACCAACCGGGTCCCCTTCGCCTCGGACCTCGAGGACTGGAAGGGAATTCCAGGGGCTCAGTTTCACGTCCCTGGACACACCCAGAGGTGGGCGAATGCAGAAGGCCAGACAGTGTCAAGAGATGATCCTGACAGGTTGAGCTGGTGGGGCAATCTGTGTGGACAGGTTAGTCTTGCAGCAATCCTCGGAGTCCCCGCACGCGAGATTGTAGAGGCCTTTCAGGAGCTTCACACGCAATGGAAACCATGGCAGACTTCACACACGGACCAGCTGATCAAGCTGGTGAATGAGAAGTACTCCATCAGCTGGCATGCCTCCCGACTAAGTTGGGACGGCAGGAACCCCAGGGATCTTCACCAGATCGTCGCGTCCAACGGATACATCGTTCCACTCGTGACAATCATCAATGGGAACTCAGTACGCCAAGGCGGAGTTCTTGGCAATGGCGGGATCAATCACTGGGTTGTGCTGTATGGTCTATCTAGGGAGTGGCAGTCTTCCATGAATTCGCCCCTGAACTGGGCGAGGATATTCAACCCCTTCACGAATGAGACGGAGTTCTATCCTTGGGCGCTCTTCCGTCAATCTTGGTATGCAAGCGATCAACTCCTTACGGGCTTTGTCGTGAAAGAGAACTCGCGGCGGGACTCCATGCGGGAGTAGTCTAGGTCCGGCCATCCCCTCGGAGGGAACCATGATGCGTCACCTTGCGCTGGTCACGCTGCTGATGGGGTGCTTCCTGGTCGCCTGCGGCAGCCGAGGCAAGCATGTTACGCCGTCGGCGGAGATGAGGCCCACAACGGCACAATCTTCCCCCGTGGGAGGCCCCATTGGTACACCTACGGGAACTCGCCAACTGACGCCTGGCGGCACGAAGGCTATCTCTCATGCTGAGGGGTTCCTTCCCGCTGATCTGCCATCAGGAGAATACCTCCTTATACTCGAAGAGACAGGCCGACAAGAAGCGCCTCGGTCCTTGAACATCTGGGCATTGAGTGGCCGCCGGATGGGCGAAATACTATCGGGCTACATTAGCTCCGCGGCAATCTCGCTGGACGGAGATCTCTTGGCCGTCCGCGAGTATTCCCCGAACGACCCGATGCACTCGTCGGCCAACTATCACGTGTTCAGCTTGACGGGACCACAGGATCTGCCAGACTGGGGCGAGGTCCAGGGAAGCCCCTCTGCCCTCCAAATGGTGTGGCGCCCCGATGGGGCAGGTCTCGCGATCCCGAACGAATGGGATGTCTACTATCTGCCGCTTGGCTCCGACACCCCCACTCCGATCACTCAGTGCGAAGCGTTGCTCGAAGGTGCTGACTGCGTCTGGCCTTCATGGTCGCCGAGCGGCGAGTCACTTGTTTTCGCAGTAAGTGTAGGGGGTCCGGACCTGGAGGGGGAAGGCGCATACATTTTGTCGACTAGGTGCATTGACACCCCCCGGGAATGCACAATGTCCGCGCTAGGGCCACTGCCGGAGATCAGGTGGCTTACGGCATGGTCCCCGAAAGGGAACCATATTGCTGGCATGAGCGCGAACGATGAGGTGGTGGTGTTGACCTACCCTGACCCTACAGTGCTCCGCGTTGTCCCAACCAGCCACCTTGAGGAGGGATATCCGTATCCCGGTGGCGGTATCGATACGCTTGTCTGGTCACCGGACGGCAGGACGCTCGCCCTTGACATCGGATGCAAGGTGCATCTCCTGTCCATAGACACCTGGGAGCTGACGCCAATCCCGAACGATTGCCGGGATCCCTGGATTGTAGGCTGGATCGAGGTAAGATAGTCCAAGAGCAATCTGTACCCTCGATGGCGTGACCTGTGGTGCCACATCGGCTGGGGGCGTGAAGCATCCACGACTGACAGATGGCCGCCCTCTCTTGCCTCGTGCTCTTGACGACGTAAGTCGTCATATGACGGGGACACGTTTGTATCGTGTCAGCAAGAGCGAGACAAATCGGGGCTCCAAGTTAAGACACACTTCTTCAGCCTCGACGGTCAGGCGGCCAGCATCAGCGACTGCATGTGCTGACGGCGCCGCGCCTCCAGCCTCTTGCGCTTGATCTCCTCACGTTCTTGATTGAACCTCCTTGACCCCCCCCCGAAGTAGACATCTGCCGGCGTCACGTTGTCCAACGATTTGTGGTACCGGTGATGGTTGTAGTAGTCGACGAACCGGCCGATCTCCCGCTCCAGATCCCACGGTACAAGCTGAGCCCGCGGACCTTACGGCTACGTGTCATCTGTTGTCGCGAAAGCTATCAAGACGAATGGACCGTGAGGTCCGCGGCAGAGGGAGCCGTCGCGTCAGTTCACATCCGTGAGGTCGGAGGTTCGAGCCCTCTCGCGCCCACCAGATCGACACCGCTGTCCTCATGGTTAGCCCGCAGAGGGAACCGTGAGGACTACGCTTTCTTCCAGGGGTCTCGCCCGCTCCGACCGCCGACCTTACGGGTACAGGCCGTAGGTTCCGCTCTCGAGATATGACCGAAAGTTGTGGATGCATGAGGTATGAGCCTGGGTATGGTGCATCGATTTCGGCCACGGGTCAGGAGTCCTGAACTTACTCTCCCCTCACGTAGGTTTCCCAGAAAGCCTGTTGCGCGGCCTCAATGCGTCGGCGGTCTTTCCAGGGGGCTTGCAGCCGTAGTTCCGGCAGGTACTTGATGTTTTCCCG
>Ga0315293_10000704_pt1 | contig 31311 bp, 27 predicted proteins | sample YL17G13_20_MG_FD_203071 | JGI IMG/M metagenome (GOLD analysis project Ga0315293, IMG submission 203071) | Sediment microbial communities from Yellowstone Lake, YNP, Wyoming, USA - YL17G13_20 | ecosystem: Environmental > Aquatic > Freshwater > Lake > Sediment | place: USA: Wyoming | collected... | reverse complement strand
GGGATTGATCGGGGAACCGCAAATTCGCTGGTGTATCTGAGAGGGCAGGGGGTTGTCATCAACGAGCCGACGGTTGTGGCCGTCAACAACAAAACGAGCCAGATTATCGCTGTTGGAGCGGAGGCACATCGGATGCTAGGGCGAACCCCTGCCCACATCGATGTTATACGTCCTCTGGTCGGCGGTGTGATATCCGACTTTTTGACTGCGCAGGAAATTCTCAAGCATTTCATCCGGCGAATCAGAAACGGTTCGCTGGCGCGCTATGTGCGCGCGGTTGTTGCCGTCCCTACCAACATCACCGAGGTTGAACGCAAATCGGTTGAAGACGTGGTTGTCTCCTCGGGTGCCTCAACGGTGTATCTTATTGAAGAACCTATTGCCGCGGCGCTGGGGGCGGGGCTTCCCATCGACGAGCCCGCGGCGACGATGGTTATTGATTTTGGAGGAGGAACCGCAGAAATTGCCGTGATTTCAATGGGCGGAGTGGTAGTGTCGCGGAGCTTGAAAGTTGCCGGCGACAGGTTTAACGAGGATATCGTACAGTACGTGAAAGATGCGTTTAAGATGGCGATTGGGGAGCTTACCGCAGAACGCGTTAAGACCGAAATCGGCTCGGCGCTGCCGCTTTCCAAAAAACTTGAAATGACTATTGCAGGCAGAGACCTTTCCTCGGGGCTGCCGCGGGAGGTGATTATCAAGGACGCACAGGTTCGGCTCGCGCTGGCGCCATCGCTGAAGCAGGTTACTGAGGCGATTCGCGACACGGTTGAGAAAACGCCGCCCGAGCTTGCGGGTGACATTTTGCGGCGCGGCATTTATCTTTCGGGCGGAGCGAGCCTGCTGCACGGAATGGACCAGTTGGTTGAGAAAGAGATCGGCGTCAAAACCGTTTTAGTTGACGATCCGCTCACCTGTGTGGTACGCGGCACGGGAGTCGCTATTGAGAATCTTGATCAGTACCGACATGTGTTTTCGGTGTCGGTTAAACCGGTTACGATCGAGTAGATAGATGTGTTATGCGGCGGCTTATAGTCGCACTGATTATCGTCTGCGGCGTGGCGGCGCTCGTCGCGTACGGAGAGGTAGGACAACGTCTCGGTTTTGTGATGCGCGACCTGACTCGTCTTGCATCGCTGTCGGCACTGGTGGATGAAAATACCGCGCTGAAAAAAGAGAATGCAACATTGCGCGCGCACTTGGTTGCTGGCGCGCAAACGCAATCGGAGCAAAGAATCGCGCTGACAGCGGCAAAAGTTTTTTCACTCTATCCGTTCAATATCAAAAGTACGCTCTATATCACCGCCGGCGCCGCACAGAATGTAGAGATCGGCGACGGCGTTTTGTTCAGTCCGCGCGTGTTCATGGGGAAAGTCGTACGCGTGAGCCGCACTACCAGCGAAGTGATAACGGTGTTTGATCCGTCTTTTTCCCTTCCGGTGCGCGTTGGAGCGGAAGAGGTGGATGGTCTGTTGGAAGGGGGACTTTCGCCGCGCGTCACGCTTATTGATAAAAACAAGCCGGTGAAGACGAACGATGCGGTGTACACCACTCACCCTTCATTGGCGTACGGGCTGCTGGTGGGGACCGTTTCACTGGTGCATGATGACGCGTCGGGCGCTTTTATCGAAGCGGAAGTAGCGGTGCCGTATGTGCTGGCGGATGTACGGGATGTATTGGTAACGCCATCATCTGCCAATGCTGCATTTTAAACTCACATCGTTTCCCGCCGCTTTGCTGCTTTTTTTGATTTCGGTAGCACTATGGTGTTTTTTCTGGCAACTGCAGGGTCTGAAGCCGAATGTTTTGTTGGTGCTGGTTGTCGTACTCGCCTTCTTTGTTCCCGTGCCCGTGATATATGCTCTGTTTCTCGTGCTGGTGGTGGCGTGGGTCCGTTACAGTCCTTTTCTTGAGATTGAGTACGGTGCGCTGGCACTGGCGGGAGTAGTGTCGTTTGTCATCATACGGCTGATTTTCTTTCGCCGCACGGTACCGGTGCTTTTAATTTGTATTTTGGCGGGACAGACGCTGTTCTGGATTACGGTGCTTGGCGTGAGTGCGGCTGCGAGTATTCCGTTCGTTGTCGAGTTTCTCTATAATAGCGCCGTTGGAATTGCGCTGTTTAGTTTAGGTATATGGCTCGAAAAGAAATTTTCTTAGAGGAAGCGGTGCTGGACGATCTTTCGCGGGGGCTTGAGGTTATCGAGCGTCCTTTTTCACATGCTGCATTGCGCGGGCTTCTCATTGTTGCCGTGGCAGTCGGATGTGCGGCGGTGGGACGGGTTGTTTTTCTGGACGGCCTCGGAGGAGCTTTTTACCGGGAACGGGCTCTTGCCAACGCTGGTCAGCAAGTTATTGTGCGTGCGCCGCGGGGGATTATCTATGACCGTTTCGGGAAACCGCTCGTTTCCAACGAACCGAGTTTTTCGGTGAGTTTGAATCTCTCGGAATTGCTGAGGGAACCCGGGTCAGTACGTCATACGCTTGAGACCATTTCCTCGATCGTTTCATTTGACATTGATGAGGTGCACCGGCGTGTTCTTGAAGTTGATCTTGAACATCAGGCATACTTTCCGCTCGCATGGGATCTTTCGCTGTCACAGGTGGTGGCGCTTCGGCAGTTGAATCGGCGGGAGGTTGTGGTGGAGGAGAATTTTTCGCGCCGCTACGCTGAAGGGACAATTTTTTCACACCTTGTGGGCTACACGGGCATGGTCAGCCCCGACGATCTTTCACGCGACTCCGCGCTGCTTTTAAACGACGAGATCGGCAAGAGCGGTCTTGAAGCATCATACGACGAGGCACTGCGGGGAGAAAACGGCGTTGCACTTGTGTTTCGAGACGTGCGTGGAGCGACCATTGACCAAAAAACAGTTCGCGACCCTGTGGCAGGCAATTCGCTGATCACCGCTATTGACGGAGATCTGCAGCGGTACTTCTATGAAACGCTTGAGCAGCAGCTGCGCGTACTGGGACGGACATCGGGAGCTGGTCTTGCGATCAATCCCCAGACCGGTGAAGTGCTTGCATTGGTCAGTTTGCCTTCGTACGACAACAACACGCTCACCTCCGATCTTTTTGTCAACCGCCTGCGCCCCACCTTCAATCGGGTTATCTCGGGCGTCTACAGCCCGGGCTCAACCATCAAGCCGCTGGTTGCATTTGGAGCGCTTGAGGAGGGAGTTATTGATCCGCTGCACTCGATTCTCTCGATCGGATACATTGAAATCCCCAATCCGTACAACCCCGACAAGCCGTCTCGGTTCGTCGACTGGAGGCCGCACGGGTGGGTGAATCTGTACTCTGCTTTGGCGCGCTCAAGCAACGTCTACTTCTATGAAGTTGGAGGCGGCTACGAAGGTCTGAAAGGACTCGGGATTGAGCGGCTTAAAGAGTACTGGCAGAAGTTTCTTGTGGCTACCAAGACCGGCATTGATCTGGTGGGAGAAACGGAAGGATTTCTTCCCGATCCTGCCACCAAAGAGATGCGTACCGGCGACATCTGGCGGCTGGGAGACACGTACAACGTGTCAATCGGGCAAGGGGACCTTCTCGTATCGCCGCTGGCGCTTTTACGTTCGATTGGGGGTGTGGCGACGCGCGGAGCGCTCGTGCGGCTCTTTGTCACCCGCACTATCAAGGATGTGTCGGGGAATGTTGTGTTTGAGCATGCTCCATCGGCTGACAGAATGGAGATAAAAAAAACAGAAAGTTTTGATGAAGTTGAGACCGGCTTGCTTGATGCCGTGCGCAAGGACTACGGCACTGCCCATCTTCTCTCTTCAATTCCCATGACGATTGCCGCAAAAACCGGAAGCGCCCAGATTGAGAACAACCAAAAAACCAACGCCTTCTTTGTCGGCTATAACATTCCTTCGGAATCGCAGATTAACGCAGATGTCACGCAGATTGACGCAGATGGCGTACCAAAACAGATTGCGGTTTTGGTGCTCATTGAGGATGCGCGGGAGGGGAGCTTGAACGCCGTTCCGGTAGCGCAGAGAATCTTTGAATGGTACTATGAGAATAGAATAAAAAATGCCGAATGATGAATTATGAATAACCAATCCGAGCTTCGCTACCACTCAACTACCGGGGAATGGGTGCTGATTGCCCCCAAAAAAGCCAAAAGACCCAATGATTTTGGGACGTCTTACGTAAAAAGAGTCGCTTCTCCCAAGAAACAATGTCCTTTTGAGAACCCTCAGAAGGCGGGCAACGATATTCCTCATTTTTGGTTTCCGGAAGAAGCTCCTCTTGAGAAATGGCGGCTCCAAGTTCTGCCCAACAGATTTCCGGTTCTGACTCACCGCTATCGGACGTGCGCCTCTTCTTTCAGACATGGGATGTACACGGTGGCTTCCGGCGTCGGCCATCATGACCTGCTGGTGACCCGCGATCATCATAAAACGTATCATCAGCTTTCCGACGCGGAAGCGGCCGATGTTCTAAAGGCCTTCATCAAAAGGTACAAAGAGATGATAGCCGACGGCTGCGTCCGCTACGTTTCGGTATTCCAGAACTTCGGGCCCAATGCCGGAGCGACAATCTATCATCCCCACTATCAGATACTGGCTCTGCCGGTCGTGCCCAATGCCATCGGCCGGTCTTTGGAGCATTCGAGGCATTACTGGCAATTGCACAAAAGATGCATCCATTGCGACATTATAAAAAACGAACTTAAAGAAAGAACCAGAATCGTTTATAAAAAGGATGGCGTTGTCGCTTTTGTGCCGTTTGCCGCCAAAGAACCCTATCAGGTGAATATTTTCCCCCTCAAACACCAGCCATACTTTGAAGAATCCGGTGATAACCTTGTGAAACAAATATCGCTGGCGCTCAAAAAAGTCCTCACTTCGGTGTCAAGAAAGCTGGACGCTCCCGATTACAACTTTTTTATCCATACCGCCCCGATATTCAATAAGAAGAAATACAGACACTATCACTGGCATGCAGAAGTCATTCCCAAGTCAAATATCTCGGCCGGTTTTGAACTGGGGACGGGTGTCGAAATCAACCCGGTTTTTCCCGAAGACGCAGCTCGCATTTTAAGAAGCGCTCGGTAGAGGCGGCACTATGGTCGGGCAGATTCTGGCATTTCTTGCGCAGCTTACTGTTGCGGTCATTACATCCGCCGGATACGGGGGGATTTTTCTGCTCATGGCGGTCGGGAGCGCCAATATTCCCATTCCTTCCGAGATTGTACTGCCGTTCTCGGGATTTTTGGCCGGGCGAGGAATTTTTGAAGCGTGGATTGTCATCATCGTCGCCGTCGTCGGAGATCTTGTGGGGTCACTGGTCTCGTATGCGCTTGCCGGATGGATTGTGGGCAAGCGTTCCCGAAGCGCTTTTGTGCGGTTTCTGATTCCTCAAGACTCTCTTGAACGCGCGCAACAATGGTATGCACGGTGGGGAGGTATGTCGGTGCTGGTGGGGAAGCTGCTTCCCATCGTCCGTATGTTCTCCTCGCTTCCTGCAGGGCTTGCGCGGATGAATGCGGCAAAGTTTGTTGCGTACTCGCTTACCGGCTCGGTCGTGTGGGTGGTGTTGTTGGTATGGGGAGGAATAACGCTGGGACAGCACTGGGAGCGCGTTTCAATGCTCATCAAGCAGTTTGATGTTGTGGTGGTGGCTCTTATCATTCTCATAGTGGCGGTGTGGGTCAGAAACCATTTTGGTGATAGAATGGGAGAACGTGAAAAGTAATATGAGGAAACTGGTAATATTCAACTGGAAGATGAACCCGCCGACGCGCACGGCAGCCGTGCGCTTGGCGCGTAACATACGCCGTCTGAGAAATACACGCAGGAACGTTTTTGTCGCACCTCCAGCGGTGTACCTTTTGTTGCTGGCACCGCTGCAGCGCGGCGCGCTTGCGGCGCAGAATGTGGCGGCTGAAAAAGAGGGTGCATTCACGGGAGAAATATCGGCGCCTATGCTCAAAAGCGTGGGCGTGCGGTACTGCATCGTCGGCCATTCGGAGCGGCGGTACCTGTTTGGGGAAAGCGACGCGCTGATCGCTCGGAAAGTTTCCGCACTCGGGAGTGTCGGCATCACGCCGGTGCTGTGTGTGGGAGAGCGGAGACGGTCATCGTTTATGTCGGCGCGGCGAGCCGTTATACAGCAGCTAAGAAAGAGCCTTGCGGGGACCGGTTTAAAAAAACAACTCGTTGTTGCCTACGAGCCGGTCTGGGCGATCGGCGGCGACAAAAAAACGAATGTGGGACATGCGAGGCACGTGATTGCGGCGATACGGCGATGGCTGTCGGAAAACGGCTGGCTTAAGGCAGCCGTTTTGTACGGCGGCAGCGTTTCCGCAAAGAATGTCGGCGCGTTTGCGCGCGAGAGCGGCACGGATGGATTTCTGGTCGGTTCAGCAAGTTTGCGGCTACCCGATGTGAAACGGATTGTAAAGGCGGCGCTGGAAGGGGGATAGCGGCTGGGGTGCGGCGAGACGTCCCGTCACATTTGCGGGTATGCGGCGTATGTGTTATCAGTAGTAATCGTAACGGTCATACTATGGAAAAAGAAAAATCAATGTTGTATCGGGCACTGTCGGTGTTTTTGGTGGTCGTTGCAGTTCTGGCGCTCTACGTGGTTGTGTGGGGACCGCTTGCACAGTACGGGGCGTCGCTGATGCCGTCGCAGACACTTTCAGCGTCTGCAACGGGCGAGGTGGTCGTCAAACCGGATATTGCTACCGTTACCTTCTCGGTTATTTCGGAAGGGGTAGATATTGCTTCCATTGTTGATAAGAATAACCAGAAGGTCAACGAAGCAATTGCGCGCGTGAAAGCCAAAGGAATTCCCGAGGCGGACATCAAAACGGCACAGTACTCCCTTGAGCCGGTGTATACGCAACCGACTAAATGGACGGAAAGTTTTGTGCCGTCTATTGCTTCATACCGGCTTACGCAGTCAGTTGAGGTCAAGATTCGCGACTTTACGCTCATCTCTCCCATTCTAACCGAGCTTCCCGGTGTAGGCATCAATCAGGTCAGCGGGCCGTCGTTTGGCATCGATGATCCCGAGAAGTATCTTTCCGAAGCTCGAAAGCAGGCATTTGATCGGGCTCGAGAGAAAGCATCGTCGATGGCGTTGCAGAATAGTCTGCGTCTGGTTCGCGTCATTACCGTCAGTGAGAGCGGTGGGCCGGTCTACTATTCCGGTCTTGAGAAAGCAGCCATGTACGGCATGGGCGGGGGGAGTGCACCTACTCCGCCGACTATCGAACCGGGCAGCCAGAAGGTGACTGCCTACGTGACGGTACTTTATGAAGTTCGCTAAGAAAGGTCGCTGGATTGTGGCAGTGTTGCTGGGGCTGGTGACGATTATCGGACTTGCTGATATTGTCTTTCTGATACCGCAGCAAAACCCCGCGGCACCGCCTCAAGAGGAAGTGTCAAATGGCATGGAGACGCTATCACTGGTCACCGCGGATGGCGTTCGTCTTACGGCTGACTTTTTTAGTGTAGAAAGTCCCCGCGGGTGGATTCTGTATCTTCATATGATGCCCGCAACCAAAGAGAGCTTCGTGCCTCTTGCGCAGCTTCTTGCACTGTCAGGATATGCGGGACTTGCCGTCGATCTTCGAGGACACGGCCAGTCGCAGGGAGGACCTCAAGGGTATGAGTCGTTTTCGGAGCTTGAGCACCAGACATCGCGCCAGGATGTTGACGCAGCACTTGTGTTTCTTGAGACGCAAGGAGCATCTAAAGATCGCATCGTTATCGTGGGAGCATCAATCGGCGCAAACCTTGCACTGGATGCCTTGGCGCGCGACAGAAGCCTGGCGGCGGCGGTCCTGCTCTCGCCGGGGATTGACTATCATGGTCTTATCACCAAGAGTGCGGTGACGCGGCTGGCAGCGCCCCAGCGGGTGTTCTTTGCATCGAGCCAGGATGACGGTTATAATACTCAAGAGGTCGAAGAACTCTTTGGTCTTGTCCCTTCGGGTGTCGGTAAGGACAAAGTTGTGTTTACTCGTGCGGGTCACGGCACAACGATGCTTGAAAAGGAACCGTCGCTTGCCGATGCCATCGTGCGCTTCATTGTTCAATAACGGTATGGTCAAACAACATCTTAAAGATTTGTACGCGGGAGCTCTGGCCGGTCTTCTGATTGGCCTCTTCTCGTGGATTGTAGTGATTAATCTCTCGTATCAGGATGCGTTGCCGCTGTGGATGCTGATTGTCTTGTTTGTCGTCGGCGTTCCGGTCGGCGTGCTGGTAGGAGCGGCTCTGAGCAAGTTTATTCCCGTGCTGTTTGAGGTCATTAAATTCGGAGTCACCGGTGTTCTCAACACCTTGGTGGATCTGGGGGTTCTCAATGCCCTCATGTATCTTACCGGCATCACCTCGGGTCTCATGTTCTCCGTGTTTAAGGGAGGATCGTTTATCATCGCGGTGGTCAACAGTTATCTCTGGAATCGTTTCTGGACGTTTAAAGGAAAAGACAGCGGCACCGGCCGGGAGGCAGCAAAGTTTTTCGGCGTCAGTGTAATTGGGTTTCTCATTAACGTCAGTTCCGCTTCGCTGGTAGTCAATGTCATGCCGGTACTGTTCGGAGCTTCACCGCAGGTGTGGGCAAACATCGGTGCCATCGTCGCGACGATATTGTCGCTTGCGTGGAACTTTGTGGGGTACAAGTTTCTGGTTTTCGTGACCAAGAAAGAGCCCGCACAGATTCCGGTTGCTTGACACCGTTGTGAGAGGGGAGTATAATAACTCTGTTAAGTGAGCGAGATATTCCTTTGCGACGACGTCGACTGAGGAATGTCCTTCCTTCCCCCGCTGAAAGGCGGGGGTTTTGGTTCACCCCCACACCCATGCATGGGTGTGGGGGTTTGCGCCTTCTCGCGTCCGTATGCGGGAGTGGGATTGAACCGTTGTTTTGCTGTGCTATTCTATGTACGGTGGCGGGCGAGCACTCACTTAACAAAAACAAAAAGGAGGTCACCCCCGCCACCGCTCAAGGAGCGTGCCGAAAATATCCGCGTGCTTCTTGAACGGTGGCGGGTTTTTGGTGATTGACAGGTCCATAAGATCCTTTTTACACCTACTATGGACGTGAAGCGCAACGTTTCTTTGAAGAACCTCAATTCGTTTCGTGTTGGCGCACGGGCAAAATATTTCGTTGAGGTCAAGAGCGAAAAGGATATTCATGCGGTCATAAAAAATAGGGAGTTAAGTAACCTCCCGACATTTGTTCTCGGAAAAGGGAGCAATGTTTTGTTTACAAAAGATTTTGACGGTGTGGTCATAAAGCCTGATGTGAGAGGTCACAAGATTGTCGAGGATGCTGATGATTATGTTGTTGTTGAGGTTGGAGCCGGAGAAATTTGGCATGATCTTGTTTCGTATGCAGTCCGGGAAGGACTCGGTGGTATCGAAAACTTGGCATTGATTCCGGGAACGGTGGGAGCAGCTCCCATCCAGAATATAGCGGCGTATGGCCAGAACTTTTCCGACGTTTTTCATTCGCTGGACGCAATTGATCTCAAAACTGGCGAGCTCAGGACATTTCATCGGGGCGAATGTGAGTTTGATTACAGAACCAGCATCTTCAAAAAAGACGTCAAAGGGCGGCACCTGATCGTTCTGGTCAGGATACGGTTGTCAAAAAGACCGACCCTGGACACTTCGTACTTCCAGGTTGGCATTGCGCGAAATTCGATTGCGGATGAATTGAAAAAAATTTCCGCGCAGCCCTACACTATCAGAGACGTTTATAATGCGGTGATTAATATTCGGACGAGAAAATTTCCTGACAGCGACGTCAATCCGAATGCCGGCAGCTCTTTTTTGAATCCGGTGGTGAGTGTGGATAAATTAGAAGAACTGAGAAGCAAAGTGTCCGAGTTGCAGTGGTATCCCGTTGACCAACTTCTGTACAGGGAGGCGGACGACGCTTTTCTGAAGAAAAGCGACTCCGTCAAAGTGGCTGTTGGCAGGTTGTTGGAGAAACGTGGCTGGCTTGGGAAGTGGATTGGCAATTGCGGGATTCATGACAAAAGCGCCTCCATTATTGTAACCAACGGGAGGGCAGACGGTGGGGAGATTTTGAATTTCATGGAGACGATCAGGAAGGACTTCTTTGACGGCTATGGGATCTGGCTTGAGAGTGAAATAAATATCATTTGAGGAGAGAATTATAATTTTGCGGTATAGAGAGAGCGGTTTAGGCGAGTTTCTATGTGGTTTTTGCGCTTTTGTCGGGGCAACGGAGTTTTTTGTTCCGAGCGTTCCCTGCATCCTGTTACTATTCTCACCGCTTTCATTTTTAAATTTATCCTTTTCGTTTTTTGGTTTTTTGTTTTGTCTCTTGTGCCGACTTATCCACAGTTCTGCGTTGCGCGCCCTTTCATTCGTATACTCCTCTTCTATAATGAAGACAGAGCGCACAACACTCTATTCTCGTGCGGTGTACAATGCCGGTCGAGTACATTGCATTCATATCAGTCATAGAATCGTCCAGCCGGCAATGTGTTTGGTTGGACAAAGCCACAATGGCAAAGAGAAAAAAAGCGGCCAAGAAGGCCAAGAAGGCCAAGAAGGGTTCAAAGCGCCGCAGATAAGCTTGCAAAATCGTCCTGACGATAACGTCAGGACGATTTTGATATCACTTTAAGCAGTGCTATACTGCCAACTACTCACGCCACTCTTACTTCCATGAAAATTGTTATCAAAGCGACGCAGCTTGATTTAACGCCGCCGCTGAAGATATATATAGAGCGGCGCTTGGCGCCGCTCGAGCGCCTGGTGCGGTCGTTTGAGAAAGCGGGCGAGTTGATGCTCAATGTCGAAGTTGCACGCGCGACGCGTCATCACAAGAAAGGAGATGTGTTTTATGTGGAACTGACCATGCGTGTGCCGCAAAAGACAATGCGTCTTGAACAAAACAGTCCGGATGTACGGATTGCGATTGATAAGGCCAAAGATCGTCTTAAAAGTGAACTGCAACGCTTTAAAGGAAAAATGCAGCGCAAGCGTATGCGCGGCCGGTAATACGATTCGATGTCACTGTTCGGGAAAATTTTTTCTCCCACGCGTGCCTTTGAACAGCGCGTGAGAGAAATAAACAATCTGGAAGAGCGCTGTGCGCAGATGTCCGATGAGCAACTGCGCATAACAAGCGACAAACTCAAGCGCGCGGTCCGCGACGGCGAGCGGACGCTTGAAGAGGTGTGTGTCGAGGCGTTTGCACTGGTGCGGGAGGCGGCAAAGCGGACGCTGAAGCAACGCCATTTCGACGTGCAGCTTCTGGGAGGAATGATTATTGCCGACGGCACGATTGCGGAAATGGCGACTGGAGAGGGCAAAACTCTTGCCGCCACCGCACCCGCGTACCTTCATGGCTTGACCGGCAAGGGCGTGCATATCATTACCGTCAACGACTATCTTGCGCAGCGCGATGCGGTGTGGATGGGACAGATATACCATTTTCTGGGATTGTCGGTGGGGTGTTTGGTGCACGAGCAGGCGTTTCTGTATGACCCCCAGTACACCCAAAAAAACCAGGACGAAAAAGCAAAACAGCAGAACGAGAAGGCAGGAGACGGAGAATCAGAACTGGACAGGATGCGAGATACAGCCGGGGCGTTCAAGGTTGTCCATGAGTTCCTGCGGCCGGCGGCGCGCAAAGAGGCGTACGGCGCCGATGTCGTGTACGGAACCAATCACGAATTCGGGTTTGATTATCTTCGTGACAATCTTGCGTACGCGACCGCGCAGCAGGTACAGCGTCCGCACTACTTTGCGATTATCGATGAAGTTGACAGTATTTTGATTGACGAAGCGCGCACGCCGCTGATCATTTCCGCTCCTGACACGCAGGCGGCGCAATACTACAAATTGTTCGCGCGTCTGGCAACGGGACTTTCCAAAGACACCGACTACATCGTCGACGAGAAAGCGCGGGCGGTGCAGATAACCGACGAAGGGATTGAAAAAGTCGAGAAGGCACTGTCCATCGACAATCTCTACAGTCCGCAATACATTCGTCTCGCACATTATCTTGAGGAGTCGCTGAAGGCAAAAGCGCTTTTCTTACACGACCGGCACTACGTAGTCAAAAACGGCGAGATTATCATCGTTGACGAGTTCACGGGGCGGCTGATGCACGGGCGGCGGTACTCGGGAGGACTTCATCAAGCGCTTGAAGCCAAAGAAGGCGTTCGGGTACAGGAGGAGTCGCGAACGTTCGCCCAGATAACGATTCAAAACTACTTTCGTCTGTACGAGAAGATGTCGGGGATGACCGGTACCGCAAAGACATCGTCCGAGGAGTTTGCGAAGGTGTACGGACTCGATGTTGTCGTTGTCCCCACCAACAAACCGTGTGTCAGAAAAGATTATCCCGATTTCATTTATAAGACGCGCGACGTCAAATACGAAGCGCTGGTAGACGAGGTAAAACGGCGGCAGGAAGCGGGAGAGCCCGTGCTGGTGGGCACCACTTCGATAGACGAGAACGAAACGCTTTCGGAGCTTTTTGTGAAAGCCGGAGTCAAGCATGAAGTCCTCAACGCGAAAAACCATGAACGGGAGGGAGAAATTATCGCCCAGGCAGGACGCGCGGGGGCAGTCATGCTTGCGACTAACATGGCGGGCAGGGGCGTTGACATCGTTCTGGGCGGGAATCCTCCCAATGAAACGGCGGCGCAAGCAGTCAAGGAGAAAGGAGGATTGTTCGTGCTGGGTACTCAGCGGCATGAGGCGCGGCGCATTGATAACCAACTTCGCGGCCGCTCGGGACGTCAGGGCGATCCGGGCGAGAGCCGGTTCTTTCTTTCACTTGAGGATGATTTACTGCGGATTTTCGGGGGCGAGAAAGTCAAATCGCTAATGACGCGGCTTAATCTGCCCGAAGACGAACCGATTGAATCTTCAATGGTTGCGCGCGTGGTTGACGAGGCGCAAAAGAAAGTTGAAGGAATCAACTTTGATGCCAGACGGCATCTTCTGGAGTACGACACGGTGCTGAATAAACAGCGGCAGACCGTGTACCGCAGGAGGCAAGGTATTCTGGAGCGGGTTGAAAAAGGGGAAACGGCCGCTGTTCTGGAGGAGGTGACAAAAAGCGTTGTAGTGCACGGAGTCGGCGGTATGCAGAAAGTTCCGGAAACCCCAGGGCAGGATAAGAACCCGCGAACCGCGTTTGAAGAATGGATGCGGTCACTGGGGGTTCTGGAGAACGAGCGATCCCTCTCGGACGAGGATATGCAGATGTTTGAAAACGGCGAGCTTCCCGCATGGCTCAAGGAAAGAGTAACCCTTGCGGCAGGACAGGCGGATGCGGGTTTTCGCCTCATCGGAGCGCTTGACATGCTCTGGACGGCGCATCTGGAAAACCTCGAAGCGCTTCTTGAGGCGGTGCGGGTACGCGCGTACGGTCAGAAGGATCCGCTGGTGGAGTATAAGCGGGAAGGGTTTGAAATGTTTCGGGACCTTATGGCGTCAGCCGAGGCGCTTGCGGTGTCGGCGATATTTCAGTCGCTTGAGCAGAAAGGGAAGACCGCACAGGGCGCGACGGCGAAGGAAGTTGTGCAAGTTGCTCCTGTTATTATGCCGTCCGGCGGTGATCGAGCCGGTCAAAAGAAAATTGGCCGCAACGACCCATGCCCTTGCGGCGCAATTAACCCAGAAACAGGTAAAGTATATAAATACAAACGTTGTGGACTAATAAACGCGTCTTATCATAAGTGAGGATGAGCCCTTCGTAGCTTTATGCGAAGAAGGGCTGGTGCGGGAGCGGGAAGAAATATAAGCGTTGTCATGGCGCATGACAACGCGTAGTTAACGAGCAAAGGCGAGGAAATACTGAGCACAGCAGTGCGAACGTGAAGTGTCATGGGAAGTAAAGACAAAACAAGTTATTTACGAGAAAGATTGAAAGATAATGGCGGAAAATGGCTCGGGTTTAAATTTGGCAGGAATAACGAGCTGATGGTGAGAATTAGAAGAACTACTCGCAGACATTTTTATCTTATTGTGGATAGGTATATCGGCGAGAATAAAGTGGTGGTGCGAGATACCTGTGGTAAAGAATATGGAGTTGCTATCAGATTCGATAAAGACAATTTCTCTCTCGAGCCTATTTTGGATAGTAAGCATGGGGGAAAAGTGTAAAAAGTGTCGCGGCGCATAGGAGGCAAAGATAGTAAAATGAGGGTATGAAATATAACAAGTTAGTGAGAGATAAAATTCCGGAATACATAAGGAGCAAAGGCGGAACGCCGATTACTCACATCGCCAACAGTAAGGAGTATTGGGAAAAGCTGAAAGAAAAACTGCAGGAAGAAATAAGGGAATTTGGCGGAAACGAAACCATTGAAGAAATGGCGGATATTTAAGAGGTGATTGATGCTATGTGTAGGCATAAGAAATTTAGCAAGAAAAAACTTGAATCGGTAAAGAAGAAGAAAGCGAAAGAGTGAGGTGGATTCAAGAAGAAAATCATTCTGGAAGAATCATAACTTCCTACGTTCGCAGAAATAAAGTTAAAAACGTCACAGAGGCGTAGAGTTATCCACTGCATCATTGACAGCATGTTTATCTTAAGATAAACTTTAGACATATGAAAAACGCTATTGTCGGTTTAAGGGAATTGAGGGAAAATATAGAAAGCTACATCGCTCAGGTAAAAAAAGGAGAGTCGTTCATTGTAGTCCGCCGGTCAAAGCCGGTGCTCAGAATATCCTCTCCTGACGAGGAAGAGTTATGGGAGCGCGTGGTTGACTTTACCAAGATAAGAAAAGGAGGCATACCTCTCGCTCAGCTGCTTTCTCGATTGTAGCCGGCGGTTATGGACAAAATCAGGAAAGCGTTGGAGAAATTGAGTAAAAAGGAGCGCGCGCAGATAAAAACTATCTTGACAAGATTAAACTCCGGCAGATTTGAGGGTCTGAATGTTAAGAAATTGAGAGGAAGGGAGGATATTTTCAGAGTGAGGAAGGGTGGTTTCAGGATTATTTATCGGCTGCAGGGTCAGAATATTTTCATTCTTGCTATTGGACGACGCCGGGAAAGTACATATGAGTTTTGAATGGGTATTGATTATTCTATACTTTCGTGGTATAATGTAGCTGATGAAAAAGACACTGAAGAAATACTTCATCCCGCATGAGGAAAACGACCACCGGCCGCATTTTTTGCGGTGGGAAGCGACAATGGCGGTGGCGGGAATCATTCTTTTCTGTGAAGTTCTTTTTTTGACGGGAGTCGGGTTTGGCGTTTCGGGCTTTCGGCTTTTTGGGGAGATCCTTTCAAACGTTCTTGTGGAGCAAACCAACGCCCAGCGGGTGACACACGATCTTTCATCCTTAACCGCCAGCGCGGTGCTTGAGGAAGCGGCGCAGATGAAAGCCGATGATATGGCCGCCAAAGGATATTTCGCGCACACCAGTCCTGAAGGAATAACGCCCTGGTACTGGTTTTCGGAAGCGGGGTACGCGTTCAACTACGCGGGGGAAAATTTGGCGGTCAACTTTGTTGATTCACGGGACGTGACGAATGCGTGGATGAACTCGCCCAAACACCGCGACAATATATTGGGAGCAAACTTCACCGAAATTGGCATCGCGACCTCACGCGGCGTCTACGAAGGCCGCGAAGCGGTGTTTGTGGTGCAGATGTTCGGGCGTCCCGCGCGTGTAGCGGCCGCTCAAACCGAAACATCGCCGGCTCCGCTTCCTGCGACCATTGTCCGAAAATCTGAAGAGGAACCGCTTCCGCAGGAAACGTTTGTTGCGGTGAGAGGGACAGAAAATCAGGAGCCGGAGCGTGCCGATGTAGGTTCGGAAATAAACCAGATACCGGTGGCTGCAACGCCGCAGGTCGTTTCCAGTCAGCCGCTGCCGGTGAGAATCGCTGCTTCCGCGGCGGCAATGCCGCGCAAAACTCTGACGGTGTTGTATATTGTTATTGCAACCATCGTCGGGGCAGCGCTGCTGCTGAAGGTTTTTGTCAGGATAAAAATCCAGCACCCCGCTCTCATTTTCAACGGCGTGCTGATGCTGCTTTTAATCGTTTCTGCGTTGACTATCAACCAATATCTGGCGCTGGCATCAGCGAGGGTGTTCTGAGTATTTTCTGAGTTTTGTGAAAATGTCCAGGAATTCACGATCGTGAATTCCTGGACATTTGAGGAAGAGTGAAAAATTGAAGGTGGAGGATGACCCCGAAAAATCCGTCTACGGGCTTTGACGGCGAGCTCAGTCAAACCCCGGATTATAAGGTCTTTGGTTTTGCAGTGCCGCATTCGCGGCGGCAATGCCGCGCAAAACCCTGACGGTGTTGTATGTCATTATTGCGACTATCGTTGGGGCGGCGCTGCTTCTCAAAGTTTTTGTCAAAATACGGATTCAGCACCCCGCTCTTATTTTCAACGGTGTGCTGATGCTGCTTTTAATCGTTTCTGCGCTGACCATCAACCAATACCTGGCACTGGCACAAGCAAGGGTGTTCTGAGCATTTTCTGAGTTTTGTGTAAATGTCCAGGAATTCACGATCGTGAATTCCTGGACATTCGCAGTTTTCTAAGGAAAGACAAAAACGGAGTTTTTGTCCAGCGTAGTAATATAACGGGGCAGGCGAGGGTGTTTTAGAGACGATTTCGATTTATACGAACAGCGCACATTCGTTGACTTTTCTTTGTGATTTTCTATGATGTAAGCATATGACCTATACGTTTACTACAGTTATTGTCAAAGAGGACAGATGGTATGTCGCTCGATGTGTGGAGCTGGGGGTGGTAAGCCAGGGCAAATCTATTGAAACTGCGCAGAAGAATCTAAAGGAGGCCGTGAAGCTTTATCTTGGGAAACGACCAACTGCGGTGCGCGGAAACTTTCTCAAAAAAGCGCCTCTGGTGACCACGCTTGAAGTATCAAATGTCTAAGACGCTTTCGGGAAAGGCAGTGATGAGGGTCTTGTGTCGTTCGTTCGGTTTCCGCATCGTTTCTCAGAGGGGGAGCCACGTAAAGCTGAGAGCGCGTAGCGGCAGCCGAATAGTTTTTACTGTTATCCCGTTGCACAGAGAACTTGTGCGCGGGACGCTCAGGGGAGTTTTGGAATTGGCGCAAGTTGACGAGGAAGCGTTCTGGAAAGCAGCGCGGTAGTCTGTAGACGATTCTACGCGACTCCTTGAGGGCATTCTGCTTTTCTTTTTGTCAGAATAAAAATTCAGCGCCCCGCTCTCATTTTCAACGGCGTGCTGATGTTGCTTTTGATTGTTTCAGCACTAACAATCAACCAATACCTGGCACTGGCACAAGCGAGAGTGTTTTAGTTTTTCCTGAGATGCTGGCAGGTGTTTCTACCGGAGAGCAGTTCCTGCTTGTGTGAAAAGTGAAAGATATGAGGTGCTATGGGGAGTGTGGATTGTTAGAATCAAACAGTACATAACATATAAAACTGAAAGCAAAAATTGCCCGGTGCGACACCGAGCAATTTCCCACGTGCGGTTTTAAATTTTTTGTACCTACTTTACTTGACACTGGCCAGTTCCGCCACAGGTTCTGGTAATTAAGGCACTATTATATCCGTAATAAAATGGACCACCGCTGCTATAATCGGTGCACGCACCAGTGTACGGATCTCTTTGAGTCGCAGGAGTGCCAAGATAACAGCCGCCACTTGAAGCTCTTACCTCGCCGTAATTATAACCGTAGTTAGTCCCAGGACAGCCGTAGGCAGGACCATAAGAGAGTGAGTTACCGGTACAACTTGCGCCGGTGTAATACCATATCACAGCGGCGGGGCTTGTGTTGCACTGACTGAGCGGGGTTGATCCAAGTGTGACAAGATTATTACTGCTGTTGAAATATAAGATATTGTCGCATGAAACACTAGCACCAGATGAAAAATAACCCGCGTATGTCCCTAGTAATGTAGTCCCATCTGACTTGTAGACTTTTAGCGTACCTCCTCCAGCCGCGCCAACGTAATTTTCAACGTATTCTCTGGTAGCGGCGTCGTTGAGGTTGACCGGAGTTGCCACGTTCTGAATTCGATTGTTTCTTACGTCAATGCCGACGCCGCTTACGTTGGTTGATATCACAAGACCTGCGGTTGTCGGGGTTGTCGTCCCGATACCGACGTTGCCGGCACTAGGAGCAATCGCAAAGTTGTTGTTATTTGAGAGCGAAATCGAGTTAGTATACGTATCTCCGTTTATAAAGCTAAGTAGCGGCGTTCTGCCGCTTGCAGCCGTACTTCGTATTTGAATACCCTCCCAATCGCCCGACCCGGATTGCACTACGGTGAGCTTGACCGAGGACGCAGGTGTTGTCGTCCCGATGCCGACGTTGCCGGTGAATGAAGAAATTTGAGATGTTTTAACGAACGTTAAATAATTACCATTGCCATTTGCCATATTTAAATTTCCATTGGCATCTGTTAATACATCCCAATTTACACCCGTCGCTGCGATTCTAAATCCAAGAGCGGCAACTGAGTTATCACCAATTTGCAGTTTTTGGCTCGGACTCGCCGTTCCGATCCCGACGTTGCCTTCTATAATCATTCCGCCAGTCGGTGGCGAGGTGGTTCTGTATGTTTCGGCAGTACCGATCGAGATTCCTTTAGAAAACCGTCCTTGTTCCCACCGGTTCCCGCCAGTCAGGCCGATTTTGAAAGAATCATCTGAACCCGGCAACAGGTCGCTGTCGAATGTCGCCGCCGAGACGCGCGAGACCGCACCGCGCAGAGAACGACTGACGGTGCGTCCCGACGCCTGTGTCACGTTTGAAAGCGCAAGGTCAATCTGCACCACGTCTTTTGCCGGATACTGGGTGAATTTTTTGAATTCCAGAGCGTCAACGACGACGGTATCGCTGGTGATCGCCTGCGGGGTTGCACCGCCGCCCTGGCGCACGTAAACCTTCCCATTCTGGAGGTATATGGTCGTCGTGCCGGTACGTGTGTAAAGCAATAGTGTTGATGTCGGCGTTCCGGCGGCAAGGTCAATCAAACTTGACTCCCTGACCAGCCGCTGGATGGTTTGCATAGCGAAACTAAGCTGTCCCGTCACCTCGTTTTGGGCCGACTCTTCCACCTGCGTTCTGGTGACGGTGGAAACGATGCCGGTCATCAAGCCGGCAACGATTCCCACGATGGCGATGTAAATAAGAAGCTCGGCGAGCGAAAATCCCCCTTGTTTTTTTACAAAATCAAAATGCGTCCGCATACGTGTCTGTGGTTACTCGTACGATGTAAGTATAGCACGTTGAGCTGCTTTCCGATGCGCGCCGTGTGGATAAAAGCCGCTTTTGGACGCTCTATTCAAGGATAACTTTACCGATGATGCTATCCAGTCCCACCAGACCGAATCGCGTGGCATCAAGCGTTCCCTCGGGAAGGTTTCCCAACAATAAATATGCTTTGTCGGGAATGATGGGGTAGTCGCGCACGTAGAGTTTGAGCATTCCCGCGCGGTCGGCGGGGATTGCATATTCCTCGCCCGTGCTGGTGGTGAGCGCTTGGTCGTTGACGATGATACGGTATATGCTTCCCGACACTTCAAGATACCAGCGGTCGCCGGGAACGCCCCTGACGATTTTTATGATGGGGTCAGGATCTCCTTTGTAATCGTAGGCGACGATGTCACTGCGCCGGACAGGATTGCACACATAGTAGCCGATAAGGACGGTCACTATGTCTCCGGCTTCAACAATACCCGACAAAGAAGAACCCCGAGCGGTGCGGCGCTCGGGTCGGACAGCACATGTATCTTGAGCGGTAGGAGTGTCGGAGGAGGAACCTTGCGGCACCGACGTTGGTTGATTGTCGGGAGCGACTGCCAGCAAAGACGCCTGCGATTCCTGCACGGATGAAGATGGCTGGGGGGAAATCGGCGCAAGGCGCGAGTACGTTTTCGCCCAGCTCCAGAAAAAAAAGAATATGAGAGCACATACGACAATGCACGCACAAAGCGCGGTAACGGTGGTCAGCGACGGTTTTTGTGGCGGGTGATTGCGGTCGGTCATCGTTTTCCATTATACTCCAGATGTTCATTCCAACACCAAACAAACAATGGAAAACATAAGGAATTTTTGTATCATTGCTCATGTTGACCCCCACACCACAACATGTTCTACACCTATGTACTAAAAAGTAAGAAGGACGGCGCGCTATATATTGGGTCGACGAACGATTTGAGAAGGAGAATAGGTGAGCACAATAGTGGCCTTGTTCGCTCGACAAAGAATCGCACGCCTTTTGCACTCGTGTATTTTGAGGGGTATCTTTCTGAGGAAGATGCTCGTCATAGAGAGCAAAATCTGAAATTGAGAGCTCGGGCTCTCAGGCAATTGCTAAAAAGAATCGAGAAATCCCTCGCATCTTCCTGAACATGTTTGGTGTGGGGGTTGACCACGAAAAGTATGGAGAATGTTCGCAACTTTGTCATCATCGCTCATGTTGACCACGGCAAGTCAACGCTTGCCGACCGTTTGCTTGAAATCACCGGCACGGTGGATGCACGGCACATGAAAAACCAGTACTTGGATCAGCTGGAGCTTGAACGCGAGCGGGGGATTACCATCAAAATGGCACCCGTGCGGATGCTGTGGCATCCGCACCGCGGATTAACGCAGATAGGCACGCAGATGAACGCTGATAGATCTAACTGCGGACTGACACAGGCTGAAACGCAGATTGATGTGGGTAAGAAATACGATGTTTTTCTGTACGCTGATTTAACGTATGCAATAAGAGGAGCGGCATTTACTGTTTGGAATACGTTGGGTTCCGGGTTGAAAGAGGGCATATATCAGAAAGCGCTTGAGGAGGAGTTGAGGAAAAGAAAGTTGAGTTTTGCCACCCAACAATCGGTGAAAATTGAGTATGAGGGGAAAAGCGTCGGTGTTTTCCGCCCCGACCTGCTTGTTGAAGACAAAATCATCGTTGAGCTCAAAGCGCAGCCGTTCATCGGAGAAACAGAAAAGAAGCAATTATGGTCGTACCTGAAGGGGTCAGATTATAAACTTGGCCTTCTTGTTAATTTTGGCCCTCGCGGGGTAGGAGTTGAACGTGTCGTATACGACACTGCTCGCCATCTGCGTGAATCTGCGTCAAATCAGCGAGAATCTGCGCAGGTTGAGGAGTACATCCTCAACCTAATTGACACACCGGGGCATCCGGATTTTTCGTACGAGGTATCACGTTCGTTGGCTGCCGTGGAGGGAGCAGTGCTGCTGGTGGATGCGATGCAGGGGATTCAAGCGCAAACACTCTCCGTTTTTGAAGCGGCGCGTAAAGCCGGACTCTCGATTATCGGAGCCGTTAATAAAGTGGACCTGCCAGCCGTTGATGCCGATAAGAGTGCGCAGGATATTTCCGAGCTGACAGGCATACCTATTGAGCGAGTTCACAGAGTTTCTGGCAAAACCGGCGAGGGCGTTTTGAAACTCCTTGCGGATATTGTCGCGTCAATCCCTGCGCCGCGGCAGAGAAAAGCGCCGGCGGGTGTAAGCGGTCGGGCATTCGTTTTTGATTCTTTCTACGACGACCATCGCGGCATCGTGGCGGCGGTGCGTGTCTTTGAGGGGTGTCTTGAGAAAGGCGATGCGGCAATGCTTGCGGCGACGGGGGAGCACGTGAAGCTGAAGGAGGTCGGCTACTTCATTCCTCAACTGAAAGAGGCGGCATCGCTGGACGAAGGGGAGATTGGTTTTATAGTCACTGGCCTTAAAGATCCGTCGAAAGTAAGAATCGGCGACTCTGTCATCTCCCTTTCAGCGAGATCGCGGATAAACGCAGATGAAACACGGATGAACGCGGAAAATATCAGCGCGAATCTGCGTCCTAATCAGCGTCAATCTGCGTCATGGGCGCTGCCAGGTTATCAGCATCCCAGGCCGGTGGTATTCGTGTCGTTCTTTCCGGATGACGCGGATGATTTTGAAAATCTCAAGCGCTCGCTTGCACGACTTCAACTTAATGATTCGTCACTGACGTTTGAGCCGGATTTCAACGAGGTGTTGGGGAGGGGATTTAAGGGAGGATTTTTGGGAAAACTTCACTTCGAGATCACCGCGCAGCGGCTTGAGCGCGAGTTTGGAGTGGCAACGGTCGTATCATTTCCTTCGGTGGCATACCGCGTTAAGGGAGCCGTGCGCGCGCGGGCGACAGACAGCGAAGGATTTATCCTCATCTCCAACGCTCACGACCTTCCCGATGAGTTTGATGTTGTTTTGGAACCGATGATTCATATTGACATCATTACGCCGCTTGCCGCACTGGGAGCGGTGCTGGAATTGGGAGCACTCTTTCGCTGGGAGAACGTTTCGACGGACAGATTCGGCAATCGCATGACGATACAGGCGCGGATGCCGCTGGCGGAACTCATATCGGACTTCGATGACGCACTCAAGTCGGTGTCGCAGGGTTTTGCATCTTTCAGTTACCGCGAGGACGGATGGAAAACGTCGGATCTGGCGCGCATGGATATACTCGTCGCCGGCGAAATCGTTTCAGGGCTTTCGAGAATCATTCCGCGGGATAAGCTTGAGCGGGAAGCGCGGGCGATGGTAACGCGCCTAAAAAAAACACTGCCGCGCCAGCAGTTTGCGCAAGCGCTTCAGGCGAGAGCAGGGGGACGCGTCGTGGCTCGAGAGAACATTCCGGCGTTGCGCAAGGATGTGACGGGATATTTGTACGGCGGCGATCGGACGAGAAAGATGAAGCTGTGGAAGAAGCAGCAGCGGGGCAAGAAAAAACTTGCGCGGCTTTCGCACGTGCGCATCGCGCCTGAGGATTTCAAGAAACTCCTTTCCTCGTGAGCGCGAGTGCCTTGTGAGGGAAGGTGTAGTATACTAGAAGCTATGAATGTGCGCCGTGTACTGATGGTAGGGGCGTTGGGGGTTGTGGTCGTGGTGTTTTGGGTTGGCATTGTGGGGTTTTTGCACGAGCTTGGGCAGCTGAAAGTGCAGCACCGTCAGGCCCAAACGCAGCTTGAGCAGCTTGAGCGCGAGAACAACGAGGTTGGACGCGACATCTCGTATTTCTCCGAACCGCACAACCTTGAAAAAGTCCTTCGCGCACAGTTAAACTATAAACGACCCGGAGAGGAGATGATGATTGTCATTTCTCCGCGCCAGTAAACAGGCATGGTTCACCCCATTAGTTCAAGAACGATTTTGTGGATAGGCGGCGGCGCACTGCTCGTGGGAGCGCTGGTTGTCATTGTTGCGCTCGGTTTCTACCCTATTGCGCTGGTCAACAGCACGCCGGTTTTTTCGTACCAGTACGATAAAGGATACCGCTTGGCCTACAACTACTATTCATTTCTGAATAAGGTGTCTCAACAACCGCTTGCGGAAACAGAATTGCGCAGTCGCCTGCGCGTCGCGGTTCTTGAAGGATTGATTGACGAGGTGTTTGTCGACACCAAACTCAAGCGGGAGATGACACATTCCGAGCTTGAGGCAAAAATTCGGTCACAGGTTGGCGAGTTGATAGCGGACACGGAGTTTCACAAAAATCTTGCCTCAATTCTGAAAGTGTCCGACGACGACATCCGTTCGTACTTTCTGGAGGATCAGGTGAAGTATCAGATTCTTGAGGGTCAGCTGCGCCTCGAGGGCGTGAAAGATCTCACCGAGTGGGTTGTCCAGCAGCGGCGCAAGGCCCGGGTGCAGTTGTTCTTGGAAGGTGCCCGCTGGAACGGAGACGAAGTTGTGTTTGGGACATAGCAGGCGGGAGCAGGAGAGTATGCGAGTGTAGTACCCCGGTGGAACACTTCGATAGACTCAGTGTCTACAGGGCAGGCAGTGGCAGTATGCGGGATTAGTACAGTGGCAGTATGCGACCTTCCCAAGGTTGAGGCGCGGGTTCGATTCCCGTATCCCGCTCCAGAGTCTCGCTCAAGCATTATGCGTTACCTACGAGTGTCCAAGGGCATTGAAAGAAAGACCTGTGTCCTTCGTCTTGATCTCAATACCCCCGACGGCGAGCTGAAAAATTCGCTTCGTTTACAGCGCGCCGTGCCGACCATTCGTTACCTTCTTGAGCGCGGCTGCCGCGTGGTGATTCTCTCGCATCGGGGAAGACCGGAAGGGAAGTTGAAAGTTTTCGCCGGAGACAGACCCGCCGCCGACGGGAAAAGTAAAAAGTTAAAAGTAGATCGGGACGTTTCACTCAAACATGCCGTCAGAGCGCTGGGGAAGTTGGTCGGAAGAAACATTACGCTGTTTGGACATTTTGATTTTGAAAAGATAAAAGCGGTGATTGACAGAAGTAATCCGGGGACGGTTTTTGCGCTGGAGAATATCAGGCTGCTTGACGGAGAGGAACGCAACAGCACGGCTTTGGCGAAGAAACTTGCTCGCGTGGGAGATTTTTTTGTCAACGATGCGTTTGCTGCCAGCCACCGCGCGCATGCGTCGGTTGATGCGATCACGCGCTTTCTTGTGTCGTATGCCGGATTGTCGCTGGAAGAGGAACTGAAAGCGTGTGAGAAAGTTATGAGACATCCCCGACAGCCGCTGGTTGTTGTTATCGGGGGAGCAAAAGTTTCTGACAAAATTGGAGTTGTTGAGAATTTCGGGAAACGAGCGTCGGCAATTCTTGTGGGCGGGGGAACGGCAAACGCATTCCTTACCGCGCGCGGGCTTCCGGTCGGCGAGTCGGTGTATGAACGGCGGGCGGTGACAAAAGCATCAAACCTACTAAAGAGTTGTCCGTTGCTGGTGCTGCCGACGGACGTTGTCGTACGTGACAAGCGAATTGTCGATATCGGTGTCGAAACCTCCCGCCAGTTCTCGCGCATTATACGGCGTGCCGGTACGGTGGTGTGGAGCGGGCCGATGGGTATTGCGGAAAAAGAGCTGTCTGCGCGCGGAACGCTTGAAATAGCCCGCGCGATCGCTCGCAGTAAGGCATTTTCGCTTGCCGGAGGCGGGCAAACAACTGCATTTATCATCAAAAAAGGGCTTTTCAAGAGGTTCTCGTTCCTTTCAACGGGAGGGGGCGCGCTTTTGGAATACCTGGCGGGAAAGAAACTGCCTGGCCTGGAGGCGCTTGCAACGTCGCGGGCAAAACCTCTGAGATCAAAATAGTTTTTTCGGTACGCTCAGAATTATCGTGAACACGATTGAATGATGACGAAGAAAAAACAAAAAAGTCATCGGGTTATTGTTGTGTATACCGATGGCGGGTCGCGGGGAAATCCCGGACCGGCGGCGATTGGAATTTTTGTAGCAACACTCAATAAGCGCTATGGCGAGTTTCTTGGAAACAAAACGAACAACGAGGCGGAGTATGAAGCGGTTGTGTATGCGCTTAAGAAAGTGAAGCAGCTGATGGGCAAGGTGAGGGCGCGGGAAATATCGGTTGAGATTCGTTCCGACAGTCAGCTGATCGTCTCGCAGCTTAACGGAGAATACAAACTTAAAGAAAGAAATCTTTGGCCTTACTTTATTTCGATTTGGAATCTTCGACAAGATTTTGAAAATGTTTCGTTTGCACACGTGTCTCGAGAGGAGAATGCCGTTGCCGATCGTCTGCTGAACGAAACACTTGACGGTCACGCCCACGCCTCAAGAAAACTTTTTTGAACACAAAGCCCCTCCTGTTAGGAGGGGCTTTACACATAGTATCGGCAAACCGTAAGCCGGATTCTGTCGAGCGTGGCAATTTATCTGGGCCGTCGATTACTCTCAGGCTCAAGCGGCACTCTGCCAAAATTGTCCGAAGCAGAGCGAGGTTACAATTTTAAGCACCTGCTCAATTTTGTATTCGCTTGCATACTCGCAAACAAAATTGGAGTACGGCCTTGCACCCGGGTAAGGATTTAGCCGTTTCATCGTAGCCTTTGGCGGAGATCCGCCGAAGCCTTGGCGTAGGCGGACCGCTTTATAACTACGCTCGTCCTCCTCCGCATAAAGCTTCGGAGGGCGGTTTTGTTCTTTCGAACAAAACCGTCTCTGTTCGCACCTCTGGGATTTCTCCCGACGGGCGTTACCCGCTACCTTTGTCCCGACGTAATGTCGGGACTGGGTGTCCGGACTTTCCTCTCCCCACGCGGGGTGGGGAGTAGCCACATGGTTTGCCGGCGCGACTATACCATCCATTCGACCGTCGTGTCAAATAGCGTGTCAAGCGAAAGAAGGGCGCAGACGTGAACTTGTGCATCGCAAACCGGAATTGCTGGGATTTACTGGCGGCCGTGGAGGTCCGGATGTGTGAGCAAACGGTGAGTGTGTGGATAAATCACCTCTCAAACCTTCTTTGCGGATAGTACCTGTTATATAATAGAAGGGCAGGATGGGAACGGAGATGGAACAATTCTCCCGTTTCGTCTTGCAACAACGTGCCCAAAGAGAGAAAGGTGGGCTTGTTTGTGTAAGAAAAGTTTGGTAAGTGAGAATTTGTATTTATCGATTCTTTCAGAGCGATGTCATGATATCCGGTAAAAAGAAATTGAGAGCACTTTCTGTTTTCCTTGCGATGGCGCTGGGTGTTTTGAACATATATGCCACTCAGGTTCTTGCGACTGAGGGAGTACCTACGATTATCAGCTACCAGGGGCGGCTGACCGATGCCAGCGGCAATCTTTTGGGCGGATCGTCCGGAACCACCTACTACTTTAAGTTTTCCATTTGGGACAACCCGACGGTGGGGTCGGGAAGTCGTCTGTGGCCCGTTGCCGGGCCGTCGACGACGACTGCGAGCGTCATGAACGGTGTTTTCAACGTCAACATCGGCGACACGGCGAACGGATATCCCGACGCGCTGACATATGACTTTTACACCAATCGCGACGTCTATCTGCAGGTTGATGTCGCTTCAACGACGCCGGGTACTCTGGAAACACTCTCGCCCCGCCAGCGCATCGGTGCGTCGGGATTTGCAATCAACGCGGAGACGGTGTCGGGCAAATTGCGCGTGACCACCTCATCCGATTTCACATTTCAAGTTGTCAACGAGGGGAGTGGTCGGGCGAATTTACAAAGCGAGGGGCAGGTTCAGATCGGCGGATACGGTTCTGCTCCGACTGCGATCGGAGGAGGCGCGTTGTACTACAACAGCGCCTCGGGTGAGTTGTACGTGTGGAACGATGCAACCTCAACACCGCAGTGGACACAAGTCAGCGCATCAAGTTTGCAGCAGGCGTACGATCTCGGGAATCAAATTCAAGCGTCAAACAGCAGAGACATTCTTTTCACGCTTCCCGATACCGCAACGGATCCGAAGTTTGTCGTCAACATCGCCACCAGCTCCACGGGTGTTTTTGAAATCCAGGCATCGAGTTCACCGATACTCACCGTTTCCCGCACCAGCGTTACCAGCACACCGGATCTTTCTTGGAATATCCAGGGTGGCGTGACGCTTGCCACAACGACGATTTCAGGCGGGACTCTCAACCTTTCAACGGGTGACCTCCAGACCGCAAGTGTTGTCCGCCTTACCAATGCCGGGGCGCTGCAAAATATCGCGTCAATAAGCGGTTCCGGGGCTCTGACGGTGCAGTCAGGTGGTAGCGGAGCACTGACGCTGCTTTCTGCTTCCACAACGCTTGTGCTGGATGCTACCGGAATCGGAGCGGCATCGGGGACCGTTAAGGTTGCCGATACGGACATCTTCGCTCTTGGTTTGCGGTCAGGGAATATTCCATCGGGAGTTTTAAGCGGGTCAATGTACTACGACACCGGCCTGAACAAATTCAGGTGTTTGGAAAATGGTGTGTGGACCGATTGTATCGGCGGGGGATCGGGCAGCGCCGGCTCGAACCTCCAGCAAACATATGCAACCTCTACCGATCCCGAGATCACATTACTCTCGACTCCCGGCGGCATCTCTATTCTTGACAGCGCCACTCCTCTTGGCGGCAACCTTTTTGAGATTCAAAATAATGCTCGCACTGCAATATATTTTGCCGTCTCGTCGTCTTCGGTTACGCTCGCGACCACTACCATTACCAACTTGAGTGTTTCGGGAGGTTCATCACTCCAAACATTTACTTTTACTACTGCAACCGGCACCACTCTGACGGCAACCGGCATATCTGCGACAACCGCTACCACCACCAATCTTACTGTCGGAACTCTCACTGGTGTTCTTAAAGGGACCAATGGCGTTGTCTCAGCTGCAACAGCGGGAACTGACTTTGGCATCATCAACACCTTGGGAGGAATCTCCACTTCAACGATTACACTCATTCCCGGAAGCGCCATCTCTTTGTCGACCACGTCAAACTCCATCACCATTGCAAACATCGGAGTGCAGTCCCTTGTAGCAGGAGGCGGCATTTTCATCTCCTCGGCAACCGGCACTCCCACTATCTCAAACATTGGAGTTCTTTCACTGGTCTCGGGCAGTGGTATCTCGGTCTCCTCGGCAACCGGCACCATCACCCTGACCAATCTCTCTCCCTTCACCACCACAACCATCAATGGTCTCTCTGCTACCGCATACACCTTCACTGCAGGAACAGGCCTGACGGTTGCAACTTCTGCTCCCGGCACTCTCACCTATGCCAACAACGGAGTCCTCTCCCTGCAGGGAACTGCAAACCAGGTATCCGTCTCATCCGCCACCGGCACCATCACCCTCTCGCTTCCACAGGACATCGCTCTCACTTCCTCTCCTCAGTTTTCAGGCGTGACCACCACGGCATTGACTATTGGATCTTTGAATGGACTCCTGAAGGGAACCGGAGGTGTGGTCTCAACCGCAACCGCCGGCACCGACTATGGCATCATCAATACCCTGGGAGGGGTATCAACCTCAACGGTTGTTCTCAACGCAGGAAGCGCCATTCAACTCTCCACCACCACAAACTCCATCACCATCGCAAACATTGGGGTACAGTCCTTGGGAGCAGGCTCCAATATCATCCTCACCTCAGCCACCGGCACTCCCACTGTGGCGGTCACCTCAACTCCCTCCTTTACCAGCGTCACGGCCACTGGCCAGGTCTCCTCCACCAATCTTTTCACCACCAGCGCCACCACCACCAATCTGACCATTGGGTCTCTCTCTGGTCTTCTGAAAGGAACCGGCGGCGTAGTTGGAGCCGCAACTCAGGGCGTTGACTACGGCATCGTCAACACCTTGGGCGGTGTCTCCACCTCAACCATCTCCCTGATTCAGGGTTCCGGCATCACCCTCTCTTCCACCACCAACTCCATCACCATCGCCAATGCCTCTCCCTTCACCACCACAACCATCAATGGTCTCTCTGCTACCGCATACACCTTCACTGCAGGAACAGGCCTGACGGTCACCTCCACCGCTCCTGGCACCATCACCTACGCAAACAACGGAGTCCTGGCTCTGCAGGGAACCTCAAACCAGATTGCCGTCTCATCCGCCACCGGCACCATCACCCTCTCCTTGCCCCAGAATATCTCTGCAACCTCCTCTGTCCAATTCGGACAACTGGTCACCACTGGTACTACCTCCCTGGCAACAACTTATGGAGGAGTGACCATCGGAACCACTACACTTATTCCCGATTCTCTCCTAACCATCGGCACTTCATCCAACATCTTTACAGTTCTCAAAAACGGCAGGGTAGGGATTGGAACAACGAGTCCGATACAAACACTCCATATCTCGGGAGAACTTCAACTTGGAGATTATAATGCCCAACTGGCGGTAATCCATCCGGGAGCTGGCAATTTATATTTAAGAGCAGATGAGGGTACCTTATATCCTCCGGGAATAGTTTTCCAGGATATGGACTTTGCTTCCAAAGCAATGGCGTTCAGATTTGTTACAGATGGAGTAGGGGAAGATGATAATACAAAACTTGAAATAATAGATACAGTTGGAGGAGTACCGTTCGCATTTACAGATTCCGGTTCTGTCGGCATCAACACCACCAATCCCTCCTCCACCCTTCACGTCATCGGTAACGCTATCGTCAGCGGCATCACCACTACCACTAACCTCTCCATCGGCACGCTCTCAGGGATTCTCAAAGGGACCGGAGGTGTGGTCTCAACCGCAACAGCCGGCACCGACTACGGCATCGTCAACCAACTGGGAGGAGTGTCAACCTCAACGATCGCCCTCACTCCCGGATCCGCTATCCAGATTTCCACCACTTCAAACTCCATCACCATCGCCAACATCGGAGTCCAGTCCCTTGCGACCGGACAGGGTCTTGCCATCACCTCCGCCACCGGCACTCCCACCATTTCAAACATCGGAGTCCTCTCGCTTACCTCGGGCACCGGCATTTCCGTCTCCTCTCCCACCGGCACCATTACCATCTCCAACCTCTCTCCCTTCACCACCACCACCATCAATGGCCTCTCTGCCACCGCATACACCCTCTCGGCGGGAACAGGCCTGACGGTCACCTCAACCGCTCCTGGCACCATCACCTACGCAAACAACGGAGTCCTGGCTCTGCAGGGGACCGCAAATCAGGTATCCGTCTCCTCTGCCACCGGCACCATCACCCTCTCCCTTCCCCAAAACATCTCGGCTACCTCATCTCCACAGTTTGGAGGGGTGACCACCACGGCGCTCACCATCAATACGCTCTCGGGACTTCTGAAGGGAACGGGAGGAGTTGTTTCAACCGCAACCGCCGGCACCGACTACGGCATCGTCAACCAGCTGGCGGGTGTCTCCACCTCTTCCATCGCCCTCACTCCCGGATCCGCCATTTCCATCTCTACCACCTCCAACTCCATCACCATCGCAAACATCGGGGTCCAGTCCCTTGCCGCAACCCAGGGCCTTGCCATCACCTCGGCCACCGGCACTCCCACCATCTCAAACATCGGGGTTCTCTCTCTTGCTTCGGGAACCGGCATCAGCGTCACCTCAGCCACCGGCACCATCACCATCTCCAACCTCTCTCCCTTCACCACCACCACGCTCAATGGACTCTCATCAACCGCATACACTCTTGCGGCGGGAACCGGCCTGACCGTCACCTCCACCGCTCCGGGTACCATCACCTATACAAACAACGGGGTTCTCTCCCTGCAGGGGACCGCAAACCAGGTATCCGTCTCAACGGCCACCGGCACCGTCACCCTCTCCCTGCCTCAGAGTATCGGCACCGGCTCCTCTCCCCAGTTTGCGGGTGTCACCACCACCGCCCTGACCATCGATACCCTGACAGGACTTCTCAAAGGAACGGGAGGAGTGGTCTCAACCGCAACCCAGGGAGTTGACTACGGCATTCTCAACCAGCTGGGGGGAGTGTCAACCTCAACGATCGCCCTCACTCCCGGATCCGCCATTTCCATCTCTACCACCTCCAACTCCATCACCATCGCAAACATCGGGGTCCAGTCCCTTGCCGCAACCCAGGGCCTTGCCATCACCTCGGCCACCGGCACTC
>Ga0315293_10000703_pt1 | contig 31336 bp, 31 predicted proteins | sample YL17G13_20_MG_FD_203071 | JGI IMG/M metagenome (GOLD analysis project Ga0315293, IMG submission 203071) | Sediment microbial communities from Yellowstone Lake, YNP, Wyoming, USA - YL17G13_20 | ecosystem: Environmental > Aquatic > Freshwater > Lake > Sediment | place: USA: Wyoming | collected... | reverse complement strand
GTCAGGAGCTTCGACCTTCGTCACCCCGGTGAAGTACGAGGAGTACATGGAGAGGTCCTGCCGCAGGATGCGGTTGTAGGTGTAGGCGACGTCGCGGGCGGTGAGCGGCACGCCGTCGCTCCACTTGACGTTGCGGCGGAGGTGGAACGTCCACACTCGGCCGCCGTCGGTGACCCCGCCGTTCTCGACGGTCGGGACGGGGTCGGCCAGATCGGGCGTGGGCTGGTAGTCGGCGTCGTACCAGGTGAGGAAGTTGTAGCCGACGCGGAAGCACTCCCACGGAATGGTGTTGTACGTGGAGAACGGGTTCATGTTGTCCACGTCGCTCTGCAGCCCGATGCGGTAGACCAGCGGCGCGGACGAGCCGGGCGAGGCCGAGGCGCCCGCGGCCGGTTCGGAGATCGGGGCCGGCGTGGGCGACGCAGAGGCGAACGCCAGCGCCGGCAGCAGAAGGAGCGCCGTGAGCGCCACCGCCAGGACGATGAGATGTGTGCGGACCTTGATCATGTGAACCCCCGGGCTCGCCTTCCCCAAGGCGGCGGCCGCTCGACGGCCGCCCCCCCTTTGGCTCAGTGTAGACCGTGGCGGCGCCGAGAAGAAGGCCGGGTCACGACGCCTCGTCGAGCGCCTCCTCGAACTGGCTCGCGTAGAGGTCGTGGTAAAAGCCGCGGGCGGCCATCAGCTCATCGTGGCTGCCCTGCTCGATGATGTGGCCGCGGTCCATCACGAGGATCGTGTGGGCGCCGCGGATCGTCGAGAGGCGGTGGGCGATCACGAAGCTGGTGCGGTCCTTCATCAGTTCGGCCATGGCCTCCTGGATCAGCACCTCGGTGCGCGTGTCCACGGAGCTCGTGGCCTCGTCGAGGATGAGCACGTCCGGGTCGGCGAGGAAGGCTCGGGCGATGGTGAGCAGCTGCTTCTCGCCGGCCGACACGTTGGTGGCGTCGTCGTCGAGCACTGTGTCGTAGCCGTCGGGGAGCGTGCGCACGAAGTGGTCCACGCGGGCCGCCTTGGCCGCCGCCAGGATCTCCTCCTGGGTCGCGCCCTCGCGGCCGTAGCCGATGTTGTCGTGGATCGTGCCGGTGAACAGCCACGCCTCCTGCAGGACCATGCCGAACAGGCGGCGCAGGTCGCTGCGCGTCATCTGGCGAGCGTCTACATCATCGATGAGGATGCGCCCGTGGTCGATCTCGTAGAAACGCAGCAGCAGATTGACGAGCGTGGTCTTGCCGGCGCCGGTGGGGCCCACGATGGCGACCGTCTCGCCGGGCCGCACGTCCAGGTCGAGGTCCTCGATCAGAGGCGCGTCGGGCACGTAGCGGAACGCAACGTCCTCGAAGGTGATACGGCCGCGGGTGTGGCCGAGCGCGACCGGCGTGGCCGCGTCGGGCTCTTCCTCGGCCTCGTCGAGGAGCTCGAAGACGCGTTCGGCCGACGCGGCCGTGCTCTGCAGCACGTTCATGATGCTGGCCGTCTGCGTGATCGGCATCGTGAACATCCGCGAGTACTGGATGAACGCCTGCACGTCGCCCAGCGAGATGCGGCCGTTGGCCACCATGAGCCCGCCGACCACGGCGATGGCCACGTAGCTCAGGTTGGTGACGAAGGTCATCACCGGCATGATCATCCCCGAGATGAACTGCGCTTTGAAGCTCGCCTCGTAGAGCTTGTCGTTCTGCTCGTCGAACGTGGCGATGGCTTCCTTCTGGCGGCCGAAGACCTTGACCACGTTGTGGCCGGTGAACATCTCCTCCACGTGCCCGTTGAGCTCGCCGGTGCGCTCCCACTGCGCCGCGAACTGCTTCTGCGAGCGCTTGGCGATGATCACCGTGAGCAGCACCGAGAGCGGCACGGCCAGCAGCGAGATGAGAGCCAGCAGCCAGCTGATCGACAGCATCATGATGAGCACGCCGATGATCGTGAGCAGCGCCGTGATGAGCTGCGTGAGGCTCTGCTGCAGCGACTGCGAGATGTTGTCGATGTCGTTGGTCACGCGGCTCAGCACGTCGCCGCGCGGGTGGTCGTCGAAGTAGCGGAGCGGCAGGCGGGCGAGCTTCTCGTCCGCCGCCTGCCGCAGCCGGTAGACCGTGCGCTGCGCGACGCCCGCCATGATGTACTGCTGCAGCCAGGCGAAGGCGGCGCTCAGCAGGTACACGGCGACGAGCAGGAGCAGGGTCCGCGCGAGCGCCGCGAAGTCGACGCCCTGGCCCGGATGGACGGTCATGCTGGAGAGCAGGTCGGCCTGCTTGTCCTGCCCCTTGGCCCTGAGCTCGGCGACGGCCTGGGCCTGGGTCATGCCGGCCGGAATCTGCTTGCTGACGACGCCGTCAAAGAGGATGTTGGTGGCGTTGCCGAGGATCTTGGGGCCCATGATCATGAACGTCACGCTGACCACCGCCAGCACGAGGACGACGGCGATGCGCAGGCGCTCCGTCCTCAGCCTGCCGCCGAGACGCCGGAGCGCACCCTTGAAATCCTTGGGTTTCGCCGTCGGCAAGACCAGCGCGTGGCCGCCGGGCCCGCCCGGGCCGGGGCCGGGGCCGCCGCCGGGGCCGCCGGGCCTTGGCGGCGGCGCGGGCTTTTGCGCGCTCATGCCACCTCCCCCTCGCCGAACTGGGAGGCCACGATCTCGCGATACGTCTCGCTGGTCCGCATGAGCTCGTCGTGCGTGCCCATGCCGGCGATGGCGCCGTCCTCGAGCACGATGATGCGGTCGGCGTGCATGATCGTCCCCACCCGCTGGGCGACGATGATCACCGTGGCGTCGGCCGTCTCGCGCTTGAGGGCTGCGCGCAGGCGCGCGTCGGTGGCGAGGTCCAGAGCCGAGAAGCTGTCGTCGAAGATGTGGATCTGCGCCCGCTTGGCGAGCGCCCGGGCGATGGCCAGACGCTGCCGTTGCCCGCCGGAGACGTTGGCGCCGCCCTGGGACACGGGCGCCTCGAGCTCCTCCGGCATCTCGGCGACGAACTCCCTGCCCTGGGCGATCTCCAGGTAGCGCCAGAGCTCCTCGTCGGCGGCCTGGTCGTCGCCGTGGCGCAGGTTGCTCGCCACCGTGCCGCTGAACAGAAAGGCTTTCTGCGGCACGAGGCCGATCCGTCCCCACAGGTCCTGCAGCGCCATGTCGCGGACGTCGACGCCGTCGACGAGCACGCGGCCGCCGGTCACGTCGTAGAACCGCGGGATGAGACTGATGAGCGTGGTCTTACCGCTGCCCGTGCTACCGACGATGGCCGTCACCTCGCCCGGACCGGCCGTGAAGCTGATGCCGCTGAGCACCGGGTCCTCGGCGCCGGGGTAGCGGAACTCGACGTCCTCGAACGCGACGAGGCCGCGAGCGGGAACGTTGGCGGCGGCCTCCTCCGGGTCGACGACCGACGGCTCGGCCTCAAGTACTTCCTGGATCCGCTGCGCAGACGCGGCCGCGCGCGGCACCATGACGAACATGATGGTCGCCATGAGCACGGCCATCAGGATCTGCACGATGTAGGTGAGGAAGGCGGTGAGGTCGCCGATGGGCATGCCGTGGTCGGCGACCTGGATGCTGCCGAACCACATGATGGCGACGGTGGAGAGGTTGAGGATCGCCGTCAGCGTCGGGATCATCAGCGCGAACAGCCGGTTGACATTGAGCGTCGTCATCGTGAGATCGTCGTTGGCGGCGTCGAAGCGCTGCTCTTCGTAGCGTGTGCGGTCGAAGGCGCGGATCACGCGCACGCCGCTCAGCATCTCGCGCGTGACCTGGTTGATGCGGTCGAGCTTCTTCTGCATCGACATGAAGAGCGGGATGGCGCGCCTCAGGATGAGACCGATGAAGACGGCCATGACGGGTATGGCGACGAGGATCACGGCGCTGAGCGGCACGTTGAGCCGCAGCGCCATGATGATGCCGCCGATGGCCATGATCGGCGCCGAGATCACGACGTTGAGCATCATCAGCACCACCATCTGCACCTGCTGCACGTCGTTGGTGGTGCGCGTGATCAGCGACGGCGTGCCGAAGTGGTTGACTTCGGCCTGCGAGAAGCTCTCGACGCGGCGGAACAGGGCTCCACGCACGTCGCGGCCGAAGGCCATGGCGACCTTGGAGCCCCAGTACACGGCGACGATGGCGGCGATCACGAAGATCAGCGTGACGAGCAGCATGAGACCGCCCATCTTGAGGATGTAGGCCGTGTCGCCGGTGAGCACGCCGTAGTTGATGATGTCGGCGTTGAGGGTCGGCAGATACAGGTTGGCGATGGCCTGCACCAGCAGGAGTACCAGGACGACGACGATCTGGCGCCAGTACGGGCGCAGGCGCTCGCGAAGGAGGCGGATCATAGTTCGTCGGTGGCGCGGGAGATGCTCGCGGCCAGGTCGTCGAGAAGGCGCGCGAGTTCACGGCGGTCGCCTTCAGGCAGCGTACCGATGGTCTCGTTGACGTAGTCGGCCGCGACGGCGCGCAGATCCCGCTCGAGGGCGCGGCCCGCAGCCGTGAGCTTCACGCACGTGAGCCGCTGGTCGGTTTCGTCGGGCCGCCGCTCAACAACGCCCGCCTTCTCCATGGCCTGCAGCATCTTGCTCACCGTGGGTCGCGCCAGGTGCAGCGCGTCCGCGAGGTCGCGCTGGGTGATACCGTCGTGAACGGCGAGCAGACGCAGGCAGGTGGCCTGGCCGGGATGGGTACCGTGCGCGGCCAGCGTCCTCGTCATCAGCTGCTTGTGGAGGCGCAGGGTGGCGTGGAGCGCTCGGAACACCTCGGCGGAGAGCTCGTCCACACCCTCGAGATGAGGGGGCGAGAGCTCCACTGCGGGCGCGTCATCTGTCGCGGGGCGCTTGGGCATGGGGCTCCTCGTTCCCGGTCTGCCGATGAGGCAGCCGAAAAACGTTAGCACGCCAACCGTTAGGAGGCAAACGGTTCCTCCGCGCGGACTGGCGCCACGCGGCGGCGCAGAAGACCTAGAGCGCCCGCATGCGGTTGTTCCTGGCCTCGTGCTCGACCTCGGCCATGCCGAGGGCCTCCAGCACCGGCGGCACGTAGTTGGCGAAGCGGCCGCGCAGCCCCTTCTTCAGACCGTACCAGCCGCCCACCGGGTTGTCGGGCGAGCGGCCCCAGGCTTCTACGGTGCCCTCGGCGGCCGGCTTCTGTTCGTCGGCGCTGCCCAGCGGCATCCAGTCGCCGCGCTCCTTGAGCATCGCCTGCAGGTCGGTCAGGCAGCGCAGCTGATAGCGCAGCTCCGTCTTGCCGACGATGACGACGAGAGCGGGCGGGTCGGCCGTTTCGTCGCGATACGCCTGGTACTCGCTCTTGCCGGGCGGCGTCTTGAGGACCCAGGGGCTCTCGCGGGTCCCTTTGCCTTCGGCTTCATGAGTCGCCATGGTCTCTCCCTTGTCGGGATGGGCCGCCCGCGAGGCGCGTCATACGCAGCGCCATCTACGGCGGCCCCGTGTCTCTCGATGTCCCCCGCACGCGGCCGGCGAAAACGCCGCCGCGGTCAGGCGACGCTCGTGCGGAACTTGACGCCGTCGCGCTTGCAGATGAGCTGCTGCACCTGGCGGGCGCTCATCGGCCCGCTCGGCAGCCCGCCGCCCGGGGCCACCCACTGCCCCACCATCCAGAAGCCGTCCAGGCCCGGCAGCGTGCGCGGCACGGTCTTGACCAGCCACTCGGGGGTGGGCAGCCAACCTTCGAAGCTGCCCTGCCAGTTGCCCGTGTAGCGCACCAGCGTGGCCGGCGTGCTGACGTCGGTCATCTCGACCTGCGCGGCCAGTCCCGGGTAGCGCCGGTCGAGCGTCGCGACCACGGCGTAGGCTACGCCTTGCTTCTCGACCTCGTACCGCTCGCGGTCGTCCGCGCGCAGGTGATTCCAGTACGGCTCGTCGGCCTCGAGCATGCAGGTGATGACCGTCTTGCCCTGGGGCGCCAGGGTCGCGTCGAAGTTCTGGATGCGCACCTGCACGCGGTCGTAGGCCCTCCCGCCGAATTCGAACGCCTCGGCCAGCAGCAGATTGATGCCGGTGACGATCTGCGGCTGGTCCGAGAAGTCGCGGTCCACCCCCACCCCGATGAAGATGATCGACGTGAAGAGGGGCAGCACACCGCGCTCGTAGAGGTCGCGGTGCACCTCGCCCACGTAGCGGCCGCCGAGCATCCCGTAGATCGTCGCGTGCCCGTCGGCGGCGGAGACGACGACGTCGGCGCGCTCCTCGGAGCGGTCGGCGAGGCGCACGCCCACGGCGCGCCCACCCTCGACGAGGATCTCGTCGACGCGCGCGCCGTAGTCCACCTCGCCGCCCAGCTCCAGGTAGCGGCGCTCCACGTTCTTCGCCAGCGGGAGTGAGCCACCGATGGGGTAGCCCGCCGAGCCCTCGTGCAGCATGGCGAACGTGACGACCATGAAGAACGCCGAACTCTGCAGCGGCCACATGGCACGAAACGCCTCGGCCAGCAGCGGATCGTGGAAGCGGCCGGCCACCTCGTCGAGCGTCAGCCGGCCCCACTTCCTCATGGGCCGCAGGTACGGCAGCATGCGCGGCAGCAGGCTCAAGCCCGCCAGCGGTCCCATGGCCTCCCGCAGCGGCACGTCGGCCATCATGTCCTTGCCCACCATCTTGCGCGCCGCGCCGAAGAACTCGCGGAGCAGCGGCGCGTCGGCCGGCGACAGCTCGCACAGGTGGCGTTCGGTGCGGTCGAGGTCGCGATAGACCACCACGGTGCGCCCGTCCTCGCCCTCGTAGCGATAGAACTCGTCGAGGTCGACGAGCTCGACGCCCTGCACCAGCCCGATCTCCTCCCAGAGCCGGTACATGCTGCCGCCCGGCTTGGAGCCTGTAAGCCAATGGATGCAGTAGTCGATGGTGTAGCCCTTGCGCTGCCAGGCGGTGCAGAGGCCGCCGGGCCGCGTGTGCATCTCGTAGATGCGGCTGCGATAGCCGTTCATCTGCGCGTAGCAGCCGGCGCTGAGGCCGGCGATGCCGGCGCCGATGACGATCATGGACTTGCCCGGCGCGCGACCGACGGTCTTGCTCATCAGGCTCCTCCCCGCAAGCTCCCACTGCTGACCGGCAGCCTACAGCGCTCCCGTCAGGAAGCAATGGAGAGTGGGGGACGGCCTCTCTCGCAGTAGCGCCTGCGCAGACGGCGGAGTAGTCTGCCCGCCGTGGAGACGACTTCTCACCTCAGCCGACTGAGCCGACCCCGGCGCATCGTCCTCATCCTGGTCCTGGGCAGCGTCTGCACCATCGGACCCTTCTCGACGGACCTCTACCTGCCCGCCCTTCCCACCGTGGCCGCCGACCTGGGCGCGAGCTCGTCGGCGATCGCGCTCACCGTGACCACCTTTCTCGTGGGGCTGGCCCTCGGCCAGCTGCTGGCGGGCCCTCTCAGCGATTCGTACGGGCGGCGGCTGCCGCTGCTCGTCGGCCTCACTGTCTTCACTGCGGCGTCGCTGGTCTGCGCGCTGACCCCATCGGCCGGCGTGCTCATCGTCGTGCGGCTGGTGCAAGGCCTCGCCGGCGCCTCCGGCATGGCCATCGCCAACGCGGTCGTCACCGACTACTCGCGGGGACGTCAGGCGGCCCGCCTGCTCTCACGCTTGGCGCTGGTCAGCGGCCTGGCGCCGATCGTGGCTCCGCTGGTCGGCGCCCAGCTTCTGCGGATCACCTCGTGGCGCGGCGTCTTCGTGGTGCTGACCGGCCTCGGCATCCTGCTGTTCTCTGCCGTCGCGCTCGGGCTGCAGGAGAGCCTGCCGCGCGAGAAGCGTCAGGCGGGGGGCGCGACGCGGACGCTCCGCACCTTCGGCATGCTCTCGCGCGACCTGCGGTTCATGGGCTTCGCGTCGACCAGCGCGCTGTCGTTCGTCGCCTTCTTCGCCTATCTGGCGGCCTCGTCGTTCGTGTACCAGAACCTGTACGGGGCCTCGCCCGTCCTCTTCAGCCTCCTGTTCGCGGCGAACGCCATCGGCATGCTCGCCGTCAGCCAGCTCAACCACCGCCTTCTCGGCCGCTTCGGACCGCGGCAGCTCCTCGGCGCGGGCCTGGTGATCGGCAGCCTCTCCGGCCTCGCCGTCCTCGCCGCGACGCTCGTCGGCGGTCTCGGCATCGTGGCGCTGGCCGTCCCCCTGTTCTTCCTCGTTGCCAGCCTCGGCTTCGTGTTCCCGGACTCCACCGCCCTGGCGCTGTCGCTGCACCCGGACGTGGCGGGCTCCGCCTCTGCCTACTTCGGCACGTTCCGCCTCGGCCTCGGCGCCCTGGCCACCCCACTGGTCGGGATCGGAGGCGCGGTGAGCGGCCTGCCGATGGCGATCGTCATCGCCGTCGCGAGCGCCGCCGCCCTGGCCGTGTTCGCAGCTGTGGCTGCCCGGACGCGCGCGCTGACGCCTGTCCTTGACACCCCGGAGGAGGCGTCGGCCGACATGCCCGTCGGCTGAGGCGCGGGATCAGCGCCGGAACGCCGGGTACACTGAGAGCGTCGGCCAAACGAGAAGAGGGGGCTTCATGTTCTGCGACATCGCGAGGAACCTCAAGGAGGACCAACTCCAGAGGATCAGGGCGCTGGAGGAGGACCTCGGGCTGACCGTCGTGGCCTTCTCGTGCCGCTCCCTGGACCCGGCGCGAGAGGAGCGGCTCCGCGCGATGATGGCGGAGCTCGGGCTGCTGCTCCAGGCCGAGCCGGCAGAGCCGGACGAAGAACAGCTCGGCCGGATCCGCGAGACCGAGGAGACCATGGGCCTCTCGCTCGTGGCGGTCCGCGCCTGAAGCGTCGCGTGAGTGAGCGCGACCACAAGCAGCGCACCCGCGCGGCGTTCGACCGCCAGGCCCCCACCTACGACACAAGCGGCTACGGCCGTCACGCCCGGCGGCTCCACGCCGAGGTCATGGCGGCCGTCGAGAGCTTCCCCTTCGCCGCCGTGCTCGACGTCGGCTGCGGTACGGGCGCCACCCTCGAAGCCATCGTGCGCACGCACCCGGAGGCGCAGGCCTGGGGGCTCGACCTCTCGGCGGAGATGATCGCGAAAGCCCGCGAGCGGCTGGCCTGGGTGGGCGAGCACGCAGGCGGCGCGGTCGATCTGCAAGTCGCCGACGCCGAGCACCTGCCTCTGGCGGACGCCGCCGTCGACCTGGTCCTCTGCGTCGACTCCCTGCACCACTATCCCGACGCGGAGGCGGCGCTGCGCGAGATGCGCCGCGTCACGCGTCCCGGCGGCCGCCTCGTGATCGGCGAGTGGCGCCTGGCCGCGCCGCTGCGGCAGCTGATGAACTGGCTGCTGCCCCGCATGCCCGAAGGCGACGTGCGGGTCTACACCGGCCGGGAGCTCACCGAGCTGGCCGCGGCGGCCGGCTACAGCGCGCTGCGCTGCGGACCGGCCGGCGTGCGCGGCCAGCTCCTCGTCGCGCGTAGTTGATCCGCGCGGCTGTGCCGCGCGACGTGGGCGTAGAGGGGTCGCGTGGTCACCAGGTCCAGGAACGCCGAGAGCGCCCCGGTCGCCACGCCCCTGCCCCAGTAGCGCCGGCCGAACCAGTAGCCGACTTCGCGCGCGTCTGGCCCGCCAAAGCTCACGATGTTGCCGACAACCTCGCCATGGCACAGGAAGGTCTTCTTGGCGATCGTCGCGTCGCCCAGGATCTCCCTCCAGTGCGCCATGAGCTCGTCTTCTTGCCGCACCGGAAAGGCAGCCATCGCCGTCGCGACAGGGTCGCGCTCCTGCTCGAAGAAGACGGGCAGATCGTCTCCTCTGACATCCCGCAGGAGGACAGCGTCGTGCACAACGCCGGGCTCTTCCATGGTGCACCCCTTCGATCGGTCCGCGTCACATACTAGCGCGAGCCGGCGGCTGAGGGTTGCCCGCGTCCGGGCGAGGCTCGCCAGATACGGACGGTCGCGCTGGTCCCTCGACCAGCGGCGCGCGAACCACCAGCACAAGGTGCGATCGCGAAGACTGTGCAGCCGCAACGCGAAGAGGTACGCGAGCCACTGCCCGCGCGGGATGAAGCGCGCGTAGCTTCTGAGCGCCGGCGCGGGTATCATCGAGCCATCAACACTTCGGAGGCCGTGGATGCTTCTGCCCCATTCGGCTGTACGCCGCGCGGCGTCGATCCTCATCATCGGAGTCGTGCTGGTCGTCACCCTCGCGGCTCCCGCCTGGTGCGTCGCGACCGGGCTGTGGTGGTGACCCGCTGAAGCCGGAGCGGAACGCCGCTCAGACGGCGCCCCGGGTCTCGGCAGACTCGGGCTCACCACGTTGACTGGCAACCTCGTGATGCGGAGAAGCTAGCGCACCGTCAGCTGGGTCACGGCGGGCGCCTGCTCGCGGTTCCCGCCGAGATCGGTCGCCGTGTACGTCACTGAGTAGACCCCCAGCGCTGGCGGTTTCCACGTCACCGCAGTGGCCTTGCCGGTCGCCACCCAGCCGCGCGACGCCGCGGCCACCGTGGCGCCGGCGGCGTCGGTGATCGCGTACGACAGGTCGACCTTTGCGCTGTAGGAATCCTGCGCCGTGCAGGTCAGCTGCGCCGTCTTGCCCAGCGACACGGTCTGCGCCGCCGGCGCGGACAGTAACGGGCGGTAGAGGTCGACGATCAGCTCTCCCGCAGCCGAGCTCGCGCCCAGCCACGACTTCGCGGTCACCGTGAAGCTCGGGCGGCTGCTGCTCAGGGGCCCTCCGGCCGCGTTCGCGCCGTCCCACACGACCGAGTGAGCTCCGGCGTCGAGCGACCCGAGCCTGTAGTTGCGCACGGTCTTGCCGCCGAGCTTCACGGCGACGCCGACCGTGGCGCTGCGCGTGAGCGTGAAGCCCAGCGCCGTCGAGTCGTTCACGCCGTCGCCGTTCGGTGAGAGTGTCTGCGGCGTGGCGGTGGGGAACCCGAGAGTGCGGTCGAGGACGACTCCGACGCCCTTCCGCGAGGTGTTGCCGGCAACGTCGCGGCACTCGACCGCGAACCTGTACGCGCCCTCGGCGGCCGCCACCAGCGTGCCGTTTGACGACACCTCGCCATCCCAGACGGCGGAGTGCGTCGCGTTGCTCTCGCTGCGCCAGTCGGTGAGCCGTCGCAGCACCTTGCCGCCGAGGTCGACGATCGCGACGCGTGTCGAACACCGCTCGGCGGGCACGTAGCGCACCCTGACCGTGTCGCTGCAGCCGTCGCCGTTCGGGCTGAACGCGCCCGGGCGGACGACGGCGCTGGAGAGCTCCGGCGCGACCGTGTCGATGGTGATCGTGACCGTTCTGGGCGCCGCCTTGCCGAGCGCTGAGGAAGCGGTGACGACTGCCGTGTACACGCCGTCGGCATACTTGTGGCCGTCGGCGTCGGTCCCCGGCCACGTCACCTCGGCGAAGGCCCCCTCCCCGCCGTAGCTGCCCAGCCGCTTGCCGCCGGCGTCACGCAGCTCGACCTTCCAGCTCGCCTCCTTGGTCAGCGAGAGGCTCAGGGCCGTCTTGTCGAGCGCACCGTCGCCGTTCGGACTGAAGCGTCCGGGGTCGGCTTTGACCAGCGCGATGATGGGCGGCTGCGGCCGGCCGTCCGCCTCCAGGCGGACCGTCGGGAGCAGCGGATAGAAGATGTTGCCGGGGCACTCCGTGTGGTTGGCCTGGCGGTGGCCGGCGATGACCGGGAAGGTCACCCTGGCGCCCCTCGCGTACTTGTCCGACGCGTCGCACCTCAGCCTGGCCGTCCCCCGCGGGTCGAGGCCGCGGATCTTGAGCTTCCAGGCGAGGAGCTTCTCCAGCGAGGCCAGGGCCGCGGCGGGGGGCGCGTCGCCGGCGAAGTTGCCGATGACCGAGATGCCGGTGCTCCCCCTGTTGAAGCCCCGCACCTGGGCGCCCACGACGCCCCTTTTCATGCCGCCGTAGCGCCCCTCGTAGATGGTCCCGAAACGGTCGACGAGGAAATTGTAGCCGATGTCGCTCCAGCCCAGCCCCCTGGTGTGGTAGGCGTAGATGGCGCGCATGACGGCGGGCGCCTCGGCGGCCGTGTAGGTGTTGCCGCTGGCCGTGTGATGGATGAAGGCCATCTTGACGGCGGCGTAGTGTGGCCGGCCGTCGCGCAGCGACTCGTCGGCCCCCCACTGACGGCGGGTGACGATCTCCGGAGCGCCGGAGACGGCCTTGGCCGGCGCGGCGAAGCCCACGCCGGCCACGACCACCGCCGCCGCGCCGCGTACGGCCCCGAGCACTCCGGCGACGGGGTCGGCAGCTTCGGTGGGGTCGAGCGCCACGAGGCGCACGTTCTCGAGCTCGGCCGCTGAGGCCGCGCCGCCGGCCGCCGCGGCGGCCACCTGAACGTAGCGCGCCGCCCCCGTCCAGATCGGTTCGGTGAACGCCCGCGGAGGGCCTCCGGCCTCGGCGGCGAGCTCAAGGGGCGCCTCTCGCCAGGGGCTCCACGAGTGCGCGTCCAGACTCGTGCGCAGCCGCAGCGAGACGGCGCCCGGCGCGGACGGCACGTCGCAGATCACGCCGGCCATGGTGAACCGCATGCCGGCGTCGAGGGCTGGTGTGGCAGTCGGGCGCCCGGCGCCGTGGCGTCCGGTGCCAGCCTGCGCTTGCGCGCCAGCGGGCGTCCCGTGCGCGACCGGCAGGCCGCCGGCGATCTGCAAGATGTGCATGTGCACCGGCGGAGCTTGCCTCCACCCGGCTACGGCGGCGCTGGCGCGCGGCGCCGACCATGCGGCAGCCAGGCACGCCGTCACGGCGACTACGATGCAGATGAGGATCCTCTTCATGGGACTCCAGACGGCCGACGCCTGCTTCCTTCCACGGCGTCGGCCGACTCCCTCGATTCCTTGAGGCTCCTGGCCGCTTGCCGCAGCCCCGAACGCCCGCCGACAGCTACGTGGCGAAGATGTCCGCCGCGGTCACTGCGGTGACCCCCGGCGGAAGGTCACGCACATCTGCCCGGGCGCACACCGCGTATGCGGGCGCGGCCGCACGTCGCGGCAGCTCGACGCTGCCGCGCTCCAGGCCGGCGACCACCTGGCGAGCGTCGACGCTGCGCGCCCATTTCGCCGCGCCCAGAAGGACGGCCTCTCGCGACTCAGCGGCGAGCCCCACCGCGTCGATCTCCACCGAGTTGTCTGCCTTCCACCAGGGGCCCAGGGCGACGATGTCGTCACGCAGATCGCCCGTCTCGATCATGTGCCGCAAATGCCAGCGGAACGCCTCTTCCCACGGCCATCCCATGGCGTCGTCCAATGCTCGTTCTATCGCCTTGGCCGCAGGTCCGCCCAGCCCCCGGTCGATCTCGGTCCGGTAGCGATCCACGACGCCCAGCCAGAACGCCAGGTAGTTGTCGGCGATGCGGTAGACCCGTCGCTTAGTGCGGCTGTGTTCCTCGGTCACCGGCACAAGGCGTTCCACCAGGCGGAGCTCGATGAGCCGGTCGAGCGTGCGTGCCGGCTCGGTGCCCACTGCGGCAGCGATCTCGTGATGCTTGGTGCGACCGGCGGCGATGGCTCGCAACACCGTGCCGCCCAGCCCGCTGATGTCGCCCTCGGTGGCCAGCAGGAACTGACCTTCGGTGAGCAGTGGCGCTCCGGGACGGCAGAAGAGCTCGCGCAGATTAGCAGCCACGGATGCCCCTTCGTCCCACCAGGAGAGATAGAGCGGGACGCCGCCTACCAGACCCCACACCAAGGCGCGGCGCTCAGGCGAAGAGCGCGGCAGCATGAGCGCCGCTTCGTGAGGGCGGAAGGGATGGAGCTGCAGCTTGAGGCCAAAGCGCCCGTAGAGCGGCGCCCGCTCCTCCTGCAGCTTGACCATCGTGCGCACAGCTGAGCCGCACACGAGGATACGCAGCATGGTCTTGCCGGCAGCGCGCTCCAGAAGAGCGCGCAGGATACCTTCCAGGTGCGGCGCCGTCACGAGGAGATCGGGGAACTCGTCGAGGACGAGCAGCAGGGGCTCTTCGGTCGCCGAGGCGGCAAGCGAGTCGAGTGCGTCGTCCCAGTCAGCGAACGGGCGCGCTACGAGATCGCGCGTACCGGCGGCCACGCCCGTGGTGGTGGCTGTGGACAGCAAGCGCAACTCGTCGGCCGCCGGGCGGCCGGCCCCGGTGTGAAAGACCGCCGGCCGCGCCCGGGCGAACCGCTGGAGGAGCATCGTCTTGCCGACCCGACGCCGACCCCAGACGAGCCCCAGCCGAGCGTCGGCGCCTGCCCACCAGCGCTCGAGAGCGCCGAGCTCCTCGCTCCTGTTGACGAACTCCGACATGCTGCTATCATAACTTACATTACAGGTAACTTACAACCCTTGTGAGTTATGTCACCCGCATTCGGGGCGTCGAGCTGCGTCATCCAAGCCTTTTCTTGTCCTACCTCTGCGCACTACCCCACCCGGCGGCCGCTCTCACCTCTGCTCCCGACCTCGGGCGCAGCTCGGCACGCAGCGCAGACGACCGGGAGGGGTGACTCGCCGCCAGCGGAGCGGCGAGCGGTCGCCCGTACTTGGCGCGCGTGCTCTGGTGCTCGTCGAATACGGACTTCCAGGCATCGTCCTCGTCCTCTCATGGATGCGGGACGCCATCGGCCTCGATGCGCAGCGCGGCGTGATCCGCTCCTGCAGTGTTGACAAGCCGTGCCTGACTAGTAGTGTCTGCAGGGGGTGACCTGCTTGTGTCCTGCGGCGACGTGTGGAACGAGGCGGTGATGACGAGAGCGGGCTTCCTGAAGTGGTTGATCGGCATCGTCGGCGCGGTCTCCGTCGCCGGGATCCTGTATCCGGTGCTCCGCTTCCTGAAGCCGCCGGCCGCGCTCTCGGGGGCGATCGGCCAAGTGGTCAACGTGGGCGCCCTCAGCTCGTTCCCTGCCGGCCAACTCACCACCGTCGTCGTCCACGACAAGCCCGCGGCGGTGCAGAATCTGAACGGGAAGTACACCGTGTACTCCCTGATCTGCACGCACCTCGGCTGCGTGACCGCCATCGATGGCGACGCCTTCAAGTGCCCCTGTCACGCCAGCACGTTCTCGCCGACCGGCACGGTGACACATGGGCCGGCCACGCTGCCCCTGCCGACGTACCACTCGCAGTCGCAGAACGGCGCGCTGCTGGTCGGGCCTGTCGACCTCAGCCGCGCCGCCTATCCCTCCTGGTACAAGGGAGAGTTCACGTGAGCGTATCCGCGAGCCCTGTGCCCCAGCAGACTCTGTCCGAGGCGAAGAGAAGGAAGCCCGGCCTTGTGGGCTGGGTCGTCAACCGGCTCGGCCTGGACGACACGATGGAGGATCAGTACAACCGTGTCGTCCCGTTCCACGCCAGCAACTACATCTACTGCTTCGGCGGTATCGCCTTGGTGCTGTTCGTCATCCTGGCCGCTACGGGCATCATGCTGGCCGTGTACTACCAGCCCACGCCGGACGCCGCCTACCAGAGCGTCCTCGACATCTCCACGCACGTGCAGTTCGGCTGGTGGATCCGCTCCATCCACCGCTGGTCGGCCGGCGCCATGGTGCTGCTGGTGTTCGTGCACATGCTGCGCGTGTTCTTCACCGGCGCGTACAAGAAACCGCGCGAGCTCAACTGGCTCACGGGCGTCGCGCTCTTGCTCATCACCGTGGCCTTCGGCTTCACCGGCTACCTGCTGCCCTGGGATCAGAAGGCCTACTGGGCCACCAAAGTGGGCACCGACATCGCGGGCTCGGTGCCCTTCATCGGTCACTTCCTGCTCGTGAGCCTGCGCGGCGGCGAGCAGATCAGCGCCGCCACCCTGGGCCGGTTCTTCGACCTCCACGTGCTCGTGCTGCCGGCCATCATCCTCATCCTGCTGCTCGGGCACTTCTTCATGATCCGTCGCCATGGCATCAGCGGGCGGCTGTAGGGATGACGTCGTGAGAAAGCGCCCAGCCAGCGAGATCCCGACCAACGAGCCGCCGCGCTTCTACTGGGAGCTGTGGCGCGACCCCACGCAGAAGTACATCCCGTACTTCTGGGAGGAGCTCATCTCGCAGGCGATGATCCTGTTCCTGTTCCTCGGCATCATGGGCGGCCTGGCGCTGCTCTGGCCCGCCGAGCTGACGCCGCGCGCCAACGTGCTGGTCACACCTTCGGGCATCAAGCCGGAGTGGTACTTCCTCGGGCTCTTCCAGCTCATCAAGGTCATCCCTGAGGTGGCCGGCCTCGTCCTTGTGGGCGTCGTGGGCCTCCTCCTCGTCATCTTGCCGTTCGTCGACCGCAGCCCCGAGCGCGACCCGCGGTACAAGCCGGTGACGACGACGATCGCCCTGGTCATCATCATCGGCCTCATAGGCCTCACCGTGTGGGGAGCGGTGTCGGCATGATCTGCGGAGGGAGCACACTGAAGCGAGTCCTGCTCGGCCTCGGCCTCGCCGTCGCGGCGGCGAGCCTGCTGGTGGCCGCCGGCTGCGCGAGCTTGGCCACACCGGAGGCGCCCGGGTCGGGCTCGCCGACGCCCGCCGCCGGGGCTACCGTCTCCGCGAGCCAACAGGTGAAGGACGGCGCGCAGCTCTATGTGGACCTGGCCTGCGTCCGTTGCCATGCGCCGGACGGCGTCGGCGGCATCCCCAACCGCCTCAACGTCGGCGGCGACAGCACCATCCCGCCGCTCAACAACATGTATCGCGCCGAGGACGAGCAGTTCACGAACGCGCAGCAGATCACGCAGGTCCTGGACGAGGGCGGCATCCTGTCCAAGAAGCCGGGCGTCATCAACATGCCGTCGTGGAAGGGCGTCATCAACAGCGCCCAGGCGGACGCCGTCGCCGCCTACATCCTGGCCGACTTCCCGCACGTGGGCGCGACCTACGATCCCGACCCCGCGGAGGCGCCCGCGATCTACGCGGCCTACGCCTGCATGTACTGTCACGGACAGGTCGGGCCGAACGCCACGCCGCCGCCCGCGCCCAACCCCAAGACTGAGGACGGGGAAGTGCCCTGGTTGCGGAACCCCGACGACCCGGTGCCGCAGAGCGAGATGCGAGGCTTCCTCATGGACGGCGCGATCCCGGACCCGGGCACCGCGGGCGTGATCCTCATGCCCGCCTGGGGCCAGATCCTCTCGCTGGACCAGCTGAACACGATCCTGCCGTACATCGCGGACGGGAAGGCGGCGACGAAGCTGCCTCCTCCGCCCGCCGCCTCGACGTTGCCGCTGGCGGGTGGCTCCTCATCGTCCGGCGGCGCCTCGCCGTCGCCCTCGGGGTCGCCGTGAGCGGCGCGCTGCACATCCTGCTGGCCCAGGGAATCCCTCTGGCGCCGTCGCTCACCGTCAGGCTTATCGCCCTGCTGGTGATCGAGATCGTGCTGCTCACGCTGGTCGTGCTGCTGTACATCCGTTGGGTCCAGCTCAAGAACCAGCCCCTGGACAAGTGGTGGGCCGGGCGCAAGGCAGACGGTCTGGCGCCCGTGACGCTCGTCGAGATCGAGGAGTCGGAGAGGGAGCGCCTCGCCGCCGTGGAGGAGGCCGCCGCGCAGGCGCGGCCGGCCGCCCCCGGCGGCGACGCGCGCTCCGTCTGACGGCGCCGGGCGGCGGCGGGCGCGTGGCTCGCCGCCGCCAGAGCGTTTCCGGCCGGCGCGTCCGAGTGACTCGACGTCGTCGTCAGGGGGTCACGGCAGCCCCCGGTTGACGGCCGTCTATGCGGCCCCGATACTTGCCGGCCTACGACGGTCGAAGCCCGACACCCTGCCTTGCCCGAGGGGCTGAACGGCGGGTGGGACGTGACGTCCTCGTTTGGATACAAGGCGTGAACAGGTGCAGGAACCGAAGCGAGGAGGTGCCCAATGCAAGTGAGCGGAGCACGCGTCCTGGTCACGGGCGGCGCGCGAGGGCTGGGCCGGAGGTTCGTCCTCGACCTGGCCGCAGCGGGCGCCAGAGTAGGCGCCTGCGACATGGACGCCACCGGGCTGGACGATATGCGCGAGCAGGCCGCGACCCAGGGCCTCGACGTGTGGACCACGACGGCCAACGTCGCCGTGGAGGCCGAGGTGGAGAGCCTGTTCGCCGACTTCGCGGCGGCCTTCGGCGGCATCGACGCCGCCGTCAACAACGCGGGCATCACACGAGACGCGCTCCTCGTCAAAGTGAAGGACGGGAACGTGCAGCGCATGTCGCTGGAGGCGTGGCAGCAGGTCATCGACGTCAACCTCACCGGCGTGTTCCTGTGCGCGCGCGAGGCCGCGACCCACATGGTGAGGCAAGGAACCGGCGGCGTGATCGTGTCCCTCTCATCGATCTCTCGGGGCGGCAACGTGGGCCAGACCAACTACACGGCCTCCAAGGCCGGCGTGGCCGCGATGACGGTCACGATGGCTAAGGAGCTCGCGCGCTACGGCATCCGCGCGGCGGCCATCGCCCCGGGATTCGTCTCCACGGAGATGACCGAGGCGATCCGCGAGGACATCCGCGAACGGATCGTGAGCCAGATCCCACTGGGCCGCATGGCCGCGATGGAGGAGATCAGTCACGCCCTCCGCTTTGTGCTCGAGAACGACTACGTTTCGGGTCGCGTCATCGAAGTCGACGGCGCTCTGCGCGTGTGATGGACACGCGACTCCTCGAGATCTGGCTGCGGATGACGGCGGACGCCCTCCGCGGCTCCGACGATGCGCAGCGCGCCATCGGCGCGCTTGGCGAAGGGCCCCTGTCGCCGTCGTCCCTGGACGCGTGGATGAAGCTCTGGCTCGTGGACGGCAAGCAGAGCGGCAGCGGCATCTCCAGGGCTGAGGTCACGGAGTTCCACACGATGCTCGAGGACTGGTGGCAGCTCCTCGGCGTGGTGCCGCGCTACCGCTACGACGAGCTGAACCGACACTACGAGGAGCTCAAGCGCCGCCTGGAGGACTCGGAGCGGGCCGCGCGCCGGCTCCGCCGGGCCTTGGGTCAGGGCGGCGAACAAGCCGAGGCAAGAAGCGTGCTGGACACCTGGGAGAACCTCACCGAGCAGACGCACCCGGAGTCGGGGGGCCGCGGAACTCACGCGGATTCGGGAGGAGAGCGCGCCGAGGGCGCTGCCGGAGGCCCTCGACGCGCTCCATGGGACGGTCAGCCCCGTCAGGCGGCGCCACGGCCCGTGTACTTGCGCGACTCCGCCTCGCGCACCCTGGTCAGGGCCGGCTTTGTCTCCACGATGGCGTGCGCTGCGACGGGATCAACGTCGCCCGCTACGTGGACCTACTCATCGGCGTCGTGCCCATCGTCAATCTGGAGTGGATCCAGAAGATACACCGCTACACGATCGCGAGGAGCTACTCGATCGAGGCCGTGACAGACACCATCCTGCGGCGCATGCACGACTACGTTCACTACATCACGCCGCAGTTCTCGCATACGCACGTCAACTTCCAGCGCGTGCCCGTGGTCGACACCTCCGACCCCTTCATCGCTCGGGACGTCCCCACCCTGGACGAGTCGCTCTTCATCATCCGTTTCCGCGACCCGAAGGGGATCGACTTCCCCTATCTGCTGACCATGATCCACGATTCGTTCATGTCGCGCCGCAACTGCATCGTCGTCCCGGGCGGCAAGATGGAGATGGCGATCCACCTCGACGCTCCGGCCATCCAAGCGTTACTTGCACGACACATGTGGCAGAAGAGAAGCCACCGCTGGCGGACCTGGTCATCTGACGAGAGGGCGAGCCGCTCCAGCGGCCACCTCCCAGTGAGGGTCCGCGGCCGGTCACGATCCCCTACCCGGCGACGCCGCACCAGCGCAGCAGCATCAGCGCGACGGCGGCGGCGTGGTCGACGAGGTCGTCGACCGGCACGAACTCGTCGATGGTGTGCGCCTGAGCCAGGCTGCCCGGCCCGAAAGAGACCGTCGGGGTGCCGGCCACGCGCGTGAAGACCGCGGCGTCGTGCCACGAGTCCAGACCGGAGATCTCGCCCGTGCGGCCGACGTCGGCCGCCGCGACGAGGGTGTCGCCGACGATCGGATGGTCGGCTGAGACCTCCGCCGGCACGATGTCGCACGGCCACTGCCACTCGGGCGGGTGCTCGGCCAGCCAGTCGTCCTTGGCGGCAGCGGCGTTGACGAACGTCTCGACCTCGTCGAAGACCGCCTGACCGCTGCCGGCGGCGTCCACGCGGCCCGGCATGTACTGCACCGACAGGACCGCCTCACACGAGGAGGGGTACGTCACCATCCACTCGCCGCCCTTGATGACGGTCGGCAGGATGTCCGGAGCGTGGAGGTACGGGTGCTGGTGCTCGGGACGGCGGCGCCAGTCCTCACGCAGCGCGCCCATGGCGGCGAGCACGATCGTCATCTTCTCGATGGCGTTGACGGCCCCGCCGTCACGCCAGTGGGGCTGGTAGCACTCGGAGTGACCGGTGCGCCCGATCGTCCGCACGGTGGGATTCACGCCGCCGCGGCAGGCGACCCAGACGTCGAACCCGGTCGGCTCGGCGCAGAGGCCGGCGTCGGCGCGCACGCCGCGCGCGGCGCACGCATAGGCGCCGGCCCCGCTCGACTCCTCGTCCGTGTCGGTGCAGAAGACGACGTCGCCGGCCAGCCTGATGCCGAGTCGCGCGACCGTCCCCAGCGCGAACAGCATGCCGCCGATGCCGCCCTTCATGTCGCAGCTCCCGCGCCCGTACAGGCGGCCGTCGCGTACCTCGGGCTTGCGCGGGTGGCTGGTCCACTGGCCGATGGGCTCGGCGGAGACCGCGTCGATGTGGCCGTTGAGGAGGAGTGAACGGCCGCCGCCCGCGCCGCGCACACGCGCGGCGAGCTGCGGCCGCCCCTTGAAATCGAGGCCGTCAGGCACGACCCGGTTGCCGGTACCGGTCGGCTCCGGCTCCCAGACATCGGTCTCTGCCCCGAGCGCCTCGAGGCGTCGCTGCAGGTAGGCCTGGAGCTCCGCCTCCTGGCGTGCCGGATCGCCCGGGTTGCGCGCCGTGGTGTCGAAGGTCACGAGCTCGGAGACGAGCCCGACGAGCTCCTCCTCCCCCTCACGCACGGCGGCGACGACGCGTTCCTCGAGCGCCGATCGCAGGGCCTCGCCCATCTCTCCTCCTCGAGCTCGCGCGGCGGGTGTCGCCGCGGACGTTTACGGATGCGCCTGCGAGAAGCGGTCTGGTGCGGTCCGTCTCGTGGGGCCGCGGCCGGGCGGGCAGAATCGCCCGCTCGGCCGCAGCCGACACTGCATCACTCAGGCGGCAGCTCGCCGAAGGTGATGCTGACGTCGATGCCCTGCTTGGCGCTACGCCGGCGCCAGTAGAAGTACCACAGCAGGCCGGCCACCCATGCCACCGCGAAGACGATCAGGTTCTTCCCGGTCAGGTCGCGCGACGTCGGATCGATGAACGAGAAGAAGAGGAACGTGAGGATGAACATCAGATACAGGACGGCACCGATGGTCACGAGCGGTATGCCGAGGATGTTCCACGTCCGGTAGGGCGACGACTCCCAGATGCCGCGCGCTTTCTTGCGGTAGGGGAACAGCAGCGCCGAGATGCCGGTGACGAGGAACACCGAGACGAACTGCAGGCCGCCGCCGACGAGCCCGCTCAGGCTGTCCTGGAGCCAGAGCACGTAGACGGCCACACCCACCGCGAAGATGGCCATCGCGACCGTGAGGTTCTTGATCGGCGAGGCGTACTGCGGGCTGACGTCGGTGAACCACTTGGGCCCCATGCGGTCGAGGCCCCAGGCGAGGAACGCGCGCCCGACGATGAGGATGGCGATCGTGATCTCCAGCCAGATGACGGCGATGAAGGCGAGGAGGATGGCCCACGCCACGATCCCGCTCTTGCCGCTGGCGATCCACGTCAGCGTCAGGTAGTCGGGCGAGTACGGGGCGGTGTAGCCCGGGACCCCGGCCCCAAAGCTGGCCTGCGCGCTCGCGCTGAGGAAGTTGAAGGCCATGATCCGGTAGAGCCCGAGGACGGTCAGGAAGCCGAGCACGATGGGCACCCAGACGGCGAGGATGTTGGCGCCCAGCAGGCTCTTGTCAGGGCGCTTCACCTCGCCGCTCAGGTAGGCGATGGCGTAGTTGTAGACGAAGAGCGCGTAGACGCCGCTGAAGGCCCCGAGCGTGCCGTGCCAGTCCCACGAGGTGGGCAGGGGCCCGGCGGCCTTGATGAAGGCGTTGTAGTCCAGCGAGTTGTACTGCGTGGCGATCGCGTTCCAGTTGCCGATGAACTCGCCCTTGCTCGACAGGAACAGGGCGCCGATGAGCACGAGGACGCCGCCGATGGCGGGGATCAGCATGATCTTCTGGATCAGCGCGTAGCTCTTCATGCTGAAGGCGACCGAAAGGTAGCCGACGACCACGGCGATCAGGCCGAGGATGAACAGGCCCGCCTTCGACGCGACCCAGTCGGTGAACCCCGTCCAGCCCATGTACTGGCCGAAGAGCTGCAGGGCGGGGACGCCGAGCCAGGTGGCGATGTACCAGTTCCAGTAGAAGATGGCGAGAATGTTCATGAACACTGCGCCGAGGGCGATCGCCGGGTGCAGGATGCGCGAGTTGTAGACGTACTCGCCGCCGGCGCGCGGCATCGAGCCGCTGAGGATGCCCCACACGAGCGGCGCGCCGATGCCGGCGGTGACCGCGCCGATGAGGATCGAGATGAGGAGGTTGCCGGTCGGGAAGAGCGAGAGCCCGATGCCCACCATGAGCCACAGCGTGGCGATGGGCTGACAGGTCATGAGGCCGGCGCCGAAGGCGTCCCACATGTCGAGGCCGCGCACGAGGCCGCTGGCTTTGCGCGCGAATACCAGATCTTCAGCCATGAGCTTCCCCCCGTGATAGAAAAGGTGCGATCGGAAGTCACACGTCGGCGCGGCCGGCATCGCTCTCCAAACGAAGGCCGCCCCGTTCGTCACGCCATCCCATCACCTCCCGGTCGTTCGGCCCCGCGGGCCGGTCTCACCAGCGGCTCCTCGCCGGACTGCGGAGGCCGCAGCGGTGCGCCCGGCGGATCTCAGCCTCCCGCGTGCAGTGCTGCACCTCTCAGGAGTCTCGTATGGTGATGGTTTACGCCCGGGCGGCGATGAGGTCAAGGGTCTTGGGGCTGCGCCGCTGCGCGGCGCCTGTCACAACTGATGCCGACGAAGCCCGGATAGCGCCACCTGGGCGCACGGACTTGGGCTGCAAGATGGCTGCAGCCGGGCCCTCGGGGATTGTCGCGGAGAGCTCGCAGGCGACGATCCCCCTGCAAATCGGTGGCGTACCGCAGGGGAGTGGAACCCCTGACCTCCGGCGGCTACCCCATCCAGCTGCCGATGCCGGTCCACTCGCGGCTCACAAAGCTGCCGTGCGACGAGGCTGACCGCACGAGCACGGCCACCTCCAGCATCAGCGGTTCGCCGCCTTCGTCGTACAGGCGCTGGCCGATACGGACCACATAGGCCCTGAGCTCGGCGCGGCGCTCGTCCGCGTCCGGAGCCGTGGGTCCGGTGTAGGTCCGGTCGATATCGTCGCACAGCCCGAGCAGAAGCACCGCCGCCGAGCGCTGAGTAAGAGGTGATGCGAGCGCGGCTTCGCGCGCCTCCCGTTCGTGCGCCGCAGTCTGCTCGCGCGCCTCCCGTTCCCTCGCCGCGCTCTGCTCGCGCGCGGCCGCGAGGATGTCACCAAGCTCGCTCGGGAGCTGTTCGGCGCCGTACCGGTCGGTCATGTCGCCGAGCACTTCGAGGGCGGCGTCGCGCACCTCGGGGGCCGGATCAGACAGCGCCTGCATGATCGCATCGGCGTGCGCGGCAGTCCCTGATTGCGCCAGCTGCCGGACAACCAGCGCGCGGACCGACGGCGACTCGTGCCTCATCGCACCCTGTATGGGCGCGAGCGCCGCAGCGTCTTGCGTGTGCCCCAGTTTCATGAGCACGAACCACACCTCGTCGTCGGTCCTGGCAGCGGAGAGCGCGTTCGTAAGCACGCCCACGCCTGAGGCCCCCATCTCATTGAGCACGGACTCGATGGCATTTCCATCTCCATCGAGGCGCGCGTCGAGCAGAGCACGGCCATCACCGCTCGCCGCGATCTTCCGCACTCTCTTCTGCGAACGCTTTTCCTGCCGATCCATGCGGTCCCCCTCGTCGCCGACGGCCGCGCTGCGCGATTTGGATGATGTCATCTTCCACGGCGCAGTCCACTGTTGCTCGATCGAGGCCACTGCCACGGCGCTGCACCTGCGCCGCCGTCAGGGCAGACGCGTCCATGTCGCGTCGGTGACGCGGTGACGTTCTCCGTGCGGAGCTCCGCAGTCCCCAACGCAGACCGGCGGCGGCCACGTCTATGGTCGCCGCCGCCGGTCCCGCCGGCCGATATCTCCTACTCTACGCGGCTTTGGTCTACCGGTAGTCGACGGCCTCGGTCTCCTGGGCCCAGGTGATGCGCGGCTCGCTGATCACGCCGCCGCGCTCCATCGCTTCCTTCAGAGACGGGTCGGCGGCGAATGCCTCGGCCTGCTCTCTGGACGGGAACTGGCTCACGACCGTGACTTCGTTGGGATCGTCGGCGCCCTGGTAGAGCAGGTGACCGGTGGCCCCGTGCCGCGTGCGTATGGCCCGGTGCTCGTCGAACACGGCCTTCCAGGCGTCGTAGTCGCGAACCGTATGTTGCACGATGATGATCATGATGGCCTTTCGAGTGAAGCGGGAGCGCCGCTCCAAACCAGAAGCGCACGCTTGTCCGCACCAGTGGTTCATGACCCACGCCGGCCGGCCGCAAACGCGTTGGCTGCCGCGACGAGGGGCGGGGGTGTCCCGGTCGGCCGGCGCACGTTTGGTGTGCTCGCCAACAACCCTTAACACGCAGGCGGCGTGAGCCGCAGGTTTCGAGGGCAAAGACAAGCCATACATCAGGCCTACAAGCAGCCTTGAAGGAGGCTGCTGACTCGAGGAGAGAAAGCCATGTCATCAGAAGACGAAGTCCGCACAGCATCAGCACAGTTTGTCGCAGCGCTCAACAGCATGATGGTAGGTGATGCCGCTCCGCTGGCAGAGGTCTGGTCACACGGCGCGGACGTTTCGACCATGCACCCGATCGGCGGCCGGCAGACCGGGTGGGACGAGGTCCGAGGCTCCTTCGAACAGGTGGCCCAGCTCGCCTCAGGGGGGCATGGCGAACTTCGCGACCAGAGCATCCAGGTCGGCGGGGATCTGGCCTATGAAGTGGGCATTGAGCAAGGCCAGATCACGCTTGCGGGAGAGCAGATCGCTATCGAACACCGCGTCACGAACGTCTATCGCCGTGAAGCGGGGGGGTGGAAGATCGTCCATCACCACACCGATCTCTCTCCGGCGATGCTCGACCTCCTCGGCCGCCTGCAGGCCGCGTAAGCACGCAGCGGGACGGGTGAGGTACCTGCCCTGAGGGCGGCCGTTCGCCGAGCTTGCGCCAAGAGAACGGCCGCCCTCCGGGTTCTGAGCTGAACGGGGCGTCGGGAACCGCGCGTTGCCGACGAAATTCCGGCGTGATGCGTCACCACGAAGCCAAGAGCCGCTTCAGGCGGTTCACCGGCCTGGAACAAGCGAGGACTATTCGGGCTGGAACAGAGCCAGCGTGTTGCCGTCTGGGTCCTTGAACCACGCCGACTTGCCGATGCCCGGACTGGTCATGACGTGATCGACGGTCTTCATCTCTCCGAACTCGAGCTCATCGAAGACGACCCCTCGATCGACCAGTTCCCGAACATCTGCCGCAATGTCCGTGGACCAGAAGCGGACTTGGGTGTGATCGGCTTTGTTCGGTGATGGACGACCGTAGAGGAGCAACGTCGTACCGTCACCGCACTCAAACACCAGGTGATTCTTGATGGTCGCGGTGGAAAGCTTCAATCCGACCTTGCTTTCGCAGAATTCTTGGCTTCTTGCCAGATCGGTCGAGCAGAGAACCGCTGACACTCTGCTGTTCGGTACCACGAGTACCTCCTCGGACGGTGGATCGCTCAATGGCGGCGTCGGCTCGCGAGAAGAGCGGCCGCCGGCCTCGATGGCCGTGTATTCCCGGTCATGGGGTCCGGCGAACCGCCGAGTCGTTGCCGCGCCATCGGGACGCCCGCGAGGATGGACTCGCTCAACGGCGCGGCGTCCGTGCTCGACCTGCGTTCGCCGCCCGGGAACCGACTCGAGGCTCTCAAGGGGGACCTCAAGGGGTTGCATTCGATCCGGGTCAATGACCAGTGGCGACTCGTCTTCCGCTGGGAGGGCAACGATGCCCACAAGGTACGACTGATGGGCTACCGCTGAGAGGAGGCTCGCCATTATCCCCGAGAACCGCATTCCCACACATCCGGGCGTGATCCTGAGCCGGGAGTTCCTCGCGCCGCTGCACATCTCCCAGGTGGCGCTGGCCGCACATCTCGGCGTACCGGTGCAGCGGGTGAACGAGTTGGTCCGCGGCAAGCGCGGCGTCACGCCCCAGACCGCCTGGCTTCTCGCCCAGGCGTTCAACACCACGCCGGAGTACTGGATCAACCTGCAGGCGGCTTACGACCTCGCACGCAGCCGGCCGGCGCAGCCGGTCCAGCCCCTCAAGGCCGCGAGCTGAGGCCACGGAGCCAACGAGCAACAGCGGATGCGCCCGCAGTGAGCGCTCGACTTCGAAACGGCGGCGCGCGCCGCTGAAGCGCCAAGCGTTGACGGACAGAGGGGTCGCCGTGACCTCGCCACGGCGACGAGTAGGCTTTGGGTGGCCAGTGCCGCCCCCGTCACGCATCTCGCCGACGTCGGTGTCACGCCTCCAGTTCGGGGATGCGCCGCGTCAGCTCCGCCCAGTCATCGCCGACCGCCTTCTGGACGAGCCCCTTGGCTCCCGCGAAGGCTTCAGCGGGCATCACCATCTGCCAGATGCGGACCATGTTCTCGCGGTCGTCGTGGCCGATCAACGGGAACATCCAGGCGATCACTGCCGGGAAGCGCTCCTGGGGGACCGTGCTGGCCATGACGCCGACCGCCTTGCCTTGGTCGGGCAGGGAGACGCGCTCCCTGACGATGCGGTACAGGTGCGTGTCTTCCTTGGCCAGGTGAAGGTCGAGATGGAACTTGAAGGCGGCGCTGGCGCGCGCCGTCTGCAGGGCGTCGCCGGCGGTGGCCGCCTCGTTCAAGGCGTCGAAAGCGGCGTCCAGGCCGCGGTGGTCTTTCACGTAGGCCTCGGCGACCAAGGGCGCCACGTCGTCAACGGCGGGGAAGATGGCCAGTTCCTCCCCGTGGGCGTGCCACACCAGCACTTCGTTGAAGAAGCGGAAGCGCTCAACCGTGCCTGAGAGCCCCGGCGTGCCGCGCGCCGCGCCGAGCGCCGCGGCGTCGATGCCGGCCATGTCCTGTCGGAACGCATTGTGGATCGCCGTCACTGCATCGATCGGACCCGTCATGATCGCCCTCCTCCTTCGACCCGCATGGTGGTCTTGTGCTTTTGAGTCGCTCGTCCCAGTGCGAAGCACGAAGACCGGCCCGCGGGCCGGTCTCACCAGTGGCTCCCCACCGGACTACGGTTGGTGATCGTGTACTCCCGGGCGGGGAGGAATGCAAGCGTTTGGGGACCGCGGCGCGGCGCCGGCGTCGGTGCTTGCGCCGCTCCAGATCTGACGCTAGGGTCGCCCCATGAGCGGCGTCCAGCACGCGGTCCTCACGGTCATCGGCCCGGATCATCCGGGTCTTGTCGACGAGGTGACGCGCTTCGTGGCGGAGTGCGGCGGCAACCTCGAGGACAGCCGCATGGCGAACCTGCGCGGCCAGTTCGCGATGATGATGCTCGTCGCGGGGCCCGCGCAGGTGGTGCAGCGGCTGCGGGATGGACTGGGAGAGTTGCAGGCGGCCACCGGCGTACACGCGCAGGTGCAGACCGCGGCCGCCGGCCGGCCGGCGTCCGCGGCGGCGCTCCCGTACAAGCTCTCCACCTGGGCCATGGACCATCCCGGCCTGATGCAGTCGGTGGCACACCTCCTTGGCGAGCTGGGCGTCAACATCGAGAGCGCCGAGTCGTCGCTGCGGCCTGCTCCGTACACCAGCGCACCGCTCTTCGAGATGGAGCTCGTGCTGGCGGTGCCGCAGAGTACACGCGTGGCCGAGCTGCGCGAGGCGCTCGGGCGGCTCTGCGACGAGTTCAATATCGATTGGCACCTCACCGCGCTCTGAGGCGCGAGCGGCCGGTGGGATGGGCCGGCACCACACGATCCCCCTGGGACTGCGCCCACTCTGCGAGCAGCCGCGCCGAGGAAGCAGCAGAGCATGAGCAGCGCCAGCAGCGTCGCGGCGAGCGGCTCGCGTCGCGGGCGGGGCGCTCGGCGCTCGCCTGGTCGCCATCATAGATCTCGACAACGGCGATAGCGGACGTGAGTCGGCGTGCATCCTGCCGCTCTGGCAAAGTAGGGCGGATGCGTCTGCGACGAGCCGGCTCCGTTGCGCCGCCCGGCGTCTGCAGCCTCCGGCGATGAAGACCCTGCAATCTGGGTATATGCCCTTTCATGAAGAAGTCGCGCATCGTCGTCCTGGGAGCAGGCTTCGGAGGCCTCGAGCTCACCACCGTCTTGTCGGAGGCGCTCGGCGACGGGGTGGACATTGCCCTGATCGACAAGAACGACGCCTTCGTCTTCGGGTTCTCCAAGCTTGACGTGATGTTCGGCCGCACTACGCCAGACGCGGTGCGCCTCTCGTACCGCGACTTCATGAAGCCCGGCGTGCGCTTCCGGCAAGAGACGATCAGCGCGATCGATCCGGAGTCGCGGCGCGTGACCACCGACGGCGGCGCCTACGAGGCCGACGTCCTGGTCGTGGCGCTCGGCGCCGACTACGACCTGGACGCCACCCCGGGACTCGCCGAGGGTGGCAACGAGTTCTACTCCGTGGCGGGCGCCGAGCGGCTGCGCGACGTGCTGCCCACATTCACGAAAGGCCGCGCGGTCATCGGTGTCTGCGGGGCGCCGTTCAAGTGCCCGCCGGCGCCCAGCGAGGCCGCGTTGCTGCTCCACGACTACCTCACCGCACGGGGCGTCCGCGGCGACTGCGAGATCTCCTTCGTGATCCCCTTCGGCAGCCCGGTCCCTCCCTCGCCCGACACGTCGCGCGCGCTGGTCGCCGCCTTCGCCGAGCGCGATATCAGGTTCATCCCCGGCCGCCGCGTCAGCGCGCTCGACGCGGCGCGTCGCGTGGCCGTGCTGGACGACGGCAGCGAGATGCCATACGACCTGTTCCTCGGCGTCCCCAAGCACCGCGCCCCCGACGTGGTCCTGGCGAGTGGCATGGCTGAAGAAGGCTACGTGCCCGTGAAGTCGGGGACGCTGGAGACGCGGTTCCCGGGCGCGTACGCGCTCGGCGACGTCGCCACCGTCGGCGTGCCGAAGGCGGGGGTGTTCTCCGAGGGGCAGGCGCAGGTCGTGGCCGCATCCTTGATCGCCAGCCTGGGGCGCGGCGAGCGGCCGGGGGCTTACGACGGACTCGGATCCTGCTACGTCGAGTTCGGCGCCGGCCGCGTCGGCCGCGTCAACGTGGACTTCCTCTCGGGGCCGAAGCCGACGGGGACCTTCGAGGCGCCCTCGGCCGCCCTCGTCGCCGCGAAGGAGCACTTCGGCGCGAGCCGCCGCGCGCGCTGGTTTGGCCGCTGACGCTCGCGCGGTCGCGAGATCCCCGTATCGCAAGACCATCACCCTATCCATCATCTACCTTGCGGCGTCCGTGGTGGCGACTGTCGTGGCAGTGCAACGTGATCTGCCGGCCCACGTCTTCAGCATGCCGTCCGACAAACCAGTGTCCCAGGATCTTGTATGTAGGGGCACCGCGTTGTCTGCCCCGATCCAGACGCCCTCCACTGATCCGCATGAGGGCGTCGAGCAGGCACGCGTCTGACAGCGGCGACGCTTGACGTCGTCGCGCTTGTCCCGTCGAGTCCCAACGAACCCCAGCCGGGTCCAACAAGACGCACGGATTTGGGTCGCAAGGCGGTTGCAGAAGGGCTCTTCGTGGGCCTCGCTCAGAGGCCGCGCCTGCTACTTTATCTTGACGAGCCGCACGAGATCGGCCTGCCGGCCTTCTTCTGCGACTACGGCGAGACCCTGCCCTACCTGGACGGCGAGCTCTTCGACCTGCGCGGCGGCGGTGCACCCTGGCAGGGGAGTTCTCGCCCGCGGCCGCTTCCTCGCCAACCCCTCGAGAACGGCGAGACTCAAGTCCGTGCAAGAAGCCGCCGTGTACGCGTGCTCGACCGGCCGCCCCCAACCGCCGTGTCACGCTGCCGATGGGCCTGAACCTGCAGCCACAGGCATGCCCTCGTACTCCACGACCTGCTCGGGTCTGCGGGCGAAGACGAAGCTGTTGTTCATATGGTCGCGCTCATCGAGCCCGATGCGCCTGAACACGTCCGCCCACGAGCGGAACGAACCGTACCCCTGCACCACCGCGCTTTCGACGGGCTGGTCCTCCCACTCCGGATGGTCCTGGACCATCTGCGCATAGGTGTGCTCGGCATGGTCCTCGAACTCGGCGTTGAGGAGGAACGCCCGGCGGATGCCTACCCGTGCCATCGTCCACGTCAGAAGGGCGTAGGGGGCAACCATCAGTGAGGGGAGCGGCGGGGACAGATACCACGGTTCCTTGGCGGAGTCCTCGCGTATCTTCTCTCCGATCAAGAGCAGGTGCCAGTGCTCGTTGTCCTGCGCTTCCTTTCCCCATCTCATGATGGCGCCGGCCTCATGCCCGAGCTCCCCGTCCCCCTGGTGTCGCGTCACGCGCCCGCGTTCGCGTCTCTCCCACGCACGGTACGGAACCGGAGCCAGTATCTCGACGAGCTTCGCCTTGGCGAGTGTCGTCTTCTTGCCGGTAAGAATGTCCATGCTGACGAAGAAGATGCGGGCCACCGCCGAGTAGGGGTATCGTGGCCGCGCCCTCGCTGCCTGCTGTTCCTTCTTGAGGTCGATCTGCACCTGTTCCACCGATCACTCCTCTGTACGCACGTCATGAGCGCCGCGTCGCCCGAGAACCAATGCCCTCACAGTCCCCGCGCCACGGCGCCGGCAAACCGCTCAGCCCGCCGCGTATCAGCCGACTTTGCCCCCCTGGCCGCTATTCGAGGGTGGGACTGGCCGGCGGCTGTGCGGCATGCCGCTGCCGTCCCGTTCAGCGTTCCAGGCCGCACAGCGCGTGCCTACCCGTGACCGCTTACACAGAAGAGCGTAGGCTACCGGCGAGTGTCACGCCGTCTGCCGAATCCCAGTTCGGTGCACCGTGACTGGCAATCTGGAGGCGACGTGCTGATGAAGGACGCTCCTCAGGCTCTGTGATGGACGCCCTTCTGTACATCGCAGCGGCGATGACCGGTCTGTGGGGAGTCGCGCATCTCGTCGCCACGCGGGGGGTCGTCGCAGGCTTCGGCGCGCTGACGGCCGAGCTGCGGCCGCAGCTCGGCGGAGTGAGGCCGGGCGGGTATCGCGTGCGGGGCTCTTGGGGCAGAATGGGGAGAGGAGGAGTCGCAGCA
>Ga0315293_10000702_pt1 | contig 31354 bp, 32 predicted proteins | sample YL17G13_20_MG_FD_203071 | JGI IMG/M metagenome (GOLD analysis project Ga0315293, IMG submission 203071) | Sediment microbial communities from Yellowstone Lake, YNP, Wyoming, USA - YL17G13_20 | ecosystem: Environmental > Aquatic > Freshwater > Lake > Sediment | place: USA: Wyoming | collected... | reverse complement strand
CCGGCATCCTGGTGCTCTCGAACAACAACGTCATCCGCAATAACATGGCCAGCGGCAATGGAAATGCCGGGATGCTCTTCCAGGAGTGCCACAACAACACCATCGCTGGCAACGTGGCTTTGGCAAACAGCAGAGAGGGCCTATCCCTGAAGAACTGCAGCAGAAATATCCTGCAGGGAAACCAGGTCAAAGAGAACAAATACGGTCTCAAGCTGGTGAACTCCCAAGGAAATGAGGTACTGGGCAATAGCTTCCTCCAAAACAGATACGAGGCCATTTATATGCAGAACTGCCAGAGCAATCTCATCGAAGGAAACTATGCCGGCAGCAACGATGGCGGGCTGATCATGGACACCTGCCGGGACAACATTGTGCAAAAGAACGATTTTGTGGGAAACGTTAAGGGCATATCTGTTTCCTATCTCGATGTCAGCAAAGGGATCAAGTCTCAAGGCAAGGGTGTGGTCATCTCCTATAACAGCATGCCCTCGGAGGAATCAGCCTCCTCCAACAACACCTTTTACCTGAACAATCTCTCCAACAAGAACAACGCCTACGACGACAGTCTGGACCGCTGGGACAACGGCAAACTGGGCAACAACTACAGCAACTTCAATGATGCTTCCGAGGGCTGCAAGGGCAAGAAGATCTGCGACTCCGAGTATCGCATCCCCGGCGGTCACAGCGTTGACCAGTTTCCTTTAGCTGCTCCCGCCAAGATCCCGGGCCGATCCTCTGGTCCGGGCGGCGCAGTCCTCCAGCTCTTCCAGTTCAGCTTCCTTCCCGGCGGCGAGATGAGGGTGAACTTTACCTCTCCAGCAACCTCTGAGGTCTGGTTGGGAGTGGCTCTGGGCAACCAAAGCCAGAATGACCTGTACCTGGGCCGGAATATCACTGGAGATGTCGTCCTCACGGCTCCGTTGGAGGAAGGCTCCTATCGGTTGCGCATGCATGACAAGAATGGCACAGAGGTCATGTCCATGGCCTTCAGGGTGGCCGCGCCCGGCATCTTTGCCTCGCCCTTGCAGGTGGGCTCCTGCGAGAAGATCTTCGTCGCCTTCTTTGGGGCATCCGGACAGACCAACGACTGGATCGGCATGTTCCGGGCAGGCACTTCAGACGTCGCCTCCCGCCAGAACCTGATGGGCCAAGAAAACGGCAACATCACCTTCTCCAGTTCTGACGGGGGCAGCTTCGAGTTCAAGATGTTCGCGGCCGGTGCCTCTGAGCCATTGGCATCGAGCAATACCGTGGAGGTGAAGGCCACCTCCGGTGCCAAGGTGGTCGCTGAGCCCTCCCATGTCGCTCCGGGCGGCACGGTTACTATCACCTACTGGGGAGCGCCGCCGGAGGGAACGGGCGTAATCGGCATGTATGGAATGACCCGGCCGGATAAGTTCGACCTGGGGAAGAGGCCCATCGGCAGCAGAAGCTGCGGCAGCATGACCTGGCAGCTTCCCTATGCTTCAGGCCAGTACGACTTCAGGATGTTCCATGATGACATCAACCGGCCTCTCATCGCCCAGAGCAATGTCGTGACCGTGGGATGAAAGCTCAAGGCGTCCCTTGCCCAGCCTTGAGCAGGGTCGAGCATACCGGGCAGAGCCGGGAGGGCTTCAGCTTCGCCTTTTCGGGCGAGTGGGAAAGGCGCATGACGCAGCTCTGCTGGCAGTGCTGCAGGCCCAGCAGGTGGCCGACCTCGTGCAGGCCCTCCTTGGCCAGCACATCGGGCTCCAGGCCGGCATAAAGGAGGGCGGCACTCTTTGCAGAGCAGCCCAGCACAGCTCCAATTCCAGGATAAAACAGCTCGCTGTCCACCAGCCAGAGCGCTTTTTTCGTGCCGAAGGCCCTGCCCAGATACTTGAGAAGCTGGGCAGCATTCAGCCTTGTCCCCTCCAGAGGAACGTAGAGATAGCCGCTCTCCTGCACCCTCAATCCGTAGGGACTGTAGCACTCCTCGATGGCTGATTTGAGGCCGGCCACATCGGCCAGGGAGCGACGATCATGGAAGAGGAGCAGGATCATGCCTTGAGCTTGTGGGCAGAAGAGGTTAATGAGCTCTTGCAGGGATCATTTCTTTAAGCTGGACGCGCCTAACAGGCAGCGATGGATCTTGAGACCAAGGCTCACCTCCTCGGCTTCGGAACCGTGCAGCCTTACCGGTCTGGCATCGTCTGCCAGGCGGGCGGGCAGGTATCCACCGCAGGCCCTGGCGCTGGCGGCCAGTCTGTCTTCTTTCGCTCCGGTGAGCGGATAGTGAGGTTATCTGTGGTTGAAAGCTCGCCTCTGCGAATGGAGCGCAGAGAGGATGGAGTCTCTGTTTTAAAAGGCGACAGAGAGATCGCCAGCGGAAAGCTCGTAGAGCCGCTTTTGCACTGTCCTGAGCAGGCCTACATCACCGTCTCAGAGCGCTGCATCTATGACTGCAAGTTCTGTGCCGTGCCCAGGCTGCAGGGCGGTGTGAAGTCTCTGCAGACGGTTCGAGAGATGGTGGAAGGGGCGCAAAAGACAGGACTCCTTCGGGCCATCTCCCTGACCAGCGGCGTGGAGGTCTCGCTGCGGCACGAAGCGAAGCGGGTGGCGGAAATAGTCCGGGACCTGAAGGCCTTCGGCTTGCCCTTGGGCGTCTCGGTCTGCCCCTTTCCTGGCGTCAATCAGATGCTGAAAAGAGCGGGAGCAGATGAGGTGAAGTACAACCTGGAGACCGTGGACCGCGATCTTTTCCCGCAGGTCTGTCCAGGTATCTCATTCCAGGAGATAATGGATGCTCTGCAGGAGGCGGTTGGCATCTTCGGCAAAACCAGGGTCTTCTCCAATGTCATCGTGGGCCTGGGCGAGTCCGACAAAACCCTGCGCCAGGGCATCGATGAGCTGGCGGAGATGGGCGTCTTGCCGGTTTTGCGGGCGGTTTACCCGCATACCTTGCGCGTCGGCGAGGTGGAGATGACGAGGCCTTCGGCGGAGCGGCTGCTTGGCCTGGCCAGTCACCTGAAGAGGGCGCTGGAGAAAAACGATCTGAGGGGCGATCTTGCTCAGACTGGGTGCTATCGCTGCACAGGATGCGATCTCACGCCACATCGTGATCTTTAAGCGGCGCTCAGAACTCAATATCCTACAGGTTTAAATTCGGGTGTTTACATCTTTCCTCAAGATGAAGATAGCCCTCCTGCAGCTTAATCCCACCGTAGGAGACCTCAAAGGCAACAGCGACCTCATCGCCCGAGCCGTACGTCAGGCCGGGGACGCCGATCTGGCCGTCACCTCCGAGCTGGCGCTCCTGGGCTATCCGCCTCGCGATCTGCTCCTGAATGCCGATTTCGTGCGAGCCGGCTGGGATATCTTGAGACAGCTTGCCTTGGATCTGAAAGGCTCGTCTCCGGTCCTGGTGGGCCTGGCCGAGCCCAATCCCGGGGAAGTGGGCCGACCCCTCTTCAACTCCGCGGCCCTGCTGAGGAGCGGGCAGGTGGAGAGGACCTATCATAAGACGCTGCTTCCCACCTATGACGTCTTCGACGAAGAACGCTACTTTGAGTCCGCCTGCGAGCCACAGATCCTGGATATTGGGAATATCAGGCTAGGCATCTCCATCTGCGAGGACATCTGGAACGATCGCGACCTCTGGAGGCGCAGACGCTACCACACCGATCCCATTGAGGAGCTGGTGAAGGCGGGAGCCGGGGCGGTAATCAACTTATCCGCTTCGCCCTTTACGGTGGGAAAGCAGGCACATCGCGAGGCCATGTTGAGCAGTATGGCCCGCAAGTACGGGGTTCCTTTCCTGTACGTCAACCAGGTGGGCGGCGACGACGAGCTGGTCTTCGACGGAAGAAGCTGCTTCTTCGACGGCAGAGGCCGCCTGGTTGCCCGCGCCAGGGGCTTCGAGGAGGATCTGATAGTAGCAGACCTGGAATCTCTCGCTGGAACGATAGCCAAAGACGATTTCGCGCCCGAGGCCGAGATCTGGCGCGCTCTGGTCCTGGGCACGCGCGACTACGTGCATAAGTGCGGCTTCTCAAGCGCTCTTCTGGGGCTTTCGGGCGGCATAGACTCCAGTCTGGTGGCCGCTGTGGCCGCCGAAGCCTTTGGCCCAGAAAGCGTTTTGGGCGTGCTCATGCCCTCGCCTTACTCAAGCATAGGAAGCATAGAGGACGCGCAGAGGCTGGCGCAAAATCTGGGCATAAAGACGATCGCTATTTCCATCACGGACATCATGGCCTCCTTCGACTCCGGGCTGGAGGACGCTTTCCGCGGCCGGGAACGAGACGTGACGGAGGAGAACATCCAGGCCCGCATTCGGGGCAACCTGCTCATGGCGCTGTCCAACAAGTACGGCTCCGTCCTCCTCACCACGGGAAATAAATCAGAGCTGGCGGTGGGCTACTGCACCATCTACGGCGATATGTCCGGCGGCCTGGCCGTCATCTCGGATGTCCCCAAGACCATGGTGTACCGCATGGCAAAATGGTTGAACGCCTCTCGAGGGCAAGAGATCATCCCTGCCGCAGCGATGAGCAAGGCCCCCTCCGCAGAGCTTCGTTTCTGCCAGACCGACCAGGACAGCCTGCCGCCCTACGAGGTTCTGGATGCGATTCTTGAAATGCACATCGAGCGGCACCAGTCGGCGGAGGCGATCCTCGCTCAGGGATTTGATGCGGAGACGGTAGGCCGCGTGCTGCGGCTGGTTAAGAACGCCGAGTTCAAGCGCAAGCAAGCTGCACCTGGGTTGAAGGTAACCGACCGGGCTTTCGGAAGCGGCTGGAGGATGCCCATCGCCTGCCGGGCCTGGTGATGCCGGATAATTTTGAGTCTCGTTTAAATAGGTTCAGTCATTAAAACGATCACTGTTATGACGTGGTGGACCAAAATGAGCAGGAAGCTTATCATCGCTATGTTGGTTTTCTTTGCTGCTCTTGTCCTCTCCTCGGTTTCTGTCCAGGGGCAAGAGGCCTCCTACGGGCAGAGGCTCATCCTGAATGTCTACCTGGATAATACCGGCAAGGGCCTGGTTACGGGCTACGCCGAGAATGTCAGCGGCCTGGCTTTCCTGAACACATCGCAGTACAGGTTCGAGAACGATACTCATCAGCTCTATGCCCTCACAGACGGCCTGACCACGAAAGAAGGCGACCTCTGGACCATGAGGTTTGCCTCCCGCGGCTATTACGACGATTACCACGTTGCCTTCTACCTGCCCGGCTACATGAAGCTGGGAAAGATCAATGTCACCGATGGTCTGAACTATCTCTTTTCAGCGTCCAATGAATCCCTGGTGGTGGATGTGCAAGGGTATGAGGTTCAAAATCCCAAGATCGCCATCGATTATCAGCAGCCTTTAGCTGTGAATCCCCTCCTTCCCCCTGGCCCTCCTGGCTTCGTGGGCAATGACTTCAATCTCGCCAAGCTCTTGATCATTGCCGCTCTCCTGGCCCTCGGCTCAGCCTTTGCCATCTTCATGATGCGACTAAAGAATGATTCCGGCAAAGGCGCTACAGCCAGGGTAGATACTATAATGGCAGCGCCGGTTGAGGCCTCTCATCCCCTGGATCTACCTGAGGGAGCATCTCCCGGGCCTGGAAAGGACTTGGACTTCCCAGAAGAGGTCGCCTCTCCTGAATCTGAGCAAACGGATGACGGAGTCTACCTGGTCGAGGCAACTGAGCTTATGCCTTCCGAAGACTCTGAGGAACACATGGACTCCGGGTCGGATAGCGCTTTGAAGAATAAAATAGAGGTCAGCAGCGAGATGGAGGCGGTGATGCAGACCCTTACCGCCAGGGAGCATGCAGTGCTGACAACTTTAATCGATCATGGAGGCAGAATGACCCAGGCGGAGATAAGGTACGAGACCGGCACGCCAAAATCCTCTCTTACTGGCATTTTGATCTCCTTGGAGAGAAGAAAACTCATAACCAAGAAGGAATGGGGTAGAACAAACATAATAGAACTTTCTGAATGGTTTTTATCCAAGAAAGAACGTTCTTGAACATTTTGGCTTCTTTATCCCGCTCTCAGATTGATCGTTCGTTCAGCTCTATCTTTTTGTATCGTTCATGCCAGGCCTACTTTGGGAGCGGCCAAAAGCAGAGCCGTTCTTGAAAGATAATCGGGTAGGAAGTGTGGGATATAAATAGTGAGGTATGACCAAAATGAAATGCAGGATTACTCTGATGGCGCTGGCTATTGTTTGCGTCATGGTGGCGCCGGCGTTCTCGGTGCCGGCTGATAAGTTGCCAGCCGATAAGAGTGCAACGAATATCCGACATGAATGGAGACAAGATCGGAGCGAAGATGGATGAGCTAAATGACATGACCGTGAATCAGATCAAGGAGCTGCACCAGAAGAGGATGCAAGAGCAAAACAACATGACTTGGAGCGAGCTGAAAGAAGAGAACCAGAAATTATGGCAAATTTCCGAGATCATGGATTATGCGCGCTGCGGGCATGATGCCAGGAATAGCGCCAGCGAAAGTGGCTCAATCCCGTTCATGGGCGTGTCGGAAGGTCCTGCCTAGGGCCCACAAAGCCGTCCATTATCATCCATAAAGATGGTCCATCCCCTCCTGGGCAAGAAACCGTGCGGTGGCTGGCATATGATTCGCCGGTCATCTTCTTTGCATCCCGATGGGCAATTAATCTTTTAAGTTATGGGATCAAATCTTTAAATGTAAGAACGATGAATTTGGGAAAGATGAGAGGTCTGTGGCACGAGGCGCAATAAAATTCGGATAAAAAAAAGAGTTTATGATCAACAAAATATCAGATGGCAGAAATTGGCAGGCAGGTCCTTATGATGAGCATTCGTAGAAGATTTCTATATATGTGTCCATACATGGTGCTGGCAAGTTTGATGCTTATCGGTCTTGCCGATATGAGTTTTGCGCAGCCCGATCAGATCTTAAACATGAACGAGAACAGAGAGCGGATGGATTCCGAGCAGCCAGAAGGCATGATGTTCCATCAAATGGAGGGCCTCCCCATGGGGGTGCCCATCGAGATTCTTCAAAGTGGACGGGGCTTCGCTCTGAAGGACAATGAATCTTATGTCTTGAGACTAAATGTGGAGACTTTGCTGCCCCTGGACCCCACGCAGATCAGAACGCTGCTGGCCTCCAATAAGAGCCTCGACGAGATAAGGGAAGAAATCCGGGCAAGAGAAGACGAGACTACCTATCGTGGAAGCTTGATGCTGGACAGAAGCATTTACCCTCTGGGCAACATCGAAATATCCCCCTCGGGCAATAACTCAACTATTGTAAGGGCTGATTTGGCAGACCCCAGCCTCGCATCTGCAGACAACGAGATAGCGATCGTGGGCAGTATATCCGTGATCATCGCGACCTCAGAAGGTGGCATGGTGGGCAAGGGTGAGCTGGAACTGAACCAAACCCAGCACGCAGGACAGTACACGGTATTGCTCGATATGCAGCCTCTCAGGTGCGGAAAAGGGCATGACGGGATCGGGGAGATGTGCCGGTAGATCTTTGAACTCACAGACTTCACCGGAGGATTTAATTGATGATTTCAGCCAAGCTAGCGGGCTTATTCCTTGCTCTGCTTCTTATTTTTGCATCTTTAGGCCTAGTCGAAGCACGGCAGCTTTTCCTGAACGTCTACGTGGATAATACAAACACAAAACAGGTTCTTGTGGTGGGAAACGTGGACGATCCTGTGGGCCTTCCCTTCCTGAACTCCTCTGAGCACATCTACGAGGAGAACGGCCAGCTTTATGCCATCACTGATTCTCTTCTGGAGAAAGAGGACCAAGGGTGGAGACTGAAGCTTCCTTTAAGCGGCTACTATGATGAGTATCATGCCGTCTTCTACGTCCCCGGCAGCTTCGAGCTCAAGGAGATTAATTGCTCCAGGGGGTTGGAGTTTCTCTCCTCCACTTACAATGGTTCTATAGTGCTGGACGTGCAGGGATTCGACCTGACTGATCCTGAAGTGTCCTTGAGCTATCGTGCCGCCTGAACTCGGAATGATCCCCCTTCTGATCTTTAAGATACGGATTCTTCCCCGCATGGAAGATGAAACGAAAAGACGAAACTAATTGTCTTCCGGACCGGCACTCGCTTCACGGTAAGATCAAAAACCTGAAGCCTCCATATTCTGGCAAGAATTCTCAATATATTGCTAAAGTAAATTAATGATGAGAAATTATTAATAACATAACATCATTAAATGATTAGGAGGGACCTTATGGAGACTTCTATCAAAAGTAGCAATAAATCTTTCATGTGGACCAGGGTGCTGGGGGTGCTCCTGGGAATCGTTGCTCTCATCTGGAGCGGATACATCTTGGACATTATGGTTTACTTCTTCGCTTTCTTTGCTATCATCGGCTCTATTGGAACCCTGGCCGTGGGCGTATCTTACAGCAAGGAGCAGCTTCCGGCTCCCCGCTGGGCTATGTTGCTCCTGGGCGTCCTGGGGCTCATCATCGGCGTGGCGACCGTGGCCTCCCCGGTCTTTATGGCTGTGGCCATCATCTACTTCATAGGCGCATGGGCACTGGTCACGGGAGTAGGTGATCTCGTCATCGCTTTCACGCAGGCCCCCGCGGGCAATCCGCGCCTCATTCTGGTGGTCTCGGGGATAATCTCTGTGCTCTTCGGTCTGCTGGTGCTCTTCAACCCGCCTCTGCTAACTGCCATTCTCTTGGTGCAGGTATTGGGAATCTACGCCATCCTTATCGGGCTCCTGGGTGTGGGATACAGCATGACTGTACCTTCGGAAGAAGCCGCGCCCAAGGCCGCAGCTTAATTTTTTTGTTTTTCACCATTTTTTAAAAAAATGTCTTGTGACGCTCCGGCCTAATCCGGGAACAAGGAAGACTGAGATATGACAGGGGCTCTGGCTATGCCCACATCACCACCACATCGTCCGTCCTGTACCCTGGCCTGACCTTGGACTCCTGCAGAGGCGTTATCGCGCCGCTCTTGAGCATGACCAGGCCAGTGTAAGCGATCATGGAGCCGTTGTCGCCCATGAACTTATGGGGCGGCAAGAAGAACTTCGCGCCCCTCTCTTGGCACATGATGTTCAGCATCTCGCCCAGACGCTTGTTTGCCCCCACGCCGCCTACCAGCATGGCCTCCTTCTTCTCGGCATGGGCCATGGCCCTCTCCGTCACCTCGACCAGCATGGCGAAGGCAGTCTCCTGCAGGCTATAGCAGACGTCGGCCAGGTCGTACTTCTTGGCCGCTTCTGTGGCTGCAGTGGACAGGCCGGAGAAGGAGAGATCCATGCCCTTCACCGTGTAGGGCAATGGGATGTAGCGCTTGGCGTCTCTTGCCAGCTCCTCCACCGGAGGGCCGCCTGGATGAGGTAGTCCGACGCTTCTCGCAAACTTATCGATGGCGTTTCCAATGCTGATGTCCAGGGTCTCCCCAAAGATCCTATACCGTCCCTGGCGGAGGGCCAGGATTTGTGAGTTGGCCCCGCTGACGTATATTATCGCGGGATCGCTGGCACCCGACTGCCATTTTCCCACCTCGATATGAGCCACGCAGTGGTTGACGCCCACGAGCGGCAGCCTGAAGCGCAGGGAGAGCACGCGCGCCGCCGTGGCCACGGTGCGCAGGCACGGCCCAAGGCCCGGACCCTGGGAGAAGGCGATGGCATCCATCTTCAGGTTCTGCTCCCTGGCCCTGGCCAGAACATCCCCCACCACCGTGGCCATGTGCTCCGCATGGTGCTGGGAGGCCTCACGGGGGTGGATGCCGCCACGGGCTGGAGTGTAAGTCGCGCTCTTCTCGTAGATCACTCCCTGCTCATCCACCAGGGCAGCGCTGAGGTTCCAGGCCGTACCTTCCAAGCCGAATATTATCATCAGTATTATTACTCCTATTATGAATCCTCAGAGATAAGCAAGGCCGATATCCTTCCTGTAGCGCATTCCATTGAACCTGATCCTCTTGATGTTGTCATAGGCTCTGGTCCTGGCCTCGGCAAGTGTTCTGCCACGGGCCACCAGGGTCAGCACGCGGCCTCCGGTGGTGAATAACCTTCTTTTGCCCTGGGCGTCATTGCCGAAGGCGGTGCCGTTGTGGTAGACCAGAACGTCCGGGTCTACCTTCTCCAGACCGCTGATGGGCATGTTGGTGTAGTGCTCGCCGGGGTAGCCGGGCCGCTCGCTGCCGCCGGAGGACAAGGGCTTGATGGCTCTTCCCGAGGTGGCGCACACCCCCAGGCAAAAGTCAGGCCACCACTCCAGCTGCACGCCACGCAGCCTCCTGTCCAGCATGGCCATAGATAGCTGGTAGAAGTCTGTCTTCAGGCGGGGCAGGATCACCTCCGCCTCGGGGTCGCCCAGGCGCACATTTATCTCCAGAACGTGAACATCCTTTTCATCGGAGATCATGAGGCCGAAATAGATCACGCCCGTATACTCCTGGGCCGTGGCCTCTTTGAAGCCGCGCACAGTGGGGACGGCGATCCTCTTGATTATCTTTTCCGTCAGCTCCTCATCCAGCCAGGGGTGCGGCGAGAAGCCTCCCATACCTCCCGTATTGGGATTGTTGTCCAGGTTGGGGTTGCCGGAGAGCTTGTTGAAGAGCCGGATGGCGACGCCCTCGTCCGCAGCATAGGCCTGCTTGTAATCCATTGCCGACTGCAGCGGTAGCACCGTCCCTCCGTCGCTCAGAGCGAAGAACATCAGCTCGCGGCCTTCCAGCCGCTCCTCTATCTCGATTTTATTGCCCGCCGGCCCAAAGAGCCTGGGGCTTACCATAATGCGATCGATGGTGGAAAGGGCCTCCTCCTGTGAGCTGCAGACCACCGTCCCCTTTCCGGCGGCGAGGCCGTCCGCTTTGATCACCAGCCCCTTCTCAGGGTCTTCGGCCAAGGTCGCTCGTACGTACTCACGGGCCTCATCGGCATCGGCGAAGTTCTGGCAGGGCGGCACTGGTACCCTCAGTCTCTTGAGAAGGTCCTTGGTGTAGCACTTGCTCCCTTCCAGTATTGCCGCCTCTCTCCTGGGGCCCAGGATTCTCTGGCCTTCCTCCTGAAAGATGTTGACAATCCCTTCGGAAAGGTAGCCTTCCGGGCCGACAAAAGTCAGGTCTATGCTCTCTTTCTTTGCAAAATCGAGCAGCTCCGAGATCGACTTCAAAGCTTTGCCCTGCCCTGCAGCAAGGCGGCACTTCTCCATCATCTCGCTGCCGGCATTGCCGGGAGCGACATATACGATCTCGACGGCAGCGCTCCGGGCAAAGGCATGGGCTATGGCATTTCCTCTGCCCCCTGCGTCCACCACCAGAACTCTCTTGCCGGACATCAGATTCCCCTGAAGAGTATAACCCTAGATAAGGATATTTGCGCCTGCCGCCATTCCCAGGCCGGGGTGTTTCTTCCGATCGGTTAGCTTTATAAAACTCGATGTCAGACTTTGATCTTGCGGGCTGTCAAGGGAGCCGTCCTTGCAGCGTGCCGGTGTGGGCAGGAGATGATGATTTGATGTACTCCCAAGAGCAGATTCAAAAGACTATTCAGGAGAAGAACGTAGAGTTCCTCCGGCTGCAGTTCACGGATATTCAAGGGATAGTAAAGAACGTGGCCATTCCCACCTCCCAGATGGGAAAGGCTCTGAAGAACGGCATATCCTTCGATGGCTCATCCATCGAGGGCTTTGCCAGGATCCAGGAATCGGATATGGTCCTTCGACCCGACCTCTCCACCTTCTGCCTCCTGCCCTGGCGGTCCAAGGATGGCTCCAACGAAGGCCGGTTCATCTGCGATGTGCACCTCCCCAATGGAAAGCCCTTCGAGGGCGATCCGCGTTATGTGCTGCACAGGCAGCTGCAGATAGCGAAGGAGATGGGCTACAAGATGAACGTCGGACCGGAGCTGGAGTTCTTCCTCTTTGAGAAGCAGAATGGTGGCTCCGCAACTGTGCCGCATGACTTTGGCGGCTACTTCGACCTCGGCCCCATGGACCTGGCAGAGGATGTGCGGCGCGAGATAATAAGAGCCTTAACGCAGATGGGCTTCACCATTGAGGCTTCGCATCACGAGGTTGCCCGCGGCCAGCATGAGATCGACTTCGTTTATGACGACGCGCTGAAGAACGCTGATAAAGTGGTGACCTTCAAGTATGTCACCAAGACCATCGCCATGCGAGAGGGCTTGCGCGCCACTTTCATGCCCAAGCCTATCTTCGGGGCAGCCGGCACGGGAATGCATGCCAACATCTCCTTGTTCCGCGGCGACGAGAACGCCTTCTACGATCCCGAAACGGCCATGAACATCAGCGATCTGGCCAGGTTCTTCGCGGGAGGCCTCCTAGAGCACGCCAGTGCCATAACTGCCGTGGCGAACCCGCTCATCAACTCCTACAAGCGCCTGGTCTCAGGATTCGAAGCACCGGTCTACATCGCTTGGTCCGGGCCAAACCGCTCTTCGCTCATACGCATCCCTGCGGGACGCGGCCTCTCCACGCGGCTGGAGTTCCGGTCTCCTGACCCGGCCTGCAATCCCTATCTGACCTTCGCCGTCATCCTGGCGGCGGGTCTGGATGGAATCAGGCGGGGCATCGACCCGGGAGATCCCGTGGATCTCAATGTCTATGAACTCAGCATAGCCGAGCGCGAATCCCTGGGCATAAAGACCTTGCCCGCCAATCTGAAGGAGGCCTTAGACCACCTGGAAGGGGATAAGGTGGTGCGTGCCGCCCTGGGTGAGCATGTCTTCGACAACATCATGCGCCTGGGAATGCTGGAGTGGGAGGCGTACAACACCTACGTCCATCCCTGGGAGATCGAGAGGTACATCAACGTCTTCTGAAGAGATCTCTCTGATCCTCTTCTTTCATTGATCTTCTCCTCATAAAAGCATGCGCCGGGGCTCATCCGAAATGTATATATCCAGCATCGACGTTGGAAGGGTCCGGGCCGGTAGCTTAGTCAGGCAGAGCGAAAGGCTCTTAACCTTTAGGTCGGGGGTTCAAATCCCTCTCGGCCCGCTTTAAGCGGGGCTGTGGCCTAGCCAGGTAGGGCGACGGGCTCCAGCGGTATAATTTGATGATGAGCAACGGGTCTGCTGAGGCCTCTCGACGGGGAGGCCGTTGATGATCCGTTGGAGCACTGAAATGGGTTGTTATCAGCCACCGTTTCTTCGGCTGGACACTTCAGTATCGGAGAGACCCGTCGATCGTGAGTTCGAATCTCACCAGCCCCACCTTTTTCTCCACAGCGCTTAAATATACTTCCCGGAGAACTCTGGGGAGGTGCCAAGATGTACAGGGATATCCTCACCATGTGCTGGTCCATCAAGGAGGTCAACAAGAACCTCACCGACAGGAAGCCTACCTCGGACTACTCGATAAAATACCTCAAAGATGCCTGCTCTGATCTGGCGATGTTGATGCGGGAGCTGGGCAGATCCATGCCTGGGGAGGCCATCGATGTGGTCGACAAGAAAGGCCAGAAGAAGAGCATCGCCCTGAGTGATGTGGCGGAGATGCTCTATGATGCCCGAAAGATAATAGAGCTGAACTTGATAGACAACATCGACCGATGGGCCAGGGCAAGGATGGCGGCAGGGGCGCAATAGACCCTCAATCGCATGCCTCAGAACTCATAGGGCTCATCACCAGATCAGAAGGATTTTATCATCATCGGCGTCGCGATTGTATCTAAGCCATTATTATCGATATCGATATCAATTTTTTCTCTGGGATCAGGTTGATCTGGCAGGGATTCCTTGATAGCCTTCAATGGTGCGATTGGGCGTACACATCTCCATTGCCGGAGGTGTGGACAAGGCTGTGGACCGGGCAAAGGCGAAAGAATGCGACTTATTTCAGATCTTCTCCTGCAATCCTCGGGGCTGGAGGTCAAAGCCTCTTTCCGAAGATGAGGCCGAGCGCTTTATTGTCAAGTTCAAGGAATCGGGCCTGAACCTGGCGGTGGATCACATGCCCTACCTGCCCAATCTGGCTTCTCCCAAAGAGGATGTTTTTGCAAAATCAGTGGAGACTCTCGCCACGGAGCTGATGAGGTGCCAGATGCTGGGCATCCCTTATCTGGTTACTCATCTGGGAAGCCACCTGGGTGCGGGCTGGGAGCAGGGCTTGAGAAGGATCGCAAGCGCCCTGGAGACGGCCTTCTCCTCGGCTGAAAATGATGTGGTGCTGCTCCTGGAGAATACCGCCGGAACGAAAAACAGCATGGGCGGATCTTTTCAGGATATTGCCGCCATCATCGAATCCTTAGGCGCGCGGCGTTTGGGCGTCTGCCTGGACACATGTCATCTCTTCGCTGCCGGGTATGAGCTGAGAACTGCGGGGGGCCTGGAAACGACTCTGGATCAATTTGAGGGCAGTATCGGCCTGCAGATGCTGAAGCTTCTCCACCTCAACGATTGCCGGGGAGCCTTTGGCTCGCACCTTGATCGGCACGAGCATATAGGTCTTGGGCAGATAGGAGAGCAGGGATTCAGGAACATCCTATGTCATCCGGCCTTGAAGGGCTTGCCCATGATCCTGGAGACGCCTGTGGATTTGCGCCGGGATGATTCAGGAAACCTCAGGATGGCGAGGCAATTGGCCTCAGGGACGAAATAGCTTCTCTACGACCAGCATCAGAGCGTCGTTGGAGATGGGCTTGACCAGGTAGCTGCTGGCCCCCAGGTCATAGCTCTTCTGGATATCTTGGTCCTCGTTGGATCCGGTGAGAATGACCACGGGGATCTTGCAGAAGGGCAAGTCCTCTTTTATGCGGGTGAGAAGGTCAATGCCGCTGATATCTGGAAGGTTTATATCCAATAAAATGAGATTTGGCAAATTTCCGTCTTTGTGCCGTCTCTCCAGGGCGTCCATGGCCTCGCGACCACTGGTAGCCAAGACCAGATCCCTGTTCAGTCGGTTGAACTTAAGGACCCGTTGCGTAAAGGCTGCGTCCTCCGGATTATCCTCAACGAGCATGATCTTTATTTCTCGGTCCATAGATCCACCTGAACTCCAAGCCCTTACGTGTCCTTTTGTCAGCGAGATCAAGACGCAAATGAAACTACACACAAAAATAGTTTTCCCACTGACGGAGGGAGCACCCCTCGTCGTTGCGGTTCCTCAACGTAAACATTTATGTATGATCATATATTATGAATTTTTGAATATTTTCATCCTTATGGGAGAAATATTGGCATATCGGTTGGGAAATGATCAGTCCTTCCTCATGATAAACCGCTAAACATAATCGTCACTTCGTTGGAGGATAACCTCTCCTCTGCTATTTCTTCTCGTTTTAATCGAGCCTTTGGGGCACGAGGCTTCTAGAGATGCGGCCGCTGGAGAGGAGCGCAACCCTGCTGAGAGGCACTTCTGCAGCCAGTTCGTAGCCCATGGCCTCCCCCATGGTCTTGGCAAAGGCATGAATCTCGGCGTGCTCCGGCATGGCCTCTCGATCGAGCCTGGCTCTGGAACGACCTAGGTGCATGTAGGCTTTAACCTCTACGAAATCGGGCTCGCATGCCTCCAGGAGCCGAGCATAATCCTCTGGCCTTTCCATGTTCAGGCCGCGCGCCAAGGTCATGCGGACCGTGCTGCGGCAATGGTGACTCTTTAGTATGCTCAGGCTCTCTAGCAGCCTGGGCCAGAAGGCTCCGGCAGGATTGCAGACGCGCCGGTACAGCTCCTCATCCGGGGCATTCAGGCTGATGTAGAGCTGGGTCGGCCTGAGATCCTCCAGGACCTCCGGATTGGTTCCATTGCTCACCAGAAAGGAGGTCAATTTCTGCTGGGAGATCAACTCGACAAGCTCTTTCAAATAGGGATAGAGAGTGGGCTCGCCCATAAGGGAGATGGCCACATGCCTGGGCTCTCGGGCTTCCGCCAGCCTCGCTCTATCCGTAGTCTTTGCTCCGCCGTAGCCGGAGAGGATCCTCTGCTGCTCATGCAGTATGCCATTCAAGAGCGGGCCGGGCTCCTGCGCCTCCGTGAGGGGCAAAGGCCCGTCTATCGGCCTCCAGCAGTGCAGGCAGAGGTGGTTGCACTGCAGCCCAGGTGTCATCTGCACACAGCGGTGGCTGGAGATCCCGTAGAAGTGATGCTTGTAGCACTGGTCGCCGCCTCGCAAGGCTCGATTGAGCCAGAGGCAGGGCTTGACTGCCCCGGAGCCGACGAGATGGTAGCCCTGCTTGGCGAGGATCTTCTTCGCCTCAATGCCATCCATATGCCCTGCAAGGGGGGCAGGCTGGGGTAAATAGTTATGCCAACTGAAGGGGCGAAAAGGATTATATTGCTCTCTGAACATCCTTCGCAGGTATATGTCCTGGCGGTTTCTCATCCACCTGGCCCTGCTGCTGGCGGCCACCGGCGCGGGGATTGGTGAAGGGCTAGCTTCGGCTTCGACCCAGATTTCTGCCAGCGAGATCCTCTCTAAAATGGCGGATGGCCAGCCAGTTTATTGCGATGGGGCCTCCATCACGGGTGACCTTCGACTGAACACACTGCCAGGGGCAAGACTGGAGAGTTCTCTGGAGCTCATAAACTGCACTATATACAACGTTAGCTTCGAGGGCACAACCCTTGAGAAGGATGTGATTTTATGGCGCTCCACCTTCGGGAACGCCAGCTTTGACAAATCCCGCTTTCTGGGAAGGGCAGACCTGAACAACACCGTTTTTCATAATGCCAGCTTCACGGGAGCATCCTTCGACCAGCCTGTGACCTTTGACGGGGCCTTCTTTTTAGACAACGTGAGCTTTGAGGATGCCCAGTTCGATAAAGATGCCAGCTTCAACGGGGCACGGTTTGAAGAAGGTGCAAACTTCAATTATTCTCGCTTCGGATATTATACCTACTTCTCAGGAGCACAGTTCTTGGGAGAGGCGTGCTTTTCCGACGTTAAGTTTCAGGGCGTGCTTGACTTTGGCGATGCCTCCTTCGCAGATAAGGCCAACTTCTTCGGATCGACCTTCGAATCGGCGGCTGGCTTCACTAACGCATCTTTCTCTGGACAAGCCCAGTTCGCCCTGACCAGGTTTGGCGGCCTCTCCTCGTTTGGAGCCGTCCTCTTCGGCGATGAGGCCAACTTTGAGCTGACGCGGTTTGCCGATGCGGCCTACTTCTCCGGGGCAAAGTTTCGAGGAGACGCCATCTTTGGCCTGACCAAGTTCGAGGACATCGTCAGCTTTCAAGGCGCAACCTTCCAAGGCGACCTGAACTTCAAAGGAGGCAAAATCTCCACTCTGCTCCTGGATGAAGGAGATTGCAGAGACGACTGTAGAATCATCTTGAATGATACCGACTTCAATCGGCTGCGGGTTCCCTGGAGGGAGATAGAAGATCATGTGGTCTGGGACCCCGGGGCCTATCTGGCTCTGGTGGAGAACTATCACCGCCTGGGCTGGTCCGGGGACGAGGATGACTGCTATTATCAATATCGCAGCATGAACCAGGCCCATGCGGGCTGGGGCTGGTCCAAGGCCATCGATGTTCTGGCATGGCTCTCCTGCGGCTATGGCGTTCGGCCAGGCTATGCCGTGGCCTGGGCTCTTCTGACCATTCTCATCTTTGCCATACTCTTCTGGAGGGGAGACGGCATCCGCAGATCCGCCAAGCCCCTGCAGGGACCGGCGGAGAAGGACTCCATTCCGGAGAGGGTCACCTTCAGAAACGCCCTCTTCTTCAGCACTATGGTCTTTCTATCTCAGGGGCCCATCGACTTCCTTCCTGTGGGGCGGCACCGATATTATGTCATTCTGGAAGGAATTATGGGGTGGCTGCTGCTGGCTCTATTCCTGGTGACTCTGGGCAGGGTGATGATCAGATAAGACAAAAATGATAAATCCTCAGGCATCTCCCTTTGGAGTCAGTGATGCGAATCTCCAGATGGATGCTGATAGTTGCCGCATGTCTACTGTTGTGCGGAGCCTGTGCAGCGCAGCCTGGGGCGGAAGAGTCATCCTCGCAGAACTTATCTTCCAAGGCCCTTGATGCCGGGGATGTCATAGCCAAAATAAGATCGGGCGAGCAACTAAATTATGACAACATCACTGTGATCGGTCCCTTGGACCTGAGGGACCTGAAAGGCCCTCTAAGGCAGCCTGTGAGGGTCATCAACTCTCGATTCCTGGGTCCGGCGAACTTCGAGGGAGTGACCTTTGGCGAGTCTTTGGATTTGCGAGGCACCACCTTCCAGGAGAACGTCAGCTTCGCCAAGGTCAGGTTTCTGGGGGATGCCAAGTTTGCAGGTGCCCGTTTCCTGGGGCAGGCCGACTTTAGGGATGCCGTCTTTGATGGACTCGCCTCCTTCACGAGTGCGCGTTTTTTCAATGATACCAGCTTTGGGAACGTTCAGTTCGATGGAGACGCCATCTTCCTCGCATCCAACTTTGCCAGGGATGTGGACTTCAACTTTGCCCAGTTCATCCGGCTGGGCTACTTTCAGGATGCACATTTCGAGAACGTAAGCTTTCTGGAGACCCTTTTCGGAGGGCATGTCACATTTCTCAATGCTCAGTTCCGTGGCAACGCCACCTTTGCGGCCACTCGTTTCGATAGCGATGTGGTCTTTCGCGGCGCACGGTTCTTGAGCGGTAGCACTTTTGGCCTATCCAGCTTCGGGGGATTGGCGGACTTCGCTAACGTCGAATTCAAGAAGACGGCCTTCTTCGGGGGTGTGAAGCTTGCAGATCTGGCCTATTTCGTCAACGCCCGATTCGATAAAGGCCTGATTCTGGAGGATGCCAGGCTCTACAGCATGCAGCTGGACAACGTCACCTTCGGAGAGGGTGCCAGGATCAATCTCAACGGCGCCGACTTCACCAAGTTCGTGGTGCGCTGGAACGCCATAAAGGACCGCATGGTGTACAATGGAGCAGCCTATCTGGCGCTGGTGAAAAACTACAAGAGCCTGGAGTGGTTCGACGATGCGGATGACTGCTACTATCAGTACCGCAGAATAGGCCAGGACATGGAGCCGTGGGGCTGGGCGAAGATATCAGATATCGTATCCTGGGTATCCTGCGGCTACGGAGTTCGGGTGAGCTATACCGCCTTCTGTTGCCTCTTTACCATACTCTTGTTTGGATTGATCTTCTGGGCGGGAAAAGGCATGAACAAGTTCGAGATCGAAGGGATGGAGCTACCGGGAAAACCAAGCCTGCGGCCCAGCAAGCGTGTATCTCTGACCGACGCCCTCTACTTCAGCATCGCCATGTTCACCACCTCCCAGGCCCCGGTGAATACCTACCCGGTAGGCTTCTACAGGCACCTGGCGATGATGGAGGGAATTCTGGGCTGGTTCTTCCTCGGTCTCTTCGTGGTGGTCCTGAGCGGGGTGCTGATCCGCTAGGCCCAAGAAGAGCGTCGTGACCAGCGCCACCCGGAAAGGTTGATATACGTGCTGGTTATACGGAAAGGAGGCAAAAGGGCGCGTGGCCTAGTCAGGATAAGGCGGCAGCCTCCTAAGCTGTAGATCGGGGGTTCGAATCCCCCCGCGCCCGCTCGTTTTTTATGAAGGGATTTTGATCTCAGGGAACGATTTTTGAAATGACCAGCTCCAGGATATCTTCCGCTCCTGCCTTTTTCAGCTGAGGGACGAGCAGGTTGACCAAAGATCTGTCCACCACCGTCTCCACGGCGTAGTAGCCGGAGTTGTAGAGCTTGGAGATGGTGGGGTTCTTCATGCTGGGCAAAATAGCAATTACATCCTTGATCTCATCCTCGGGCACATTCATCTTCAGCAAAACCTTGCCTCTCGCCCTTATCACGGCGGAGAGAAGCGTCTCTATGGCCGCGATCTCCTCGCGCTTGCCCGGCTCGGACCAGCTCTTCTTGTTTGCTATCAACTCCGAGGTGGACTCCAGCATGACGTCTATGATCTTCAGGCCGTTCCTCCTAAGAGTCGATCCGGTCTCGGTGAGATCCACTACCACATCGGTCAGCTCCGGAACTTTGGCCTCGGTGGCACCGAAGGAGAACTGGATCTCCACCGGTATGCCCAGCCGCTGGAAGAAGGAGCGGGTCAGGTTGGGGTATTCGGTGGCCACGCGGCTTCCCGGCTTTATCTGGCTGGCGGAGCGAATGTCCAGACTTTCGGGTACTGCCACCACCAGCTTCACCTTGCCTGGACCCTTTTTGCCGTAATAAAGCTCGGTGACCTTGGCCACCACGGCGCCAGACTCCATTATCCAGTCAGTACCGGAGATGCCCAGGTCGAAGTAGCCCTTGGCCACATACGTGGGTATCTCCTGGGGGCGGAGGATCTTCACCTTGCCGATACGGGGGTCATCGATGCGGGCATTGTACTCTCGCTCTGTCCTCTTGACCTCCAGGCCGGCCTGCTCGAAGAGCTGAAGCGTCTGGTTTTGCAGGCTGCCTTTGGGAATGGCGATATCGATCATTCTATGGGCATGCTTCCATAGAACATATTTTTGCCTTTTGCTTGATTTGCTGCAGACAGGGCAAGCCCTATTCCTCCTCTTCAACTGCGGCTCATAATATTTATAAATAATAACAGTCATAGAAGAATGGGGCATGGGAAAGGAGCGTATGGCATCGATTGTTATCTCGGATACTCACTTCGGCTTGTGTTCATCGACGTTGAGCGACCCTGGAAAGGTCGACCAGCTGATGCAAGAGATATCGGAATGGGGAAGCGCCTGCGATGAGGTCGTGCTCCTGGGGGATATCTTCGATTTCTGGAGGGTGCGACCGGAGAAGGCGGTGAGAGACGCCCGCTATTTCCTGAAAAGGTTAGCGGATATGGACCTGAAGATACGCTACGTGGTGGGCAACCACGATCACCACCTGGTGGTCCAAAATCAGGAGGACGAGTTCATGGAGCGGATGGCGCGAGGGGATCTGTATCCAGTCTACGTTCCGTCTTTGCGCTGGAGCCAGACTATCAACGGCCTTAACATCGAGATGCTCTATCCCACTTACCAGACCAGCTGTTGCCATCGGACCGTCCTCTTCACCCACGGCCATCATCTGGACGGAATCCAGGCCTTCTCCATGCAGGTGGTGGAGAAGCTCCGGCGACTCTCCGGGGAGGAGCTGCTGCCGGCCGACCTGGAGATGATGATGACCTATGTCTACGAGAGCATCTATCGCTCCGCCTGCATCGGGGAGATGGTGAATTTCGAGGACCGCATCTGGAAAGTCTCCGGCCTGCTGCAGTGGTTCAAGGCCGGAATCTTCAGGGGTCAACGTTTTTTGCCGGTGAAGAAGCAGTATGAATCCATATTGAAGTTCCTTCGCGATCAAAACCTGGGAAAGGTGGACTGCTTCGTTTACGGAGACACGCACCGGGCCGGGATCTATCAGAGAAGGGGCGGGCCCCTGGCCGTGAATGCAGGCAGCTTCACCCGCGAGCAGGAAAAAGGTTCCTGCCTGGAGACGCCGGACACCTACTTGATCCTGAACGAGGAAGGTTTGGTATTGAGGCAGCTTGGCAGGACGGAGCCTCTTTACCTGTGCGAACTCCTCTGATCGGAGAACTTTCTTATTCCTTTGGCTTGCCATCTCTAAAGGATGAACTTCAAGGATGCTCTGCAGGGCAGAAGATCGGTGCGGAGATATGAGACCCGACCCGTTGCCAAGGAGCAGGTCTGGGCCCTCTTAGAGGCGGCCGAGGCGGCGCCATCCGCAGGCAACCTCCGCTCCAGAAAGTATGTGGTAATAACGGGATCGCAGATGCGAAAAGTCCTGGCCCTGGCGGCCTATGGCCAGGAGCAGGTGCAGAGCGCGCCCCTGCTGATAGTAGTATGCGCAGACGTGGACCGCTCCAGCTCACGCTACGGAGACCGGGGAAGCCTCTATGCCATCCAGGATGCCGATGCGGCAGCGATGTGTCTTCTTCTGACCGCCTACGATTCGGGCCTGGGGGCATGCTGGAACGGGGCCTTCGATGACGCCCTCGTGCGCGAGGCACTCGGTCTGGCGGAGCATGTTCTCCCTGTGGCCATAATATCCCTGGGCTGGCCGGCTGAGGTGCCCGCTGCATCGCTGCGCCGCAGCCTGAATGAGGTAGTGAGTTGGATAGAGTAGGGCCCGAGCTGCGCAGGATTGTGGATGATATTCTCTCCGGCCAGATAAACGACGAAGCGGCTCTGGAGGCCCGCAAGAAGAAGGTCTCAGCCGGCCTTGGACTCTCATCTCTGCCCAGCAACGCCGATATCCTGGGCCAGGCAAAGCCTGAGGAACGCGAGCGCCTCAAGATGCTGGTGAGAAAGCCCACACGCACCCTCTCCGGCGTGGCGGTCATCGCGGCCATGACCTCGCCTGCCCGCTGTCCGCAAGGAACCTGTATCCCCTGTCCAGGCGGCGTCTCCTGCAACTCTGCGCAGAGCTACACTGGCCGGGAGCCGGCGGCGCTCAGGGCCGCTCAGCACAGCTATGATCCCTATGATCAAGTGAGGGCCAGGCTGGCCCAGCTCGACGAGATTGGCCATCCTCTGGACAAAGCGGAGCTCATCATCATGGGCGGGACGATGACGTCGAGGCCGCTGGGCTACCAGCACTGGTTTGTCAAGCGCTGCCTGCAGGCCATGAACGATTATCCGCGGGCCCAAGCCTCAGCGTGGCAGCCCTTTTCCGCGGTGGCAAAGGCCAATGAGGCGGCTTTGGTTCGCAACATCGGCACCACCTTCGAGACCCGGCCGGACTGGTGCGGTCCCAGAGAGATCGAGGAGATGCTGCTTCTTGGGGCCACCAAGGTGGAGCTGGGCGTGCAGAGCACGCGCGATGACCTCCTGCAGGCTATGAAGAGAGGCCACTTGGTCGAGGATTCCGCCCGGGCCAATCGCGCCTTGCGGGAGGCGGGGCTGAAGGTGGGCTTTCACATGATGCCAGGGCTTCCCGGCTCTACGCCCGAAGCGGATTTGGAGGTTTTCCGGGATCTCTTTTTGGACAGCCGCTTCCGGCCGGATTACCTTAAGATATATCCCACTCTGGTGGTGGCGGGCACGGAGCTGTACCGGCTCTACCAAAGGGGCGAGTACACTCCTTTGGAGGATGAAGAGGCAGCGGAGCTGGTCTCTCGGGTCAAGCAGCTTCTTCCCGGCTACGTGAGGCTGCAGCGTGTGCAGCGAGACATCCCGGCGCAGCTCATCGTGGCTGGCGTGAGGAAATCCAATCTGCGCCAGCTGGCAGCAGCGCGCCTTAAAGCCCGCCAGGGCCGCTGCCGCTGCATCCGCTGCCGTGAGGCGGGACTCCGGAACGTAAAAGATGCCGAGGTAGCTCTTAGGCACGAGGTTTACGAGGCCTGCGGAGGGGAGGAGCACTTCCTGTCCTTCGAGGCAGAAGACGATACCCTGGTTGGATTCCTGCGCCTGCGGCTGGGCTCACGGGCGCGGGTGCGGGAGCTGCACGTCTACGGACCCCTGGTTCCCATCGGTACCAGAAAGGATGGTTGGCAGCACCGGGGCTACGGGGCAAGGCTGGTGGAGGCGGCAGAGGCCCTGGCGGCCGAGAAGGGCTACGAGAGACTGGAGATCACCAGCGGTATCGGTGCTAGGGGCTACTACCGTCGCCTGGGCTACGATTTAAAGACGCCTTACATGGTCAAGATATTGAAATAGAGCACCACAACCGTTAAATACCGTGCACCAAAGAGAATTTGCGATCTGAGGAATTACAATATGCGTTGGCAAGGCAAATTAGGAAGGAAGCCCACGGGCGGGAAACTGATCCCTGCCAGAGGCAAGCGAAAGCACGAGACCGGCAGAGAGCAGAGCGACACCATCATTGCTGCCGTCAGGACCAAGAAGATCGAAACCTTGGGCGGAAACCAGAAGATGCGCATGCTGCGCGGCAATATGGCCACTGTCGCTGATCCCAAGACGGGCACATCCAGGACTGTCAAGATTGAGACCGTGAGGGACAACAAGGCCAATCTGCACTACATGAGGAGAAGCATCCTCACCAAGGGCGCGGTCATCAAGACGGAGCTTGGCGACGCCAAAATTACCAGCCGGCCCGGCCAGGATGGCGTCATCAACGCGATCCTGCTGCCCCAGTAATCCCTTTTAGCCTTTATGTTCGTCGTCTTTCGGTGCAGCTGCGGCCGCCACCTCTATGCTCCTGAAGATGCCAAGACCAGGACCTGCCCCTGCGGAAAGAGGACGAGGCTTGGCAAGGCGAGGATACTGGCCAGGGCAAAGGATGCCTTTGCCGCCGGAGAGACGGTCAGGAAGCTGCAGCTGGGAGAGCACGGCATGACTGGATTTAGGGCTGCAAAGCTATAACCGGCTTGTTGTTTTAACATACCCTTCTGTGAAGGCCACGTTTCCGCCTTTCTTGACCGGCTTGCCGACAGCAGTTACCCTGCCGCTCCTCACTCCATGCAGGTAGGAAGTGCTCTCGGATATGGTGGCGATGCTTTCGTCCTCCTCCAGGACAGTGAAAAGGGCGAACCTGAATTATAAGGAGCGGCGGGCGGATGTTTATGAGTGCGCGGCAGAGAATGGATAGCTCCAATGGGCTTCTGACTCCAGGCGGGAAGAAGGGGGCATGGTGCACTTCTACACCTTCAAGAAGCGCCACCAGGTCGAGGGGCTTGTGAAAAGCTATGACGATAAGGGTTTTGAGGTTATGTTCTACCCGCAGATGCAGCAATGTGGCACCTGGCGTGAGTCGGTGGGCCTTCGATCTGATGAAATCCTGATGATACGGCCTCTCGCCGAGGTCTCCTTTCTCCTCTTCCAGGCAGGCGAGCTTTCGGCATTCTTCAGTCAGAAAACGAAATCTTTAAATATGACAATCGTCGTATATGAATACGGCAAAAGTCGAATCTAATTTCTTTCCCCCTCCTTATTTCCCGCGACTTTTGCCTCCCTCCTAAATCATCATCTTGCTCCGGAGAAACTTGTTGGCACAAGCGCTAATAGATCGCCTGATGCATTGAACCACTGCCTTGTTGCACGGCTATGAAGGGGTAATGAAATGGCCGGCGTTGCGACACGCAGATGGTCTAAAAATAACTATTACCATGCCTTTACGGGCACGGCAGGGTCAAAATTGAGCTATTACCTACCACGATCTCCGATCTTATCTGCGCATATCCGACATACGTTCCGCCCATGATGTAGGAAGGCACTGTGTCGGCATTCTTCTGTACCCTCGCGCCGATCCTGGCCGTTCCCTGAATCTCGGAGCTGATTTCATAGACAGAAGCAGTCTTATTCTGGAAGATCTTGGTATCCTTGATGAGGTCCTTGTCAATGGAATAGGATTCTGAGAAGACAGAGCCCACTTCATAATTCTTGGCGCAGAGAGCGTTTCTGAGGTCGCTTTGCGTGAACGGGGGCGTGTAGGGCTTGTAATCATAGTTGGCCGAGATGGTAAGCCCTGCCTCATCCACATTCGAATCAGTGAAGACGTAAGAGTCTATGGTTCTGGTGGCAATTCCGCTGCCACTGGTGGCCAGGGCTATCTTCGATCCATGGAAGCCCAATTGGGTCTGCAGGATTCTCGATTCATCCATGTAACCATTGACGAAGACCCAGGAGTGCTCAGACACGTTCTGGGCAAGGGTATCCTTCGCGGAAGCGGTCATCAGATTTGCAGTAGCGCATACAGAAAATACCAGCATCGCCGCAAGCAACCGTCTCATCTCAACGCCTCCTCCACTCGTTGACAAATGATAAAGGCGCATTGCAATATAAATCTGATCCTTTGAGAGAGTTGAGACGGTCTTGGCATCGTCTCTTCCAAGCGAGGCCAGTCCCCTTTGGTCATCAGCCTTTCCGTATCATCATCCTTGCATCAAAAAGAGCTGAGGGCTGGCCCCCATGAGTCGTATATCTCCGCAGGATATCCATTGATGAGCCCGTTGGCATCAGGTTGTGGTTGCTGTGCCAGTCTTGTTTGATTCCAGCTTGCATCCATCTCGTGGATGGGTTTGAAGGTCTTGCTGATGGAGTACGGTTGTCCTCGCGGGGACTCGAGGAAGGTTTTGAGCATCAGGGACTCATTCTTCCCGAATAAGCTTTCAATCCAGGTATTATATTCCAAAACGGCCTGGTTATACGCAGTGGGATTTCCCGCCTGGGCCTGGTCATACCTTTGGGCCATGAACCATCCGCGATTGAGGCCGTCCAAGACACCTCTCTGGTAGTCGGTCAGGGCCAGAGATGGAGCTATAAGCGCCAACAAGATTAGGATGAGCAATATTTTCCTCATACTATTCTCCTTGTATCCATGTACATTATAGTATCTTATTGCATCTAACAAAAAAGTTTTGGGTAATATCGCGAAAATAAGAAGGATGAAAGGGCGCTCTGCAAATCGGCCCTTCGAGAAAATAACGATCAGGCGCGCCTTTGTGCCGCTCTATTTTAGCGGTCACGGACCTGCTCACCTGCTAAAGCTCTCTTCTTTTGCCCGGCCAAAGGGCTTTTAGGAATTTTTCTTGTCTCGGAACGAAAACCTTATATACCGACGATTGACGTATATTATAGTTGGCAAAGGTCGACAATCTCATTTCTTTCCCTCCTATTTTCCCGAAGACTTTTGCCTCCCTCCTATTTTCGAGAGACTAATGGAGACTGCGAGGTCTCTGCAGGATACGAATCTGCAAATTTCAGCAGAGTGCCATTCCCGATCAACAAAAATTACAGGAATAGCATCCGCTTTGACCATAATATGAGTGGCATCCATTGTAACAAGGACCATAAAGGTCGTATCCGATCAATTCATTTGGGAAGATGCGACTGTTATAGTCGCAATACTCGGGATACTTGTTGCAGTAATACACATCATGAATTCGAATGCCATCAAGATATACAGTACAGACTGGCCTTCCGAGGATGTCATATCCTAAAATATCAAATTGCAGCTCTTTGCCCTTAAAAGACGAAAGATCCGGCAAGGGCTGCTTGAGAAGCACTTCAGTGTCTCCTTTTAAACCCTCTATCCTTGATTCTGTGACATCTACGAACAAGCTATTGGGCTCTGAGACTTTAAGGACTGTCCCGACAAAATCGTATGTTAGGGTGGAGAAGGCGGGAGTTGGGAAGAAAAACAGCATTACAAGGGCCATACAAGGAACAATTCTCAAGCGTAATTCATGCCTCAAAGCTTTATCTTCGCCAAAATGATTTTTGAGTACCTTATCAATCCTGGAATTCATAGACAGACTTGCTCCTTCTTTCGCCTTAAAATTATCTCATGTATCTCGAATCACACCGCCATCTTCAGGCAGCGCCCCGATCTGGAGCAGTGTGCCTATGGTGAGAGCTTGGGTCAGCATAGATAAGGGAGAACGCAGGAAGATGAACCTTACCTGGCAGGGCTTATGGTATGAAGCCCAGACATCCATCGATATCCAAAACCTCCCCAGGGGCTATCATACGGCAAAGATAACGGCTATAGATGACACGAGTGTCTTCTCAAAGAGCTTCTCCTTCAAGGTGACTGAAGACGCATCCACTCCCATAGGCGATCTCCTTTCCCATCCGCAGAAATATTTAGGCAAACATCCCAGGATAGATACCCTTCGCTCTAGAGTACTGTCCGCTTCTGTCTCAACAAGAGAACAAGACCAAATGGACAGCAACGGGACAGTTCCAGAATTAAAAAAACAGTACCTTCAGTATATTCCTGCTGCAGCGAGATGATACCTGCCCGGAGAAGGTCTCTCTATAGAGGTTTGCCCACAGTCAAACACTGCAAATAATTTCTCATCTGTCCGGCCGTCCAGGGCATAGCTCCATCCCGGTGCAGGGCGGCCGCCAGCTCCTTTTTCAAAACCATGTAGGAGCCCACGCCCTTTTGTTAACGACAAGCGCTGTCTGGCTCTTCCTCAAGAGCCGAAGCTGGGCTGAAGCCCAGGAAGGCTAGAAACTCTGATGAATGGCTGCAAAAAAGAAGGTTGCAGCAAGGGACTATCCTTCGACCCACTTGAAGCCCGGCTCCTTGATCTTGTTGAAGTTCCTGATGATATCTGCTGCGTCCTTCCTGTTCAGCTTGGCATCCATCATCTTTGAGCACACGCAGCGCAGGGCTGCCTTCTCCATTCTCATCGCGTTGCTGTCTTCGGGTTTGGAGGCCAGCCCAAAGGTCTCGAAGAGGTGCTCTCGCTCATCCATGTGCGTCGTTTTTCCCCATCTTCCGAACATCTCGGCGGCATGGTCCAGAAGATGCTGATCAAAGCTCTCCGGAAGCTTACAGCCTTCTATCTGCCTCATGAATTCCTCTTTATTCAAAACGATCCCCCACTCTATTAATTAATCTAATGAGATTTAGCCTTTTCTGGCGAAGTTGAGTTTGCTGCACAGATGAAGGCTTGATCGAGACTCTGACTTCTGCATAGGCATCAATCTGGACCAAAATTCCAAGAGGCTGCCTTCAGTAGGCGACCTCCAGGCTCCAGGTGTTCAGCTTACCCACATCCCTACCCACCAAATCCTTGATCTTGAGGGTCCAATTGCCCTTCAGGGACTGGCCGATAAAGGCGGTAAGAGCGGCCGAGGACTTGGAGTCGTAGGTCTTTTTCAGATTCTTCTTGCCAAGGCCGGTGCGATTGTGCAGGATAGCCCTCTTGCCACCAGGAGATAATAGCTCCACCCTCAAGTTGGCTATGTTGCTGTGGCTTATGTCCACCCTCACCTTCAGCTTCGCCACCTTGCCCTCCAGGGAGATCTGAATAACATCGCTCAAGCCCTGGGCATTGTTGTCAGGTATGGCCACCCCAGGTGACGAGGTCTCCTTTACCACATGGTCCATCAGCGCCTGACCTGCCGCGAAGGTTACGACCTTGCCGGGAGAGAGAATATTCGAGATCATCAGGCCGGAATCCGATCCGTCCCAGAGGTTCGAGGCCGGCCTGGTGGCGTGGCTGAGGGCCGTCCCCTCCACGCGGCCAAAGAGGTCCTTCTCATCCCCCATGCTGCGATTGGTCTCCAGATCGAGGCTGCCGTCTGCCTGAAGCAGCCCGCACTGGTAGTGCCTGGAAGGAGTGCCGCCCTGCCACTCGTTCGAGCCCAGGGTGTCGCAATGGTAGACAGCCAGGCCGCTAGAGGGGATGCTGGCATCAAGATCGACCTGAGATCTGTTCTCCACCAGGAAATACTCATTTATCTTCCCGGTCTCGTATATCATCACCGTCCCATAATCTCCATGATCCGTCTGGTACTGGCCGGGCGTGTTAAGCCGGACTACTCTGTCGCACCATCCCACCAGGTTCCTCAGATAGGCGCAGACAGGCGAAGGTGTTCGTCCGTTGTCGTTATGGTTTCCTGCGCTCATCAGGCAGTAATAACCAAGACCTGCACTCTTCTCGAAATCGCCGTCCCGGTTCCCGTAATCGTAGAGGTCCGGCCAGCGACAGAGCATGTGGCCGCTCTCGTGGCAGAAGGTTCCAATGCTCAGGTCCTCTTTGCTGCGGCCCATGCTGGAGAGCATGTAGAAGTAGGTCCTCATATCTGCGTACTGCAGATCTATGAAGTAGTTGTGAGGCCATAGCTCTCCCAAATACTGAGTCTGACCGGCGTAAAGGAAGCTCATGGCATCGACTACACCGTCGCCTCGCGAGTCAAACTGCTTGAGATCGACCCCGCCCTTGACGGCCAGGTCCAGAGCCTCCTTCACAAGAAGGTTTTGAGTGTAGTATTGAAGCTTGCGGCTCAGCGTTACTGGTCCCACCACCACGTTGGTATAGTCCAGCTTGCCGCTGGACATGAGCTGGAAATATTCCCGCGCGGAGCAGAAGTTCCCATTATCGTGGTAGTTCCTACCGTTGAGCATGGCGTCCACGTCCTCGGGCGTGACAGTGCTCTTCTGGTCCTGGAACTGGACCAGAACCGTCAGACCCTTGATCTCGCCCTCGCTGACGCGGCGTCCCTCCATCAGCCCTTTCTCAGGCCCGAAGGTCCGAAAGTTCAGATTGGGCTTATAAGATACGGCAGGAGGATTCATTTTGGCAAATCTATTCTCAAACTTGTAGTTGCGAACCTCTTCCCCCTCTTTGAAGTGACGCCTCGCCCCCAAAGGAGGAGTCTGGCTGATATCCACACCGCTGGAGACGAACTCGCCTCGAATCAAGAGGGCGTAGCAGTACAATCCCTGATCCGGATCATAAACCACAGTGTAACCATCAAGATCCTCATAGCGGGCATAAAACTCATCGCCATAGACCCGCAATCTCACTTCTGGTCCATTCTCCTGATGGAATGTCAAGACCTCTGCAAATATCGAACTCATGGCAGATCAACCTAAAGGAAGCTTTGGCCCAAGCTCGGCCTGTGGCTGATGTATATCTTTCAAACTATTTAATAATTTTGAGGGTCATCTTCTGGAAAACCTATTCTCAGCCTTTGCGCTTCGAGTCTCATCCGATTCCTCAAGATGAGGCGAGACTCCGGGAGGCGGACCCATGGAGAGGTCCACGTCGCTGGAGATGAAGTGGTCATCTCGAAGCAGAGCGTAGACAAAACGACCCAGGGATAGGTCGTATATGACGGAGTAGCCATCCGCAGTCTCGTAGCGCGCATAGAACTCGTCTCCGTAGACCCTCAGGCGTACATCGGGACCCTTCTCCTGAGAGAAGGTCAGAAGCTCTCCAAAGATGGCGCTCATCTCAATCCAATGATAAGTGCTTCTCCCATTTATAGGGATGCTTGACTAAAACTTCATCAATCTTCCGAAATCCAGACGGCTTTTGGTCCCTTTCTGGCAACAGCGCCCTGTCCTGGTGACAGCGACGGGGCTCGTAGCCTGGCCAAAGCCAACCTCTCCGGGGGTGCATCTGGATTAGATTAATATACCGACGCTGTGAGCCATATTCATCTTCATGAAGGAGGAGACATTACGGCTGAGATGAGAAATTTCGCCCTGAGGGACGCTCAGGGCAATGAGATCGGAGTCTTCACAGGAAAATCACCGAGGCAAGCAGCCCTCAAGGCAGCCAACCGGGGCTACACCGATATCAAGCTCCGCGAACGCGGCACCAAGAAGGTGCACATTTTCGTGGGCGAGAGGATGCAGGTGGACAAGCCCACAGGGGCTCCCGCCTGGATGCCCGATAAGATCTGGAAGCCGAAAGTAAGGAAGGTGGGCATCGAGAAGCTGGATGAGGTCTAAAGCCTCTGGAGAGTCTCACGAGCAGGCCGCAGGCCCGATCTGCCTGTCCATGGGGCCTGCCTGCTAATCTTTTGAAGCTCCACCATTTTTCTTACAGCCTCGCGCTTGCGATAAATGCTCGAAACCTTTTGTAGGGAGACAGCAAATCCCAGGGGACATCGAAAAGAGGTTGGATGAGACCCTGCGGCCTCACCCAAGAAGATCGCTGCCTAGGCGGAGCCTCTCGATGGCCTGGCCGCGCTTCCCTTCTCTCTCTCGGGGCGAGGCTCGCTTTGTTTCTCAGCCTGACTCGCCCTGCTGCCGCACACTATTTCAAAATACTTGTC
>Ga0315293_10000701_pt1 | contig 31372 bp, 26 predicted proteins | sample YL17G13_20_MG_FD_203071 | JGI IMG/M metagenome (GOLD analysis project Ga0315293, IMG submission 203071) | Sediment microbial communities from Yellowstone Lake, YNP, Wyoming, USA - YL17G13_20 | ecosystem: Environmental > Aquatic > Freshwater > Lake > Sediment | place: USA: Wyoming | collected... | reverse complement strand
AAAATTCAATAGCATCTTCGCCATTCTCTTTTATCAATTTTACCGAGTCCGGCAGAAATTCATTGATAGCCGCTATTGGCTCAACTAAAACATCATTTTTTAATTTAGATGAACAAAACCCAGCAAAAACCAAAGTCAAAACACTAATAAATGTGAGTTTAATTATTTTCATGGATTTATTCTCATTTATTCTCATCTTAATCACTCATCCATACTCTTACGAATTTATCTTTAATATAATTCCAATAAAAAATCGAATTCGCTGATTCAAATTCAAAAAAATCAATGGCATCTTTTTCTAAAACCAAAATGTCTGGTTCATCTTCAAGTCTTTCCCTATCAAAATATCCCTTCCCATAAGCTGTTTTATACGATCCTGGTTTTACTAAGCGAATCCCCATTTTGATTTCATCCATTACTCCGGATATTTCACAAAGTTGATAAGTTTTATATTCCCCATTTTTTTGTCCCAAAAAAGCAAAAAGCCCGATTCCATATCTATTCTCCGATACCAATAACATTGCTATATCCAATATCTGATCTCCATTGAAATCACCACTAATTTTTATATGTTTATCTCGATCTTCATTTCTCCAAGTATCCTGAAAATCTTTCGCATCAGGCAATAACCATCCTTTAGGAGAAACAATATCTTTTGCACATGCAGATAAATTAAAAAAAAGAAAAAAAACAAAAAAGTAGAGTGCTTTATTGTTATTCATTAATTTACTCCCGGAGCGAAACCAGATGCCCCGCCTCTCCCTGGTTCCATTTGAAAGTGAAAATGAGTGTTTTCCTCTTGTGCATAAGTATTTATTGGAAAACATTCATAATAACAATTTTCAACTTCTTGCCTTCGGCAACGCAATCCGGGATTAGAATTAAATCCAGTATCAAAAGCATCTCCAGTGTAGTGACGACTTCCTGGAGCATGTGTCCCATTCCGAGTTGCAGTAACTCTCAATTGAAACTCAGGAGTATTCCTTTGAAGGCATCTTTCGAGGCACTCAGCCGCTGCTCGAGTTTGATCAGCAAGGTTTTCGGCGCCACAATTTGGAGGCCATATCACTAATCCATATGGATCAATAAAATTGAGTGGATTATTTATTCCAAACGAATAGAAATTTTTTCCTCCCTCAAATTTTTGTGGGTCCTCAGACGTAAACCTGCCGATCGCAGGATTGTAGTAACGGTGATAGAAGTAGCTTAACCCTGACTCAGCATCAGAGTATTTCCCCTGGAATCCCAATGGCGTTTTAGTCGTCTCGCTCTGGTTAACCAAATTCCCAAATAAGTCATAGACCCTGCTTTCAGCTATAAACCGGGTTTTAAGGCTATGGACCTTATAAACAGTCCCAACCTGATCGTACATATAGGAGTACCACGGTTGATTGTACTCGGGGAAAAAGATATGGGACCAATCAGTGATTTCGGAGTATTCAAGGTGACCATCGTAGTTATCCATTCCTGTTCCAGTCAGATATTTTCTGATTGGTTGATAGCTCTCATTTAACTCGTAGGTCATCGTATCATTTTCCCAGAAAAAGTTGGTGATAACATTATTGACGGTCTTCTGCAATCTCCTCCCGAAAATATCATACTTGTAGGTGGCAGTGATATCAAGGGGAGATACATCGCTTGCTTGGTGCTCGTACTTGATCATACGATTTTCGGCATCGTAATAATATTTTTTGATTTCACCATTGAGTTTGTTTTTCTCCAAAATCATGTTCCCGTCAGCGTCGTACTCATAATTGTGAGTGGTTGATTCAGTCAAGCGGTTGAGATCATCATAAGTAAAGGAATTAATCAAGGAAGTAATCCTATTCCCGTTTTCGTCATAAGCATAGCTTTCAGCAAACGGCTGAGGCAGAATGTGGTTGATCGAGGTGATCTGCAGGTCCTGGTCATAGGCTGTGCTCAGCTCCCTATCTCCCGTGATTCCGGTGATCAGTCCCGATGTGTCGCGGCTGAAGTTCAAGCTGCCAGTTTCGTTGAAGTATGGCCAACCCGGCCAGCCGGCATAACGGCTTTGTTTCAACAGACCGTTGGTGTCGTAACTGAAATAATCCGCTCGCCTGAACATTTCATTTTTGTAAGAGGTCATTCTGCGTGCCGTATCATGGCTCATCGTGGTGCGCATGAAGCTGGCCTGGGTGCCTTTCCAAAGATAATCAATCTCATTCGGAGAGCTTCCCAGGACAGGAGAATCGTACAGAAAATATTTGCGCCAGCCAAAACTGTCGTAGATGTTGATCGGGGCGCCGTAAATGTCATTGGCCACCACCTGCAACAGGGATCCGGACAGAAGTTCTTCCTGCTGCCACAGCGTTCCCATGCCACCAACATGTCCGTGTTTATAAAGGTAATGGAACCCATTGCCAACAATTTCGTTGATGCGCTCGCGTTCGTCGTAGGTGAAATCAACATCTCCTTCAAGAGTAGTCTTTTTAGTCAATTTGCCGTCGGCATTATAGGTATAGCTGATCTCCTGTCCACGTTTATTGAAGAACTTGCCCAAACGACCGGCAATGTCATACTCCTGGGTGATCTTGTTGCTGTCGGGATAGACCATTTCAATGGGATTGCCCATAATATCATATTTGAACTCCCAAATGTGCCCGGCGGCGTCGGTGATCTTGGTCAATTTGGAACCATCGCCGCATGAGCTGCAACCTGCTCCACCCCACTGATATTGGACCTCTTTTCCCGACGGACTCTTTTCCTCGAGCACCCGGCCCATGACGTCACGCGTCAGTTCCACCCGGCGGTTTTCCTCATCGACCATGGCAATCACATCGCCCAGACCGTCGCGCTCCATAACCGTTTTGGTCCCGTCGTTGTTTTTCACTTCTGTTACCAGACCCCGGACGTTGTAGGTCATTTCATTGATCTTGCCATCAGGGTACTCGACCTTTGTCAGGTCATTGCTTTCGTTGTATGTAAATTTACTAAGGAACGTCAGTGCATTGGTAATTTTCTCCTCCTGCAGCAAATTCCCCTTGTCGTCATAGGCATAATTCAAGATCAGGTAGGATCCCGTCACCTTGGACACCAGGCGCTGATCATTGTATTCGTAATTCTGGTAGCTGGTTGAAAAATTATCTTCTGGGTTCCCAGGCCAGGGCAAAGAAGGCATATTGGGGTTGTATACAACATACATTCCCCATCTATTTTCTGTCCGGAAGTTTTTAACACCGCTTACCTGCAATTCATCATTGTAAATAACTTCAGTGCTTTCCCAGCCGTCTTCCCCCTTTTCAATCTTAACCGGCAGTTGGTTGCGCTCCAGGTCGGCATAGGTGATCTTTTCGCGCAGTTTGTTGTTTTCATAACTCCATTTCCAGCCGCTGCCGGTCACGTATTTTTCCTGGCGGCTGTCTTCAAAGGTAACAACCGACTCCATGGCATTGCCGCTGAGAAAGGGGAAATCGATCAACTGCTCCGGGTTGCTCTCTTTGTCGTTGAGCGCGTTTGTCAAAGCCCAGGGCTCCAAAATCCTTTTGCCGTGGTTGGGAAGTTCGACCTCTTTCAATACCGCGTAGCGGTTGTCCCAGGTGTATTTTTTTTCGGCATTGCCCTTTTTGTCAGCGGTCATAAGTCCCCGTTCGTCGTAAGTGAACTGCCGTGTCTCATTATCCGGGTAAGCGACTTCCAGCAAGTTGCCTGCCTGGTCCATATTGATCAACGTTTCCCGGCCGCTGCTATCACGGACCCTTTCCAGTTTACCGCCTGCGCCATAAATGAATTCCATATAGACGTTTTCCGGATAACTGATGCGGATAAGGTTGTCACCATTATATTTATAATTGATGGTTCTACCCGAGCGTTCCTTTTCGGCGATCATTAAACCATCATTACTGAAAACGGTTTGACTCCCTGAAAAATCTTCCAGAATGTAATTGCCCGAAGGCTGGTCAAGATACAACTTCGGCCATTTTTCTCCACCCAGTGACCGTAATTCGTTTTCACTGCCGATGGCAAACACCCGATAGATACCAGAACCCAGGACGACTGTGTTAACCGAGGGGAAACCCAGTTCATACTTGATGTAGCGGACCGCGCGCCCGGGGCTGGTTACAAAATAAGGTGATTTGATCATGCGATCAAGTGGATCATACCCCTGAGCGGGATTTTTGAGCGTGGGTTCGCCGTACTGGCCCCATTGCTGGTAGTTGACGTTGTCGGTTGAGGTCGAGATGCGGATAAAATCCCAAACATTGATTCTGTCCCAATACGCAGAAAAATCGATGCCGATTTGATAGATATCCCTTTCCTGGCCCAGGTCGATGATAAAATACTGATTGGTGCCGGCGGCCGGCATGCCGGCTATCCAAAAGCGTGCGCAGTTTTCCTGCTTGACCGGATTCAACGCGTGGCTGATCAACATTTTATCAGCTTCATGCATAGTGTGGCTGGTCGTTTGCACCGACGCCCCGTAGAGCTTATCAGCGTAGTTGATGCCGTATTCGTATTCCCGGTAATCGCCATTACCCTCCACGACTACTGCCCGGTTGTCCTCGAAATGGAGTTTTTTCAGGTTGGCCAGGCACCAGCCCTTGCCAAAGGGGGAATCGGCTTGGGAAACCATGAAAATCCTTTCCTCGTTTTTATCTTCCAGGTAAGCCGGTTCCGTCGATAGGACAGCGGTCGAACCGGTCGGCATTCCACCCCAATTGGCTACAAAAGCGTATTTTCCCGGATAGAAATTGGTGAAACTGAAATCGATTTTCTGGTAGCCGGTTTGCACTGTCCGTCCTGAAGGATAAACCCCGTTGAAAATGAAAGCGCCCGAACCGAAACTCGTCGGGGCGTTGAAATTCAGCGCCTTGACAGCCGCTGTACCGCCGCCGCCACCTCCACCGCCCAACAGCGGGCTGGCAACCCTAAGCTCGGTCCGATCAGGCTTGATAGCCAGGGAATTATTGTGGTAATCAAGGATACTTACGACGGCTGTGGGATAGGCGGTCGTTGAATTGTATACCAAGGTAACGTCAGTATCGCCTCCGCGCAGTTTGACCCCGGGCAGCGAAAAGTCAGTCTGCAGGGAACCGGTATTAACATCCACGTTTGAACCGATGTTGCATTCACGGCATACGGGTGTTGGTTTTTTTTCGAATATAGGCGTGCCGGCATATTGCTCAACGCCGGACGGGATGTTGAGATCGCAACTGGAAAAGTGGCTGATTTCGGCCTCCAGCCAGGCCTTGTTGGCATCGACTGTGGCCATGCCCGCGGGCACCCATTTGAGGGCATTCTTGTCCCAGAAGGCGAATGGGATTTGGCTGCCGGCGGCAAAGCCCCAGGTGTTTTTGACCCTAAGCTTGACCGGCTGGGCAAACACCGTTCCCTCGGGCTTCAGATCGGCGCAAAATAAGAAGCTGATGGGGTACTGGAGATTGTCGGTTGCGTTTAAAGCGCCGGGTAATGCCTTGGATCCGGCAAGACGGGTCGATTGAATTTCTTTGACCTCGGCTAGGGCGCCGGCGGGAATGACGATTTCCACTGAACCGTCGCTGTTTTGATGAGTGCCGCCGTCTGGCCCGATTGCAGTTGTCTTGGCTTCCAATTCGGTCAAATAAGCATCTTCGCTGACCGCTTCCTCACCTTTATCCACCGTGACTTTTCTGAAAACTTCGGTGAATCCCAGTTTGCCGATCTTGATCTTGTAGGTCCCGCCCTCGGCAAACATCATTTTCCAGTATCCCTGGTCGTCGCTCTGGGCTGTATTGCCGGATGCCGATATCAAAGCTCCACTTAATGGTTTGTTATCGGCTATGTTCAAGACCCGACCATAAATGAAAGTCTTATCCTTGGCCGCGATTTTTTCAAAATTAAAATGGACAGACGCCTTGCCCAGGTTGCCGGCCTGGTCGGACACTTCCAGACGCAGGGTATTGGCCCCGTCATTAAACAGTGCTTCGTCTTCTATTTCGCCGGTAACACCACTTTCAGCAATGTTCAAGAAAGACGTGATATCGCTTCCGTTCAACAATACTTTTAAAGTGGGCCAATCGATTCCCGATCCGTCGTCTTCATAAGTTGCGACGACCGCTAGGGGTGAAACAGTATAATTTTGGCCTTCAACGGGGGAGGAAATAGTGACAGTGGGCGGAGTATTGTCAACCAGACGATTGATGGATCTGACCTGCTGATCGCGATTTCCAGCGCAATCTTCGGCTAAATAGGTGAAAGTATTCGTCCCTGTTTGCAAATTCAACAGGTTGCTAAAATGCTGATTGTCGATGGTCACCACACTGCCATTGATGGTCAGTACATCAGCTCCAATCACCTCGCCTTCAGTGGGCCAAGTGCTATCAAAAGTGCTGACATTTGCGGAGGGATTGGTCACCGTTAAAACCGGCTTGTTTTTATCGATTAAAACTTCACCGTTCCATCTTTTCAACAGTTCATTCTTTTCCCTTTGCAGCAAACGTTTTTTTATTTTTTCTAAAACCTTTTCTATTTTTTGATTTGCCAATTGATTGAACAGGCCCGGAATATTAAAATAATACATCAGCAGTGAATACTGGCCGGCAGCGACATTTTGTCCGCGCCAATCCTTCCCGTTCCAATTTATATTGATCTCAGCATTACCTTCTTGAGAAACGATCGCCATGCCGATGCGGAAATTGATCAACTGGTCGTTCTGCTTAATAAACAAGACTGCAAATATCGGTTTTTTTGGTAGACCCACGAAGAGCGCCTCGAATGCCATTATGTCTTTGGCGCCATCGTTATTCGGGGAAAAGCAAGTATCGTAAATGACATCGACCAATTCCAAATCCTGGTGCGGGGCAGCGCCATTTTGGGAATTCAACCGCCATGCTAGTAACAAACCCAAGGCAATCACTACCAATAAGGCGTTTAATGAAATCTTTTCGGCCAATTTTTTAACCATTTTCCCTCTCCATAAAATAGTGTTTAATATCAATTTAGCGTTTGCCATCCTTTTGTTCATCACCCTTGTAGCTTCGCCATTTCTCTAGTCTGATCTGGTCACGCGTCCCGATCAGCCAGGCCTCGAGGTCGTCGCGACCGATCTCGGGCATGCGGATGACACGCGGCGTGACGCTGATCACAATATCGGTGCGCTCGTTCGAATGACTGCGTGAGGTGAATACTTCCTTTAAAATCGGGATACGGTTGATCAGCGGTATCCCGCGACTCCCTTCTTTACTGCTGCTGCGGATCAAACCGGCGATGATTCCGGTCTCATTGTCGGACAGGCGCAGCTTCGTCGCCACTACCCGGTTGCCTAAGGTCGGCGGTATGTAGGCTGAACCGAGACTGGTCACATAGGTCATCTCAAACTTTAAGTCCAGGGTAACCTCGCGATTATGGTGCAGCTTGGGCGTGATAGAGATGGAAATACCCACATCCTGCAAATCATATGAAGTGACCGCTTGATCGTTTACCCCGCCGCCCGCACTCGGTACGAATGTCGTTCGGGGAATGGGTACTTTGTCTCCGAGTTTTATTTCGATTCGTTCTTCATCTAATCCCCGGACCTTGGGGCGGGCCAGCACTTGTGAATCGGTCAGCGACGAGAAAAATTTCCATACCATACGCGGAATGGAAAAAATAAAATCATCGGAAGCTAAGTAATTGAAGTCATTCAAACGCTTACCGTCATCTGCTCCTTCTAGCCTGGCCCCGATTTGATATTGTGATAATTCAGTTCCGTATTCGTCCAGCTTGTTGCGGTCGACTTCAATGATTTCCACTTCGAGCTCGACTTCCCCGCGGCGCTTGTCGATGAATTCCGCGATTTTTTCGATCCAAAGCAAATTTTCTGCCGTGTCGCACGCCATCAAGCCATTGGCCTGCTTGTTCACCACCAGCCGTTCGGGCTTGATCATGGATTCGATGATGCCCTTGGCCGTTTCGGCGTCGGCGTTGGAAAAATAAATGTTCTTGACCACCAGTTTCTCGTACGGCCGGATACTCTCGCGAGTGTCATCGACGATCAGAATATTGTTGCCGTCCAAGACGAAGTAGCGACAGCGAAAAATCGCGCATAGCCTCTCCAGTGCCTGGTAAAAATTGACCCCGATCAAGGAGATTTCAGATTTGCGCTCGCGGAAATTGGGATCGAATAAAATATTCACGTTGCCGTAGCGCGAGAGCGTTTCAAACACTTTCTTCAATTCAATCTTGCCTTTGAAAACAATATCCATCCGATGATCATCTTTGAAGATCCCCGGCATGCCGACATTGAGTTCCATTTCTTTCTTTATACGTTCGCTGCCCTTGACCTCGGATTTTTGGGAGACAATATCATTGAGGATTTTCTTGGCCTCGTTGTTCCCCAAATCGAATTCCAGGGCTTTATTCAGACTCATCTCCGCCTGTTTAATTTTTCCGGCTGCCATTTCTTCTCGGCCGGCCAAATAATGATATTGGGAGGCCTCCTTTAGCAGGCGATCGATGGCGATTTTCAATTCCACCCGATCCGGATGCGCTTTTAAAGCTTTGAAATAGCAGTCCAACGCCTCCTCGTAATATTGGTTTTTGCGGAAGCTTTCAGCCTTATGTAGGTAACTTGTTGCGCAAGAAAAACTAAACAAAGCGGTAATCAACAAAAACAGAAGCTTAATTTCAATCGCTTTTCCGTGCATCATTTTGTTTCTCCAATGGAGCCGTTTTTAACGAAATTGTGACATTTTCATTTTTCACGCCTTCACCGCCATCATTGTCCGTAACTTTCAGCACTATCACGAATGTCCGATTCAGAGAGACATTATAAACATGGGACACGATCTTCCCGACGGCTGAGTCGCCATCGCCGAAATCCCATTGGTAATTGACAATATAACCGTCACTGTCGTAACTGGCAGAAGCGTTGAAATTTACAGTTTCACCGCTTAAGGGACTCGTGGGCGATACAGAAAAAGCAGCAACTGGTTTGATATTCTGGCTGCCGATCTGGATGGAAACTGTGCATTCCAAGTTTTTATACTTTGCCGTCACCACTGCCGCCTTTTCGGTGTTCAAATAAGCCCTGATACTCCCATTGGCATCCGTCGTTCTGGCACCGCCTCCGTACAATATTCCGGCACTTGTTGAGATGAAGATAATCTTTCCGGGCACCGGTTTTTGCAGTTCGTCCAAAGCCAATACCTGGATCTGACTTTGACCTCCCCCATAAGGCAGTTGGGTCGGTTCAGCCCATATATTAAGCGAATCGACAACCTGGTCGGCGATCGTGATAATCAATGATTCGGGAATGATCTGGCTCTGTCCGCAGCGGGCTTTTATTTCGACATCGCCTTTGAATGTTTCGTCAGCCTGATATTCCGCCACAGCTTTGCTGTCCAGTAAAGCTACTTCGATGGGTAATGTTCCCCGGGAAGCGCTCAAATAAACAAGGGTTCCATCCGGCAAAGGATATCCGTTGCCCTTCTCCCCGAGGATAGAAATAAATGTCCGTTCACCCAAGTTGATCACCGACGACGAAGCTTGCATATAAATTACCGCGTCCTCGCCCGGGAGGTAAGGCATTTTATGGCAGGCAGACAATAAACAAAGTAAAAATAGCCAAGTTGACAAAGCGAACGATCTCAAAATGACTCCTCCTCTGACTTCGAATAAAACTAAAAGAAATAAACTATATTTAAAATAAATTTATTAAAATAATGAATAATGTATAAATAAAACGCCCAAGATTCCTTTCATTAATAATGTTTTTTTTAAATTTGGGGAATTTTGTGATATAGCTAACTCGCAACCCTTGAATGAGCTGGTCGTGATCACACAGAGAGCGAAACCCTTCCAACATGGCTAAAAGATCAGTTTTTGAAGTCTCTTCAGAACTAGGAGGTGTAGAGAAAAGCATTCCTCCTGTCCAGGCCAGAAGAGCCATCACCATGATCAAAATCGGGAATTTACTTTGAATCCTGTTTGGCATTTTACCTCCTTGCGCTGGATTGCATTCTCTCTAAAACCTGATGGTGATTTCAGCGCTCGTTTTCGGACCGTTTTTTGCGAATTCCTGGCTCAGCTGGGCCGCGATCGACTTGTTGATCTCTAGCTTGATGGCAAACTTGCCTTCTAAGGTGCCAAGGATCAAATCCTTCGATATGCTTTCGGAGAATTTGAGCTTGTTGCTGGCTGACAGCTTGATGCCTTGAGTTCCCGAAAGGGTTAGAATCACTTTGTCCTTGCTCTTATAATCCATAGCAAAGCAAAATGACGCCGCATCGGTTTCCAGTTTCAAGCTGCCGTTCCCGGTTATCTCGCCGGCGTATTTCTGGGCTTTGCCGCTTAGACTGAATTGAACGCTGTCGGGCATGATCTCTCCTCTTACCGTTTGCTTTTATGATAAGCTCTTCGGTTTTCCATATTCTTTAACAAGATTGGGTAGAAAACTAAATAGGGAATTTTGTGTTAATTCCTTGCAGAATTATTTTTATGATGCAGATTCAGCTGTATTCGATGGGCTTATACAACGATTGATCTTGGATGGCCAAATAATAAGGGTATTTGTGACTAAATGAAGTTCCTTAGTACCGACTTACACTATTATTGACTTGACTGATTGAAACTATAATTTGTTTCTTCCCAAACTTGGTCGGGGAATTCTGAAAGAATCACTTTCCTTTTGGTAATATATTTATCTTTGAAAATTAAAATCGCTTTATAGGAAGTTGACGAACCTCCCCCATTTATAATTATGGCAAATTCATCCTTGTTACTTTCTATGAAAATCTGCTTTGGATTTCCAAGATCACTGAATGCTGAAAGGGGAATAAATATTTTGTCACCTTCAATCTTTATATTCATTTCCGCCAAAACACTGCTTGGCATTCTTGTTTCATCTCCTCCCCACATAAAAGCCTTTTTATATGGAAAATCAAAGGATATAGGAATTTTTTTTACTGAGACACTTACCTGCTTTCCATTTGATAATGTAGAGTTGAGTTCAACGGAATCATTTTTAAATTCTGCACTCCAAATCAATGGAGTAAATAATATTAAAATAGAAAACACTTTTTTCAGTAATATTTGATTTTTCATTCAGTCACCCACAAAAAATACCTTAGTTGATTTCACTTCAATCACTCATCCATACTCTTACGAATTTATCTTTAATATAATTCCAATAAAAAATCGAATTCGCTGATTCAAATTCAAAAAAATCAATGGCATCTTTTTCTAAAACCAAAATGTCTGGCTCATCTTCAAGTCTTTCCCTATCAAAATATCCCTTCCCATAAGCTGTTTTATACGATCCTGGTTTTACTAAGCGAATCCCCATTTTGATTTCATCCATTACTCCGGATATTTCACAAAGTTGATAAGTTTTATATTCCCCATTTTTTTGTCCCAAAAAAGCAAAAAGCCCGATTCCATATCTATTCTCCGATACCAATAACATTGCTATATCCAATATCTGATCTCCATTGAAATCACCACTAATTTTTATATATTTATCTCGATCTTCATTTCTCCAAGTATCCTGAAAATCTTTCGCATCAGGTAATTGCCATCCTTTTGGAGCAACGATTTCTTTTGCATGCGCAGTAAAACTCAAAAAAAGAATAGAAACTAAAATAACAAGAAAAGAGATTTTAATTGCTTTCATTCTATATAAAAGTAAACTAAAACCGATATCTAGGGACGGATTGCAAAAAGGCAAAAACTTGTCATTTACCATCAATCGCTTTGTGGGCATTAAGATATAGTTGACGCAAAGATCCATATTGCAGACTGGCGAAGATCGAAAATTCACTTATCTCCCTATAAGTCAATCCCGCCAAGTCCCGAAGCCTCACCAGCAACTCAGACCGCATACGCTTGCCTGGATAATGGCCCGTTTCCAAATCGTCGATTTTTACTCCATGTTCCCGCTCGAATTCCCAGATCACCTTTTCTACGGGATCAAAATCATAATCGTCGCGTCGGCGCTTCTTCACTGCGTCCGGTTTGTGCCGCCGTTCGAACTTTTCAAGTGCCCGCCGTAAAAAGTCATTCTCTCCCAATACCGGCCCGAATGGGGTGCGCAGCAGCGGCAGTTTGTTTTGCGGTTCCGTCTGCATGGCATCAACCAGTCCCTTTTGCCCGCCAAACAATCCCAGCACATAATCGGCATCCAGCCACTGTGTTTTATTCTTTCCATATGCCCTGTAGCTCGACCAGTGATATTTCCGGGAATCCTCTGTCACTCCAGCCCGCAAAGGATTTAGCAGCACATAAATGACCGCCATTTTCAGATAATCATCATCGGCAATAATTGTGGAATGGAAACGGCTTTGAAAGACATACCCTTTGCCGCCCATGCGCTTCCTGTAATGAAAAGCATAATGCGTGTTCAAATTGCGAAAAAAGTCGGACATCCGCCCCGAAGCATTCTGCAACACCAAGTGATAGTGGTTGTCCATCAGGCAATAAGCGAAAAGACGCATGCGGTACTTGGTCACCTTCTCAGCCAGAATCTCCAGGAAAGCCTCCTTGCTTTTGTCACTAGCCAGGATGGCTTCGCCATTGTGCCCACGGTTCATGCAATGATGAAAAGCTCCCGGATAAGTGAATCTCGGCTGTCTCATCCATCCATCATATCAACTTTTTACCTTTTTGCAATCCGTCCCCGAATTTTCACATCCAGCTATTGACTTTCCAGATACATATCCTCAAAATGCAAGCAAGGGGAAAATCGATTCTTCCAAAAGTAAGGAGAATTGAAAGGAGATTTATCATGAGCAAAAGGTTGAAGGTCACATTGTACGTAGTCATGGTTTGGCTTGGGGTCCTTGGTATTTTATTCTTGCTCGTACCAGGTATGGCTGAGAAGGTCATGTCCGCCCTCCTGCCCGATAAGGTACTAACCATGCTGTATGGTCAGGTGATGCTCACGTTTGCCTATGTGGCATTCCTGGCTGCCCGCGGTGGAGAAGGATTAGCCAAATTGTCCCGCGTGATCCTGATCCTTACCGCAGGTCACGTTGTCATATTTGGGTACCAGTTGATTGCGGGTATGTCTACCTTTATTCAAGCTGGACCGCCTTTGATCATCAATTTGATATTCACCATTTTGCTATTCTTCTTCCGCAAAGATATTAAATAGTTCCACTAAAGTTCAGCGGGTCAATAACAGCTGGGTGCATTGTTTTCGTGATTGATTGACACCGGAAACCTTGACCGACAAGAAGTTCCAAACTTAAGAGCCTTACAAAGGCGTGCACGTTCACCTGGGCTTGACACTCGGGAGCGTTGGTAGAAACATGAAATTTCTCGGTGCGTTTCATGGCAACATGTGATGACTTTTTATAGGAGGGTGGGATGACAAGTGGTGTGTTACTTGCGATAGGTGGGGTGTTTGTCGGAATGATCCTTATGGGGCTAATCGTATGGTTCGCTATGCCGGCATTGATGTTGATTAAGCACAGGAGCAACCGCAGCTACCAGGATGCCGTAGCGATCTTGGGTGAAGCCCTTCAGAAGAAACAGGATTGGCGGACAGTAAAGATTAATGATTATCAAGAAAGCACTTCCGCCTTCGGTATCATGGAACGAGTATGCAGCGTGAATGTCTGCAATCCGCGTTACGCCTCACAGATCCTAAAAGATGATGCGAACCGCGGGGTTACCGCTTTTATGCCGTTGGCGATTGGGGTTTACGAAGATAAGAAAGGCCAGGTATTTGTCTCACAACTCAATGTCAGGCTTTTAGGTATGATGTTCGGTGGCACGATCGCGGAAGTGATGGGTAAGGCTGGCAAAGATCTCAATGAGGTAGTGGCGTCGGTTGCAACCAGGTAGAGTATTTGGGGACGAATGTCCCCAATACGCGATTATTAATTGCAAAATAATATGAATTAGCTCCTACTTCCCCTTCGGCGCTGGCGTCAACTACGTTGCGCCGTCCCCTCGGGGGGCTGGCGTCAACTACGTTGCGCCGTCCCCCTGGGGGGGCGCGATGTCCAGCCAGGCGAACCCAAATGAAGTTCCTTTATATTGATTACGGCTTCCTACTTCTCGGGCGCTGTGGATAACTTGATCAGCAGTTCACGCAAGCCTGAAAGCGGCGGTTTTGTATAGATTCGCTGCAGGGATGATAACCTTTCGATCGCATCGCGGGCATACTCGCTCCGCTGGCGCAGCCGTTTGACATAGTAGTTCTGCCGGTAGGAGTCGGCTCCCCCATCGTTCTTCATCTCCGCCAGCTTGGCGTCGAAATTTTCCAGCTCCAGGCGGAAGTTTCCAACCGCTTTTTGAAAATGAGCGCGGGCTTCCCTGTTTTTTTTCCCCCGCAGGGCCGCCTGGCCTAGGTAGTACCAGGCTTCAGCCATGAGCGGCTGCTGTTCCAGTACCTTGCGGAAATCGGTTTCGGCTAGGCCGGGCTGGCCATTGTCCAGGTACAGCAATCCGGACAGCATGTTCATTTCCGGCGAGTCGGGAATGTAGGCGGCGGCCAGCTTGAGATAGGAACGGGTTTCTTCCCGGCGATTGCGATAATAACTGTTCTTGGCCAGATAGTAATTGGCCTCGCCGTGATAAAAAGTCTGCTTTTCAATCATCTCGCGCAACGCCCGGTCGGACTCATCGTAGCGTTGCAGCTCGCTCAGGCAGATGGCCCGGCCGAACAAGGCCGAAGGTTCCCGGGGAAAAATCTCCAGGGTTTGCCCGTAATGAAGGAGGGCTTGCTCGTATTCCTCCAGCGAGTAGCAGAGGGTGGCCATGGCGTTGCGCGCCTTGTATAGGACCGGCATGATCTCCACGGCGCGCTGGTAATCGACCAGCGCCGCCCGGTATTTTATTTCGGCGCTGCGGCAATCGCCCCGCAGCATGACCATTTCGGCGAAATCGGGAAACGCCGCCAATTTTTCATCCAGTTCCCCGGGAGTCCATGCGCGCAGGTAAACCGCCAGGTTGGAATCGGCGTGCAGGCGGCGGAATTCGTTTTGCTCGGCTATGAATTTTTCAACCGATTCGCCGCTGGTCGCGAGACCGAGATAGAGCACGTAAAGGTAATGGGACAATGCCGACCCACCATCCGGGGGCATGGGATATTTTTCCGGTTCGAGCGTTTTGTGGGCAAAACCGCCCGGATTGAGGGGGTGGGCGTAAAACTTTTTCTGGGCCACGGCCAGATAGGCGGTATAAGGGGCCGTTGGCAGCAGCGGCAGCAACTCCTCCGCCTTGCGCAGCCACGATCCTTCGCGATAAAACAGCTCCGTCTCCCGCAAGGAGAGAAGAATATACGTAGTGAACAATTTCCGGCGCAGCATGGCTTCGTCGGATTTGGCGAGAGCTTCCTCGTAGCAGGCGGCCGCATTTTTCCACCCACGCCAATACATTTTGTCGAACTCGGAATCGCCTTGTTGCCGCAGTTTGGCGACTTGGTCGACAGCTGGGTCCTGTCTCGGTTCGGGAGCCCGGCCGGCGCAGGATGTCAAGAAGCAAAGCGCGACAAACCCCAGTAGATAAAAATATCTGCGGCAGATTTTCATATTTCCTCCCTTGACGGTTAGAGCTTCGCATAGAATCGAACCGCTGCGCAGTCGGACAAAGGCAAGAGCGAAAATGATCCTGCTCCTAGCGCCCTTTGGGAGCCTCGATGTCCAGCCAGGCGAACCAGATCGGGTGGTGCTTCTTGTACCAGCGCAGGATCTCGAGCAGCTTGACCTGGGCGGCGGGCCGGATCACCTCGGGCGGGATGCGGTCGAAATGGACGCGGATGTGGTCTTGCTGGGGAAATTCCAGCGCCTCCGAACAGAGCGTCTGCAGCTCGTTGCGGATGCGGCCCGAGTCGGAGATGCGTACCGGCCGGTGCTCGTAGTCCTCGCCGCCCATGAAGCGGCTGAGCAGCGGATTGAAAACCAGCCAGCTCTGCTCCAAGGTCTCCATCAGCCGCAGGGTGAAGGTGATGCGCTTGTCGCCGCGCGAGCCGGCGAGGCGCACCACGACCTTGTAGCGGCCCGGCCCGACCTCCTCCACCCCGGGGGCCCCGGAATAGGGATCGGGGCACATGTAGCCCGAAACGGCCAGCACGTCCCACTTCTTCTCGGGAAAGAAATCGCCGGCCTCGACCGAGGACTTGCGCACCGGGATGCCGGCGGCGCGGGCATCCTCGATCATCGCCCGGAAGCGAACTACGGTTTCCGCGTCGACCGCGCGGCCGAGCGCCTGGCCGAGCCGCGCCGGAAAATCCTTGGCTCCGTGATCGAGCCCCATCACCAGGCGCTCCCGGTTGTAGGGAACCTCGAAGGTCGAGGTGAAGGGGCAGATGTAGGCATTCAAGCCCAGCATCGGCGCCAGGCTGGCGGCCTGGATGGCCTCGGCCGAAGCGGCGTAACCGTCGCACAGGAAAAGGTGGCGCGCTCCGCCCTGCTCGTAGGGTCCGATATGGTAGGTCGGGGCATAAGTGCCCGACTCGTTGAAAGCGGCCATCCCGGTCGGCAGCTGGAAGCCGTCCTCGACGATGTGCGCCCCGGTGGCGGCCCACTCCTGCCACAGCTCGCCGATGCGCCCCTCCCGGCTCTTGCCGCCCAGGGTCCAGACATGCACGCGCTCCGGCGCGATGTCGGGATAGGTCATGCGGATGGCCCGCATCACCTGCTGGCGCGGCGTGCGGAAGGAGATGAGGATCGATTCCTGCGCCGCCCGCTCGGCCACCGCGGCCGGCAGGAACAGGTTGCCCATGTACCCCTCGTAGGGGCGGGTAATGGCCAGCGGCTGGTTGAACAGGTGCAGCACGGTCATCGGCCCGCTTTCGGCCCCCTTGGAAAAACGCGACGTATTTTCCAGGGTGTCGATGGCCGCCCCCCAAATGGTGATGCCGGCCGCCTTGATGTCGCGGTAGAACTCCTCCCAGCCGTAGTCCTTGCGGTTGAGCAGCCGAACCACCTTGCGGTCGAGCCAACGGGCCACCGCCGGCCGGGCGTAGACCCGGCCGAAACCGAGCTGGGGATTGGAACCCATTTCCGGCGTCTCCCCGGCCTTGGGCATCAGCCCCTCGCCTACGCAGACCATGATGGCGTGGTTTTCGGGAAGCTGGCGCGAGAGGTACCACAGGCTCTCGCTCATGGCGTAGGCCGAGATGGCGTCGGCTTCCTTCTTCGCCTGGTTGAGCCCCGACTTGTCGAGCCCCTTGCCGGCGCCGTAGCGTCCAAAGAGTCGCGTACCCAGGGCGGTCACCGCTCCGGTGACGGCGAAGAGCCGCTCCATGCCGCCTTCTATGAACGAGATGTCGCTGGTGAACTCCTTGGCCGGCTCGCCGCGCATCCAAGCGACCTCGACGTCCTCCAGCCAGATGTGGAAGCGGCCGAGGATGGGGCGGGCATCGAAGGCCCACTGGGCGATCAGGTCCTGTTTCTCTCGCGTGGATGAACTCATGTCGACCTCCTTGAAGGATTGAAGTCGGGTCCGCTGCATTCTTGGTCCAGGCAACGAACCGGCTTTCATTGTAGGCAAACTCCATAATAAAATCAAGATGCGCGATTGCCCCCTCAACGGTATTGGTTTCCTCAACATTCCAATATCCAGCACTCCGTTTGCACCCCCAGGCCAATTCTTTTACAATACCTTTATGAATTGGTTGCTGAGAACCGTTTTCGCAAATTGGTTGCGGGCCCGTTTATTTCTGAAAAAAACATTGTCAAAGCCGGCCGCCGTTCCCGGCCCGCTTTTTCTGAGGGGAGAAAAAACCCCCCTGCCGTTCTTGAGTGGAGCCAACCTTCCCTGGCTCTGCTACGGCGGCGATTTCGGCGCCAATGCCTGGAGTCCGGACGGCGGCGTGGGAAAGCCTGAGACCAGGGATACCCTGCAGCGCATTTTTTCCGAATTAAATAAACGGGGCATCCATACCGTCCGCTGGTTCCTGCTATGTGACGGCCGGGCCGGCATCCGTTTCAACAAGGCCGGAACGCCCAGCGGAGTCGATCCCCACCTGTTCGCCGACATCGATGCCGCGCTGGAGATCGCCGCCGCCAGCCAGATGAGGATTATTTTCGTGCTGATCGATTTTCTCTGGTTCGGCAAGGCGACACTGCTCAATAGCGTCCAGGTCGGGGGCCACGGCAGCGCCATTGGTAGCACCTACAAACAGCAGGCCCTGCGCCGCAGGGTTTTAAAACCACTCCTCATGCGCTACGGCTCCTCGCAGGTCATCCTGGCCTGGGATATCATCAACGAGCCCGAATGGGCCACTAATGGATATGAAGAAAAAGTTTCCGGAAAGGCCCTCTCTTTCCTGACCATGCGCCGCTTTATCAAAAAGACGGCCCGCCTCGTCCACCGCCATACCCGGCAGCTGGCCACGGTGGGATTGGGCAACGCCGCCGGTCTGCCGCTGGCCATGGATACCGGCCTCGATTTCTACCAAGTGCACTGGTATGACCGTTGGAACTCCGTGGCCCCCCTGGACAAGCCCGTGCCGGAGTGGAACCTCGATCGCCCGCTGCTCCTGGGTGAATTTCCGACCCGGAATTCGTCCCGGCAGCCGGAGGCGATTATCGAGGCGTCCAAGAAGAGCGGCTATTGCGGCGCCCTGGCCTGGTCCATTATGGGCTCAGATCCATCGTCGGGCATCGGCTTGGACAGCGAAGCGACCGGATGAGCCATACTTCCCCTCAACAGCCGCGGTGCTGAGATCCATGAAAAACCTCGGCCTGTATTGCTTTTTTTTTCAGGCCGGGGTAAAATTTAATTTATTCAATAAAAATATGGAGGGTTTAAAATATGGCTAAAAAGTATAATTTCTACGCCGGACCGGCGATCCTGCCCCAGGAAGTGATGAAGAAGGCCCAGGCCGAGCTCCTGGACCTCAACGGCATCGGGCTCTCGATCATGGAGATCAGCCACCGCTCCAAGGACTTCGAGGCGGTAATCAACGGCGCCGAGGCCAAGATCCGCTCCCTGCTCGGCGTACCGGAAAACTACACGATCATGTTCCTGCAGGGCGGCGCCAGCCTGCAGTTCGGCATGATCCCCATGAACCTGCTGAAAGGGAAAAAGGCCGATTACGTCCACAGCGGCGATTGGGCCAAGAAAGCGATCAAGGAAGCCAAGCTGTTCGGCACGGTGAACATCGCCGCCTCTTCCGAGGACAAGAGCTTCAACTATATCCCGGAAAAGTTCGGCTTTTCCCCCGACGCTCAATACGTGCACCTCACCTCCAACGAGACCATCGGCGGCATCCAGTGGAGGAAGTTCCCCGATACCAACGGCGTGCCCAAGGTCATCGACATGTCGTCGGACATCTTCAGCCGCAAGATCGATTTCAGCGATGTCGGCCTGATCTACGCCGGGGCCCAAAAGAACATCGGACCGGCCGGCGTCACCCTGGTCATCATGCGCAACGACCTGATCGAGGCCTGCGCCGACGGCGTGACCACCATGCTCAGTTACAAGACCCACGCCAAGGAGAAGTCGCTCTACAATACCCCTCCCTGCTTCGCCATTTACATCGTCAAGCTGGTTATGGACTGGATCGAGGCCCAGGGCGGGCTGGCGGCGGTCGAAAAGACGAACGAGCTGAAGGCCAAGACCATCTACGACGCCATCGACAACAGCAACGGCTACTACAAGGGCACCGCGGCGATCAAGGACCGTTCCAGGATGAACGTCACCTTCAGGCTGCCGAGCGAAGCGCTCGAGGAAAAATTCGTCAACGACGCGAAAAAAGAGGGCTTCATCGGACTGAAGGGCCACCGCAGCGTCGGCGGCTGCCGCGCCTCCATCTACAACGCCATGAACTTGGAAGGGGTCAAGGCCCTGGTCCGTTTCATGGAAAAGTTCGCCCAGGAGAACAAGTAGCCATTTCTTTGCTGGTTTGATTTAAAAAAAGCGCAAAATCCCCATTGGAGCGTGATTTTTTTCAGTAGAAGTTGACAGCCGCTCAATAATCTGCTACCCTATTATCTGGCAAATAAAAGGGAGGTGTTTTTTGAGCAAACAAAAGATAGTGTCTTCAATAAATGCCCACCCCGCCACCGTTTTGACTTTGTCTGAATCCAACCGGCCATGATCAGAATCCTGATTACCAACGCCCTGAGCGCCAAGACCATAGACAAGCTGAATGAAATCCCCGAATTCGAGATCAGCGAAGAAACGAACCTCAGCCGGGAAAATTTCAAAATCGAGATGAAAAACGTCGACGCCGTGGTCGTGAGCGGAACGACGCCGCTGTCGGCCGCGGTGCTGAAAAATGCCGAGAACCTCAAGCTCATCATCGTGTGCGGAGGAAGATCCGACCTCGTGGACCCCGCGCTGGCGCGCCGCCAGGGGAAAATCGAGGTTCGCGCCACGCAGCCGGTCCCGGCTGCGGCCGCGGCTGGGAGCGAACAGGAAGGACTGGACGTGATGGCCATATTAAAAGATTTCTTCAACGTGTAAACCATGACTACCATAGTTGGAAACAAACTGAATTCGGCCAACAAGAAAATCCTGGACCGCATGAACAAGATGGACTTCGATTTCATAAAAAAAGAGGCCATTGCCCAGATCGAATCGGGAGCCGAATACATCGAAGTCAACGCTCTGTCGCTGCTGCACAACGAGACTCCTTTCCTGCGCAAGATCATTCCCATGCTGGAAAAGCTGGGCTTCAAGCTGATGATCATCAGCGAAAACATCGAGACGCTGAAGGAAGCCCTGCTGATCTCCAAAAATCCGATGATCGTCGGCGCCATTGAATACGACATTGAAAAAATCGATTTTATCATCGATACGATCAAAGAGAAAAACGCCAAGATCATCGCCTTGATCAAGGACAAGCACAACAGCCACTATTCCACCCCGGAAAAATCGCTGCTGATCGCCCAGAAGTACATTGATTACCTGCTCGACCTGGGCATCAAACGGCAGGATATCCTGCTCGATCCGCTGGTGCAGCCCCTGGAGGAGGATTTCAACAACGGCAGAGTCTTCCTGGACAAGCTGGAATTGTTCAAGCTGGATTTTCCCCAGGTCAAGACCATGGCCAACATCTCGCAGCTGTCCGAAGGACTGCCCAAGCGCCAGATGCTCGCCTCCTATTTCGTTTCCCTGGCCATCTCCAAGGGGCTCGATTACATCGTCACCAACGTGCTGGACGAGGATTTTTACGAATCCATCGTCACCACTATGTCCATCATGGGCAAGGACAAGAACCTGCAGGCCTATCTGAAATATTGCCGCAGCCACAAGGAAGCGAAGCTCTAGGGGTTGCGATGGAGGACCGGAAAATAAAAGAGATCCTGATCGAGAAGAACAGCGCCTTCAAAAAGCTGTTCCTGGAACATCAGGAGCTGGAAGAAAAATTACAGCTGCAGTTGCAGAAAAAATTCAAGAGCGAAGAAGAGCGGATCGAGGAAAAGAACATAAAAAAGAGGAAGTTGAAATTGAAGGACGCCATGCAAAAGCACATCTGCGAGTTCAAGAAAAAGCTGAACTGAACATGAAAAAAAGAAGAATAAAAAAGGTCAGGCTCTCCTCCCTGATCCGCATCTCTTTCCTGCCGTCGGTATTCACCATGCTGAACCTTTTCCTGGGTTACCAGGCCCTGCTCTACGCCATCGGCAGCAAGAAGAATTTCAAGATCGCGGTCTATTACCTGACCGCCAGCGTGATCATGGACGGTTTCGACGGCACCATCGCCCGCCTGACCAAGACGGAGTCCAATTTCGGCGTGCAGCTCGACTCCCTGGTGGACGCCATCAGCTTCGGCCTGGTCACCTCCATCCTGGCATTCGAGTGGGGCTTCCAATCCGGATACACCCGCATCGGCAGCATCATCGGTTTCGTGTTCCTGAGCGCCGGCCTGATCCGCCTGGCTCGTTTCAACGTCTTCAAGGAGGCGAATGCCTTCCCCGCCAACATCTTCATCGGCGTGCCCATTCCGACCGCCTCCATGGCCGTTTGTTCCATCGTGCTGATTTTCGGCAAAACCCAGCCGCATACCGACATGGGCATCCTCCTTTTTTCGCTGTACATCGTCCTGGTATCCCTGCTGATGATCTCCAACATCAAGTACAGGACCATCAAAAAAATCGTCCTGAAAAACAACCTGAAGGCGCTGTTCCTGCTGGCCTCGATCATCGCCTGCCTGGTCATCTTCCCCGACATCACCATTCCCATCCTGACCTTCGCCTACCTGCTTTCGCCGCTTTTTTTCTTCGTTTTTTCCGGGAAGCACAAGAGCGCGGAGGCGGCCGGCTTGGCCAAACCGGCGGAAGCCGCCGGGAACAGCCGTACTGAAGCCTAGCACGGTTCATGGCTGAAGAAAATTCGCTGTACGGTCATTTCAAGCCTTTTCTGAAAAGATTCATCCTGGCCATGTTTTTCATGGCCATGGTGGCGCTGTTCACGGCTTTCTTCGCCGTGATCATCCAGCCGATCATCGATGAATTGTTCATCCAGGGCGGCGGCCGGATTTCCGGCCGGAGCCAATTCATCCGCACCTTGATCATGCGCACCCTGGGCATCAGCGAGAGCAAGCTGGTCCTGGTCCTGCCCCAGCTCCTCTTCCTGGCCTTTCTCGGCCAGGCCGTGTTTTCATTTTTTTCGCTCTATTCGATGAAAACGCTGGGATTGAAGGTCGTGCGCAACGTCCGCGACAAGCTGTACCGCAACCTGATCCACCAATCGATCGAATTCCTGAGCAAATCCAAAACCGGGGACCTCGTCTCCCGCGTCTCCAACGATATCGAAAAAATAAAATTGGCCGTGGCCGAGACCCTTTCGGTGTACATCCGGGAGAGCCTGACCCTGATCGGCCTGCTGATCGTGATCTTTTACCAGGACTGGGAAATGGCCACCATTTCGCTGGTCCTGATCCCCGTCGCCGCCGTGCCCCTGATCTATTTCGGCCGCAAGGTGAAAAAACGCGGTATCCAGTCCCAGGAAACCATCGGCGAACTGGCCAATTTCATGAGCGAGTCGGCCATGGGCAACAAGATCGTCAAGGCCTACAACATGGAGGAGTACGAGATCAGCAAGTTCCGCCAGCTCAACCACAAGCACTTCCGCATCAACGCCAAGATCGCGATGGCCTATGCGCTGGCGGCGCCGGTCATGGACATCATCGGCGGCCTGGTGGCGGCGGGCCTATTCACCATCGGCATGCACCGCATCTCCCGCGGCACGCTTTCCCCCGGGCAGTTCACTTCCTTTTTGACGGCGCTCTTTTTGATGTACAGCCCGATCAAAAGGCTTTCCACGGCCCACAACGACTACCAGCAGGGCAAGGCCGGCTACGAACGTGTCAAGCAGATCATCAATACCGAAAATCCCATCCAGGACAGGCCCTCGGCCATCGAAATCAAGAGCATCCGCGGCGAAGTGGAATTCAAGAATGTCTCGTTCGCCTACCAGCCCAATGTCCCGGTCCTGAAGGACATCTCCTTCGTGGCCAAGCCCAACCAGCTCGTGGCCCTGGTCGGCGCCAGCGGCTCGGGCAAGACCACCATCATGAACCTCCTGCTGCGCTTTTACGAGCCGGAGCACGGGGAACTGCTCATCGACGGCAAGGACATCCGCTCCATCACCCTGAAATCGCTGCGCGAAGCGATGGGCCTGGTCACCCAGGACGTTTTTCTGTTCAACGACACCATCCAGAGCAACATCGCCTACGGCCGCAAAAAGTTCAGTCAAGCCGACATCCGCGAGGCCGCCGCCGTCGCCCGCGCCGCGGACTTCATCGCCGAACTGCCGCTGCAGTACGAGACGGTGGTCGGCGAGCGCGGCATTTTCCTTTCCAACGGCCAAAGGCAGCGCATCTCCATCGCCAGGGCGGTCCTGAAAAAGCCGCAGATCCTCATTTTTGACGAAGCCACGTCGTCGCTGGATTCGGAATCGGAAAAGCTGATCCAGGAAGCCATGGCCGAAGTGATGAAGAACCGCACCACCTTCGTCATCGCCCACCGCTTGAGCACCATCATCGAGGCCGACCGCATCCTGGTGATCGAAAACGGCGAGATCAAGGAGAGCGGCGCCCACCGCGAACTGCTCAAAAAAAGGGGGTTGTACTACTCGCTCTACAATTTGCAATTCCCGGAAATGAATATTATAATGTGACCCATGAACAGCATGACCGGATTTGCCCAGGGTAGATTCAATTTCAAGGATTTTTCGCTGTTCATCTCGTTCAAGTCCTACAACAACCGCTACCTGGAGATCAATTTCAAGGGCAGCGGCATCTCCGCGGCCAGCGAAAAGGTAATCAAGGAAATGCTGAAGGAGAAACTGCAGCGCGGCAAGGTCGAGATCGTCTTCGACTTGTTCCTAATCAACCAAAAAAACTGGAACGTGCAAGTGAACGCCGCCCTGCTTGAAAAAATCATCGGCCAAGTCATGCCATTGCAAAGGAAATTCGGCCCGGGCTTGAGCCTGGCGCTGGACGGGCTGCTCAAGCTGCCCATGGTCTTTCACCTCGAATCCGATCTGGAGCGCCTCAACCGGAAGGACCAAGCCGACATCAAGCGATCGCTGGCCAAGGTGTTCGGGGATTTCCTGAAAAGCCGCAACCAGGAGGGGATGTTCATCGGCAGGGACCTGATGGACAGCCTGGCCGTGATCGAAAGCCACCTGCGCATCATCGGCGCCAGGGAAAAAGATTTTGAAAGGGACATGTTCCTCGACTACAAGAAAAAAATCGCCAGGTTCGTCAAGGGTTTGCAGATCGATGAAAAACGGATCGCCCAGGAAGCCGCCATCAGCGCCGAAAAAGGCTCCATCGCCGAGGAGATCAACCGCCTGAAAACGCACAGCCAGAGGCTGAAAAATCTCCTGAAGGACAAAGGGCACGCCACCGTCGGCCGGGAAGCCGATTTCCTGTCGCAGGAAATGCTGCGTGAAACGCACACCATTGCCGCCAAGACCAGCTGCCTGGATATTCACCAGCACATCCTGATCATCCGCCGCGAAATCGAAAAAATCAGGCAGCAAGTCCAGAATATCGAATAAAGCACCCTCCATGCACAACCTGATCATCGTCTCGGGTCCATCGGGTTCGGGGAAATCGACCTTGATCCGCAAGCTGCTCGCCGTCTGCCCCGAATTGCGTTTTTCGGTTTCCCACACTACCCGGCCGGCGCGGGAGAACGAAGTCAACGGCCGCGATTACCATTTTGTCAGCCGGCGCGTTTTCCAGAAAATGAGGCTCCGGCGTGAATTCGCCGAATGGGCCGAAGTACACGGCCAGCTTTACGGCACGAGCTGGCGCGAGCTGCGCGGCAAATCGAACCGGGACCGTACACTGGTCCTGGACATCGACGTCCAGGGCGCGCGCAGCATCAAGCGGCGCTTTTCTCAAGCCATGGCCATTTTCGTGGTTCCGCCCTCCCTGGCCGAATTGAAGAGGCGCCTGCGCCAGCGCGAAAAGAAATGGAGTCCGGAGACCGAGCATCGGCTGCAAAAGGCCCTGAACGAAATACGCGGATACAAATTGTACGACTATCTGATCGTCAACCAGGATCTGAAAAAGGCATTCGCCGAGCTGCGCTGCCTGCAGGTCGCTTTCGGCCGGCAAATGGCCCGCAACGAGGAAAAAATTGTAAAAATGATCCGAGGCCGAAAATGAAACTCATCTTGGGCGTCAGCGGTTCGATCGGCGCTTACAAAGCGGTCGAACTCATGCGTTTGTTTCAAAAAAACGGCCACGCGGTCTCGGTGGTCATGACCCGTGCGGCGACGCAGATCATCGCGCCGCTGACCTTCGCCACCTTCGCCCCTGGAAAAGTATTCGTCGAGATGTTCGCGGATAACCAGGATCCCCTGCTGCACATCAACCTGAGCAAGGAGAACGATCTGCTGCTGGTGGCTCCGGCCACCGCCAACATCATCGGCAAGATGGCCAACGGCATCGCCGACGACCTCCTATCCACCTTGTTTTGCGCATTTTACAAAAAGGTGGTCGTGGCTCCAGCCATGAACTCCCACATGCTGGAAAACCCCGCGGTCAGAGACAATATCAGCCGACTGCAAAGCCGGGGCATCGAGATCATCGAGCCCGTCGATGGGTTGCTGGCCAACAGCGAGACGGGCAAAGGAAGACTGCCCGCCCCCGAAGACATTTACCGCCGCTGCCTCGATGTCGCCGCTGTTCAATAAAATCATCATCGCTTCCGGCCCTACCCTGGAGCCGATCGACCCGGTCCGTTTCATTTCCAACCGTTCATCGGGAAAAACCGGCTTCCACCTGGCCATGGAGGCCAAAGCCAGGGGAATCGGACCAATCGTTTTCATTACCGGCCCCACTTTTTTCCTCCCCCCTGGAGTGGAACTGATCCTGGTGGAGACGGCCCAGGAAATGCGGGCTGCCATTGACGGGCATTTCCGACAGGCCGACGTGGTCATCATGGCGGCGGCCGTCAGCGACTACCGCAGCCGCAAATATTATCCCGACAAGCTGAAGAAGAATGGCGAAAAAATCATCTTGGAACTGGTCAAAACCCCCGATATTCTCCTGGACCTGGGCCGGCGCAAGCGCAAGAACCAGCTCCTGGTCGGTTTCGCCGCAGAAACCGAAGATATTTTCGCCAATGCCCAAAAAAAACTACTGGCCAAGAACCTCGACCTGCTGGTCTTGAACGAGATCTCGGAGGGCAATCCGGGTTTCGGCAGCGATGAGAACCAGGTTTACCTGCTGCGCCGGGATGCCATCAAGAAGATTGATAAAATGAAAAAGTCACGCGTCGCTGCCTTTATCTGGGATGAGATCCTTGACCTGGCCGGCCATGGTGGAAAGTGAAGCGAAGCTTTCATGAGTGAATTGAAGGAAATATTGAAATTCTACGGGGAAATGGGCGCCGAATTCCTGCATCTGCCCGTAAGCGACCCGCGTACCGACCTGGCCGAATTGAACCGCTCCATCCTGCAATGCCGGCAATGCCGCCTCCACGAAAGCAAGACCCACTATGTCCCGGGCGAGGGCTCCAGCCGCCCCGACATCCTGTTCATCGGCGAAGGGCCCGGCCAAACCGAGGACCAGTTCGGCCGTCCCTTCATCGGCAACGCCGGCCAACTGCTGGACAAGATCATCCAAAAAATGGGCTACCGCCGCGAAGACGTGTTCATCGGCAACGTAGTGAAATGCCGGCCCCCGAACAACCGCGAGCCGCTGATCGACGAGGTCGAAGCGTGTCTGCCTTTCTTGCGCCGACAGATCGAGCTGTTGAAGCCGAAGATCATCGTCTGCCTCGGCAAGGTCGCCCTGAACAACCTGCTCGGTACCAGCCACAGCATGGGCCGCATCCGCGGCCAACTGCTGCGCTTCAACGACATCCCGTTGATTCCCACCTACCATCCCTCCTTTATCCTGCACAAAAAAGAGAAGGAGGAAATATCGCAGGCCAAGCGGGAAGTCTGGGAAGACATGCAGAAAGCGCTGGCCGTTATCTCCGGACAACGACCTTGAAAATCAGCGTCGCGCTGTCCTGCAATGTTTTCGAACCCCTGACCTATCAGGCCGGGGCCGGCGCGGCCGAGCTGCGCACCGGGGCGCGGGTGCTGGTGCCGCTGGGGAAGCGGATCGTCTCCGGCTGGGTGCTCGGCCTGGATTCTTCCTACCCGGGCAAGGTAAAAAACATCATCGGCGTCATCGACGATCCCTTTTGCCCCGCTGAGGAATTCCTGGAATTCGCCCGGCGCAGCGCCAGGGCTTATTTTGCCTCGACCGGGATCGTATTGGACCACTCGCTGCCGCCCAGCAAAAAAAACCTTAAAAAACTTCTCCTGGAACTGGACGGGCAAACCAGAAAGATCGGCGAGTTCACCCCGGCTCAACTGGCCCGGCTCGGCGCGGCGATGAACTTGCGCTTTTTTTTCAAGGAGAGGAAAATCGCGCCGGCCGCATTCACCAAGCCCATTGCCGCTTTGTCCCTGCCGTTGAACCGCCTGTTCCTGGATCCCGGCCGCGGCAGCGAGTACCAGGAAAGCAGCCAGGAGGTCCTGGCTGCCGGCCAGAGTGTCCTGCTCCTCGTTCCCGACAACGCCACCGCCCGCTATTGGAAAACCGTCTGGCCGGAAATGGACATCTACAATTCGGAAACCCGGCCCGCGGCCCGGGAAGAGATCTGGGCCCAATACCAACAGGGGAAAAGCGGCATCCTGTGCGGCGGTCTGTCGGCCGCTTTGCTGCCGCTGAAAAACCTGGGGCTGCTGATCGTCGATCGGGCGACGTCGCCCCTCTACCAGCGCACCTTCCACACGCCCTTTAAAAGCGATCATCTGGCCCGCCTCCGGGCCCAGGCCGGGCGCGTCCCCATCCTGCAGGGGGCCGCAGCCCATTCCTGCGCCACCTACCAACAGCGCCCGGAGCTGACCATCACCGACCGGCGCCGCGACCGCGGCAGTTCGCTGCAGGTGCATATGTTGAAAGGCAGGGAGCGGGGCATCCCGGCCGACCTGCTGCAATTGATCAACCAGAACTATTTGCAGGCAAAGAAAACCCTGGTCCTGGTCAACAGGGTCCAACCGGCGCTGAACCTTTTTTGCGCTTTCTGCGGAAAGATCGTGGCCTGTCCCGGTTGCGGCGGCATCTTGCAGGTGGATGAGCCGCAGCGCGCGGCCTGCCGGAGCTGCAGCTTCCGTCAGGAAAACCTGTCCGCCTGCCCGCGCTGCCGGAAGGAGATCACCCTGCTCCATGACATCAGCCTGGACTCGCTGGCCCGGGCCATCGAGCGCAGCGTCAGCGAGAAGTCGGTCTTAACTCTTCGCGCCGCCGACCTGAAGGACATGACGCGAATCATGCCGGCCGTCGAGGCCAGCGCCATCGTCATCGCCACCCCGGCCGCCCTGAATCCGTTTTTCAAGGAAATATTTTCCGCCGTCATCTATGTCAAGCCCGAATCTTTTTTCGGCATGGACGAATTCAATTCCGCGGAAATGATCTTCGCCACCGCCGCTGAAATCCTGGAGACCCTGGCCCCAGGAGGCGTCCTGCACGTTTTTTCGGTTTTCCATTTTCACTATGCGCTGCAATTCCTCCTGGATGAGCCCCGGTTTTTCGAGCGGGAATTGAAGTACCGGCAATGGTTCATGCTGCCGCCTTTCAGCGACGTCTACAAGCTGGAAATCAAAAACAGCAGCTTGCGCTTGCTGGCGGCCGACATGCGCGGCGTCTACGAAAAGCACAAGCTCGCGCTGCAGGTCAAGAAGATCTACCTGGTCTCGCGCCAGCCGCAGCGAGGCTCATATCTCGGGGTCCTCGAATTGCACGCCCCGGCGGAAAAAATCATCGCCGCCGGATTGCCGGGAATGAAAAAAAGCTCCCTCAGCCTGCTGGCGGGGTAAAACGGCCGGAACAAAAAGCTTTGCCAGCCGTATAATGCAATAAGCTAAAATAAAACTGCCATGGAGACGTCATGAATGAACAGGCATTGGCGCTGAACGGTCTGGTCAAGGACTTTGACGGCAAGCGGGCCGTGGACCAGATTTCCTTCACGGCCCGCAAGGGCGAGATCCTGGGATTGCTGGGGCCCAACGGGGCCGGGAAAACCACGACCATCCGCATGATCATGAATGTCATCGCCCCGGACCAGGGGACGATCGAGATACTGGGCCGCCCTTTTTCGGAAAAAATGAAGGACTCGATCGGCTACCTGCCGGAAGAAAGGGGCCTTTACCGGAAAATGAAGGTGATGGACGTCCTGGTGTATCTGGGAGAACTGAAGGGCTTGCGGCGGGAGACGATCCGCGAACGCGGGCTCAAGCTGTTGCGGCAATTCGACCTGGAGAGCTACGAGCAGAAAAAAGTCGAGGAGCTTTCCAAGGGCATGGCCCAGAAATTACAGATCATTTCCACCATCCTGCACGAGCCGGAGCTGCTGATCCTCGATGAACCTTTTTCCGGCCTTGATCCGCTCAACATCGATCTGGTCACCCGCATCCTGCTGGAAAAGAAAAAGGAAGGCGTTTCGATCATCCTTTCCACCCACCTGATGGAGTACGCCGAAAAACTGGTCGACACGGTGGTCATGATCGACCAAGGCCGAAAGGTGCTCGACGGGAAGCTGGCTCAGATCAAGTCCCAGTACGGCACGAAATTCATCCGCGTCGAGTACGAAGGCGACAGCGCCTTCATGTCCGGGCTGGAATACGTCAAGAGCTTCAGGGACTACGGCCGGGAGATGGAGATCGAACTCGTCGACCTGGCCCACAAGAGCCGTCTGCTCGAGGCATTGAACGCCCGTGTCTCCCTCAACTCCTTCCAACTGACGGAGCCGTCCCTGCAGCATATTTTCATCCGCAAAGTCAACGAAGGAGCTCGGGCATGAAACTCATCGCCGTCATCAAGAAGGAATACCGGGAGATCGTCAAAAAGAAATCGTTCATCATCTCGACCATCCTGACGCCGCTGATCATGGCCGCCTTCATGTTTTTGCCGGTGCTGCTGATGAAAATGGGCAAGGGCGAAAAAACCATCCGCGTGGCCGATTACTCGGGCTTCATCTACGAGAAGATGCTGGTGAATGAAAAGGCGACCCGGAGCGAGAAGACGGCGCCCGCCAAGCGCAAGGCCGACAGCCAGCGCGATGTTTTCGATAACGACAACGGAGCGGAAGCGAGCAAGCTGAAATTCGCCAAAATCGATACGGTCGGCCATTCGCCCGAAGAGCTGATCGAACGGAACATCCAGGCCATCCGCGTCAAGGAGATCGACGGCTTCCTTTTAATCCCGTCCACCATTCAAAAGGACAGGAAATTGTTCTATTATTCCGGCAACATATCGGATTTCGACACCAACAAGTACATCCAGGCGGTTGTGCGCACCGTGGTCTCCCGGCAGATCCTGATCGCCAAGCAGATCAACCCCGAAATCGTCGATGAAGCCACCCGCGACATCGAATTCGAGACCATCAAGGTGAAAAAGGAAGGGACGAGCAAATCCAGCGCCGGCATCGAGTACATGATGTCTCTCTTCATGCTGGCCATTTTGTTTTCCATCCTGATGGGCTACGGGCAGCTGATCATGCGCGGCGTGCTCGAGGAAAAAAGCAGCCGCATCATCGAGGTGCTGATCTCCTCCACCGACACCCAGCACATTTTTTACGGCAAGATCATCGGCATCGGCCTGGCCGGCCTGACCCAGGTGGCCATCTGGTTTCTGTTCGCCCTGGCCATGATGGGGAAATTTTCCCTGGGCCTGAGCAGCGGCATCATGAATTTCCTGACCCTGGAGATCGGCATCTACTTCGTCATTTTTTTCCTTTTGGGTTTTTTCATGTACGCCATCCTTTTCTCCATCGTCGGGGCCGCGGTCAACACCGACCAGGAGGCCCAGCAGTTCGCCGCCCCCATATCGTACCTGCTGATCATCCCCTTCGTCATGGGCATCATGGTCACCCAGAGCCCGAATTCGTCCGTAGCCATAATCTCCTCGTTCATTCCCCTTTTCACTCCCACCCTGATGTTCATGCGCATCACCGTCTCCCCGCCCCCTTTGGCGCAA
>Ga0315293_10000700_pt1 | contig 31381 bp, 23 predicted proteins | sample YL17G13_20_MG_FD_203071 | JGI IMG/M metagenome (GOLD analysis project Ga0315293, IMG submission 203071) | Sediment microbial communities from Yellowstone Lake, YNP, Wyoming, USA - YL17G13_20 | ecosystem: Environmental > Aquatic > Freshwater > Lake > Sediment | place: USA: Wyoming | collected... | reverse complement strand
TCCGTGCCCAAACGCCCGCCCGCGGAAAAATTGTTGCTGTCGCGGTTGACGTTGAGCAGCTCAAAAAGCCGCATCCCGTGGAGCTTGCTGGCTTCTTCGAATCCATAGGACCATTTCCAGTTCGGATGGTTCAACTGGGCAATCGCCCCGGATTTCAGGGCGGCGTCGATGCCGTTCTGCAGGGTTTCCAGCAGGCTCTGTCCCGGGACGGCCTTGGCCAGGCGCGCCGGATTCAGGGCGTTGACGTGGGCGGGATGCTTCTGGAAATAGAGGGTGATCTCCTCGCCCGGAATCAGGATGAAGTCGTCGGCGTTCTTGTCGGCGTCGAGGCCGGCGGTCTCGGTGATCATGTCGTGGTCGGTGATAAACAGGAACTGGTAGCCGTAATCCTGGTACCAGCGCATCACCCGCCGCGGTGTTTCATTGCCGTCGGAATTGCTGGTGTGGGCATGGGTGTTGCCCTTGACCCAGCGCCACTCCTGCGCGCCCAATCCCCAGGCCGCCAGGCCGATCGTCATGAACAGGAACAGTTTCTTTGTCATCGCCGCCTCCAAAAAGAATTCAGGCTCCTATTGTAGAAAACGGCGGCAACGATGTCAAAATTTGCGGCGGCGAATATCCGGGCCTTGAATTGACAATTGAAAATTTCGCGGCTATACTGCGGCTCATGGACGATTCCATTGCTGAGGTAACCGCGAGGCCACATGGCATTCACCATACCTGAAGCGTTCGAGCCGGCGCCCACGGCCACGATCATCCACGCCTACAACAGCGAGGGCGTTTCCCTGGTCACCCTCAGCGACGATGACATCTGGTCGGTGATCAAAGCCTCGGGCGCCAACCTGATCGGCAAACCCAACATGCAGCCGCGCGTGCAGGTCATGGACCGCTACATCCAGGAGCGCGACATCGAGATCAGCCAGGTCGAGATGTCGCTGGCCATCGAGGAGTCGCATGCCAGTTATTTCTGGGAGCGGCAGCTCTCGGGGAAAAAATCCTTCGAGATGGCCTGCATGGAGGTCAATACCTGCGGCGACTCGCTGAGCCCGAAGGTCCTGAGCACCTTCATCGACGCCTGCGACTATCCCGAACTGGTCTCCTTCATCTATTTCGCCCCGACGCCGCTGCTCAAGGGCTTGAAAATATCCGACCGCGAGTCGATGCGCAAGCAATGCTTCAAAGTCCCGGTCGATTGCTATTCGCGCTATGTCATCGACATCCAGGCACCCATCGACCTGCCGGAAGGCAAGATGTTCATCGCCCATTTGCACCGCAAGGACATGACGAAGATGATCCAGCACTTGCGCGAAGACGTGATCACCCGCTATTCCCAGCATTCGCTGAAGCTGGCGCGCAGCGACCGCAAGCTGAAGCTGATGGTCAACTCGCAGCAGGAGGAGTACCTGGCCTGCGCCTTTTACGACTGCGACCAGAAGTTCATCAATTCCCTCTGCAACCCGCGCATTCGCGAGGAGGAAGCTCTGTATCTTCTGGAAGATTGCTTCGACGACGTGCTTCTCTCCACCGACACGCCGTTCATTTTCGACCACGACTTCGATCCCCCGGGCTATACCGGGGTTTTCCTCACCGGCGGCACCGGCTACATCGCCCTGCACGTCACGCCCAACCCGATCGGCCATAACCGCAATTTTGTCGAGTTCTGCGCCTATATCCATCCCAGCATGTGGGTCTTCGAACGCGAGTCGCTCATCCACGTCATGTGGCCGATCCTCAAGCTTTTCTCGCCCGACCAGGCCGAGATCCATTACCGCGTCTCCTCGCGCAACATCACCCGCGCCCGCGGCATCCACCAGAAGTTCATCCGCAAGCGCCTGATCGGTCTCGGCTATTCCTATGACGAGGTCATCTCCTTTTACGATGAGTATTTCGGGCGGACATTTTTCCATTTGAACATCGAAAAAAAGTAGTCTTCCCGGTCCCCCCATGCCAAAAGCAGCCGATCAACTCCTGGTCAGCGTGATCATGGCCACCTACAACAGCGCCCGGACCCTGAAACCGGCCATCGAGAGCGTGCTGGCCCAGGATTGCAGCGATTATGAAGTCTGGATAGTCGGTGACGCCTGCACCGACAACAGTCAGCAAGTGGTCGATGCTTTCGCCGACCCGCGCTTAAACTGGATCAACTTGGCGAAGAATTCGGGAAGCCAGGGAGCCCCGAACAACGAAGGGATCCGCAGGTCCCGCGGCGAATACATCGCCTACCTGGGCCATGACGATCTGTGGTTCCCATGGCATTTGTCCAGTCTGCTCTCTTGCATCGAAAGGACTGAGGCCGATCTGGTGCACCCGTTCAGCGCGGCATTCGATCCGGCCGGCTTGAGATACACGGTTGGACCACCGAGCAGCGGCAGGACCTATGAGAATCACTTTGTCTTCCCTTCCTGCTGGCTGCATCGGCGCAGCCTGATCGAAGCGTGCGGGCCCTGGGGTGATCCCGACAAACTCGCCAGGAGAGTCGACATGGATTTCCTGCGCCGGGTGTATCTTGCCGGTAAACCGATCCAATTTTATCCACGCTTGAATCTGCTCAAATTCCCATCGGCGTGGTGGGGGACATACGCGGCCGGCTTCGATCCGCCGCAAGCGAGATATCTTGCCGAGCTGAAGCGTGACGCGTTGAATCTCGAGCGTGAGGTCCTTTACCAAGCGACAGCAGTGCTGGCTCATCAGACCCTCCCCAGGACGCCGGTTCGCCAGGCGCTGCGCCAGCTTTTGCATTGCATGTTCCGTCGCAGCATTGAATCCCTGGGAACGCAGCATCGGCTGCTGGAAAGGCTCCGTTACTTTTTTGTGCAACGAAATATCCGCAAGGGTCGGAAAAGGCGTGGGCTGCCGCCGGCCAGGCGCTAAGGGATCATAAAATACATGGGTACGAGAAATGATCGGCGGGTTCCGTCGCCGGGGCCTGCCCAGCCGTTTGCTTCTGCCGGCGAATCAGCTTCTGGATATAATCGCTGAACATCGGCGGCCGGTGCCGGGTGCCGATGAAAGCGTAAGTGTCGCTGTTCAGCTCGTCCAGGCGCTTCAGCCGCCGCGGATGCCATAAGAAATCATCTTGCATGTATTCATTCAGGTCGAGCAGCTCGGAATTTTTATCATACTTGCATTCGGGGCCGGCATAATTGACGCCGTCGGCGCCGACCTGGATCAAAAAATGGGCGCCATGAAGCTTTTCAAAATATAACGGCTCCTGTGAATAGCGTTCGAACGGGACTTGAATGTTGGCGCCGCGGGGGGCGCCTGCTTTCAATTTATCGATCGCCGCCAATACGCCGGTTTGATCGGCTTGCAGCGGACGCTGGCAGTGCCAGTCGACGCAATAGGGGTGAAAATAAAGCCAATCAATGCCGGCGGCGAGCGCTTGCCGTCCGACCGTTTCATAGCGGTGGTTGAGATCGCTGCGCGTCAGGAGCGAAGCCCCGATTTCCAGATGGCTGCCCTCCTTCTCGATGCGTTCGCGCAACCGGGAAATTTTCTTGAGCGTATCGATGAAATAGGGAGATTCGCCATCCTGCCAATCGTACAATGAAATACGGATGGAGGTCACGTGCTCCAGGAGGGCATCCTGCACTTTCGGGTGATGGGTAAAACCCCCGTTCGATATCACGGCGATTTCTTTAAATCCCTTTTTTCTTGCCAAGGCCATGGCCTCGGGAAAATGAGGAACGATGGTCGCTTCTCCCCCGGAAAATACTATCCCCGGCGTATTCCTGCCCAAAATGCTTAATAGCCGGTCCAGAAAAGCGAAGGGCATCGTCAGCCTCTGACGCCTGGGCCCCTTGTACGGGCATCCAGGACATGAACGCGTGCAGAGCTGCGTCAGATCCATTTCAATGGTCGTCGGGAAAATTCGTTCGCCTCTCAGGTAGGCGGCAATTTTTTGCTGCTCGCCGGTCACTTTAGCCGGGGCAAATATTTTAAGCTGGCTGTCCATTATGGTGCACCTGTGCCGGTCGACTCGGGCGATTCATTTTTCAATCCGGCTTTTTTCCTCAGGTCCAGAATAGCCCGCGTCACTTCCCAGGCGCTGTTCAGGTTACAGCGAGGTTCAGGGCCATTGTGCAGGTAGCCCACAAATTCCTTCAATTCCAAATACAGCGGGAGCGTGGTATCGATGGCCACCCGGCCATCGCCAATTTCGTCTCTGATGGAAATATGGTTGTCATAAGCGCCATGAAGTTCGGCGGAACCTTTAGGGCCATGGATGCTTACACCGCTTCTTTTGTGGCAATGCCGGCCGTTGACCGATAGGACGACGGCGGGCCGGTCTCCCATGATGGCGGTGAAGGAAATGGGCAAACCGCTTTCGTTTTTGACGACCTGGATGGCCCTGATTTTTTTCGGGATATGACCCAGGATATGCTTGACGATCGTCAGATCGTGAACGGCCAGCGTCCAAAAAATATCGCCACCGTGAAAATCATTCACCCAGGCATGCCGGGTCGCGTGCAGCACCCCCAGTTCGCCAAGCCTTTTCGAACGCGCTACCGAGCGCAAGGCTTCGATGCCGGGATGGTAATGCCATTTATGCATGGCGAAAATATATTTCGTGCCGCCCAGCCTTTTTAAATGATTGAAATCCCGCAAAGACCGGCAAAGGGTTTTTTCTGAAAAAATAGGTTTTTTTAATTTCAACAAAGCGGCGCAGGCCGGGGCCAAATCCGGAATGGGCACCGCCACCACAAAGCCGTCGCAAGCGGGCAAGGCTTCGATTTCAGCCAATGCCATCGCAGCGCCATTTTCGCCGGCCTTTGCCCGGGCATGACGATCGATGTCAACCACCAGCACCCGGCATTGCAAACTGAGCAGGTCGCGCAAGATATTTGTCCCCCACGCTCCACAACCGATCAACCCGATCACTTTGCTTCCGGAAGATACGAGTTTGACCATGGGGCGATTGTATAGTTGATCTGGGAAAAAGTCAAAAGAACACTAAGGAATTTTGAAGGGAAAAATCAGGATTTTCCCGATTGAATTGCGTCCATACTTGACTTATTTTCAATGCCGACGGTAGAAAAAAGGAAGGCATGGCTCCGGAAAAAAATCATTTCCTGCATTGGAAGTTCAATTTGCAGACGATTTTCGTCCTGCTGGCAGCTCTGGTCATGTGGGCGATCATCGGCGGCTGGTATATCGCTATCGCCCCGGCCAACATGGCCGGGCCGGACAATTTCGGCGTTGTCATTTCCATACTGGGACTGTGCTTGTTTTTGAGCGACCGGCTGGCCTACTTATGGCTCAAGATTCGCTGCCAGATACTTGTTTTCACCGCCTGGCTATTGGGATTGGCCCTCATCCTCTGGGGATTGGTCACGTGGCTGCGCTCCTTTTCCAGACGCTACATACCGATCTTTGTGATTCACTGGGCGTTGTTCCTGATCATCATCGTCTCCACCTGGCTGTGGGTCGGCCGCAGACGTGGCCAGACGGAGTGACGAAAAGATCTCCAGGTGCTCTTATGACTGGTGAACGGGAAGCTTGACACTATCCCGGCAATCACTTAAAATAACTTTTAGGAGACTCGGTGTGGAACTAGAAATCGATTTCGCCATCGCCGCCAAATACGGCGATTATCATGATTGCTATTCGCGCAATTTAAAGATCTTCAACAAATTCATCAGGATCTTTGAAATTTTTTTTAAAAAGGAAAAGTATCAAAATTCGGAAGTTAAAATTGACGATGAAGCCAAGAACAGGGCGACGATCAAATTTTGCGCGAAAAACTTCCGGATGAGTTTGCACCTGGATCCGGTCGATCTGGATCGGGCGTTGATCCTATTGGAAAGCATGGAGGAGGAACGATCGGTCGAACTCGCCCAAGCGACTATCCTCAAGTCGGAAAGCGTCATCTTTCCCGGGGATCAATCGGTTTCGCTCAAGGATGATTACGAGTTCAACAACGCGGTCTTGAAATTTTTCATAGCCGGCATAAATAAAAATTCCGCTGAAACAGTCACGGCCCGCAAACCCCTGCCGCGGAAGTGAGTGTTCCAAAAAGAATCCGTCTCGATGTCGCCCTGATCGAAAGGGGACTGACCGACGGAGCGGACGAGTCTCTTGCCCTGATCATGGCCGGTGAAGTGTTCGTCAACGACCAGGTGCAGGTCAAAGCCGATCATCCGGTGACCGCCGCAGACGCCATTGCCATCCGGAAAAAATATCCATACGTTTCGCGAGGCGCTTTCAAGTTGGCGAAAGCCATTGAAACATTCGCCATTGCCGTCGCAGGCATGAAGATCCTTGACCTGGGGATATCCACCGGCGGTTTCAGCGATTACCTGTTGAAATGCGGCGCCGGCGAGGTCAGCGGCGTCGACGTGAATACTTCCCAGGTCGATTACGGGTTGCGCCAAAACCCGCGCCTGCACTTGCTGAAAAAAAACGCCCGTTTTCTGCAGAAAGGGGATATCCCCTTCGATCCCGATCTGATCATCATGGACCTTTCCTTCATTTCCATTACCACCATCCTGCCCGTCCTGACCGTATTCGCCAAGGCGAAGATCCTGGCTCTGGTCAAGCCGCAGTTCGAAGCCCCAAAAGCCCTCGTCGGCAAGGGGGGGGTCATCCGCGATGCGCAAACCAGGCTAAACGTCGTGCTCGGGCTCAAGCAGCGGATCGAAAACATGGGTTTTTCCTTGCGCGGTTTTACTCAGGCCGGCCTGAAAGGTAAAAAAGGCAACCAGGAATATTTTTTCCTGCTTGAATACGGGAAAAAAAAATCCATTGATGATACAATGATCCGTGATGATGCAGCCATTTAAAAAAGTCGTCATCGTGGCCAAGCCGCACCAGGATCTGGTATTTCATCTGGAAAAAACAATCGCCGTTCTAAAGAGATTCGCCATCGCCTACATCCTGGAACAGACGGCGGCCGAGCTGTTGCAGAGCAAGGAATACTGCGCCAGGGAAGATATCGCCCGCGATACCGATTTAATCATCGTCCTGGGTGGCGACGGAACTTTTTTGTCAGTCGCCCGACAGGCAGTGGAAGCCCAGGTGCCGGTGGCCGGATTCAATCTCGGCACGCTCGGTTTTCTCACCGAGATGAAAAAAGAATTCCTGGAGGAGCGCCTGACCGATATTTTTTTAGGCAAGGCTAAGATATCGCAACGCAAGCTGCTGCAAATCGACTATCAGGGCCGCCTGTACACCGCCTTGAACGATGTGGTCATCAACAAGGGAGCGATTGCGCGCATCGTCAAACTGCTTTTAAAGATCGACGGCGCCAAAGTGGCCGAAATAAAAGGGGATGGCCTGATCGTCTCCACCCCGACCGGATCGACGGCCTATTCCATATCGGCCGGGGGGCCGATCGTCAGCCCCGAGGTCAACGGCACCATCATTACTCCCATTTGCCCTCATTCCCTGACGTTCAGACCGCTGGTGGTCCGGGACAGCTCCACCATCACCGTTCAATTGCTGACCCAGAACATGGACGCTTATGTGACCATCGATGGCCAGACCGTGCTGCCGCTGAGTTTCGAAGGCACACTGTCGGTGGGAATCTATCCCAAGCAACTGCACATGCTGGTCACGCCGGAAATCAATTACTTCCAGCTTTTGGCCGACAAATTAAACTGGGGGATGTAAGTCCGGCATGGCAGAATCAGCACGGAGGTCGTCATGAAAAAAGCTGCAATAGGCTTATGTTTGACGCTGGCCATCGTCCCGGTTTTTTCCGCCTCCAAAACGGATGATTTTTTCCGAGGCGTCGTCTATTACCTAATCGACGATATGGAACTGGCGAACAAATATCTGGATGCGTACTTTCATTTCAATCCCAAAGCGACGGTTAAAAAAGGTTTCGCCCTGTTGCTGAAAAATGAAAAATGGGAAGCCACGAAAGTGTTCAGCTACTATCTCGAAAGTGATCATCGTTCTTTGGAAGCCCTGACCGGCGTCAGCCTGTCCGTCTCCGACTTAAAAAATACCCTGGCCATCGAAAACCTGTTGAAAATAACCCGCATGAACGCGAACTATGCGCCGGCTTATTTGTGCCTGGGCAATGAATACCTGAAACGACGGAATTACCCGGCCGCCGAGGCCAATTTCAACAAGGGCCTGCAGCTTTCGAAACTAGCCGAATACAAACTGTTGCTTTGCGAGTTGTACCTGCAAACCGGCCAGCCGCAAGCGGCGGTCGAGCTGATCCAGCCCGAATCCGAGCAGGCGCCGGCCAATTACTATTTTGCCCTGCTTACGGCCCGAGCCTATTATCAATTGAACGACTGGGCCCAACTTTATCCATACCTGGAGCGAGCGCTCAAGGTCAAGCCCGAATCCAAGGAAGGGCAGCTGCTGCTGGCGCAGTATTTCATGAAGACCGGCGAGTTGAAAAAAGCCAAAAAAATACTGGAAAAACTGAAGTTTGATTATTATAACCTCAAATACGGCCTGACCTTCGCCGAGGTGTTAACCCAGCTCAAGGACAGCAACGCTGAAAAGTATCTCTACGAAGTGTTTTCCCAGAACCAATGGGAGCCGCGCATCAACTTTCTGCTGGGGTTGCATCATCTCAAAAAGAAAAATCCCAACGTGCAGAACTGGATAGACCGGGCGATCCTCAGTGGAATAAATCCAGAAGAGCTGAAAACGGAATTCTCCGCCCCATTTGCATTCCATTCCTATCCGCTTATGCCCTTTTTCGATGGCAAAAAGATTCAATGGCTGAGTCACAACCGTGTGCTCATCGCCGGCGCCATGCAGAGCGGTGAAAAGGAAAAACTGCTGGTCATGGATGCGGTTTCCCAAAAGATCATTAAAACCTTCGAGTACGAAGGCAGTATCCAGGAGATATTCGCGTCGGCCAATCTTGAAAAAATAATTTTCTCCACCTCCGCTGTCGAAAACGAAAAAGTTTACGTCTATACGCTCATCGTCACTGCCAAAGACTGTTTCTTGCAACCGGTACTCGGTTATGCGTTGAGAATGCCCAGCATCATCGTGGCGTTCAACACCCAGGCCAGCGACGCCTAAATCACCGATGGCAGCGTGACGGAACAGGCGTTCGCTTCGCCTTTTACCACCTTGAGCGCAACCGGGCGAAAAATCGCCGTTTATCCCAATTATCCCTTTCAAGTCTATCGTTACAATTATGCGAATGAAAACTGTACCGAAGTCAGGGACCGCGAACTGCTGCGTCGGGTTCCGATTGAAGAAATTAAGCAGTACCTGGCGGTGGCCGATGCCGCGCGGGAAAACTCCGAAGTCGCCAAACTCATCGAAAAGGGCCGGAGCATCGATATCACGGCTTCCGAAGAGGTGAAAATATTTTTTGGCGCCGAACCCGGACCGTTCATCATCTATTTTTCCGATTTAAAAAACGCCTTTCAGGGATTGGCTTACGACCCGCTGGGCAACAAAACAACCAAAATGGATGAGACCATGTTCCTGGGCGAAAAGTATTACAGCGAACTGGACATCGTGAGCTTCAATCCCAACAAGAATGAGATCTTGTTCCTGACCAAAGACAAGGAAAAGAACCTTTATCTTTTCAATTACCACTCCCTGCTCTACAAAAAGCTCGGCAGCGGCATACTGGCCGCAGGCTGCAATCCGGATTTGGACGTCATTTATTTTTTAAGCGAAAGGAACAAGTTCATGTATTTCAGCGAGACCAGCCTGGAAATCATCCACTTGGCGCCTTTCGCCAGGGAAAAAATCACTTCCCGCCGCGATTTGAATTCCATTATCGATTGCAGCAACGCCAATGAACAGTATTTCTCGACCTTCAACGGCGAACTGCTGAAGCTTGACGAGGAAAGAAACTACACGAATTGTCAGGTCTCGCTGGCGGGAGCGGTTTATCAGCCGTCCCCGGGCAAGGATCGAGTTGCCGCTTTCATCAACGGCCGGTTCTACATCTTGCCGTGGCTGCGTTGAGCTTGGTTACGGAAGCGGATTGAATTGAAAGACGGACCTGCAGCATGGGGCGGATCAGCGAATTTAAAAATGTAAAATTATTCTGCGGGCTGATCTTCAGCCAAGCTGCGGCCGCAGAAAAAGCGAAAATTTATCTGGCCGAACATTTTTCGGCCATCGACAGCCAATCGCTGCGGGTCCCTTTCACGACGACCGACTATTACCGGGCCGAAATGGGGGCACCATTGTTCAGGCAATTCATTTCATTCGCGGAGTTGCTGAACCCGGAGAAACTTCCTGAAATCAAGATTTTCACCAATCAGCTGGAAGGACAGTTTGCCTGCGCCGGAAAAAGAACCGTCAACCTGGATCCGGGATATTTATCCGATGCCAACGTGATCATCGCCACCAGCAAGAACCACTTTCACCGCGTTCCCTTGCGGCGCGGCATTTACGCCCATTTGGAATACGTCCTGAAAAACAAGCAGATCGAATTCCTGCCTTGGACATATCCCGATTTCAAGCAACCGGAATACCTGGCTTTTTTCAGGCAGCTTTTTACCCTGTTCAGGCAAGACGGGCAACGGCAGGCGAGGTGAGTGGGAACTGGTGCTTTTTGCTTATTGGCTGACGCCGATCCGTTTGGCGGTCTCCGGGTCCTGGTTGTAGAGCGAATCGTTCACTTTGGCCAGATAGCCGGTATTCTGGTATCTGTAGCCGTTGTTATATAGGAATAGGGCCCTTCTGATGTCTCCGCCGGAAAGATCGTAGTATTGCTTCAGTATCTTCAGCCCCAGCCCGATATTGTAGTCGATGTCGAAAATCCGGTTTTTGTCGATCTTGAGCTCGTCTTTCCAGACCGCGTAATGGACTTGCATCAAGCCATAGGCGCCGACGGCCGAAAGGGCCAGCGGATTGAATCCACTTTCCACCTGCATGACCGCCATGATCAGGTTGGGATGGAATCCGAATATTTTGCTTTTATTATAGGTGATATTGACGATTTTTGAAAAATCAGGAAATTTCTTCTGAAAAACGGCGTTCTGATATTCCAGAAAATCAATCCGGGCGTATTGTTGCTCGTGGCGTATCGCTTCCTCGTTCATTTGCACCAACTGGCCGTGCAAACCGCCTAGGTTGGACTGCAAATAGCGGATATGGGCCAGCGAGCGTTCATAGTTCCGGTTCGACTCGTGGAAACCCAGGAGCAAACCGGAAACGCTAATGGTCAGCAGGGAAAGCAACAATAAAGCACATTTTTTTAAAGGATAATTTGTCATCATTTTGGTCACCTAAAAAAGCCTTAAGATTATAATTAAAAAAAAACAAAAAAGCAAGTTTTTTGGCAGATTTTTGGACACTTGAATAACCAATGCCAGAAAGCATACAATAGCGCAGTTATGACAAAAAGGTTCTCCAAATCTTCCGGAACAGGTTTTAGCAATTTTTATTCACTCATTATCGCCAATCTGCTTTTCATTCTGAGTTCGACTTTGCTGGCTTTTGATCCGGAATTCCCTGCTTCCCGCTACCTCCATCGCGTCTGGACAGCGTCCAATGGACTGCCGCAGAGCACCGTCTATGCCATCCTGCAAACCCGTGACCATTTCCTGTGGATCGCCACCGATGGTGGGCTCGCGCGTTTTGACGGGGTGCGATTCACCTGGTTCAATCGAGGTAATACCATTGACTTCAGCACCAATTCGGTGACAGCCCTTTGTGAAGATAAGGAGGGCGGATTGTGGATCGGCACTTACGGAGGGGGAGTACTTCATTATAACCGGGGGGAATTCACTCGCTTCGACCAGCGACAGGGGCTCTCTTCTTTAAAGATCTGGTCTTTACTGGAAGACAGCCGGGAACGACTGTGGATCGGAACCGTTGGGGGCGGGTTGAATCTTTTGGAAAACGGCCGGGTTGTACGGATATGGAACCGCGAAAACGGACTACCCGACGACAACGTCATGACTGTGGTTGAAGACGCGCAAGCAAGCTTGTGGATCGGTACCCGTCAGGGGCTTTGTCAAATCAAAGATGAGCGGATGAGGATTTTCACCGGCGCTCAGGGTTTGGCTGGTGAGTCACTGATCAAACTATTCATCGATCAAGGAGGGACGTTGTGGGCGGCGACCAGCAACGGGCTGAGCCGAAAAAATGGCGAGCGTTTCGAAATACTTTCTTCAGATTTGACATTCAATGCCACTTTTGTGCGTTCTTTCTGCCAAGACCGTCAGGGAAGGCTTTTTCTGGGCACCGAAAACGGCCTCTTTCTCCTCAACGCCGGCAGACCGCAAAGGATCGCGGCCGGTGCACTCCTTTCCGATCAATCGCTGATGGCCCTGTATTGCGATCGCGAAGATAATTTATGGATCGGCACCTCGGCCGGAGGACTCAATATCCTGCAGGTGAGTCCCCTGGAGGTTTACACCACGGCCCAGGGAATGACCGGCAATCGTGTCCTGGCATTACTGCAGGATAGCGCCGGAAATGTCTGGGCCGGCACCAACGGCCATGGGTTGAATCGTTTTGACGGTTCAAAATGGCGACCATTCCCCCTTTTGTCCAAAACCAGAGGAATTTCTGTCTATGCGCTCCTGGAAGACAGCCAGAAGCGTCTGTGGATCGGTACAGCGGGGAATGGTCTCTTTTTATTGGCTAAAAATAAAATCAAGGTTTTTAAAGAGGAGGATGGTCTTGTGGCCGAATCGATCTTATCCCTGGCGCAAGACCCGGATGGAACGATCTGGATAGGCACCTCGGCGGGACTGTTCGTTTTCCGGCATGGACGGATCGAATCTCTTGCCCATATCGGGCCGCTAGCCAACTCCGTGTTTTCACTGGCATTCGACAGGCAGGGGCGGCTCTATGGCGGAGCTCTGGGGCCAAACCTTTTCACCTTTTTGGCTGGAAACTGGAAAAATTTCAACAGCCGACACGGCATCGAGGGACGGATGGTTTACGCTGTATATCCCCATCCTGACGAAACACTCTGGGTTGGAACCGAATACGGCTTGTTCCGCCAAAACGGCGCCAGATTCATTTCATGTCAATTCAATAATGATCCTTCCGATATTCAAGTTTTCGGCATAGTCGCCGACAACGAACATAGGTTGTGGCTGAGTACGAATAAAGGCCTGGGCTGCATCGAAGCCGGCGCCTTGGCCATGGCTCCGGTTTCCGGGAAAATAGTTTTACCGATGCATTTTTTCGGTGAGGCCGAAGGCATGAAAAGCACAGTTTGCAGCAGCGGTTTCCAGCCAACAATCTGCAAAGGACCCGCTGGCCAACTCTGGTTTTCCACCCAGAACGGAGTGGTTTCACTCAAACCCCAAGAGGCACTCCAGGAAAAGTTTAGCATTGATTCTCTGATCGAGGGGGGCACTGCTGACGGCCGGAATATCGCGCCGATGCAACTGAATTCGTTGCCGGCAGGAACCCGCCGCATCGAGATTTTTTTCACGGCGCCATTTTTTTCAGCTCCGCACCGTTTGAATTTCAAAGTTCGCCTTCAGGGATTCGACAGAGAATGGCGCCTGACTGCTGGCCGTTCCGTTGTGTACGACGGCCTGAACCCTGGGCGTTATCTTTTCCATATCCTGCCCATGCTCGATGGCAGGCTCAGCCAAGGTACCGTGCTGCCGCCCCTGGTCGTGATGTTGCCAAAAGCCGGGCCTTTTTCACTATGGATTGCGGCATTGATTTTCCTTTTGCTTGGGCTCCCGGGTGTCCTGCTGCTGGTCACGCGTCGGCGCCGAGCCGGGCCGGCAAAAACGGCGGCAAAATACCTCATGTCCAACCTGGAGTCGGCCAAAGCGGCAGCATATCAAAAAAAGCTTGAGGAATGCATGCGCAGTGAAAATCCATATCTCGATCCTGAACTTACACTGGCTGATCTGGCGGAAAAACTTTCCATGCCCAGCAAACACCTCTCGCAAATAATCAACGAATATTTCAGGCAGAACTTCAACGATTTCATCAATTCCTATCGCATCCGGGCAGCGATTGCTAAACTGTCTGCAGAGAAAAGCCGGGAAGACAAATTGCTTAAAATCGCATTTGAAAGTGGTTTCAACTCCAAGTCGGCGTTTAACTCCGCTTTCAAAAAAAATACCGGGTTTAGCCCTTCCGAGTTCCGCCAGCGGCTGGGGATAAAATAAAATCAAGTATTGAATCATGATTCTGGACGATTGCCGCTAAAAAACAGGGCATAGTATTTCCAGGCAACGGGAGTCGCCGGAAGATTCCCTGCCAGAGGAGGTATGCCATGTTCAACCATTCAATGTCTTCTGAAAAAATGAAGCGGCCGGCCAGATTGACCTGGCTCACCCTGCCCCTTTCGTTGCTGCTTCATGTCCTGCTCATCGCCAGCCTGGTCGTGGTGCCCTTGATCAGGGCCGATGCCAGTCTGCCCAAAGTCAAGGTGTTCTCCGTCTCGATCACGGCTCCGCCTATGCCGCTGCCGCCATCCAAAGGAACCGGGAAGAAAAATACGGGGGGAGAAAAAATGGCAGGAGAGAAAAAAACAAACAAGAACACCGGTCGCCCTGAAACACGCGTCCCCTCCACCTTATTTCAAGCTCCATACAAAGTCCCCGAAGCTATTGAGGAAGAATTGATAAATACCGGAATTGGCAGCGATCCGATTGGTGATGACGGCGGCATTCCCGATGGTTTCGACGGCGGCGACCCCAATGCGCTTATCGGGGTGGAAAAAGGTGAAAAGGTAGATGAGTCCCTGCCAGCCTTACGCATTGCCAATCTGCAAATGCCCAGGAAAATCAAGGAAGTCAAACCGGTCTATTCAGTGATCGCATTGGCCGCCCATGTGCAGGGCAGGGTGATCATTGAAGCCATGACCGACATATATGGCCGGGTGCGTAATGCCAGAATCGTTTACAGTGCTTCCCCGCTGCTCAACGAATCCGCGTTGAACGCCATCAAACAATGGTTGTATGAACCTTATGTTTTAAATGGCATTCCCAAGCCGGTTGTTTTTACGGTCACGATCACTTTCACGCTCGAACAGTAGCAATCGGGCAGGGGTACGCAAATGTGCCCCTGCCATTTTAACCATATTGACGTCATCGGCATCTGCTACAAGCAGGTTTTTGCCAGGGGCAAATCACCGCATTGTATTTTCCTTTTATTCATAATATAATGCTTTTTTGCTGTGTATAAAATCTGACTAAGCGAAGCTAAAAGCGAGGAAACAATGACTCAAGCCCTGAGAACTTCATTGCGCGAATCCCCGAAAGCCCGCTGGGCGGCCATGACCGTAGCCGGCTTGGCCATGCTCTGCGGCTATTTCATGGCCGACGTCATGGCCCCCCTGAAACCCATGCTGGAGCAGCATCTGCACTGGACCAGCACCCAATACGGTTTTTTTACCAGTGCCTACGGCTGGTTCAATGTCTTCCTGTTCATGCTTCTCATTGGCGGCATCATCCTGGACAAGATGGGCGTGCGCTTCACCGGTCTGCTGTCAACTGGCCTGATGGTCGCCGGGGCCGTTTTGAAGTATTTCGCCATCACCCATACCTTTGACCCTACACCCCTGCTGCAAAATGTGCCGATCATCGGCGGCATGCCGCTGCAGATCTATCTTGCTGGCATTGGCTACGCCATTTTCGGCGTCGGCGTCGAAGTGGCGGGGATCACCACCACCAAGCTCATCGTCAAGTGGTTCAAGGGCAAGGAAATGGCCCTGGCCATGGGCCTGCAATTGGCCATGGCGCGCATGGGGACGGCGCTGGCCCTAATGATCAGCGCCCCGGTCGCCGCCCATTTCAAATCCGTGGGCGCCCCGGTGCTGCTGGCCGTTGTCTTACTCATCATCGGCTTCATCAGCTACCTGGTCTATGGGATCATGGACCGCAAGCTCGATGCGTCCGAGGCCAAGGCTGAAGCCGACAACGAGGAACCCTTCCGTCTCTCCGACATCAAGTTGATACTGAAAAACAAGGGTTTCTGGTATATCTCGATGCTTTGCCTGCTTTTTTATTCCGCGGTCTTTCCCTTCCTCAAGTACGCCACCGACCTGATGGTCCAGAAATACCATGTCAAGCTGGCGCTGGCCGGCATCATCCCGGGTTTGCTGCCTTTCGGCAACATCTTTATGACGCCTTTCTTCGGGCGCATGATCGATCGCAAGGGCAAAGCCGCCTCCATCATGTACCTGGGTTCAGCCATGCTGATCGGTGTCCACCTCCTGTTCGCCGTCCCCCTGCTCAGCCATTGGCTGGTCGCCTTCCTGCTGATGCTCGTGCTCGGCGTGGCCTTCTCCCTGGTCCCCTCCGCCATGTGGCCCTCCGTGCCCAAACTGATCCCCGAGAAGCAGCTGGGCACGGCCTACGCCCTGATCTTTTACATCCAGAACTGGGGCTTGATGGGGGTGCCGCTCCTGATCGGCTGGATCCTTGACCGTTTTTGTATTGTTTCACGCACCGTTGCCGCCGATGGGTCGCCTCTGATCGCCTACAACTACACGATCCCCATGCTGACTTTCATGGGCTTCGGCATCCTCGGCCTGATCTTTGCCTTCCTGCTGAAAACCGAGGATAAACGCAAGGGCTATGGTTTGGAGCTGCCATCCAGTGTGACAGGCAAATCTTAATCCGTCGTCAGATGGTCCTGTTTTCGCGGCCGGTTGAACGGAAGTGGCAAGGCTAGTCATGATCGCTATTGTCAACAGGCTGCTGAACCGTTTGCGCAAGCTGAAAAGGAAATGGACCACGCAGAAGGACAGGGAATTTCACGATCAGCTTTTTGCCGAGCAGCACCATAATCCATTTGCTTTTTCCTATTCCGGCTATGTCACCATCAGGCGCTTTGCCGACCTGGCCGCGCCCTATGTCGAGCCGGCAAAATCGGTATTGGACCTTGGCTGCGGCCCGGCCGAGATCACCTGCGAGCTGGCCCGCCGTTTTCCCCGAGTTTCCTTCCTGGGCGTCGACCACAGCCGCAGGGGCATCGAACGGGCGGAGAGCAACGCCCGAACGCTGAACCTTAAAAACATCGAGTTCGCGGTCGCGGCCATCGAGGAGTTCACGGCGGACAGGAAATTCGACATCATCCTGATGTTCGATTCCTTCCATCATCTCGCCGATCCCCGCCACCTGCTGGAGCGGTTGAGAGGCTCGGTCAGGCAGTTTCTTCTGATCGAACCGCGGGGCGACTGGAAGGGGAGCCATGTCAAAGACTTGGATTTTGACTGGATCATGGCCGATCTCGAAAACATGCGCCTGCGCATCGCCGCGAAGATCTCGGAAGCTGCGACTTCGGCGCCGAGCCGTATCCCGGCGGAAAGAACGGAAAATTCAGCGGCCCAGGCCAAGGCCTTGGAGAACAGGTACAACCTGGAAGAGTTTAGGAAAATATTCAAGGGATTCGGATTGAAAATCCGCGGCACCATTTCCGGCTTGGATGCGTTTCCTCCCGATCCCTGCCTGGACAACCCCAGCCGCGAATTTTTCGGGAAAAAGGCTTACGAGATCTTCCGTGAACTGGATGAGCGGATCGTCAACGAGCATATCGATATCCTGGCCAAGCACTGGGTGATCTTCGCCAGCAGGGACCTGCCTGGCGACGACATCAAGATCCCCAGGCCGCATTTCGCCGCCGACGCCATCGAAGCGAGCCAGGGCCCCTATGACGTGCAATTCCTGGACTACGACGGCCCCCGCCTGGTTCGCTCCGGCAGTGAGTTCCGGGTCCAGGTCAGGTTTTTCAACCGCAGCTATCGTCATCTGTCGAGCCGTGACGGCGAAAATCCCGACTTTATCAGTTATCGCTGGCTCGATGCGCACGGGGCGATTGAGGTCAGGGACGGCTTGCGTACGGCTTTGATCAAGACGGTCGGGCCCGGTGAAGAGTGCAGGTCGGAATTGCGGATTTTATCTCCTGCCCGGCCGGGGAAATACATCCTGGCAATCGATCTGGTCCATGAGGGCAAGACCTGGTACAGCGAAGCGGGGAACCCCAGCCTGCGCATCCGCATGAGCATTAAAAAGAAATAAAAGCCGGGGCTTCGACTTTTGTGGCGGTCCTCAGAACCATTCAACCAGCATGTTCTTCAACAACTTGATGCGGTCGCGCAGCTGGGCGGCGCTCTTGAAGTCGAGAGCGGCGGCTTTCTTTTTCATGGCGGCCGTCAATTTCTGGATCTCTTTCTCCAACACCTCCCGGCTCTTGAAATCCTCGGGCAGCGGCTCGGCGCTTTTCTTCAGCCAGAAGTCGTCGTCGTGGAAATCCTTGATCGGGCTGCGCACCGAGGCGGGCGAGATGCCGCGGTTCTGGTTGTATTCGACCTGGTATCGGCGACGCCGCTCCGCTTCGGCGATCGCCTGCCGCACCGATCCCACCATGGCCTCGACGTAGAGGATGACCTTGCCGTCGATGTTCCGGGCGGCGCGGCCGAAGGTCTGGATCAGGGCGGTCGGGGAACGCAGAAAACCCTCCTTGTCGGCGTCGAGGATGATGACCAACGCCACCTCGGGCAGGTCGAGCCCTTCGCGCAGCAGGTTGATGCCGATCAGTACGTCGAATTCGCCCTGGCGCAGTTTTCTGATTATTTTTACGCGGTCCAGGGCCTTGATCTCCGAATGCAGGTAGGCGCAGCGGATGCCTTTCAGGGCCAGGAAATCGGCCAGCTTCTCCGCCATTTTTTTAGTCAAGGTGGTGACCAGTACCCGGTTTTTGCGTTTGACGACCGGTTTTATTTCGCTCAGCATGTCTTGCACCGGATCGACGACAGTCTTGACGATCACTTCGGGATCGACCAGCCCGGTCGGTCTGACCAGCAGCGACGTTACCTTTCCCCCGGAATCGCTCACCTCGAATTCGGCCGGAGTGGCCGAAACATAGAGGACATTCTGCAGCCGTTCCTGGATCTCGGGGAAATTCAGCGGCCGGTTGTCCAAGGCCGAAGGCAGACGGAAGCCGTATTCGACCAGCTTGGACTTTCGCGAACGGTCGCCGCTGTACATGCCGTTCAACTGCGGGACCGTCACGTGCGACTCGTCAATGATCGTCAGGTATCCGGGCGGGAAAAAACTCAGCAGGGTGTAGGGGGCTTCGCCTTTCTGGCGTCCCGTTAAATAGAGAGAATAATTCTCGATGCCGGGGCAATGGCCGAACTGCTCGAGCATCTCGATGTCGAAAAGGGTCCGCTGACGCAGCCGTTCCGCCAGTTCGGGCTTGTTTTGGCCGCGGAAATACTGCAGCCGTTCCTCCAGTTCGAGCCTGATCTTGACCAGCGCCGCCTCGACCCGGGCCCTGCGATAGAAAAAATAATTGATGGGGAAAATATTCACCTGCTTCTTTTCCTCCAGCCAGGCGGCGGTCAGGGGATCGAAAAAGCCGATGCGGCTGATGGCGGAACCAGAAAAAACAAAGCGCAGCGGGTTTTCCTCGCTGGTGGGGAATATCTCGATCATGTGTCCGCGTACCCTGAATTTCCCGCTTTCCAGCAGGTCATGGGTGCGGCCGTAGCCCAGCTTGACGAATTCATCCAACAAGACGTCGCGGGCGATGGCATCGCCCAGGGCCAGGGCGATTTTCTGTTCGGTGAAATCGCTGGGCGAGCCGATGCTGTAGATGGCCGAAACCGAGGCCACCACGACCGTTTGCCGCGACTCGAGCAGGTTGCGGGTGGCGTCGAGGCGCAGCCTTTCCAGCTCGGGATTGATCGAAACTTCCTTGGAGATATAGAGATTGCGCTGCGGGACGAAGGCTTCCGGCTGGTAATAATCGTAATAACTGATGAAATATCCGACGCGGTCGGCTGGGAAAAAACCCTTGAATTCCTGAAAAAGCTGGGCTGCCAGCGTCTTGTTGGGGGAAAGGACCAGGGTCGGGACGTCCAATTCCCGGATGATGTGAGCCATGGAAAATGTTTTTCCTGAACCGGTTACGCCCAACAGGACTTGTTTGCGGGAGCCCGCCCTGAATTTGCCGACGATCTCGTCAACGGCCGCCTTCTGGGCGGCGGTGATGCTGTATGGCGAAGTCAGATTGAACATGGGGCAACCGCTTCAGCGATTCCTGGGAACAACCGGGGCATTGGCGTCGATGATCAATGCGTTTTTCAGGTATTTGTCCAGTATGCCGGTCTTTATCTTTTTGATTTCGGCCGCCAGGAGGGCGCGGTTGTTCTTTTTAAAGATCAGGATCAAGTAAAACCGCTGCTCCCATTCAATGCGAGTGAAATAAACCTCGATGCCCTGCATGTTGTGGATGAATTTGCTCAAGATTTTTCTGTCCTTGGCATAGGAAATGACAAAGATGGTCTTGAGCGGTTCACCCTTGAGCGGGTGTTTGATGCTTTTATAGTCGACTACCACACGCCCCAGGTCCTCGCGCTGGGCTGCTTTCATGGTCGCGCAAACCAAGTTGATGATTTCAGCCATGATTTCAGACGGGGTTTCCATGCGGTAGATCTCATCAAAATTGTAATAGATCTCCTTGATGATCAAAGGATTGACGGTTTTCAGCCTGGCGGTCAAATCCGCCAGCATGCCCATGTCGCGGTCGCGCAGGCCTTCGTCGAAATCGCGGATCTGGTCGTAAAGGCTTTTCAAAATGTTCTTGATGGTCTGGAAAATGGCAGCGATGGAAACGAATTCCGCCAGGGTGATCTTCAAATTCATGATGTTGACTTCAATCCGTTTCTGGTAGAGGCGGGGAGGGATAACCGAAAGGATCTCGATGCCCTGATGGTTTTCCAGCAGGCCGATCAGTTTGTTCAGGTTGGCCTTTTTGCTGGGCAAGGAAACAACGATCAATTTCAGCTGCATCATGAATTCATTCTTCTTCTCGACGCTCATGAAAACCTGGCTGATGCCGGTCACCTTCGCTTCTTCCATCAAAAACGGGATGATGGCCCGGGCGTAATGCTCGTAGCCGCCGACCGACTTGATCTGGGAAAAAACCTCGTTGACGGAAGTGCTGATCAACTTCGCCAGCGATGTTTCAATGGACTTGATGGCTTCGGGATTCAGGGGTTGGATATGGCTGTCCACGATTTCGATGCGGTAGACCAGGATTTTTTCCCTGGAAACGAAGCTTTTGTGGTGCTTGATGATGTGCCCGGGGACAATGAAATCCAAGGTTTTCAAAAAGTTTTCCACGGAGAAATTTTCTTCCCAGCAGACGAAAGTGATCCCGGTCAGTTTTTCGTATATGGTTTCAAAATTCTTTATTTTGATCATTTTAACGGCCTTGCCGTCGCGGACCATTTTTTGGAACTTGTAGTTGTCGATGATCAGGGAAGCCAGGTCGGAAATTTTCCTTTCCTGCAGATATTCCCGGGAACGGGACGAGATGAATTTCAAGGCTTCGCCGTTCTCGCCGATGATCGTCCCTATATCGGGCTCATGGTACATTTTTTTTACGGCTTTGATGGTTTTGCTGTAAATGTCAAAGCGGATGGTCTCGTCCTCCAGGAGCAGGCTTTTCGACAGGCTGCCCTGCGAGGCGTCCTTGATGATCGTCAACAGGTTGTTTTTTTCGGCTAAAAAGCGCTTGTAGTCCTTGGCTGTCCTGATCAGGAAAGAGAGGATGATGATCCCCAGCTTGTGGGTTTCGAGATCCAAGGTGAATCCCTTGATAAAGAGAACATTGCCGTGCTTCTGGTGGATGATGCCCAGGATGGAGTTGGCCATGCCGCTCCAATCCTCCGCCAAAACGCCCATGATCACGCTCAATGGATATTTTTTTTCTCCCAACACTTCCAGCTGGATGACTACTTTTTTTTTCGAATTTTCATAGGCATGAAGCAACTGCACCAGCAAGGACTTTTGCTGCAAGTCGGGGAAAATCTGCTGCGAATGCTCGATGCGGGCCAGGCTGGTGAATATCTCCTCCTGGGCGATGTGCAGTTTTTTATTGCGCAAAATAAGCTTGACATCGTCCAATTCTTTTACCGGCCACAGCATGGAGTTAATTTATCCCAGGCGCAAATGATTGTCAACAAAAATCGGCTGCTCGTTCGTGACCGGGATGCAAAAAAAAATATTTTTTTGATTTATTTTGTTGACATTGGCTAAACTCTGAGTTAAAATATATTACGTTGGGTAAAATAATTACCCTCAAGGTTAAATTATTTTACTGGAGGTAAGAATTGGTTAAAAACAAAGAAGATGCAATGCGTGATTTTATCTTGAACTGCAGTGAATCGTTATTCACCAGCAATGGTTATAAAAACACTTCCATGGATATGATCGCCGAAAAATGCGAGATTTCAAAACCGACGTTGTACAACTACTTTGAAAGTAAAAACGCCCTGTTTATGGGGCTTTATATCCGTTTTCAAGATGAAATCACCCAAAAAGGCAAGGAATTGATGGGCCAGAAAAAAGATAAGCGACTGATCATAGAGGATATTATCGATCTTTCACTCTCGCTGATGCAGGAAAAACGGAACTTCCTGAAAATGATGGTCCGGGAACACCATGTCGCCATCCAAGAGTGCGAGAACCTCGAAGAACACATGGGTTTCGAATTACGTAGAAGAGAGGAGATCGCTAAGAATCTGGGCGAATTCATGAAGGATATCATACGTCCCGAAGTCCTCAAGGAGTTCGGTGTCGTCATGGTGGGAGCCACCCTGAGCAGCTTGCTGGAAGGGGCATTATGGGAGTCGATACAGGCCGATCTCACCAACCATGAAAAACAGAAAAAAATGATCATGAAGCTGTTGAAAAACGGCATACTGGCATAGGAGGCAGAAATGAAAAAAGTATTTTTACTGTTTCTACTTCTGGCGACGCTGGCATTCGCGCAAAATGCGCCCATGGACCTGACCGTCGACCAGGCGATCAAGCTGGCATTGGCCAACAACACCGCCTATCAGGTCAGCCAGCAGGAAGTCAGGCAGTATCGCTACCGCCTGATGCAGAACTTCGGTTTTCTGCCGGATGTGACCCTGCAAGGGAGCAAGATATTGGACGAAAAACTGATGACCATCGAGATCCCGGCCTTTTATCCCGGGGCCGAGCCGACCAGGGCCACCCTGCGCTTTCAAAAAACTTATGCGTTCAGTATCCAGGTCGTCCAGCCTGTGTTCACCGGCGGGAAAATATTCTTCAACTATAAAAACGCCGAGTTGGACTTGAGGCTGGCCAAGGAAAAAGAAAAGAATTCCCAAGCCGACACCATCCTTAACGCGCGCAAGATGTTCTACAACATACAGATTCTGCAGGAGCTGCTCAAAGCCCACCAGGAGGCCTTTTACCTGGCCGAAAGCAACTACAACAATGTCAAGAAAAGCTTTGACCTGGGCATGGTTTCGAAGTATGACTTGCTGCGCTCGGAATTGGCCTTTAGCGCCATCAGGCCCGATGTCCTGCGCGTGGAAAACCTGCTGGAAACGTCCTTCCTGGGCTTGAAGCTGATGATCGGCCTGCCGGCCAGCCGGGAAGTCCGTCTGCAGGGCGAGCTGGGCTACCAGCCTGTGCAGCTGGAATTGGTCAAATTGCTGCAGAGCTCGTTGAAAAACCGCTCGGAACTGCTGCAGCTGCAGATGCAGAAGCAAAAAATCGATAACCTGCTGAAGATGGCCTGGGCCCAGTACATCCCGAATTTCTCACTGGTGGCCAGTTACAGCTACCAATCCGACCTACTCAAATTCAACAAAAGCAACTGGGATGATTATTTCAACGTTTCCATGGGAGTCAGCTTTCCCATATTCACCGGTTTGAAAAGAAGCGCCCAGATCGGCGAGATGCGGGTGCTGCAAAAAATCATGGACCTCAACGTAAAGCAATTGAACGATGCCAACCAGCTGGAAATCGAAAGCAAATACCGCTCCATCAACCAGGAATACGAGAACATTCAGCTCGGTGAGAAGAACATGGAGAGTGCCAAGGAAGGAGTGCGTATCGCCGAATTGAACTACCGCGAGGGGATGATTACCATCCTGGAGCTGAATTCTTCCTACAATGAACTGACCCGGGCCAAGGTCAATTATTTACAGGCTTTGTACAATTACAATATCGCCATCGCCGAGCTTGAAAAACTCACTGGCGTCGACATCAATGGAGGTGCCGAATGAAAAAAACTTTATTTACGTTATTGATCCTGGTTCTCGCGCTGTCTTTTTGCTCGAAAAAAAGCGAGGTGAGCGAGCTTCAGCAGAAGCCGCTTCTGGTCAAGGCGGAAATGCCGCAGAAAGGGACATTGACCAAATATTTCGATTACAAAGGAACGGTCAGCGCCTGGAAAACCGCCAATATAGCCCCGGACGCCTCCGGACGCGTCGGCCGCATCCTGAAGAAGCAGGGCGACCGCGTCGGCCAGGGCGAGCTGCTGGCCGTGCTCGACATGACCTCGCTGGAACTTCAGCAGAAACAGGCCCGGGCCGGCATGGCCGTGGCCCAGACCGCCTACCAGAACGCCAAGCTCAACGCCGAACGCATGAAAAAGATGCTGGAGAACAAAGCGATCTCGCAAATGCAATACGAGAACACCCAGCTGGCCCTTGACGCCGCCGACACGCAGATGAAGAGCGCCAAAGCCAACTTGGAACTGGTCGATTACATCGCCAGGAATGCCTACATGAAGGCTCCCTTCGCGGGCATCATCGCCGCCAAGAACATGGAAGAGGGCGACATGATCAACCCGATGATGGGCATGGGCCAAAGCATCCTGACCCTGATGGACCTCTCCAAGGTCAAGGTCGTTGTGGACGCTCCGGCTGAGGAGATCGAGCGCATCAAGATCGGCCAGAAGTGCCTGGTCAGAATATCCTCTCTCCCCGGCGAGGTGTTCAGCGGCGAGGTCTATTCCAAGAACCTGGCCGCCGATCCGCTCTCTAAGACTTTTAAAGTAGAGATTATAATCGAGAACCCGGAGATGAAGATCAAGGCAGGTGTCTATGCCGACATCGCCATCGAATACATCCGCAAGGAAAACGTTTACCTGCTGCCGATCTCGGCTCTGCTCTCCGGCGACAAGGAAGTGATGGTCAACGACAACGGCATCGCCCGCAAGCGTGCGGTTACCATCGGCGAAAAGAACGGCACCCGTTTCGAAGTCGCATCCGGAGTGAATCCGGGCGAGCTGGTGCTGACCGAAGGCAACTACGACCTGAAGGATGGCACCGCCATCGTCTTATCCGGAGATAAAAAATGAAGATCGTCGATTTTTCTCTAAAAAAACGGGTGACGATGTCCATGGTGGTGCTGGTCATCGTTATCCTGGGAATGATATCGTTCACCAAACTCGGGTTGGACATGCTGCCCGACATGGATTACCCCTATATCACGGTAATAACCACCTACAGCGGCGTCTCCTCCGAGGACATCGAGCAGAACCTCACCCGGCCGGTCGAACAGTGGGTTTCCACCGTCTCCGGCATCAAGGATCTAAAATCCATTTCCTTGGAAGGGCAGTCGGTAGTCATGATCGAATTCGAATGGGGGGTCAACCTCGACTTCGCTGCCCAGGATGTGCGCGACGCCATCGGCATGTATGAGCAGTTCCTGCCCAAGGGGTCGCAGAAGCCCTTCGTCATGAAGTTCAACTTCTCGCAGATGCCGATCATCGCCTACGGCATCACCGGCGGCAACATGAGCTTGAGCAAGCTGCGCGACTATATCGATAACGAAGTCGCCACCCGCCTGGAGCGCATCGAGGGGGTGGCTTCAGCTGCAGTTTTTTCACCTGAAATGAACGAGGTCGTGGTCAGCATCGAAAAGGGCAAGCTCGAGTCGCGCGGCCTGAATATCGGCCAGGTAGAGATGGCTATCCAGGCCTCTAACATCAACCTCCCGGCCGGCTATATGACCGAGAACCATAAGGAATTCCTGCTGCGTACCATGGGCGAGTTCAAGACCATCCCCGAGATCAATGACATCCTCATCGGCATGAGCCGCAGCGGCGCGCCGATCTTTCTCAAGGATATCGGCACGATCAGCGAAGAACCCAAGGAGGCGCGCCTCAAACTGCGCCTGAACGGCGAGCAGGGCATCATGATGATGCTCACCAAGAGCTCCGGAGCCAACTCGGTCCTGGTGGCCCGCCAGGCAAAGAAGATCCTGGCCGAGATCGAGCCGACCCTCAAGCAAGGAGTCAAGTTCCATGTTTGGCTCGACATGTCGCGCATCATCGAGATGATGTCAAACAGGGCGACCATCAACATCCTTGAAGGCGGCATCCTGGCCATGCTGCTCATCTTCCTCTTCCTGCGCAACCTCAAGCCCACCGTTGCCATCGGCATCACCATTCCGCTCTCCATCGTGGTCGCATTCATCTCATTCTATGTCATGGGTTACACCCTGAACCTGATTACCCTGGGTGGACTTGCCTTGGGGGTGGGCATGCTCGTCGACAATGCCGTGGTGGTCATCGAGAACATCTTCCGCCACCTCCAGGAGGGGATGGCCCCGACTGAGGCGGCGCGAAAAGGGACGAGCGAGGTCGGCATGGCCATCATTGCCTCCACCCTGACCACCGTGGCCGTCTTCTTCCCCATGATGTTCGCCACCGGCATCGCCGGCCGCCTGGCGCAAAGCCTGGCCGTTTCGGTAATCATTGCCCTGATGGCCTCGCTCTTCGTGGCCCTGACCATCGTTCCTGTGCTCGCCGCCTGGATGTTCCGCATCCACAAGAAAAAAGGGGAGCAGACGGCCGAGGGGATCGTCGCCCTGGGCGAGGACAAGTTCGCCCCGTATCGCAACCGCTATGAAGGTTGGCTGCGCAAGGCCCTGGTCAAGAGAAAAAAAATCGTGATCGGAATCGTGGTGGCTTTTATCTTGTCGCTCGTCGGCGCCGCCTTCCTGGGCAAGGAATTCATGCCTTCGACCGACAGTGCCATGCTGTACCTGAAGCTGACCATGCCGGTCGGCACAAATATCGAGGAGACCGACCGCATCGTTAAGTACCTGGAAGACCAATCGTTAAAAGACCCGAACGTCATCACCACCTTCGTCCAGACCGGTACGAGCGAGCAGGGCGCTCAGGACACGGCCAGCGGTACCGGCGCTGCCGGCTCCTATGAGGCGATCATCTATGCCTACCTATTACCAAGCAGGGAACGAAAGGAATCGGATAAGCAGATACTGGAACGCTGGCGGAAATCGTTTCCGACCCTGGAAAATAGCAAGATCACGGCCATTGATATCGCCGGCGCTTCGATGTTCGGCGGTTCGACCAGTCCCATCGAGATAAACTGCTTTGGCCGCGACATGGCCCGACTGGAGCGCATCGCCGAGAGCATACGCGCCAAGATCGTCGATATAGAGGGCATTCGTGACGTAAAAATTTCCCTGGAAAAAAGCAAGCCCGAGTTGCAACTGCATATCAAAAAGGAGGAAGCCTCCAAGCTGGGACTGACTCCCTACGACATTTCGCACCAGGTGGAGACCTATACCATCGGCACCGTCGTCTCGCGCATGTTCGTCGAGGGCGAGGACCGCGACATCCGCGTACGCTTGAACGAGAACGACCGAGCTTCTTTGTCGGACCTGAAAAAGCTCCCCATCCAGACTCCCATGGGCACCAAGGTGTATCTTTCCGAAGTAGCCGAGATCAAAAACCTTTTAGGCCCGGTGCGCATCGACCGTGAGAACATGGTGCGCAAGGTCACGGTCGGCGCCAACTTCGTCGGCAGCAACCTGGGCAGCATCGTCAATGAGATCAAAAAGAGGATCCGGAACATTACCACGCGGTTACCGGAAGGCTATTTCACCGAGATCGCCGGCCAATACGAAAATATGACCGAAACCTTTACCACCCTGGCTTTCGCCCTGCTGATCTCCCTGGTGCTGGTATTCGCCGTCATGGCCTCGCTCTACGAGAACCTCAAGTTCCCCTTTATCAATATGTTCACTATTCCCTTGGGCTTCATCGGCGTAGTGGTGCTGCTGGCCCTCACCGGCAAAACAATCAACATGGGCTCGATCATGGGGCTGATCATCCTGGGCGGCATCGCCGTCAACAACGGCATCGTCATGGTCGACTACATCAACCAGCTCATCGACGGCGGCATGGACAAACTGGAAGCCGTCATCAAGGGGGCGGCGACGAGACTGCGACCTATCCTGATCACTTCGCTGACCACCATCGTCGGCATGATCCCCATGGCCATGACCAACAAGAACGGCGGCGAAATGAACTCACCCATGGCCGTGGCCTTGATCGGCGGCCTGACCGCCACCACCTTCTTGACCACGTTCTTCATCCCGATTCTCTACACCTATTTCGCAAAGATCAAGGTCAGCGGGAAATAACTGATTTATAGTAGGGGAGGGCAGCACCGATCATCCGCCGACCATGGCGGATTGATCGGTCTATCATCACTTTGTTTTCAGTCAATTCGGGTAGCAACTGAAAACATCTAGTGATGATATATTTTCACTCGATGATTTCAACACTTAAAGACTAGTTGAAATCATAGTGAAAGTATGCCACCGAAAGAGGGTCTCAAACCCTCCCTTTTTTATTGAATTGAGAAGGCGGGCGGGTTGCAAACCCGCCCCTACGTTTCCCCGACCCACTTTTTTGGTTTCCCGTTCCATTCTAGGAACAGACACATTTATTCGGAATCCACGCTCACGGATGTTTCATTCTGAACCTTGATTAGGTGTGATGGGTGTGTTACCATCGGCTCTTCGGGCCGGGGTGGCGGAATTGGCAGACGCACGGGACTTAAAATCCCGGGAGGGCAACCTCGTGGGGGTTCGATTCCCCCCCTCGGCATAGTCACACGTTGGTTTCGGCAATTTGGTCAGTCGCCGAAACCAATTAGTGTGACTATATCTGCTGTCAAGGAGAAATCTCATGGCCTCGAGAGGGAAGTGGAGCTCAAGCATCGGCTTTGTCCTGGCCGCGGCCGGATCGGCCATCGGCATCGGCAACATCTGGCGATTTCCTTATATGACCGGGAAATACGGGGGCGCCCTGTTCCTGTTCGTTTATCTGGCGGCCGTCATTCTACTGGGCATGCCGGTATTGATCGCTGAAATCGCCCTGGGGCGTTTTACGGGCAAGAACCCGGTGGGAGCGTTCAAGGAATTGCGGCCGCGCGGCCTATGGAAACTGGTCGGCTATCTGGGCGTCGTGACCGGGGTGATGATCCTTTCCTACTATTCGCTGATCTCCGGCTGGACCCTGGGTTATTTTTTTAAAACCATGACCGGCAGCCTGAAAAATATTGCCACAACCACCACTCCGGGCATATTCAACGCCTTCGCCAAAAATTTCTGGCTGCAAGGCCTTCTCCTGGCGGCTTTTCTTTTCATTACCGGTTATATCGTGACCAAGGGGATAGCGGGCGGCATCGAAAAAGCCTGCAAGTTCCTGATGCCGGTTCTGGTCGTCATCATGCTGATCCTGTTGGTCCGTTCGCTGACGCTGCCCGGGGCGGGCAGGGGGCTTGAATTCTATCTCAAACCCGATTTCTCGCGCCTCACTCCCCGGGTGATCATCGACGCGCTGGGGCAGGCCTTTTTCAGCCTCAGCCTGGGCATGGGGGCCATGATCACCTATGGCTCGTATTTGAAAAAGGAAGAAAGCATTCCGGCCGGCGCCGCCTGGGTGGCTTTTTTGGATACGGTCACCGCGGTCATGGCCGGTTTCATCATCTTCCCGGCCTTGGCCGCCTACGGGATGAGCCCAGCCGGAGGCCACCCGCTGGTTTTCCATATCCTCCCGGTCATTTTTGACCGCATGCCGTTCGGCATCTGGTTTGGCATGCTGTTTTTCCTCTTGCTCGGGGTGGCGGCGTTGGCGTCCACGATATCGTTGCTGGAAGTGGCTGTCGCCTACTGCATCGATGAAAGGAAATGGAGCCGGAAAAAATCGGTACTGGCGGCTTCGGGGCTCTCCTTTGTCATCGGCATTCCCTCGATCCTTTCGTTCGGCAACATGAAGTTTTTCCAAAAATTGCCTCTCATAAACGTGAGTTTCTTTGAAATGATGGACTTCGTATGGGGAACGATGGCCCTGAGCATCGGAGCTTTGTTCATCGCCATCTTCGTGGGTTATGTATGGAAAAGCAGCAATGCCCTGAAAGAGATCAACTTGGGAGCGAAGAAGTTCAGGTACGCCTGGATCTGGTCGTTTTCGGTAAAATTCCTCTGCCCGCTGCTCATCCTGCTGACCCTGCTCTTGCTGCTCATTCATTAAAACCATCCCCGCTTCGCTATCGGGAAAAAACTGCCGCGATGTGTTAAAATAGCTGCGCATGCCGCGTTATTCAATCGCTTTCATCCTGATGCTTTGCTTTTTTGCCTGCGCCAGGCCCGTGATCAGGCAAACGCCTCCGGCCGGCGACTATTTCCAGGCGCTGACCATCAAGTTCAATTTCAGCGACGGCAGCAGCAAACAGAACGGAAAAATCCATTGGCGCTTCGATTCGGACAGCTCCAAGTTCCTCTTTTTCACCCCGCTGAACCAGGTGGGCCTGGAGCTGGACGTAGAAGGCGAGAACGCGCTGCTGCTGCGCCCCGAAAAAAAGCTTTGTTGGCGCGGCGAATTCAGCGACCTGATCGAACGCTTGTGGGACATCGACTTGACCCTGGACGAATTGAAACGGCTCGTCGCCTTGGGCTCTATCCCGGAAGAAAAGATAAGGGAACAGGGCATCGAGATCCGCTTGGAAACCGATGCCGGCAAACGCTCGCCGCGGCTCGTGCGCATCCGCCATCACCATGCTGACCTGACCCTGAAAATCCTGAGGAGCGAATTTCACTCTGGATCCGTCGTTTTTCTCGATTATAGAGCGAAATTTCAAGCGGTCGAACTCGAGGATGTTCTCGGCGATGATTAAGTTGAAATCGTTCGCCAAGATCAACCTAGGTTTGGAGGTAACCGGGAAAAGGGACGACGGCTATCATTTGCTGCGCACCATTTTCCAAACGATCGCTCTCTGCGATGAACTGCAGCTGCGGGAAAACAAGCAACAAAATATTTCTCTGGCTGGATCCCACCCGGGAATCCGCTGGGACGAGCGCAATATGATCGCCCGCGCTTTCCGGCTGATCAGCGAAAACTACCGCCTGAACCGGGGATTCGACGTCCGGGTTAGGAAAAATATTCCGCCCGGGTCGGGACTGGGCGGCGGCAGCAGCAACGCGGCCGTGATGCTGCTTTTTCTCGACCACTACTTCAGTCTGAACATTCCCGCCGCCGAGATGAACGCTTTGGCCGCTAAACTAGGAGCCGATGTGCCCTTTTTCCTCCAAGGCGGCACCGTGCTGGGCGAGGGGATAGGGGAGGTGCTCACCCCGTTGCCGGAAATCAAGCCCCGAGCCATCGCCCTTTTCATCCCCGGATTTACAGTGTCAACCGCCTTGATTTTTTCCCGTCTCAACTTGACAAAAACCGCGTTACCCGGTAAAATACAACTCTTCTTGCAAAGAGGCGATTTCTCCGTTTTGGAAAACGAACTGGAAAATGTCACTTTTGCTTTATTTCCGGAAATCAGAGAAATCAAGCGCAAGATGATCCGAGGAGGATGCGATTTCGTGCAGATGACAGGCAGTGGTTCGGCGGTCTATGG
>Ga0315293_10000695_pt1 | contig 31569 bp, 30 predicted proteins | sample YL17G13_20_MG_FD_203071 | JGI IMG/M metagenome (GOLD analysis project Ga0315293, IMG submission 203071) | Sediment microbial communities from Yellowstone Lake, YNP, Wyoming, USA - YL17G13_20 | ecosystem: Environmental > Aquatic > Freshwater > Lake > Sediment | place: USA: Wyoming | collected... | reverse complement strand
GCGCCCGTTAATGAGCGCAAGACAAAAATCGTGATCAGCATGTATTTAATTCCACGCCGGTTGACCGGGAATATGTGCTTGCTCATACCGTTATTCTATTGGAAATCAGTGTAAATCTCAAACTATTTTCAGAAATTATTAAAAAAATATTACTTTAGTCCCATGGAAAAAACGCCGAAACGATGTCATAAGCTGATTTTGTGCATAAGGCGCATGGCATGATAATGGAAGATGAAAACATGCCGGAAGGAGAAATCATGAAAAAAAAAGTGTTGTTGATGTTGTTGCTTATCGTTTCTCTGGCCTGGCTTTTAGCCGCCGAAACGACGAAAAGCGCTCCTGCGAAAATGAAACCGGCCCTGCTGGTGATCGATATTCAGAATGTGTATCTGCCCTACATGGATGAAAAGGATAAGGATACCGGCATGAAGATGATTAATTACTATATCGACTTGTTCCGGTCCAACGGTTTTCCGGTGCTCCGCGTCTACCACACCGATCTTCAAGAAGGGCCGAAGCCGGACAGCGAGGCTTTCGAATTTCCCAAAACCGTCACCGTCCAGCCCGATGACGCCAAGATTGTCAAGAATTATCCCAGCGCTTTCAAGAAAACGGAATTGGACAAGGTGCTGCGCGGCAAAGGCTGCAACACGCTGTTCCTGTGCGGCTTGAGCGCCGTGGGCTGCGTTCTGGCCACCTACCACGGCGCGATGGACCTCGACTACAGGGTTTTCATGCTCAAGGATGCGCTGATCAGCCACAATGCCGTCCTAACCGGTCACGTCCAGGAAATTTGCCGCACCATCGATTACCCGGTACTCAAGCTGCTGCTGGAGACTGCCCGCAACTAGCGGAGGCGCCGGCGCTGCTTCGGAGGCCTCTTCCGATCAGGGAAAAACCATCCCGCCCAGGGAACGGCAACAGCCTTTGAAGTTGCAACTATCTGTGCAAGAATTTTTTGGAAAAAGCGCGTTCGGGCAAAAAATCGCTGGAGAAAACGGTTTTTTCCGTTCCCAGGGGCCAATGGGATGAGGTACTGGGAATGGGCCGGGAAAAGGGATAAAACGCGGCATTGAGGTAATAATGAAACCGCTGCGGGACGCCCCGGCAGGTCTGGTATTCGAAAAAATAATACTCGTTGATGAATTTAACTTTCGTCATGGTCTACCTCCTCGGTGAATGGAATTAACACCAGGTTGGCACGGGTTCTTCGAGCCGGACTCTCAACCGTTCTTCATGACTCAGTCAAAACTGTCAAATAACTCATTTCATCTATAGTATAAAAAAAAGTTTTTGTCCAGTTTATTTTTTTAAGGGCGCGGGCGTCTGCTCCTTGCGCTCCTCCAGGTATTCCCAGCGCAGATAGGCCGCGGTCAATTCCTTTTCCAGCGCCTGCAAACGTAGATTGGCGGCGCTGACGTCGCTGTCGCTGCTGCGATAAAAAGCGGGATCGGCCAGGGAGCGATAGATATTTTTTTGTTCTTCTTCCAGATTTTTGATCTTTTCCGGCAGGGTTTCCAGTTCCCGCTCTTCCTTGAAGGTGAGCTTCAATGTTGCCGGCCGGATTTTGGCCGGGATTTTTTTCTGCGGTTTTCCATTGACCGGGGTATGGGGAATTTCCCTTTGCTGCAACCAATCGTCATATCCGCCCACATATTCCTCTATTTTCCCTTCCCCGGCAAAAACCAGGGTGCTGGTCACCACGTTGTTCAAAAAAGCCCGGTCGTGGCTCACCAGCAGCAATGTGCCCCGAAAATCGAGGAGCAATTCCTCCAAAAATTCGAGGGTTTCGATATCGAGATCATTGGTGGGCTCGTCCAGGACCAGGACATTGGCGGGCCGGGTGAACAAGCGCGCCAGCAGCAAGCGGCACCGTTCTCCGCCCGACAGGGATTTCACTTTGGTGCGCGCCCGCTCCGCTGTGAAGAGGAATTTCTGCAAATAACCGATCACGTGCTGGGTAACACCGTTGATGATGACCCCGTCGTTACCGTCGGCCACGTTATCGAAAACCGTTTTTTCAGGATCGAGCTGCTCGCGCAATTGATCGAAATAGATGGCTTCCAGGTTTGTGCCCAGGTGGATATGCCCCTGTTGCGGGAGGATTTCGCCAATGAGCAACCGCAGCAGGGTGGTCTTGCCGCAGCCGTTTGGCCCGATGATGCCGACCCGGTCTCCGCGCATGATCGTGGTTGAAAAATCGCGCAGCACCTGCTTCCCGGGATAGCGATAATGGACATTTTCCGCTTCGACAACCAGGTTGCCGGAGCGGCGCCCGCGCTGCAGGGTCATGGCCACTCCGCCGGGCCTCTCCTGTCGCTGGCGGCGTTGGGCGCGCATTTTCAGCAGGGTCTTGAGGCGTCCCTGGCTGCGGGTGCGGCGGGCCTTGACCCCCTGGCGGAGCCAGGTTTCTTCAACCGACAATTTTTTGTCAAAAAGCCGGTTTTGGCTCTCTTCATTGGCCAGGCTCTCCTCTTTGCGCTGGAGAAAGGTCGCGTAGTCACAGCTCCAGTCCAGCAACCGGCCGCGGTCGATCTCGATGATCCGGCTGGCCAGCTTTTGCACCAACTGCCGGTCATGGGTGACGAGCAGAATGGTTCCGCTATATTCGGCCAGAAAATCCTCCAGCCAGGAAATGGCTTCGATGTCCAGGTGGTTGGTCGGTTCATCGAGCATGAGGATATCCGGTGCCGCAACCAGGGCTTTGGCCAGCAGCGTGCGCCTTTTCAACCCGGTGGACAGGGTGGCGAAATCCGCGTCGGCCGGGAGCTTCATCCGGGCAATGACCAGGTCGATCTGGCGATGGATCTCCCAGCCGTTCTCGGCATCCAACTGTTGTCCCAAACGGTCCAAGCGGGCCAAAAGCCGGGGATCATTTCCCTGGCTGTCGGCCAGCATGGCACTGGCGCGATGGTAATCGGCCAGTAGTTTGCCCTTGGCCGCAAGCCCGGAATAGACGATATCGATGACCGGGCCGGCGATACCTGCGGGGATCTCCTGGTCCAGGCGGGCCGTGACGATTCCCTGGCTGCGGGAGACAGTGCCGTTGTCGGGATTGATTTCGCCGTTGATCAGCTTCATCAGCGTGGTCTTGCCGCTGCCGTTGCGCCCCAGCAGGCAGACCCTTTCGTGGCGTTCGATATGCAGCTCGATATGGTCCAGCAGCAGGAAACCGCCGAAACCGACACACACGTCTTTCACGCTGAGCAGCGCCATCAGGTAAATACCCTCGCTTCTTCCCGTCTTCCGGGGATGGTTTGCCAAAAACTATAATAATCATCCTCGTTATAAAATAGTATACCCTATACCCGCGCCATCGCAAAACCAATAATATTGTTGAAAAATTGCTATTGTTGTTTTAGGGCTTCTAAGATCGAAATGTTTATATAGTGTTCAATCGCTGTTCAACACCCTGCGGATGATGTTCAGCATTTGCGGCATGGTGTACGGCTTGGCCACGAACTCGCGGATGCCGTCGGCCAGGATGGAAGCTTTCAGCGCCGGCTCGACGAAACCCGAAATCAGGATGATCTTGACGTCGGGGTTGTCGCTCAAGATCGACCGGCTCACCGCCGCGCCATTCAGCTTGGGCAGGTCCATGTCGGTGACCACTAGCTGGATATCATCGCGGTGGCGTCGGTAGCGTTCCAGCGCCTCCATGCCGTCGCGGGCGATGAGTATCTGGTAGCCGTATTCGTGCAGCATGGAAGTCAGGAGCTCCCTGAGGCTTTCCTCGTCTTCGACCACCAGGATGGTCTCGCTGCCGCGGGAGATCGGTTCCGCGTCCAGGTCCAGTTGAACCGGCCGGAAGGCCTGGATCTCCGACGCCGGGAAATACAGGGAAAAGACCGTGCCTTGACCCGGCTGGCTGTCGACTTCAATAAAACCCTTGTGGGTCTTTACCACACCGTAAACTACGGCTAGTCCCAGTCCGGTCCCCTGGTAGCGGCCCTTGGTGGTGAAGAACGGCTCGAATATGCGGGTCCGGGTTTTTTCATCCATGCCCATGCCGGTATCGGTGACCTGGATGCGGATCAAGCGCTTGCCCGCGGCGGCCGGGAAGCGGGCGACGATCTCCCGTCCTTCGATCAGGGACGTCATGATGCCGAGCTTGCCGGTGCCGGCCATGGCGTCGCGGGCGTTGATGCATAGGTTGAGCAGGGCCTGGTGCAACTGGCTCGGATCCATCCAAACTTGGGGCAAATCGGCCGGGCATGAATAGCTGATTTCGATGGTGCGCGGGAAGGTCACGCGCAGCATTTCGACCAGCTCGGAGACCAGTTCCTGGATGTGCAGCGACCTGAAATCGGCCTCCGACTTGCGGGCGAAGGTCAATATCTGCCTGACGACGGCGCCGCCGCGCTCGGCGGCGTCGATGATCGTCTGCAGCGTGGGTTGAAACGGTGAACGCTCTTTCAGCTTGCTGGCCATCAGCTCGGCATGACCGCTGATGATGGAGATGATGTTGTTGAAGTCATGGGCGATGCCTCCGGCCAGGGTGCCCAGACTATCCAGCTTCTGGTTCTGGCGCATTTCGTTTTCCAGGATGCGGTGTTCCTCCTCGCTGCGCCGGCGCTCGGAAATGTCCTTCAGGGCGACCACCCGGACCGTTCGCACCTGGAAAGGTATCAGCTTGCTCCTGGTTTCGACCGGAAACATAGTACCGTCCAGCCGCTTGATCAGGTGCTCCATGGGGGCATCGCCGTGCTGATTGCGGCTGATTATTTGTGCCGTTTCCGGGCCCATGAAATCGGATATTTTTCTGCCGACGATCTCCCTGCTTTCGCCGCCGAGCATCTTGGCCAGATTGGAATTGGCGTCGATAATCGTGTTGTTCTCCAGAATGCACATGCCTTCGAAGGTCGCCTCGGCCAGGATGCGGAAACGCGTCTCGCTCTCGCCCAAAGCCGCCTCGGTCCGCTTGTGCTCGGCGATTTCGTTCTGCAGCCGGACGTTGCTGTCGCGCGACTCCTGTTCGTTGCGCCGGGCGCGCTCGATGCTGCTCCGCAAGTGGTTGGCCAGCATGCGCGCCGGCACGGCGGCCAGGGTGAAGATGGCCATGACGGTGATCAGGACGAATACCGTGGTGTTGACCTGCTGGGGCCAGGCGATTAAACCGCGGACTTCGGCCATGATGATGATCGTGGCCGAGAGCATCGACAGGGCGACGATGGCCAGGAATTCCTTCGGCCTGAGCAGCAGGGCGGCAATGATGATGATCACCGGATAGAGCATGGAGGCCAAGTCGTGGATGCCGCCTCCGGTGTACAGCAGGATGGTGACCAGGGCAAGAAGTGAGATAAAGGTGAAGAAAATGGCGGAGCGCAGGCGGCCTGAACGAAGCAGGACCAGGAGGAAAAAAGCCATCACTATGCCAGCGGCCAGTTCTACGGTTTTATCGTACTGGCCGGCCGCGGCGGTGGCTGCTGCCACCAGGATGCAGGCCAGTATTCCGTGCAGCAGGATCAGGTTTAAAAAATAGGCCAGCTGGTTCTTGTCTTCATCGTCGAAATGGGGTGACGGAAAGTATTTGCCGAACCGTTTCATGAGCCTGAGAGCAGCCGTTTCCTTTCTATCTGCCATGTTTTTCGCCTTGGCCGGAATTTTATTTACAAATTTTATATAGGCAGTATTTTTTTGTCAAATTGAATTTAAAATAGTGGCAGCAACCGCAGTAACAGCAAAAATATTCGACCATCCATTCTGAGAAAATCGGACTCTGGCCAATGGCCGAACCCTGTGCTACAATCACTGCATGAGGAAAACGGGACCACGGACTTCCGCCCCGGGGAAAGTGCTCCTGTTAATGGGATAAGGGGAGGAAGCATGAAGAAAATCGTGATCCGTATCTTGTTGGTACTGTTGGTCCTAATCATCGGCTACCTGGCCTTCAACCAGATCGATGCCCGGCCGGTTGCACCGGCGCTGGGCGCCCCGCCGGTCCTGGCGCCGGAGGTTTTTGAAAAAACAAATGGGTATTACCGGTTATGGACTCTGATCGAGCCAAAGGATGTCGATATCGAAACCGACGCGGCGATTCTCCCATATCGCCGTCTCTTCGATCCCGACTTTGACAATGATCTGTATATAAGGGAATTCGAGCAGATGAATTACAAAAAAAAATATAAAAATCCAAAAGAGTTGGCTGAAGTATTCAAAGCCATGACATTTGCGGCTGATTGGATGGATGGTGCGCACTCGGTTATAAATAAATATCAGGAACAGTTAAAAAAAGCCGGCGAAGATTATGGCTTCATGCTCGCCCGCTATGAAAAGTTGATCCACTGCGAAAGTTTCATCGATTTCACCCTGATCAGGTCCGACTCTCCCATTCCCAACCTGCTGGCCTGGCTCCATACGGCCAAGCTCTCCATTGCCCTGGATGTCATGGCAGCGCAAAATGGCAACTCTCAGGAGGCCGCCGCCCACCTGCTGCGCCATCTGCGCTTTGCCACCAGGGTGATCCCAAACAGCCGCACGCTGATCACCAACCTGGTGGCCAAAGCCGTGGCCCGCATGTCCATTTGGGCCCTCAACAATATCATGAACCGCAAGGATTGCCCGCCGGATGTATTTCAGACCATTCTGGAGAGCACCCCCACGCTTGCTTACGAGGAGTACGGCTCCCGCTTTCCATTCACTTGTGAAACGTACTGGGTATCCGAGCTTGATCTTTCCGCAATGAACTGGCTTTCCGCCGTCAAATACAAATTGTTCTTCCAGAAGAACCGCACCCGCAATATCCGCGTTCGCTACATGGAGGGGATCATTCGCTACGAGGAAACACCACCCCATCTCTGGGATAAGGACATCGAGGAAATGCCCAAACAGGCGCAAGGGGTTTTCTGGTGGCTGCAAAATCCATTAGGGAAAAAAAGTCTTGATGACTTTTCTGCAGGTAATTTTATTGCCGTGATTTTCAAATCCTGGGCCCTGAAGACGGCACACGACATGCTGCACATCGCCGCTGACCTGCATCGCAATTTCGATCCAACCCGGTCGGTGCAGGCGCAGCTAAACGATTTGCCAAGTTACCGGGAATTGTTGGACCCCTGTTCCGGAAAACCTTATATCTGGAGCGAGACCAAGCAGATACTCTACAGCATCGGCATCGACCGCCGCGACAACCAGGGGGACACCAGGGAAAATCAGGCCTGGCAGGATGGTGATTACGTCCTGCCGCTCATCACTTTCGTCAAATAGGGCTTGGCTTAAAATCAGTTCTCTTCAATGCGCAGCGATACCATCACGTCGCCCTGGCGGATGGCGTCGACGACCTCCTGACCCTGCAGCACTTTGCCGAAAACGGTATGGCGGCCGTTCAGGTGCGGCTGCGGCGAGTGGGTGATGAAAAACTGGCTGCCGTTGGTGCCGGGCCCGGCGTTGGCCATGGAGATGACCCCGGTCTCGTGTTTCAGCGGATTGTTGAGCGTTTCATCGGCGAAACGGTAGCCCGGGCCGCCGCTGCCGCTGGCGCTGGGGTCTCCGCCCTGGATCATGAAATTGGCGATGACGCGATGGAAGGTGACGCCGTCATAGAAATTTTCGCGGGCCAGGAAGACGAAGTTGTTTACGGTTTGCGGGGCGTGCTCGGGAAACAGCTGCAGGACGATCTCCCCCCGGGCGGTGCTGATGCGGGCTTGGTAGGTTTTTTTACTGTCGATCGTCATGGGCGGCGGGTTTTTCCATTGTTTGACGGTCATGATACGCTCCTTTTGGTTTTTCCGGCTACAAAGAGGGAGTAGGATGAGCAGCTCATCTTGTTCGCTGCAGTTCCCTTTCCCTCCGATTAAAATATTGGAAGTTGATCGGAGGGAAAGGGATTCGAACCCCTGGTCCCAGTAAAGGGACAACGGTTTTCAAGACCGCCGCAATCGACCGCTCTGCCATCCCTCCGGCCGGGTTGAAATTGTAACAGATGGTCGAATGTCTGTCAATTTAAATAGGACAACGGTTTTCAAGATACATGCACTATGTTTTTGGAAATTGTTGTGAGCCACCAAAAACATCTAGTGCATGTATATTCGCACTAGATGATTTTCCCGTCTTTCAAAGCTTAGGGAAAATCATAGTGCGAATACCGCCGCAATCGATACCAACACTAAGTTTTTGGCAATTTCGGTAAGTCGCCAAAAACTTCTAGTGTTGGTATAGTCACACTACATGGTTTCAGCGACTTACGGAACTTGCTGAAACCATAGTGTGACTACCGCTCTGCCATCCCTCCGGCCGGTGTGAAATTGTAACAGAAGGGTGAATGACTGTCAATTTGGTTTTTGAAGTCACACTGGATGGTTTCAGCGGCCGCCGAATAGAATGAGGGTCATGCGGGTTGGTATTTGATTTGAAGTTGCCTAGGAAGCTGCTAAAATACGTACATGGCCAAGAAATTCGCCTTTGAAAGGTACATTTGGTTCCATTCCAAACTTAAAGCCGGGCGCTATCCCAAGCTTGCCGATTTGGCGGAAAAATTCGAGATTTCCCGGCGCCAGGCGGCGCGGGAAATCGATTTCATGAAAAACTTTTTTTCGGCTCCGATCGAGTATGCACGCGAGCGCAACGGCTATCACTATACCGAGGCCGGTTTCGAACTGCCTGGCATCTGGCTCGGCCAGGAAGAGATCGTCGCCCTGATCATTTCCAAGCGCATTTCCACCGCCATTCCCGACCAGCGTCTTAAAAAAAAGATCGATTATTACTTCAGGAAAATAGCCAGTTCTACCGACTTCGATTTCCAGGACCTGGAAAAAAGGGTATCGCTGAAAAATATCCATTATTACGCCGTGGCACCGGAAATATTCGCCGGCTGCGCCTTCGCCCTGGCCAAGAACAGAAGGATGCGGATCACGTACCGTTCCGCTTACAGCAACGAAATCCGCGAACGCGAGATCAGTCCGCTGCATCTCCTGCTCTACCTGGGCAACTGGCACTTGATAGCCTTTTGTCATAACCGCGGCGACCTGCGCGATTTTGTCTTGTCGCGTGTAGTCGAAATGGAAATACTCGTGGAAAAGGTAGGTGCGGAGCTGCTGGCCCGAGATATCAAAAAGATGATCGACAAACATTATGGCATCTTTTTGCAGGGCGAGGAAAAGCGGGTCAAGGTGAGGTTCCACGGCCGTAGCGTCGGCATTGTCCGCGACCAATCGTGGTTTGCCGGGCAACGGGTCATTGAAGAAAAAGATTCGCTGCTGCTCAGCTTCCCGGTCACCGACTACCGCGAAGTCCTCGGCGACATCCTGCGTTTCGGCGCTGAGGCCGAGGTCCTTGAACCGGCCGAACTCCGCGACTTGATCGCTGAAACCGCCGTCGGCATGAACCGCATCTATGGCCGTCGAAAAGGCGGTTCCAGGGCAAAAAAATAAAAAAAAATATCTCCTGCCCCATGACACGATTTGTCATAGTGGCTGTTTTATATTGCTGGCAGGAGGCTATGATGAAAAATGAACAAATGAGTTTGTTCCCGATGAGAGACCTCGGCCAGGTCATGATGGCAGCCAAGGATTTGATCGTTGTCGCCTGTGATTACGTGGCCCAGTGGGGAGACCAATGCCTGAATGATCCGGACACGCCGGCCTTCATCCGCTCGATCTACTCGGACCAGGGTTTGGACGCGGTTCAAAAAGCTGGTTAAGGAGAAAAATTCCCAAAGGCAACATCCCGGCAAAACCTGCTCTTTTCTCCTTGCACTTCCGGATCCGCTTGCGTTACAATCGTTGCCGGAGCGAAACAGGAAATGGTGAAGGAATCATCGCTAATTACCGAACTGGCAGCGTTGGCGCTCCTTGGCATGTTCATTTACTTCATGAAATGGCTTGAAAAAAGGGGACAAAGACAGAGGCGGCATCCGGCGAGCTGTCCGGCTGCTGCGGCCGCCAAGGAACCCGGCCTGGACCATAATCCCGGCGGGCCGCTCACCGAAAAACAGGCGCAAAAATTGTTCGAGACAATCCTGCAGGCCGCGATCAGGCAAAAGGCCGACACAATCCTCATCGACACGATCTCCGGGCGGCCTCAAGTGCGTTTGCGTCTGGAGGGCAAGTTCCAGGAATTGACCGGTGTGGGGGATGCGGAGTCCTTCCGGCGACTGGTTGCCCAGGCCAGGCGCAGCGCTGGGTTGCCGACGCAGCCCGATCCTTTAACAGGCGGCCGCGGCTCCTTTCTCCGCCTCTATCGCCATGGCCACCTGCGCAGCGCTGGTTATCGTGTTGAAGCAGGCGAGCTTTCATTCGCTTTTCAAGAAGTTTCGCGACGCAGCCGAGCCGTCCGCTTCGATCTCGAATCCATTCCGATACCGGGCAACGAAACATTAAAGATATCCCTGCGCATGGAAAGGCCCATGGAGAACACGCGTTTCGACCTGGGCTTCGCCGCCGCGGCCGAACGAAGATACATCGAGGCCGTGCGCTCGCGCCGTGGAATTATCCTGCTGACCGGACCCTGCAATTCGGGAAAGTCGACCGCTACCTACCGCGCCCTCGCCCTTTTGCGCGATGAGGGGCGGAAGGTTGTAACCGTGGAATGGCCGATCGAATGGATGCTGCCGGGGACCAGCCAATACTGGGTCCGGGAAGGGAAGCAGTGGCAGGATTTCGACTATCGGATGGACAAATGCCTGCGCCGTGCCATCCAGCGCCGGCCCGATGTGTTGATGGTCCAAAATATCGATTGGATCGATGACAAGGCTGTGCAGTTGGCCCTGGATTATGTCGCTGCCGGTGGCCTTCTGATCACGGCCGTGCACATCTATGACTGCGCCAACGCCCTGGCCTGTGTGCTGCGCCGCTATTTTTGGAATCGGAGGCAGGAAGCGGCCGACCTGTTCCGGATGGTGGTGGCGCCGCGGCGGCTGTCCATGGTTTGCATGCACTGCGCCGAGGAGCAGCGGGTGCCGGTAAAGATCCTAATCGGGGCGGGGATGGCCGATCCCCCGGTCGCCGCCGATGGCCGCGTCGCCACCTGGCTGGGCCGCGGCTGCCCCCTTTGTGAAAATACCGGCGAGCTGGGCTCCACTGCCGTCTACGAGGTGCTGGACATGGGCACAGAAATGAAGCGCTTCATCGAGAACGAGAACGACTGGTATTATGACCAGATCGATTACCTGCGCCGGCAAGCATGGCTGCACGGCATGCGCACCCAGCGCGAACTTGCATTGGAGCGGGTGCTCGCCGGCGATGTCAGCCTCCGGCATGCGCTGCTGAATACCATTAAACCAAAATGGCTGACCGCGGTGCAGGCCGGTCGGAACTCGTTTTCCCGCCAGTACTAATAAGTTTTCGTCAATTCAATTGGTTGATGAAGTTGACGTATGCGGAGGGGGGATCGGGGATGAACAAGCCGAGTTGTTTTTCGGGGGGAGTTTCCGTGCTCGTGTACTCGCTGTTCCAGCATACGATGCCCTGGATGCTGACGGACTCGTTGCCGATGGTGAGTATGACCTTTACCTCGCGGTTGATCGGGAAAAGCTGGTATTCGGCCTGGATCAGTATGCCGTGAGAGGAAATGTTTCGCGCCAGACCGGGGCTGAAGGTATCGTTGTCGCCGTAAATAAGTTCCAAAGGATGAAGCAGTCTTTTCTCGATCCGTTTTTCCATTTTTGTCTCCGGGATTCAGGTGCGAAATGGAATTATATCTTATTTTATGTTTCTGGCAAAATTTATTGGCCGCTGGGCCGGATTCCGAATGAAAAAATACAAGCGCTTCAACGTATAGATGATGAAACCCGCCCTTCGGACGGTCAGCCCAAACGGCTTATGTAGTCGCAATATTTGGCCGGCGGCTCATTGATAAACAAGCCCATTTGATTCTCGGGGATATCAAATGCCTCCCGAAATTCGTTGTTCCAGCGAACCACTCCATCCAGGACAATTGTATCGCCGCCGATTTTTAAATTCACTTGGATATTGTTTCTGACTGGGGGAACCCGGTTCTCGGAGCTGATCAGCATGCCATGCCGGGAAATATTCCTGGTCCATCCTGTGCTTGAGGCATGCTGATTGCCGAAGGTCAATTCTAGGCAATGGGATAACCGCTTCTCGGCTCTTTGTTCCACCACCCCTCCTGCTGAACCGCTTTATACGAATACTATATACTCGATCGGCGAAAAAAACAAGTATTTTGTCATTGCTTGTTTTTTGTTTTGCTGATCATGCGGGCGAAATTTTTCATTACCCAGAGATGGGCCCTGGCCTGGGTCAGGTTGTAAAGCGGCCAGGGGATGGTGGGGCGGTAATCGTGAATGGCCACCAGCGCGGCGTGGCCGCCGAGTACCTGGCGAAACTCCAGGCGCGGCCGCCGGCTGGGCAGGTTGGTTTTTTTGGCCAGGAGTCCGCCGCTGATGTAAAAAAGCTGACGGTCGGAAGCGGCGCTGCGCTCATGGGCGAAGCGCAGTTCCAGCAGGGAAATTTTGTAGGGGCGGGTGCTGATGGTCAGGTTGCCCTCCTCGTCGGTGGAGGCGCGGAGCAGGGTATGAAAAAAACGAGGCAGCCAGGTCGTGTATTCCATGGCCAGCCAACGGGCCGTTTTGCCCGGCGGCAGGGAGATCCGCTGCAGCGAACGGACCGTGTTTTTTTCCATGTCGGGGAGGCTGTGTTTGGAATGGGCCAGGGAGGCGTGGATAGCCCGGAAATTTTCGCTCCCCTTTTCCTCGGCCATTGCCGCCCGCAGGGCCTGTTCAAGCGGCTCTCCGGGGATGCCGGCTTGTTGCTGGAAACTCAGATCGTTGGCTGCCAGCGAATGCTTGAGGCTCTCCACCAGCGGCGTTACCAGCTGCCTGGGGAAGCCGCTGATCAGGGTCAGGAACAGCTTAGAAAGGCCGAGCAGCGGCAGGGGCAGGCGGACGAAAAGGCGTTTCAAGTCCAGCACGCGGGCGCTGCGGCGCAGAAGCTCCCGATAGGAAAGGATATCGGTACAGCCGATGTCATGGCCTTGGTTGCGCTTGTCCGGGTGCTCCAGGCAGAAGCGGAGGAGGCGGATGACGTCGGCCAGGGCAATGGGCTGGATCAATGAATCGGACCAGCTCGGGCACAGGATCAGCGGCGATCGTTCGAGCACCGAACGGAACATGCCGTAGGATGAACCGCGCAGGCCGATGACGATGCCAGCGCGCAGCGTGGTCACCGGCACGCCGTGGGCGCCCAACGTCTGTTCCACTTCGCGGCGGCTCTGGATGTGGCGTGAAAGATCAACTCCCTTTGGTATCAGACCGCCGAGGTAGATGATCTGTTTGATCCCCACTTGGGCGGCGGCGCGGGCGAAATTGTCGGCGCTGATCAGATCCATGTCCTGAAAGTTTCCCTGGGTGAGCCTGGCCGAAGGCAGCATGGAATGGACCAGATAAAAAGCGGCTTCGGCGCCGGCCAGGGCCCGCTCGCACTCGAACAGGGAAAAAAGATCGCAGTGGCGCCATTCGCTGACCGGGCAGCACCCGGACGGGCATGGGCGGCGGGTCAGGCCGATCACCCGGTATTCCCCAGCCAGCTCCTCAACCAATGCCCTGCCGATGAATCCCGTAGCCCCGGCGATGACGACGTTTTTCATGATTCCCCCGCATCACTGTCCATTGTTTATGCATTTATTCTACCTGTAATCCTCGTCCCTGGCAATCCGAATTTTCCGGCCGCAAAACATTGTCTTTTCGGCAAAGTTCGATTATAATCGACCTCGTTTCCGTAGTGACAGGTCGCGTCCCCGAACGGCAGCTCCGATCATCCGCATATCCTTGCGGATCTGATCGGTCTGCCAGCGAAAGCGGGACAAGCCCTGTCACTACCCTAAAACCGTTTCATCGAGGAGTGCCGAAATTGATCCTGGCCGCTAAATTTTTATTGCTGATTGTCTTGCTGATCCTGCTGCTGCGCTGGAAAATCGACCTTTCCCTGGCGGTTTTCTCCGTCAGCCTGCTGACCGTGGCTCTTTTTGCCATCAACCTGAAATTGGCCGTTCGCAGCGCCTGGGCGGGGATCAGCGCCGGGGAGACCCTGGAGTTGTTTTTGATCATCGTGCTGGTGCAGTTTATCGGCGCCGTACAGAAGAGCCGTAAAATGTACGACCGCCTGGTTGAAGCGCTGAACACGATGATCCGCGACAAGCGACTGGTGGCGATGGTCTCGCCGGCGATCATTGGCTTTTTGCCCATGCCGGGCGGGGCTCTGTTGTCGGCGCCGCTGGTCGATGTCTCCACCGCTAAAATGAAGCTCAAGCCGGCCTTCAACGCCTTCCTCAATTTCTGGTTCCGCCACGACTGGGAGCTGATCTGGCCGCTCTACGCCGGATTGCTCCTCTTCCAGGCCATGTCGCGCATCCCCATGCGGCGCATCATCCTGTTCCAGCTGCCCTTCTCCATCCTGCACATCGTCATGGGGCTCATCGTTTCCTTTGTCTACTTCCGCCGCCACAATATTCCCCGCGACATCGGCAGCCAAAAAAACGGCCTGCAGGCGACCGCGCGCGATTTCTTAGCCGGCACCTGGCCGATCCTGGCCGTCATTCTGCTGTTCTTCGTCAAGGCACCGCCGCTGCTGCCGCTGCCGCTGCACTGGGCGCTGCTGCTGGTTGCCGCGGTCCTGAGCGTCTGGAAAAAGGTAAGCCTGAAGGAAATCGTCTCGATCGTCTTCGCCAAGACCACGTTGCGTAGCCTGCTGGTCATTGCCGCGGTCATCGTCTTCCAGCGCTTGATCGAAGTTTCGGCCGCCTTTGACGTGCTTAAGACCATGAACATTTCCCTGGGCATGGCCGTGCTGTTTATCTTCCTGGTCTCCTTCACTGTCGCGTTCCTGACCGGGGTCAACACGGCTTACATCGCCATCGCCTTTCCGGTCCTTTTGCCCCTGATCCAGCATCTCCCCAATTATTTTTACTTGGCGCTCTATATTTACATCATCGGCTACGCCGGCATCCTGGTATCGCCGCTCCACCTCTGCCTGGTGCTGACCAACGAGTATTTCGAAGCTCCGCTGCTCGAGGTATACCGCTACATGGCGATCCCGATAATCATCATGATTGCCCTGGCGACCGGGTTGGTGATGATACTTTAATGAACGAACAAACCCCCCCTCCGCCCCCCTTGGTAAGGGGGAGAAGGCAATTGAGTGATCGCTTGCTTTTAATCCCCTTTACTGAGGGGGGTGGCGAAGCCGGGGGGATTGATCGAACCTGAAAGAAAAGTATTTCAGTTAAAAAAAAACTTATTTGATGATTCCGCTTTCTTTCAGGACTTTAAAGAACCGCTGCACGCCCAGGCCGTCGACCAGGGCTTTGCCGGCAACGCCCATTCTCTCGCGGCGCTCCGGGGTCAGCGGAGCGATGGCGTCGCGGAGCGCTTGAACGGAAAAATCGGCCAGGGAAGGAATTTTCACACCGACCCCCATGCGGGCGCAGGTGTCGGCCACGGCTTCCTGCTCCTTGTCCAGGATCATGTACAGGGCGGGAGTGCCGACGGCCGCGGCTTCCAAGGCCTCTGCAGCGGGTGGAATCAAGGCCAGGTCGGCCTCAAAATAGGCGCGGGCCGGGCTCTCGCTCTTGCCGCAGAAGTGGATGCCGGGATAGATCTTCATCAGGTTGCGCTTGTCGGCTTTTTTCAGGCTCAAGCCAGGGGATATTTTCATCTTGAAGCGCAGGCGGTGCAGCGTGTCGACGATTTGGCGCAGATCGCGGTAGGGGAGCAGGTCACCCAGGTTGATGAATATGAGTTTCGGAGCTTTGCAGTATTTTCTCTTGGCCTTATGGAAATGACGGAACTTGTGGTGCAGCAGCGCCTTTTCCGACTCGATGAACGGGGAAAAACCGATGTCTACCTTCTGGCGCTCATTTTCGGCTGAAATAATCTGGACGGTTTTCAGGCCTGATTTTTTCGCCCTTTCCAGCAGTTCACCGTCCGGAGCGGAAAATAGAGCAACGTCAAAGACCAGAGCCTTGGCATCAGCCAGGTCGATCTTTGCCGGGTCCTTGACCAGGACAAAGGAAATATTTTTTTCGGCCAGGAATTTAGCTGCCCGCTTATCGTCGCGTGCGCAGATCAGAACTTGATTGCTCTGCTTCAACAATGAGACCAAGTATGCGCAGCGGCGTAGATGCTGCAGCCCGGTCAGAGGGGAAATATCGGCCCGAAAAATGATCATCAGATCAGGACTTCTCTGATCTTCTCCATGGCGAAGTCAATGTCGGCCCTGGTGATGACCAGCGGCGGGGCGAAGCGGATGATCCAGTCGTGGGTTTCCTTGCAAAGCAATCCTTTTTCCTTGAGGGCCGTCGTGAACTGGCGGGCCTTGCCGGCCGACTTTTTGAGCACCACCGCGATCAGCAGCCCCTTGCCGCGCACCAGCTTGATCTTGTCCGACCGCTTCTGCAGCTCGCGCAGCCGGGCCATGAAATAGGCGCCATTTTCAAAGGCGCGCTCGGCCAGCTTTTCGTCGATCAGCACGTCGATCGCGGCCATGGCCACGGCGCAGGCCAGCGGGTTGCCGCCGAAGGTGGAGCCGTGGGTACCGGGCTTGAAGACTCCGAGCACGCTCTGGTTGGCGGCCACGGCCGAGACCGGCAGGACGCCGCCGCCAAGGGCCTTGCCCAGGATGATGATATCGGGATCGACATCCTCGTATTGGTAGGCGAACAGCCTGCCGGTGCGGCAAAAGCCGGTCTGGATCTCGTCCACGGCCAGCAGGATTTTGTTCTTCTTGGCGATCTTGCCCAGCCCGGCCAGAAAGCCGTCGTCGGGGACCACCACTCCGGCCTCGCCCTGGATGGGCTCGACCATGATGCCGACCGTGTTCTTGTTAACCGCCTTTTCCACGGCTTTCAGGTCGTTGTAGGGGACGATCTTGAATCCCGGCGTGTAGGGGCCGTAAAAATCGTGGCCGTCGGGATCGGTGGAGAAGGAGACAATGGTGGTCGTGCGGCCGTGGAAATTATCTTTGAAAACGATGATCTCGGCCTTGTTGGCGGCCACCTTCTTGACCTTGTAGCCCCACTTGCGCATGGTCTTGATGGCCGTTTCCACCGCTTCGGCGCCGGTGTTCATGGGCAGGATCATCTCCTTGCCGGTCAATTCGGCCAGCTTCTTGGCGAAAAGGGGCCAGCGGTCGTTATAGAAGGCCCGGGAGGTCAGGGTCAGGATGTCGGCTTGGTCCTTGAGTGCCTTAATGATGGCCGGATGACGATGGCCCTGGTTGACGGCCGAGTAGGCCGAAAGCATGTCGATATAGCGCTTGCCTTCGGGATCTTCGACCCAGATGCCGTCGGCTTTGGCGATGACCACTTCCAGTGGGTGGTAGTTGTGGGCCCCGTATTGGTGTTCGATATCCATCAATTCTTGGGAACTGTATTTTTGCATGAAAGCACCTCGTTTTTAAGTAGAGACAATCCGCAGGCAAAATGCCGGCTGATTTGCCCACACTATTGTAACATTTTAAACTTTTTCGTCAAGGGGTAGATCTGGAAGACCTATCGTAACGCGTGACGCGTAACACGTAACGCGAGAAGAAGAAAATCTTGATAACTTGGCGAAATCTCAAGCTAAAAAACCCAGGAGAAGGAAGCAATACAAAAGAGTCTACTTGAGTTGGTAGGGAAGAATGATTTTTTTCTTACTTGTCACGCGTCACGCGTTACGTGTTACGATTGTTCGTTTAATTGACAAATGTTGATTATTTTTAACGATTCATTTATAGTATTTACTAAGGCACAGGGAACTGGCGCCGAGGAGGGAGCATGAAGGCTGAAAAAATCTTGGAAAACAAGGGCAAGGAGGTATACTCGATCCATGTCGATGCCATTGTCAGCGATGCCTTGCAGGTCATGAGCGAAAAGAACGTCGGCGCCCTGATGGTCCTGGACGGCCAGCAGAATGTCCAGGGCATAGTCTCCGAGCGGGATGTCATGCGCAACTGCTACCGCAGCCAGGCCAATGTCAAGGGGCTGGCGGTCAAGGAGGTCATGACTCCGCGCGAGAAATTGATCGTGGCCAGGGCCGAGGACGACATCAACGATCTGATGGCCGCCATGACCCAGAACCACATCCGTCACATCCCGGTGGTCGACGAACACGACAAGGTCGTGGGCATGATCTCCATCGGCGACATCATCAAGGCGATGCTCAAGGACAAGGACTACCAGATCCGGCATTTGAAGGATTATATCGAAAGCAAGTATCCGTTGTAAGTTATCGTTATGCGTAATGCGTGATGCGTTATGCGTAACGGCGATAGAACGAACCAGTGCTTTTTCGCATAACGCATAACGGAGTTCCGCAAGTTCGTTCACGCATTACGATAGTTCGTTATTTCTGAACGCTGACCTGCTCGCTGAACCATTTCCAGATGGCGTGGTGGAAGGCGAGCGTCGGCGGATTGGCCTGCAGAAAGGCCAGGGGGTTGAAATCAAGGGGCGCGCCTAGCTTCTGGTGCAGGAAAAGTCCCTTGCGGTACAGGTTGTAAAACTCGGGGTGGAACTGGAAGCCCAGAACGTTGGCGAAGCGGGCATGCTCGATCGCCTCGACGATCTTCCCGTCCATGGAGAAGGCCGTCGCGCGCACCCCGGCGCCCAGCCTGCCGATCGCCTGGTGGTGGAACGTGGCTACGAAAGGATGATCGCCGCTTGATAATCCCATCTTGCGCAAAAAAATGTTGTCTTTGCCCAGGCGGATGCGGTGGAACGGGTATATCAGCTTCTCATCGTTCGGGTAAAGCTTTTCCAGGTAGACGTCCGAATGGATTTGGTCGGGAGTGGATGCCAGGACCTCCTCCACCGTCTTTTGACCGTAAACTTCACTCGGGATGTCCTGGACCAGGTCGCCACCGGCTGCCACGTTCAGGCTCTGGAGGCCGAGGCAGATGGCCAGGATGGGGAAATCCTTACGGCCGGCCAGGAGGGGAGTGAAGCCCGGGTTGCGGCTTCCCCCCAGCAGGTGGAAGAGAAATGAGATTTCATACATGGAACGCGACGGCGTCGCGGGTTCGGAAAGCAGACTGGTCCCCTGGCCGTACACAGCCGGGGGGATATCCGCACCGCCGGTAAAGATGATGCCGCTGGCCGCGGCGAGAATTTCCTTGAATTGAGGGGTCCAGAGGTTTTCCCGGAACAGGTCCTTCAGATCCACCCGGCCGGTGATCTTCCGGAAGCGTACCCAGGAAAGGCCATTCTCTTCCACATAGGCGAACGCCTCCTGGTAGGCCTCGGCTTCTTCCCCATTGGCGAACTCGTCTTCGTGATAGATCCCCAGCAAAATCAGCTTTTTCAAGGGGAGGATGTCCTTTTCGTACATCTCCACGATATTCTTGACTTGGGATAAGGTGGAATGGGTCATGACGATGACCGGGATTCCTGGCGGTAGGTCTTCTGTTTGCGCCGCCGTCAGGGTGAACTGGAAGAGAAGTAAACAAAGAAGGAAGCGAAAATGTTTTTTCATGAATGCTCCGCGGGCTAAAAAAAAAGGGAGAGGCTTGCGCGCTCTCCCCATAGCTTATTCGCTGAATTTTTTCAGAAGCAGAGAAGCGTTGGTGCCGCCGAAGCCGAAAGAATTGGAAAGGGCGTAAGGGATTTCCCGGCTGATCCCCTGATTGGGAGTGTAATTGAGGTCGCATTCGGGATCCGGGGTCTCGTAATTGATGGTCGGCGGGATGAAGGAATTGACCATGGCTAGGACGGTGAAGGCGGCTTCGGCGCTGCCGGTGGCTCCGAGCATGTGACCGGTCATGGACTTGGTGGAACTGATTGCCAGCTTGTACGCGTGAGCGCCGAAGAGGCGCTTGATGGCGAGGGTCTCCAGCTTGTCGTTGAGTTCAGTGGAAGTGCCGTGGGCGTTGATATAGACGATGTCCTCGGGTTTCAGCTCGGCATCGGCCACGGCTATTTTCATGGCCCGGTAAGCGCCGTCGGCTTTGGGATCGGGGGCGGTCATATGGTAAGCGTCGCCGCTGAAACCGTAGCCGACGACCTCGGCGTAGATGCGGGCCCCGCGCGTGCTGGCATGCTCCAGCGATTCCAGAACCAGTAGGGCTGAGCCTTCGCCGATGACGAAGCCGTCACGATCCTTGTCGAATGGTCGCGAGGCTTTTTCGGGCTGGTCGTTGCGGGTGGAAAGGGCGCGCATGGCGGTGAAGCCGGCCACGCCCAGCGGCGTGATGGGATACTCGGCCCCGCCGGCCAGCATGATGTCGGCTTCGCCGCGCTGGATGATGCGCAGGGAATCGCCGATAGCGTGGGTGCCGGTGGCGCAGGCGGTGCAGTTGGCCAGGTTGGGGCCCTTGAAGCCGAACTTGATGGAAACCTGGCCGGCCGCCAGGTTGGCGATGCAGGCCGGCAGAAAGAAAGGGGAGATCCGGTCCGGCCCCTTTTGCATCAGAATTTCCTTGTTGGTCTCGATGGTTTGGATGCCGCCGATGCCGGAGCCGATGAACACGCCGGCTTTTTCCTTATCAATGGCGTTGAGATCCATTCCCGAATCCTTGACCGCCTCTTCCGCGGCGATCAGGGCGAACTGGATGAAGGGATCGAATTTCCTCACTTCCTTCCTGTCAAAGTACTGGTTGGAATCGTAATTCTTGACTTCGCCGGCGATCTTGCTGGCGTGTCGGCTGGCGTCGAAGCGGGTGATCTTGCCGATGCCGCTGCGTCCGTTCTTGATGTTTTCCCAGTTTTCGGCTTTGTTTTTTCCCGTGGGAGTGATCAGGCCCAGCCCGGTGACGACCACCCGGCGCAATGGTATAGTTTTGCTGCTAAAAGAAATCATGTTTTTAAAACGGTACTACTCGGCTTTCTTCAATACGTAATCGACGGCCGAGCCGACGGTCAGAAGTTTTTCAGCATCTTCCTCAGGGATCTTCAGGGAGAATTCGTCTTCCAGAGCCATGATCAATTCCACCTGGTCCAGGGAGTCGGCACCCAGGTCTTCAACGAACTTGGCGTCTTCGGTAACCTGGTCTTCGCCAACATTCAGCTTCTCAGCCACCACTGTTTTCACTTTACTCAAGATTTCATCTTTTTTCATTTTTTCCTCCTTGGATTTTAAATCAAAAGCCCGCCTGAAACGTTAATGATCGTTCCAGTTATATATTGAGCGGCAGGTGATATCAAGAAATGCACGGCCGCAGCCACGTCATCGGGAGTACCCGCCCTCTTCAGCGCGATCTGGGCAATGTACGCTTCTTTCACATTGTCGGGCAGCTTCTCCGTCATTTCGGTGAGGATGAATCCCGGAGCCACCGCGTTGACGGTGATATTACGGCCTCCCAGCTCGCGGGCCATGGATTTGGTCAAGGCGATGACCCCGGCTTTGGACGAGGCGTAATTCGCCTGTCCGGCCGTACCCAGGATGCCGCTGACCGATGCCATGTTGACGATGCGGCCGAAGCGCTTTTTCATCATTTCCTTGGCCGCGTATTGCGAACACAGGAAGGTCCCCTTGAGGTTGATGTCCAGCACCTGGTCCCAATCGCTCTCGCTCATGCGGATGGAGAGGTTGTCGCGGGTGATGCCGGCATTGTTGACCAGAATATCGACGGAACCGAATGCGCTCATGGCCTGCTTGATCAATTCCTCGGCGTCCCTGGCGCTGGCGACATCCGTTTTCACGGCCAGTACGCCGACGCCCGATTTTTCGATCTCGGCGGCGGTTTTCAGGGCTTCCTCGTGCAGGATATCGGAAATGACGATGTTCATGCCCGTCTGGGCCAGTTTTTTGGCGATGGCCTTGCCGATGCCGCGAGCCGAGCCGGTGATGACCGCCGTTTGCCGTGGTTCAGACATTTTTCAACTCCGGTAACGAGATTTGCGTTTTTTCGATCTCCAGAGAAATCTTTTCCAGAACCTTTTGCGAAATGAACTTGTAGCTCAGGTAAATGGCATTCTTGATGGCCTTGGCGTTGGAACTGCCATGGCCGATGATGACGATGCCGTTGACCCCGAGCAGCAGCGCTCCGCCGTACTCGGCGTAGTCGAGCTTCTTTTTGATGCGGCCGAGCGAGTGCCTGAGGAAGAAGAAGCCGACCTTGGAAAAGATATTGGACATGATCTCCCGTTTCAGCATGGACAACATGACTCCAACCACACCTTCGGAAACCTTGAGGGCGACGTTGCCGGTAAAGCCGTCGGTGACGATCAGGTCGGCTTCGCCCAGGAAGACATCGCGGCCTTCGACATTGCCGATGAAATTGATATCGAGCTGCTTGAGCAGGTTATGGGTGGTTTTGGTCAATTCGTTGCCTTTGACTTCCTCTTCGCCGATGTTCATCAGCCCGATGCGGGGATTCTTGACTCCGAACACATTTTCAAGGTAGACCTTGCCCATCAGGGCGAACTGCACCAGATTATGGGGCTTGGAATCGGTGTTGGCGCCGACGTCAACCAGCAGCGAATTGCCTTTCAGGGTGGGGATCATGATGGCCAGGGCCGGACGGTCGATATTTTTTATCGAGCCCAGGATGGTCTTGGCCAGGGCCATGACGGCACCGGTGTTGCCCGCCGATACCATGGCTTTGGCCTGGTTGTTCTTGACCAAGTCAATGGCTTTCTTGATCGATGTTTCTTCGCGTTTCCGCCAGTAGGAGAGGAAATGCTCCTTCATCGAAATTTCTTCCAGGGCATCGATGATCTCCAGGCGGTCCAGGCGGAAGTTTTTATATTTTTTCAATTCCTTGTTGATCTCTTTTTCTTTGCCGACCAGCGTTATTTTAAAGCCGTCATCGCGCTGGTTTTCCCGGATATAGTCCACCACCCCTTCGATGACGATGGCGGGCGCGTCGTCGCCGCCCATGGCGTCAACGGCTATTTTTACGGTTTCCATCGAATCAGGCTTCAGCACCCTTGACGATCTGTTTTCCCTGGTAGTAGCCACAGTTTCCGCACACGCGGTGGGGCAGCTTGGGCTCTTTGCATTTGGGGCAGACGGACAGCCCGTCCACCTTCAGCGCGTGGTGGGACCGCCTTTTATTCTTTCTAGCATGGGAGTGTCTCCGTTTCGGTTGGGCCATTTTTCACCTCTTTACTTTTTCAAATAAAAATTTGATTTCATTTTTTGATTCTTCGCAGGGGCAGGCGCTGCGGTTCAGGTTGGCGCCGCAGCCGGGGCAGATCCCCTTGCAGTCGGGATTGCAGACCGGTTTAAAGGGAATGAAAAGATTGACCTGTTCGATCAGGATCTTTTCCAGGTCGATCTGGTCGTTTTCAAAAAAAATGTATTCCAGTTCTTCTTCATCCAGGGAAGTGCTGCGCACATTCACCAATTCCTTGGGGAAAAGTATGATATCAAAGCGGGAGTTGATCTTGAGCTCGAACTGCTCCAGACAGCGGACGCAGACCAGGGAGATGGTGGTTTTGATCTTGCCTTGGGCCTGGATGCGCTGGTTCTCCCTTTTAAAGAATATCTGATAGTTAAGCCCCTCCACGAAAAAGCTCTCATCTTCCAGCAGATGGGTGCTGTCCAGATCGATGGTGTCGTTCAGTGCAAGGCCTTGTTCAGCAATCCTGTTGACGTTGATGGTCATTGGTTTCTCTTTTTCCACACCAGATAAACAAGCTCATTTTTATACCATATTTTCCCGTCCCTGTCAAACGGGCGGCTCGCTCATGGAATCGGGAGTGGCCCGCTTTCACCAGGCCGGGGCAACTGCGGGCCGGCCGTAGGTGAACAGGGCGGCCTGATCCAATTCCAGATACTGCCGGAAAAAACCGTTGATGCCGTCGCGGGTCGCGGCATTGATCTCGGCGATGATGGCGGCGACCGACTGTTCTTTTTTGAAATACAGTTCCTGGTTGGTGTTGAAGCTCATCTTGGACACGTTGTTCTCAAGGCCGAGGATAATGGATGATTTCATGTGGTCCTTGGCCCTTTCCAGCTCGTCGGCGCGGATGCCTTCCTTCTTCAGCCGTTCGATCTCCGCTTTGACTGCCCGCAGGTAAGCCGCGATGTTGTCGGGCTCGATCACGGCGTAAATGATCTGGATGCCGCATTCCAGGTAGGAATCTATGAAAGAACTGATCGTGTAGGCCAGCCCCTTCTCTTCCCGGATGCTTTGAAAGAGGCGGGAACTCATGCCAGCGCCCAGTATATTGTTCATGACCATGAAAGTATGACGGAAAGGCGAAAGCAGGGAGATGCTGTCAAGGGCGATGATCGCGTAACACTGGCCCAGGGATTCGTTTTTTTTGAAAAAACGATGCGGCTGGAAGCCGGCATTGGCGAATGCGAGGTCCCGGACCGGCCGGGCCGGGAAGCGACCGAAGAAATCACCGGCCAGCTCGACCAGGTCCCGGTGCTCGATATTGCCAACGGCGGAGAGCAGGAGGTTCTCCGGGGCATATTTCCTCCGGTAAAAATCGAAAACCTGGCCGCGTTCCAGCAAAGCCACCCGTTTCTCACTGCCCCCGATCGGGTAGCCCAGAGAGTTGTTTTCATAAATTTTTTCATAGAATGTCTCGAAGGCGTTGTTTTCTGGATTATCTTCGGCTTCCCTGATCTCCTGGATGATGACGTTCTTTTCCTTGACAAACTCTTCTTCGGGAAAAATCGAGTTCAGCACGATATCGGACAGGAGGTGAAAGGAGTCGGCCAGCTTTTCATCGATGGATTTGATGTAATACTGGGTGATCTCCTTGCCGGTGAAGGCGTTGAGCCTGCCGCCCAGGCGGTCGGCCATGTCGGCGATCTGCTTCAGGTCATAATGCTGGCTGCCCTTGAAGAGCATATGCTCGATCAGGTGGTGAATGCCGTTGTCTGCCGTCATTTCGGCGCGGGAACCGCTTTTCAGCGTGTAACTGAGGGCGAAAGAAGGGAATTCGGGGAATTTTTCCGATATGACGGTTAAACCGCAGGGCAATACTGTTTTTTGGACCATGAATGTCGTACTCCTTAGTCAAACTATAGGTTTCGTAGTTTCTGGAAGGGAACGAAACCTATCTAGTTTGACTATCCCCGAAGGGGATGCACAAATCAATCCATCACCTGATGGTTCAGGACGATTTGAAGTATACCAACACTGAATGTTTTTGGCAACTCTAAGAAATAGCCAAAAATATAGTGTTGGTCCAGATCTAATTTGTCTGTCTAACACTCTCGTTTTTAGTCAATCTTTAAAAAACTCCTCGAAAACCCGGATCATGTACAAATGATCGACCGTGCCGGACAGTACAAACCATCCGCCGACTTTGGCGGATTTGGTTTGTCTGTCCAACCCCTCTTTTTTAGTCAATCTTTGAAAAATTCCTCGAAAACCCGGATCATGTGCAAATGATCGGCAGTACCGGACATCTCGCGGATGGAATGCATGGAGAGCATGGCATTGCCGACATCGACCGTCGGTATTCCCAACCCGGCCGCGACGGTGGGGCCGATCGTGGAACCGCCGGCCATATCGGTGCGGTTGACGAATTTTTGGAAGGGAACGCCGGCTTTTTGGCAGATCAGGATGAAGGTGGCGCTGGATTCGGCCGTGGTGGCGTATTTTTTCAAGGCGTTGATCTTGATCACCGGGCCCTGGTTCAAACGGCAATGATGTTCTTTTTCGTACTTATCTATATAGTTGGGATGAACCGCGTGGGCGCCGTCGGCGGAAATAAAGAAAGAGCGGGCCAAGGCCCGGAAAAGATCTTCCGTTTTCTGCCTTCCGGCCGAGACCAGCCGGGTCAGGACGTCGCGTAGAAAGGATGATCCGGCCCCGTTGGCCGAGGTGGAGCCGATTTCCTCGTTGTCGTAAAAGACGATGACTTGTGTCGCGGTGCCGGCTTCACTCTTCAAAAATGCGGCCAAGGCCGCCTGGCACATGGCCAGGTTATCGATGCGGGCCGAGATGATGAATTCGTCATCGAGGCCGGCCAGAGTGCCCGGCTGCAGGTCGAACAATCCCAGCTCCCAGTCAACCAACCGGTCAACCGCTATTCCCAATTTCCCGGCCAGCAGGTTTTCCAGGCAGTTTTTATCCGGGGGTTCTCCGGCTATACCAAGGATGGGGGCCAGATGCTCCTGCTTGTTCAACACCAGTCCCAGGTCATTGACCTCGCGGTTGAGATGGATCGGCAGCATGGAGATGCGGACTACCGGCTTTTCCAACTTCAGCAGCATTGTGCGCAGGCTGTCCCTTTCATCCTTGATCACCACCAGCCCGGCCAGGCCCAGGTCTCGGTCGAGCCAGGTGGCCAGCAGCGGTCCGCCGTATATTTCGACCCCAAGTTGCAGGTATCCGCCCTTTTGCATTAGGGCGCGGGGCTTCAGGCGGAATCCAGGCGAATCGGTATGGGCGCCGATGATCTTAAAACCGCTTTCCAGCAGCGGTTTTTTCCCCATTTTTACGGCGATGATCCCCGATTCCTGCCTTTTGACCATCACACGGTCGCCGGGGTTGATGAGCCAGGCGTCCTGCTCGGAATACATGCGGAATCCTGCCTGCGCGAGCTGGGATTCCACCTGGCCGACCGCGTGGGCGGCAGTAGGGCTTTGTTCGATAAATTCGAGCAGTTCCCGGGCACTTTGCTTGAAAATTTCTTCTATCATGGGCACTCCCTTGGTTTTTTTTGGATTATAGGCGGGGGGCGATACGTGTGTCAAGCGTTAGAAATTTATTTGCGATTTTATTGTAGGGGCGAAAAATTTTTCGCCCCTACGGACACAAATCCGTCTTGACTGCAGCTTTTAAAAAAGCTACACTACGCGCGAGGTGTGTAGATGATTTCTTTGCTGGAAGAAACCCGGGAATTCAGGGCCGTTGCCAGGGTGCTGTACGACAAGGGCTGGGCCGAAGCCAGCGCTGGCAATCTGTCGCTTCGCCTGTCGGAGATTCCCCAACCCATGGGCTGGATGACGCCCGATGCCGAAAAGGTCCATTCGACCGACGTGGACATGAGCGGCCTGATCAACAACTTTTTTCTGGTCACCGCCAGCGGCAGCCGCATGCGCGATATCGCCACTGAACCTGAAAAAGGGCTGTGCTTGATCAAGGTCATAGACCAGCGGCATTTTTGGCTTATCGAAGGCAGCGCCAAAGTGAGCAGCGAGTGGCCGACCCATGCCGGTTTGCACGCCCTTTTCAAGGAAAACCGGGATGACGAGCGGGCCGTGGTCCATTGCCACCCGCCCAACCTGGTCATCCTCAGCCACATATTCAGCAGTGAGCGGGAGATGAATGAGCGCCTCTCGCGCATGCAGCACGAGACGCGCCTTTTCGTCCCGGAAATGCTCGGCTTGATCCCCTATGCCGCCAGCGGCTCGCTGTCGCTGGCTGACGTCACCAGGGAAAAATTGCGGAAATTCCGCCTGGCCCTTTGGGACAAGCATGGCGTCATCGCCAGCGGCCGATCGCTGAACCAGGCGCTGGACCGGATCGAGATCCTGGAAAAGGCCTCGGACATCTACCTGCGCTTGCGGAGCATGGGCATAGAGCCCGAGGGCATGAGCGATGAGCAGCTGGCGGCCGCCAGGAGCGCGTTCGAAAAAAAATGAAAAAACCATGCGCCATCGCGTTGTTCCTGTTTTCTTCGTTGGTTGCCGAGGCCGGCGCAGCCGAATCGCGCTATTGCCTGGAATACCGGGTTTGTGGCAGCGCCATTTCGCGGCTTTTGTTTTTTTTCCCCTTGCGCGTTTATTATGATACATCGGTGGCGGTCCATTTCACCTCATCCGTCAGGCCCGACGGCAAAACCAGCTTCGTGCTCGAAAAAATCCCCCGTAGCGCCTATTTGCTGAGGACGCTTGGTTTCGGCGGCAAGACGCTGGTCATACTCAGCGCCGACGTGGACGAGGCCCGGGCCAAGCTTTTCCGGGAGAGCCTTCTCGCCCAATGGAGGCAAGACGCGCCTGAATTCTCTGCGCGGGTAAAAAACGTCAAGCAATTTCCCCATCTCCTTGCCAAAATCGGAGCCGAGGGGCTGAGTTTTACCAGGGACAGCGAGGGCCGCTATGGCGATATCGCCTTGAACCTGGAAAACCGCTACGTCTATTACCCGGCCAGAACCGGCATCTATTTCAACATTTTCCCCATGCTGGGAGAGTTGCTGGGGATGCTCAATCACCCGTTCTTGCCCGGGATGGAGATCGCGCAGATAAGACAGTTTCCCATCGCCTGGGACGGCGATTGGCTTGATTTTTCCGCGGACATGAACCGTTTGGGCGGACAGCTGGAAAAAGTGGTCAAGTCGCTGGTCACCGTTGGGCAAAAATTCCCTTTTCGCCTTAAATTCCGGGTGCACGAGAACGGCCCCGAAGCAGTGGAAATTTGCGGCGAGGCCCATCCCGACGTTCCGCTCTGGAAAAACTTCATGATCAGGGAGGCTTTCCGTCGGATTCGGCTGCGGCTGGCCGACGGTGCGCTGGTACTGGATGAAATATGGATCGGAATTCGCAACAACAAAGGCCAAGGTGGTTTCGGCCGCCTGCAGCTGAAATTGATCGATTCGATGGAGGAGAACCGATGAACGACCACGCTTTTTTATTTCCCGGCCAGGGCTCGCAGGCGGTGGGCATGGGCCGCGACCTGTTCTTGGATAGTGAATTCGCCAAAAAAACTTTCATCCGGGCCGACGAAGTCCTGGGCTATCATTTTTCGCGTATTTGCTTTGAAGGACCGGAAGAAGAATTGAAGTTGACCGCCAACACGCAGCCCGCTCTCCTGACGGTATCGTATATTCTATACACCTTGTGGCAAAAGGAACCGTGCTTGGCCGCTGGGCACAGTCTGGGGGAATATTCGGCCATGCTTTGCGCTGGAGCGTTCAGCTATGAGGATGCCCTTACTCTTGTCCATAAACGGGGTTCGTACATGCAGGAGGCGGTTCCGGTCGGCAAGGGAGCCATGGCAGCCCTGATTGGTGCCGATATTGAAGCCGTCCGCCAAACCATCGAAGCCGTCAATCAAGAAATGGCGTGCTTGCCCGCCGATCCCGAAGGGATCCGGCGGGTGGTCAACCTGGCCAATTGGAACAGCGCCACCCAGATCGTGATCTCCGGCGAAAAGAATGCGGTCGAGGAGGCAGCAAAGCGCCTGGGGGTAAAAACCATTTTCCTGCCGGTTTCGGCCCCCTTCCATTCGGAACTGATGCTTCCAGCCGAGGAAAAGCTGGCCCTTGATCTGGATAGGGTGAAATTTTCCGATTTGCGCTTCCCGGTCATCAACAATTGGCAGGCCCTACAGGTTTCCCGGGCGGATGAAGCCCGCGCCGGATTGAAAAAGCAGGTGTCGCGCCCGGTCTTGTGGCAGGCGACCATGGAAGCGATGCTGCAGGAATCGGCCCTGGATCATTTTGCCGAGATCGGCACAGGAAAAGTGCTGGCCGGGTTGTTAAAACGGGCTGCCAGGGACCGGCAGCGGGAAGTGCAAATCGTAAACATTGAAAACATGGGCGACTTGAAAAAAAATGGCTAAAAACCTCGTCAGCGGCCTGGGCAGAAGCTTAGAGGCCAAAATCGACCTAAAAATAGCCTAAAAAGCCAGAATCAAAAAAATCATTATTTATAGGCAATCTTAAACAAAAAAAACCCGTTAATCAAGTCAGTTTTAGCTATTCGGGGTGTCAGCGTTTCCATAGCGCCGATAAGCCTATAAAAAAAACAAAAATAAACTTGACATTTTATTTTCGATATGTTAAAAATTTATCAGTATGAAAATTACATACCATTGGAGAGCGAAATGTCTTTATTCAGTTTGACCAAATCCAAATCTATAGTCGGACTTGATATAGGTTCATTCGCCCTGAAACTGGTTGAGTTGAAAACAAAGAAAAAAGGGAGCGAAACTCGTTACGAACTTGTTTCCATCGGCTATGAACCAGTTCCCTATCAGTCCATCGTAGAGGGCAGCATCATGGATTCGATGGCGGTGGCCGAAGCCATCCAGCATGTTTTCTATGACAGCAAGGCCAAAAGCGGCCGCATCGCTTTCAATGTGTCCGGGAGTTCGGTCATTGTCAAGCGCATCGAGGTGCAGCGGCTGAATCCTGATGAAATGCACGAGCATATTCTCTGGGAAGCCAGGCCGCATATCCCTTTCACTCCGGATGAAGTAAACATTGATTACGAGATCATCGAATCCAGCGACCTTCCTCCCGATCGGGTGGCGGTCATTCTGGCCGCTGTCAGAAAAGAAAAATTGAATGATTACCTGAACGTGATCACCAGCGCCAGCAAGAACGCCGACATCGTCGACCTGGATTCGTTCGCCGCCCTGAACTGCGTTTTGCTTAATTACGAACTCTATCGGGACAAGGTATTGGCCATCATCAACATCGGTGCATCCATCACCAATGTGATCATTTCCAAGGCAGGCCATCCCGCTTTTGTCAGGGATATCGCTTTTGGCGGCAACCAGTTCACCGACCTGCTGCAAAAGGAACTCAACCTCAAGTATGAGAAAGCCGAGTCGGTCAAGAAAGGCCGGACAGTGGAAGGCATTTCCAGCGCCGCGGTCAAGCCGATCATCAACATCGTTTTGAATGATTTACGCAATGAGATCAAAAAAACATTCGAGTTTTACCGTTCCAACACCACCGAGGGCCGGATCGACAACATCATGCTCAGCGGCGGTAGCGCCAACCTGGAAGCGATCACCGATTTTTTCTCCCAGGAATTCGATATCCCGGTCGAAGTGGTGAACCCCTTCAACAATATCGATATAAACTACAAGAAATTCGATCTAAATTTCATCAAGGACATGGCCCCGGTGTATACGATCGCCGTTGGCCTGGCCCTGAGGGCCCTAGGGGATTCTAAATGATCAAAATCAATTTACTAAAACCGGAAAAGAAAGAAATGGTTTCCGGCGGCGGAACCACCGTCGGCGTGATCGATGAATCCAAGGAAAGAAAATTGAACATGCCCGCCCTGATCGGCGCCATTGCCATCACGATCGGCACCATCGGCCTGCTCTACTTCCTGCAAACCAGCAGCCTCAGCTCTGAAAGAAAACTCCTTGAGGAACGCACGCTCAGAAAGGCGGAGCTCGAAAAAGTCCTGCAAAAACTGGCCGAACTTGAGGCCACTAAGCTGGAATTGGACCGGAAGATCAAAATCATCAACGATCTCAAGTTCAAGCAGAAAGACGCTGTTTTCATGATGGACAAGCTCTCCCGCTGCTTGCCCGACTGGGTGTGGCTGACCGACCTGAATTTTAAAGGCGGGGCTTTGGCGCTCAGCGGCAAGGCGCTCTCCAACAACCTGATCGCCGACTTGATCAACAACTTACAGACTTCCAATTTTTTCATCAACGTCAAGCTGAAGTCGTCGACCCGGAACAAAGAGATCGGGATCGACATTTTTATATTCAAGGTTGAATGCGTCTTCGTCCGCCAGCCCGAAGCCAATAAGGTGGTTTAAGATGGATATTCAAAATTTACCTTGGTACGGACAGTTACTGGTTTTTCTGGTTGTGGGCGTTGTTTTGTTCGGCATTTTTTATTTCGTTGTCTATTCGCCCACCCAGGATGAGATCACGTCAATCGTCACCCAAAGTGAAAAGCTTCAGGAAGAGATCCGCAAGGCTGAAAAAAATGAAAGCAAGCTGAAAAAACTCGAAGAAGAAAAGGTGAACAATGAAGCGATCTTGGAGGAGCTCAAGGGGATTCTTCCCGAAAAGCAGGAAGTGAGCCAGATCCTGC